>Ga0335085_10008435_pt1 | contig 15724 bp, 13 predicted proteins | sample Lox_Sample_45_FD_206712 | JGI IMG/M metagenome (GOLD analysis project Ga0335085, IMG submission 206712) | Soil microbial communities from Loxahatchee National Wildlife Refuge, Florida, United States - Lox_Sample_4.5 | ecosystem: Environmental > Terrestrial > Soil > Wetlands | place: USA...
CCTGGAGAAGACAGGTTGGAACCGGAGAGCCGCCGCGCGACTACTCAAGGTCAGTTACCGGACCCTGCTGTACAAAATTGATCAGCATCAAATGAGGGCGCCGAAGTCCTCTCCTGCGCCGGGATCCATTAGCTTTAGGCCGAATTGAGAGCGGGCAGACTCGGCGTGCATTGGAAAATGCGACCTACGTGGCGGGAGGTAGTTATGCGTAAGCCAATTGGCATCGTGCGTGCCGGCGTTGCCGTGGGCTTGTTTGTGTCGGCCCTAGCCGTCCACAGTTGGGGACAGGCGCAGATCGCGGATCAATCAGCGGGTAAGCCACTGGCGGCCGCCGATATCGGTCCTACAGCAAAGAGAGCCGATACCATCACGAAACCTCATGATGATGGCTTCGTCATCGGGAACGGAGATATTCTGGCGATCAGCGTATGGAAGCAGCCTGACCTTTCCCGCTCGGTTCCGGTTCGCTCGGACGGAAGAATTTCGCTTCCGCTGATCGGAGAAATCCAGGCAGCGGGTCAGACGCCACTGAAACTCGAAGACGAGCTAACGAAGAAACTACAACCTTATCTCACCGAACCCGAAGTCACGGTGATTGTCGAGCAAATCAACAGCGAAAAATTCAATATTCTCGGTCGCGTCGCGAAGCCAGGGTCATATCCTTTAGTGAATCCGACCACTGTCCTGGATGCGATTGCGCTGGCCGGAGGATGTCGCGAATTTGCCAAGCAGAAATCGATTTACATTCTGCGCCGGTTGCCGGACGGCACCGAAAGCCGAATGGCATTCAATTACCAGGAAGTTATCAAAGGTAGAAATACAGCGCAGAATATCCAACTGCAGCCACGCGACACCATTGTGGTTCCGTAGATGTCAACGTCAGACAAACCGTCCTCGCTACTGCGATCGTCTTTGCTGCTTTTATTTTTGCTGTCCGGGCAGGCATGGTGTCAATCGGATACCTATCAACAGTCGAGTAGCGGTGCGAGCGAAGACACTCAGCTCCGGGTCCCCCCTCCAGTGAGCGGGCAAGCATACTCAACTAGTTTCGAGGGAGAGACCGAATCGAATTACCTGCGCCTTGGCCTGTCCCTGACCACTGCTTATTCTAATGACGTTAATGGTGGCACCCCTCCGGTGCCCAGCATGAGTTATTCGATCTGGCCGACAGTGGCTCTCGACAAGGTCACCTACCGGCTCAAGCTGTTACTCAACTATAGTCCAGGCTTTACCTTCTATCAGAATGCAAGTTCATTGAATCAAGGCAATCACAACTTAGGGCTGAATCTTCAGTACCGGCTCAGCCCGAATATATCGGCAACCTTGCGAGAGTCCTTCTACAAGACGTCCAATATTTTCGACCAGGCAAATCCGCTGAATACAACTTCTGTCTCGGGTGGGGCGCCCATATCGGGAACTCCAATCATAGTCCCGTCGGCTGGTCAGAGCAGCAACACGACAACGGCCCAGGTGACATATCAGATGAGCGAAAAAGGTATGATCGGTGGGAGCGGAACCTTTAGTACCTTTGGCTATTCAAGCTCTCCCCAGACCGTTGGCCTATTTAACTCGCAATCGGAGCAGGGGTCGTTCTTCTATTCGACGGAAATCCACAACCGATACAGTCTCGGCGCCAGCTATCAATATCAAAATACGCTTTCGTTCTCTTCCAGCGCACCCGGCACGCAAACGCAGACACAGGCAATTTTTGCCTTTCTCACTGTATACGTAAAACCAAACCTATCGCTCTCGTTTTCGGCTGGGCCCCAGCACTACAACTCTGTTCAGCCCGGCCTGCCGGTAGCGTCATCATGGCAGCCGATGACCATGTTCAGCGCGAGCTGGCGCGGCGAACGCACGACGATTTCTGGAAGTTATGCGCGTACGGTTAGCGGTGGAGGAGGGTTGAACGGCACCTTTCACTCAAACAATGCCAGCTTGTCGCTAGGGTGGAGGGCCACACGGAATTGGACGGCCAACATCTCAGGCTCATATCAAAATAATCGGACGCTCACTCCGTACTTCGTTGCGGCGACCCCCGGTGGTCATTCGCTCTCAGGAACCGTATCGATGCAGCGCACGGTTGGCGAGCACACAAGCCTCCAGCTCGGCTATAGCTTGGCCCACCAGACTTATTCCGACATCGCGGTGATATCAAGCACGCCAAACATCAGCCGCGCCTTTGTCACTTTGCATTTCATCCTCGATCGTCCGCTGCAAAGATAACTCTATGCCCACAACCAACGACAACAGACTACCGGAAGGCAAGGGAACCCAGTACTATGTCGACATTCTGCGTCGTCGCCGAATCCTTTTCCTGGTCCCGTTCTTTCTCGGTTGGCTGGCCGTTTGGGTCGCTAGCTGGATTTTGCCCCCAATGTACAAATCCGGGACCTTAATCCTGGTCGAGCAACCAACGATGCCGAAGGATTATGTGACGCCGAACGTCAGCGAGAACCTGCAGGAGAGATTGCAGAGCATAACACAGCAGATCTTGAGCCGTTCCCGCTTGCTGCACATCGTAGATGAGTTGACTCTTTACTCCAGCGAACGTGCCAGGCTCGCGCCCGATGAGATTGTCGACCGAATGCGCAAGAGTATTGACATTGAGTTGGTACGCGGCGCCGATAACCGCATCAGTGCCTTCAATGTCTACTACACGGCTAACGATCCACACATTGCGCAACAGGTCACCAGTAAACTGACAAGCCTTTTCATCAACGAAAACCTGGAAGTGCGACAACAGCTCTCTGAAGACAACACCAAGTTTCTGGAGAGTCAGCTAGGATCGTCTCGGCAGGAGCTGGAAACGCAGGAAGAGAAGATTCGGGAGTTTAAAGCCCAGCACGTGGGAGAGCTTCCCGATCAACTTGGCAGTAACATGCAAATCCTGGGCGGCTTGCAGTCACAGCTGCACGCGGAGTCCGAAGCTCTGAATAATACCCGTCAGCAGCGCGTGTATCTTGAAACCCTGCTTGGACAATATCGAGCCTTCTCGGGCCCAGCCAAGGATAATCAAGGAGTTCAGCCAACGGGAATCGCAGGCCTTGACGACCGGCTCGAGAAGTTGAAGTCCCAGCTTCTCGCTATGAGTTCTACTTATGGCGACAAGTACCCGGAGGTCCGTCAGCTGAAGGATGAGATCGCCAAAACCGAGGCCGAGCGCAATAATCTTTTAGCAGGTTCGAAGGCGACGGGAGACAAGGCACAATCGGAGACATCCGGCTCTCCTGGTAGCTATCACGCCGGCGCTAAAGATCCAGCTTCACTCGTGCAATTGCAAAGTCAGCTACAAGCCAACCAAATCGAGATCAAGAATCGCGAGCAGTCAATCGCTTCACTTGAGGCGAAGATTAACGAGTACCAGGCTCGTTTGAACACCGAACCCGTCAGAGAGCAGCAACTTGCCGATTTGACTCGTGGATACGATCAGTCGAAGGCGTCGTACGACAGCTTGTTGAAGAAAAAGAACGAATCGGCGATGGCAACTAGCATGGAGTTACTCCAGCAAGGTGAAAGATTCCGAATCATGGACCCGCCGAGTTTGCCGCTCAAACCTAGCTTCCCTAACCGGATGAAGTTTTGTGGAATTGGAATATTCGTGGGTCTGGCGCTCGGGATCCTGGTCGTGGCCGCCCGTGAGATCATGGATGACCGGGTATATAGCGAACAGGAGCTAAGGGCGCTTTTGCAGGCGCCAGTCCTGTGCGAGGTCCCCGTCATTCACGACGAAATCGACGAGAAACAACTGCGGCGAAAGAGCTGGATCGATTGGGTGGCGACAGCAAGCGTTATCTTCGCCATGCTCGCTGGTTCAGCCATTAGTTACCTGAAGGGTTAAGAGCCAATCGGATGTACAACACCTTCTACGGCCTCGCAAAGAATCCGTTTGACATAAGTCCGGACCCTGCTTTTCTCTTTTCGACCCCGAGGCATAACGAAGCAATGGCCGCACTGTATCATGCGGTGCGAGGCCATAAAGGCTTCGTCGTGCTGACGGGCGAGGTGGGCACTGGAAAGACGTTGCTTTTGCGATGCGTGTTGGAGCTCTTTCGAGAAGCCGAAGATATATCGTACGCCTATGTATTTAATGGGTTATTGTCGCCTTGTGAGTTTCTCGAATATATCGCGAGCGACTTTGGTCTGGCGGTCTCAGGCAAAAACAAGAGCCAGATTCTTTCGGATCTAAGCAGATACCTCATCGCAAGGGGCGCAAAAGACCTCACGACCGTACTGGTGGTGGACGAAGCGCACCATCTTTCGCCGGAGATCCTCGAGGAAATTCGCCTGTTAACGAATTTGGAGACTAACCGTGGCAAGCTGCTGCAGATTCTTTTGGTAGGGCAGCCGGAGCTGGATGACAAGCTTGATTCGACCAACCTGCGGCAACTAAAGCAAAGAATAGCCCACCGCGCGCAGCTGGCAGCCCTCGATGAACGTGAGACCCAAGGCTATATTGAGTGGCGTCTGCAAATAGCTGGAGCGGTGCCGGGCAGTGTTCTATTTCCTTCGGATACAATCGCCAATATATACGAGCATTCAAAAGGTATTCCGCGTCTTATAAATACTATCTGTGATAATGCCCTTATCACAGCCTATGCACGCCAGCTTGAGGCTGTAACCCCTGAAATCATCGAAATGGCGGCATCTGACCTTAGATTGGACGCTCTGAACCCCCAAGAAAACACGAAGTGTGACCTTGACGAAATGCTGGCAACGGGCATCCAAGGCGCTCATTGAAGTCTTTTCTCTTTACGAAGAGCACGGCCTGACGAAATCGAACAAGAACATTCCTGAAGCACTGCGGTCGTCATTATGAGTGAGATCTTCGACGCTTTATATCAGTCGCAAGGACAACAGGTGGGTGTCGGCGCCCGCAGATTCTCGAGCGCCAAAGAATTGCTTCGCGCAGTTGAGCAAGAGAATGCAACCGCGACCGGACTGCCTGGGAGTGAAGGTCAAGTGATCCCACTCGAGCAGCCTGGGCAGTTCCCGACCGCTTGCATTTCACTGCCCGAAGGAAGCAGGCTGATTTGTCTCGCCCGGGATGAAAGTCTAGCTGCTGAAAAGTTCCGCTTCGTCGCAACGCGGCTTCGGCACATGCAGCAGAAGCGCTCATTGAAGCGGATTGTCATTACGAGTTCAGTACCTGGCGAAGGCAAAACGATGGTAGCGGCTAATCTCGCTTCGGCGCTCGCAGGCGGGAAACAGCAGGTTCTGCTATTGGAAGGCGATCTTAGGAGGCCATCGCTAGGTCAGCAGCTCGGAGTGCTAGGCGTTCCCGGATTGAGTGAGTGCCTTCAAAGTAAGACCGATCGGTCTAACGACATCTACCGAGTCCAGGATTCTAACTTGCATCTTTTGCTTGCCGGCAAGACTCCTGCCAGTGCGCTGGACTTAATGGAGCCGACTCGACTCTCTCTGCTTCTGAATAATCTTTCGACTATCTTCGATTGGGTAATTATCGATTGCCCCCCATTGTTGCCCTTGGCTGATACCAGTGTCTGGATGCGATTGTCCGACGCAGTCCTTCTGGTGACGCGTCCCGGAGTCACAACCAAAAGGCTGCTTGAGCGGACGATGGAGACAATTGAACGGTCAAAATTCCTCGGCGTGCTGCTCAACGCATCCAGCGAAGCCTCCGGAGACCATTATTATCGGTATTACGCCGGACCTCGACCGGGAACGACTCTACCTGCAGTCGCAACGTAGTTCTTGTCGGCCTACCCTCTACCTTATGTCCGCGGTTTGTTCTCCAGAATGAATCATACCTTCTCAATCACCAGGAAACGCAACCGTGTCTGAAAACAGGAATAATACCGCTGCCCTGGAACGAGGGCGGTCGCGAGGAGCCGTTGGCGCCGATCGCGAGGCCCTTGGCGAAGATGCATTCAAGCGGGTGATTTCCGTCGAGCGCAAGCGTACCGAACGCACGACAAAGCCATTCCTGCTTATGCTACTTGCCACTGGTGAGCATCAAAGCGAAGCCAAGATCTCCGAAGTCCTCGCGAGAATTACCTCGGCCCTGCTCGACGCCACTCGAGAAACGGATATTGTTGGATGGCACAAGGAGAATGTCTGCGTAGGTATAGTGTTTACCGATCTAGGCGTCTGGGATCCGAAAGTAACACTTGCCGCCATGCTGGCCAGAGTCACGGGCATCCTACGAGACCACCTCACCATCGAGCAGTTTAACGGTATCACTATCTCTTTTCACTTCTACCCGGATCAGTGGGATGACAGCGGACCACAGCGCCCCAGCAACCCCATTCTTTACCCTGACTTGTCGGCCAAACAGGATTCAAACAAGGTATTCCCAATCATTAAGCGCACAATGGACATAGTTGGCGGTCTATCGTTATTGATTATCACGCTACCACTCTTGTTCATTGTGGCAGCTGCAATACAAGCCTCGTCGAAGGGGCCGATTCTCTACCGTCAGCAGCGAATCGGACAATATGGCAAGCCCTTCACATTTCTAAAGTTCCGGTCGATGTACCCGAATAGCGACGCCACGGTACACAAGCAGTATGTCACTGAGCTGATTGCGGGCCGAGCTGAACGCCTGCCCGGGAATAGGGTGCGCGATGTTGGTAGCTATTATAAGTTAACCAATGACGATCGTATTACGCCGCTGGGTGCCTTATTAAGGCGGACCAGCCTCGACGAACTCCCTCAACTCTTTAACGTACTTAAAGGAGACATGTCGCTCGTAGGGCCGCGTCCGGCCATTCCTTATGAAGTCGCAGCTTATCAAACCTGGCATCGCCGCAGGGTACTCGAAGTGAAACCAGGAATCACGGGGCTTTGGCAGGTTGAAGGACGAGGGCGAGTAGAGTTCGATGAAATGGTTCGCCTCGACCTACGGTATGCCAAGGAGTGGTCACTTTGGCTCGATCTTAAGATTCTTCTTCGCACTCCACGCGCCGTTGTTATCGGTTCCGGCGCCTACTGAATTGTCTTCTGAGCCAAGCCGTTCACACCTGAAAAGACCAGAGGAGATTGGTCATCATGTCAGTCAGCCATAAGAGTGTGTCATTAGTTGAAAAATCTCACTCCGACAGCAGTCGCATAAACTTCGGAGTTCTCGGCTACGGCTACTGGGGTCCTAACGTCGTCAGGAACATCGACGTCCTTGAAGGAGCCCGTGTTCTAACCATTTGTGACAGGTCCACGGCCGCGCGTGAGCGAGCGCAGAAAGCATTGCCCGGGGTTTGCGTCACTGGTGACGCAAAGGACGTGGTCACTTCTCCGGACATTGACGCTGTCGCCATCGTAACTCCAGTGTGGACGCATTTCGAACTAGCAAAGGCAGCGCTTGAGAATGGTAAACACGTCTTTGTCGAGAAGCCGTTCACCAGTAACACAGCACAGGCGGAAGAATTGCTCGAGATTGCGGCCCGGAAGAACCTTCAAATAATGGTCGATCACACGTTCTTATTCACTGGGGCCGTGAGGAAAATTAAGCAGCTGCTGGATACCGATGCACTTGGCAAGCTTTACTACTATGACTCGACTCGGGTCAATCTCGGATTGTTTCAGCACGATGTAAATGTAATCTGGGACCTGGCGCCACATGATCTCTCAATTATGGATTACCTGATCAACGGTAGTGCCGAGCACATCGTAGCTACAGGTCAAACTCATGTAAACCGTCACGAAGACGTCGCGTTCATTACACTCTATTATCCTAACGATGTGATTGCGCATGTCAACGTGAACTGGCTGTCGCCCGTTAAAGTTCGCATGACCCTAATTGGTGGTGAAAAGAAAATGCTGGTGTGGAATGACCTCGAGGCGGACGAGAAAGTAAAGGTATATGACAAGGGTGTCAAGGTTACCAGCCGTGAGGGCGTTTACAACTTGTTGGTCAACTACCGATCCGGAGACATGTGGGCACCACACCTCGAGCAGGTGGAGGCGCTCCGTGTTGAGCTGGGGTATTTTATTGATTGCATCAAAAGCGGCGAAAGACCGTTCAATGATGGCGTGGCTGGCCTGAGAGTAGTTCAGATGTTGGAAGCAGCCAACCAGTCCTTGAGGAATCGAGGAGCGGCAGTGCATCTTGAGCGCCAGCCCATTGCGTCGGCCGACGCGCTTCCGTTCAGCAAAGAGAGCGATAGTACGGCAATCCGCATCACTGAGCAGCCGGTCGCGGCCGCTGCAGCATCGGCAGGATCTTAGGCATTCGTAATTATAAGGAGATCAGGACATGGATCACATCGAGGTGCCGTTTCTCGACTTGGTTACGCCTCACAGAGAGATGGAAGAGGAGCTCGTGGCGATATTTCGTAGCACGCTCCGCACGGCTGGATTCATCGGCGGTCCCCCAGTTCAGAAGTTTGAGGAAGCGTTTGCGAAGTTCTGCGAGACCTCGCAATGTGTAGGTGTGGGGAGCGGGACAGATGCGTTGCGGTTCGCGCTGATGGCCGCAGGGGTTCTACCAGGCGATAGTGTATTGACCGTTCCCAATACGTTCATTGCAACGACGGAGGCGATTACCCAGACCGGCGCTCTGCCGGAGTTCGTAGACGTTGACGAGAGGACCTACAACATCGACCCGGAGAAGCTGCGGGAATATCTCGAGATGAATTGTGATCGAGATTCGTCCTCGGGCAGGCCGGTTTCCAGACGCTCTGGCCGTACTATAACTGCTATAGTGCCAGTTCACCTCTATGGTCAAATGGCCGAGATGGACCCGATTGTTGAGCTCGCTGAGGCTTACAACCTACTTGTGATTGAAGACGCGTGCCAGGCGCATGGAGCGGAATACTTCTCGCGCAAGGAGCAGCGATGGAGGAGAGCCGGCTCGGTCGGCAAGGCCGCGGCATTCAGTTTCTACCCGGGTAAGAACCTGGGCGCCTGTGGCGAGGCAGGTGCGGTGACTACAAATGATCCAGAGCTCGCTCAAAGAGTCCGAGTGCTCCGTGACCATGGCCAGGCCGCAAAGTACTACCATGATCTTGAAGGATACAACGGAAGGCTGGATTCCATCCAAGCGGGTATCCTGCATGTTAAGCTGGCTCAATTGTCAAGCTGGAACAGCAAGCGGCGCGAAATCGCGAAGCACTACGACGAGCAGCTGGCAGCAGTTGAGAAACTCGTGATTCCGTTCGAGCCCTCATGGTCTCGTTCTGTATATCATCTATATGTGATTCGTGTACCGGACCGGCAGGAGGCCCAGAATGTCCTCAAAGCGGCGGGCGTCGGGACCGGCATTCATTATCCAGTTCCTCTTCACATGCAGCAGGCCTATCGTTGGCTCGACTATAGAGCGGAGGACTTTCCCGTTACAAACAAGATAGCTGCTGAGATTGTCTCCCTACCGATGTACCCACAGCTCACCGAGGCACAACAAGAGAAGGTCGTTAGCGCGGTCAAGGAGCGTCTTATGTCACTCGTTAATATATCGCAGTGACTCAGGCCATCAGTGGGAGGCTTCGCCGTAAGCCGTACAAGGCCTAATATTGCCGTATTCCGCATTTCCGGCGCGCGAGTCCAGAGTGCACAGTAATCCTACTGATATTTTCGAGATTAACCCGATGGAAGATGAACGATGGGACGATCTGCTACAGAGTCATCCCCAGGCTTCGATCTTTCACACTCGCGCTTGGATGCAGGCACTCCGCACAACCTACGGCTACCAGCCACTTGCATTCACAACGTCTCCGCCGGGAACACCCTTGACCAATGGCACGCCTTTTTGCAAGATCACTGGCTTATTCGGCAAATCACGCCTGGTGTCGCTACCGTTCTCTGACCATTGCGAACCGCTGGTGGAGACCGACGCCCAGTTGAATTGCCTGCTAGATCATTTGTGGCAACGGCGTGAGCGTGATGGGTTAGATTATGTCGAGATCAGACCTCAGACCAACATGGCCATCACCCAGGAATTCGTTCCAACCCAATCATTTCTTTTGCACCAGCTCGATCTACGCCAAGATCTGAGCGAGATTTTGTGGAACACCCACAAAGATTGTATTCAACGCAAGGTTCGACGGGCTGAAAGAGAAGGCCTGGTAACTCGCAAGGGACTATCAGAATCGTTGCTTTCTCACTTCTACAGATTACTCGTCATTACACGACTGCGACATGGGTTGCCCACGCAGCCAATTGAATGGTTCCGTAATCTTCTAACATATTTAGGAGACCAGTTAACCATACGCGTCGCCTATAAAGATAGGCATCCGGTCGCCAGCATTCTGACGCTGCGATTTAAGAATGTTTTGATATATAAGTATGGTTGCTTAAATAGACGATTCGGAAGGCTTGGTGGCATGCAATTGCTGTTGTGGCAAGCTATCCAAGATGCAAAACGAGAACGGCTGCTGGAATTCGATTTGGGGCGTAGTGAGTGCGACAACTCAGGATTGATCATTTACAAGGATCGCTGGGGCGCTTCACGGAGCCACATGGCCTACCATCGGATAGGTAAGCACAACTCCCACCCACTCGCGACTGTGCAGCCGTCTATTAGAAAATATCTTTGGTCGTGCGCGCCTTCCCCGCTACGCCTAGCCGCAAGCCGGGCACTATACCGTCACCTCGGCTAATAAGCCTTCATCTAGGACTAGATCTAAGACGAACTACGAACATCGCTTCGAGGAGAGAGCGCATGGCAAGAGAATCCACAGTGGTCATTGTAGGGCTCGGAGAAATCGGCAAACCTCTGTTCGAGTTAAGCTCACAGCATTACTATACCGTTGGCGTGGACCTCGAACCGGTTGAGATTGTAGAGCGGGTGGACGTCTTGCACATTTGCTACCCGTTTCAGATCAGCGATTTTGTGGGCGAGACAGCGCATTACATTGCGCGATATAAGCCGGCGGTGACCATAATCAACAGTACTGTGGGCATCGGCACGACGCGAGCAATAGTTAATAAAACTGGCGCCGCCGTCGCGAATAGCCCGGTTCGTGGCAAGCATATTCGAATGCTCGACGACCTGCGCAAATACACCAAATTCGTGGGCGCCCTCGATCCTGGGGCGGCAGACCATGCAGCTAGTCACTTCGAGTCTCTCGGACTAAAGACGAAGACTTTGCCCTCACCGGAAGCCACTGAGCTCGCCAAATTGACCGAGACAACGTACTTCGGGCTAATGATCGCTTGGGCACAAGAAGTCGAGAGACACTGCGACCGTTTGGGAGTGCCTTATGACGATGTGGTCTCCTTTTATGAAGAGATCAGCTTCTTTCCGCCAGTGAAATACTCTCCTGGCGTCATTGGCGGACACTGTGTGATGCCCAACATCGAAATTCTCAAGAAATGTGGACCTTCCAAGATCCTCGATGCCATCGAGGCATCGAACCGAATGAAGGTCGAGCGAGAGGCTGAAGCCAGGAAAGAGGTTGTTATCGCCTGAATGCGGTTACCCTACGGAAATATCAGGTGATGCCTACTATTCCCAACTCTCTTGCAACGAGCCTGACCCGCGATCCAAATCATCGGTTCGGCTAGCATCGATCCATGTGCACCGCATCAACAGTACAGACTCCAGTTCTGAGTGGCAAATCGCCTCTTGCTGGCAAACGTGTAGGGATGGTGATGTTCTCGTCGTACCCTTCAGATCCCCGTCCCCGCAGGGCTGTGGAGACCCTGCTCAACGAAGGAATGGCAATAGATTTAGTGTGTCTGCGAGATGGTGAGGCACCTCGACATGAAGTGTATAGCTTTCTGAATGTTATCCGGGTGCCTATCTCTCACAGGCGTGGCGGAAAGTTATCCTATGTCTGGAATTACGCCGCCTTCATCGTGATCGCTGCGGTTATCCTGGCCATACGCACACTGCGGTGTCGCTACGATCTGGTCTATGTACACAACATGCCAGATATTCTGGTCGCAAGCGCCCTGGTACCGAAGATGCTGGGGGCGAGGGTCATCTTGGACCAGCATGATCCCATGCCTGAGCTGATGATGACGATTTTCCAGTTGCCTCGCAAAAGCATGGCAGTACGGCTGCTTCAGTATTTAGAGAAGTGGAGTATTGCACAGGCGGACTTTGTAATAACGGTTAACCAAGCCTGCCAACGGCTCTTCGCCTCACGCAGTTGCCCTCAAGCCAAAATTGGTGTGGTTATGAACACGCCCGACGAAAACATCTTCTCTTTCCATAAGATAGATACTGCCGTTACAGTGCCAAGAGCTCCCCGTAGGCCGTTTGTGTTGATGTATCACGGCTCTCTTGTTGAAAGAAATGGCCTCGAACTCGCGGTAGACGCGCTGGAAAGGGCCCTCCGCGCCGTTCCAACGATTGAACTGAGAATCCTGGGCCGGGAGACGCCTTTCTTGCACCATGTTCTCAGAGCCGCCGATCATAAGGGCATCTCACACTATATTAAGTATCTCGGACCCAAGAAGATCGAGGACCTCCCCGAAGCGATCCTTAAATGTGACGTCGGAATCATACCTAATCTCTGCAACACTTTTACCGACATAAACACGCCCACCCGGATTTTCGAATATCTGGCACTAGGTAAGCCTGTGATTGCCCCGCGGACCGCTGGCATAGAGGACTATTTTCAGCGGCATTCTATACTATACTTTGACGCTGGCAGCGCAACAGATCTCGCTGCGCAGATGGAGTGTGCATTCTTTGACTATTCGACACTCCTTCATAACACCAGAGCAGGGCAGGATGTCTACCTATCGCATAGGTGGTCGAAGGAGCGGCGGGTTCTTGTAGATCTGGTGGAAACAGTTCTCAGCGATAACGGGAGCGCTTCGTGACGACAATTGCTACTGGCCCATCGTGTGCAAACTTACACGAGCCTGCCACTAAGCGCCTCGCCGACCGAGTCCATCTGTCATTGCTCGCGGTCCAAGACTGGATCGAGCGGTGTGATTACAAGGGCTATGAGCCTTTCGATGGCCTTTCGTCTTGGGCCCGCCCATTTGCACTTGGCAATGAGTTTGGCGAGCGCCTTCTGTTGCAGCTGATCCGCCAGTGTCCGCTTAATTTGCGTCCTCTATTTGGCGTGAGACCGCAAGACTCGACCAAGGGGCGAGGTTATATGGCCGCGGGTTACCTGGCCATGTATCGAGTGACGGGAGAGTCTAGATATCTAAACCAAGCAAAGCGCTGCCTTGAGTGGCTAGGCCAACACAAAGCTCCGAAATTCGACACTCACAGCTGGAGCAATCATTTTGATTTTGTATCTCGTGGTGGGTCGTATACAAAGGATGACCCGATTATCGTGTGGACGAGCCTAATTGGTCACGCGTATGTTGAAGCCTTCATCATAACGGGGGATGAATGGTATCTGTCTATTGCGGACAGCGCGTGCAAGTGGATAATGGCACTCCCTCGTGAGCAAACTAGTAGTGGGAACTGCATAAGCTACTTGGCACACGTTCAGAGCTCTATACATAATGCCAATATGCTGGGGGCTAGCCTGTTAGCATGTACCGCCAGGCATACAGGTACTGCAGAGTATCAAGAGGTTGCCCGTTCAGCCATGCAATATAGCTGCTCCAGACAGTTGGCTGATGGTGCCTGGTGGTATGCTGAGCTTCCGAAGTACCACTGGGTCGACAATTTCCATACCGGTTATAACCTGGATAGCCTAGATCTATATGTTGAAGCCACCGAGGATGAAGAATGGAAACCGGCTCTGCAAAAGGGGCTCGACTTCTATTTAAATACTTTCTTTGAGCCTACGGGGCGGCCAAAGTACTATGACAATCGCACCTTTCCAGTCGATATCCAGTGTATCGCACAGTCTATCGATACATTGAGCCGCTTTGCTTTGCGAGACCCAAGATGTCTTGACATGGCGGTCAGAGTAGCTCATTGGGCAATTCGCAACATGCAGGACGATCGAAGCGGCCACTTCTTTTATCGCCAGTATCCACTCCTCAAGTCGAAGACGCCAATGCTTCATTGGGGGCAGGCCACCATGTTCAAAGCGCTCGCCGTTTTGTATGGAAGGCTGGCCGCCGACTTCGGGGAGGGTGTGCAGCATGAGTCTAGCGTGTTTCCGGCAGGGCGAAGCAGGCACTAGAATGATTGGGGTGGTTTCGAAGCCGACGGACGCTGATGTTGTGCGGGAGTTTTTCGAGCTCTTCAAGACTCCGTGGCAGTTCTATCGAGATGGTATGGAGTACGAGATCCTACTTTGCATAGGGCAGCCACCTCCACCTAACATACAGGCGTCAAAGCTGGTGGTTGTCTATTCGGCGATCGGTTTGCCCAAGGAAGAGAAGATAGGAACCGCGAAATACGGCGAAAGTACACTCCTATATGACGGCGCCTGCATTCCGTTGTATTGTGGCTGTCTGCGATTGGAAGCGGCTCGGGAGCAAAGCTCCTTGGTGGAAAAGGATTCTGGCAGCCCGGTGCTTGGCGTCGAGATCAATGACGTACGCACCATCGCCAGGATTGGCTACAATTTGGCCGACGAGGTACGTGCGCTGCTCACCTCCGGCCAGCCGACTGCTTACGCACATATTCCGGCCGTAGAGCTCCATATTGCGGTCTTAAGGGATTTGATAGTCAAGTCTGGCGCCATGCTTGTCGAGATTCCACCGATTCCAGATGGGTTTAGGTTTATCGCATGCCTGACTCATGACGTCGACCATCCTTCTTTCCGGTCTCACTTTCTTGATCACACGCTGATGGGATTCCTCTATCGCTCAGTCATCGGCTCAATAGCTCAGTGCTGGCGGGGCCGAATGTCGTATAGGAAGCTCCTTAGGAACTGGATCGCTGCTTTGAGGACCCCTGCTGTTTATTTACGGCTGTCAGCCGACCCGTGGAGCAACCTCGAGCAGTACACTCAACTAGAAGAAGGGCTGACATCGACATTCTTTTTTATTCCCTTCAAAAATAGGGCCGGGAAGCTGATTGGAGGAGATGCTCCTCCTCGCAGGGCGGCCCGGTATTCTGCTGAGGAGATGTCGCATACGATTCTCGCGTTGGCAAAGGCCGGCTGTGAGATTGGGTTGCATGGCATAAACGCTTGGCTCGACCCCAGCCAAGCCTGTGCGGAAAAGGAACAGATCAGCAAAATCACAGGGGCTCGACAAATTGGTTCGCGGATGCACTGGCTGTACTTCGCTTCACAGTCGCCCGCGGTTCTCGATTCGGCCGCGATAGATTATGACTCGACCCAGGGCTATAACGAAACCATAGGCTATCGGGTCGGTACGACACAGGCATACGCTCCGCTTGGAGTTACCAGGCTGCTTGAGTTACCCATGCATATCATGGATACGGCCCTATTTTTCCCTGCCCATCTTAACCTTTCTAGCCATGAGGCGTGGAAACGGGTCGCTGGCATTATCGACAATGCATTGACCGTTGGAGGTTGTGTCACTATCAATTGGCACGACAGAAGCATCGCGCCAGAGAGGTTGTGGGGAGACTTCTATGTCGACCTACTCCAGGAACTGAGGCGGCATAACGCTTGGATCACTACAGCAGCTCGGACGGTAGCTTGGTTTCGAAAACGTCGTTCGGCTGAATTTAGGAATCTTACCGCACAGTCGGGTGAGGTGCGCGCAACAGTTGCTGTCAATCCTGATGACTTGCCCGATCTGCAGGTCCGAGTGAGTAGCGGAGAGATGGAACAAACGTCTATTCCTCTTGGTGCTGTATTATCCTGTCCAGGTCCAGCGGCTAAAGTAGAACGGACGATTAAGATTCCTTTCTTAGCCTCCAGCCGTCACACGTATGTCCGCAGTATGGCACACCAACATTAACCTCCAAATCATGCATACACTC
>Ga0335085_10008436_pt1 | contig 15724 bp, 20 predicted proteins | sample Lox_Sample_45_FD_206712 | JGI IMG/M metagenome (GOLD analysis project Ga0335085, IMG submission 206712) | Soil microbial communities from Loxahatchee National Wildlife Refuge, Florida, United States - Lox_Sample_4.5 | ecosystem: Environmental > Terrestrial > Soil > Wetlands | place: USA...
GATCAAGATTGGAGGTACCCCGGCCGCAAGTCCAGAAAAAATTTTGTACAATCCTGCCAACCACAATCTGTATCTCTTAGCCGGCGGTTGCAATAGTTGTAATGTGACAGTCATTTCGAGCCAGAGCAACAGAATCATTGCGACTATTCGCACGGGGCTTGATCCATACGACGCCGTGTACAATCCCACGAACAAGGAGGTTTACATTTCAAATCGCAATTACAACACGGTTTCAGCTATTTCAAGCTCGAGTAACAAAGTGGTTGCAAACATCGTTGTTGGAAACTATCCCCAGGCGATGGTCTACGATCCTGCAAACCACCGCGTGTATGTCGAAGCCCAGGCTGGCAGTCTTCAAGTCCTTGCCGTCATTTCCAACACAAACAAACTTGTTAACCAAATCAACGTGCCGGCTGGAGTCGGGTATGCACAATCTTCAATAGCGTACGACCCGGCAAACAAAGATCTCTATTTAGAAAACTATCAAGGGTGCGCTTCTTGTGCCGGAAATGTCTCCGTGATCTCCAGTGCTTCGAACTCAGTCACGGCGGTTTTGCCGGCTGGATCCGTTCCATGGGTAGTTACATACAATCCATCGAATCATGATATGTACGTCACAAATGTCGACTCCGACACCGTGACAGTCATTTCTTCTTGAGATGCAGGTCTTCAGACTGAAGAACGCCTTTAGGACGTCAGATAAAGATTCAAGTGAGGCTCCATGGTGGCGATAACAAACTTTATCTGATCTGTTCCGTCACAATTAGGGCATGGACAATTCCGAAAGCCAACAGATTAGAGTAAAGGGATTCCTAACCGGCACGATTCATAGCAGAACGACCAAGCGGAAAAAAGGCGCCAACCTAGAAGGAGCAGAGCCTTATCGGAGCTACTACCTGAGTCTAGACAAACAGGATGTCGAGAAGAAAGAGTTGAAAGAAGGAAGCCGCGTGACTCTGGGAATCATCAGGATCGAAAACTGAAAACCGATCTATTAGGTCACTCACCCGGGGCCGGAGTTATGAAAAGATAAGAGCTCAGGCACTCCTTCAGTGTCCCTATGTCAGAAAACCAAAGTGCAGACGAACAGCAAAACGAGCGGAATAAAGCGGACGCAGAAATCGTTCAAATGGATCGAAAGCACGCAATCGCAGCAGCTCGAGCTATGAGGGCGAAGAAAGAGCCAATGAAGGACGCCGACAACGATCGTGCCGAGACAACCCTTCGAGCCCAGGTAGGACTTCCATTGCGACCCTTACCGAATGATGATAATTTGGCGACCCTAAACCTCACCGAAAGAACTTTTGACCGAGTTGTTACTTACGGCGCACCCGATCGCACCTGGCATGGAAATCCAAACGATACCATCAGGACGAATCAGTCCATGACCCAACAGGAACCCGAAACCGAGAATAAAATCGGCCCCGACCTGGGAATCGAACTCGCCCCGGCCCAAAACATCCCGGCCGCTGAGGAAAGTCATGTTGTAACCCGTTCGACGACTAGCTCTAGCGAATTTGCCGATCGGCGATTAAATTATCATGCCGGTTCTGATGCTGCAGCTTTCAGAGCAGTCCAGGACGTAGGGTCGCGGGACGGACGGACAACCAAGAGAGTCGACAACTCTAGACTAGTCGAGAGAGCCTAAGTCAACTCTCATTCACTTGGAGGAATAGCGTATGCTGAGCCCAAGATTGCGCGACCCTCTCGTCGCGCCTGAAAGCAGACTCGTAGAGCTGCGAGAACTGCAGGGGAACGTACGGAAGCACGAAATGGAAACTGGTTTGTCTTACCCGATAATGTATGAAATCCAGGAAGCGATCGCTCTAGCTGAACAAGAGAAGGTCGCAAGGGAGGAGTCTCGAAAGAAGTTTGAGAACGGGATTCTGGAGCGACTTAGGGCAAACCCCGAGCTTCATCTCACCAAATACGCGACCGGAGTGGGGCACGATAACCAGGGCCGACTTTTCATTATTTGTTCGGCCTGCGGCGCGGGCGTCTATTTTTGGAGTCTGCACGAAAGGGTCGGACACCATCGAGACGAGATCGGTGAGAATTATTTTAGGGCGGAACAACGAAAACGCGAAGAAGTGGAACGAGCAAAGCAAGCCAAGCTCGACGAGGAAATACGAAAGGTTGAGGCCGGCAGGCGCTTCCACGACGACATGCTCAAGCAGAGCGGAAAGGGGCTAAGTCTCTAGTGTCGCAAAGTACCGGGAAGCTTTGCCAGAAATGCAGCGAACGAATGGGACCCTTTTCGAAGTTTCTAGACGAGGATGTCCTCATCGTTTTGAAGTGGGCAGGGAAAGAGCTCGTTGGCAAGATCCTGAGTGTTGAAAGCGAGACGCTCCTCCTCGATTCCAGGGACGTCGGTCTGGTCATCATCAGTCGAAAGGAAATTGCAACGATGCAGATCGACCCGAAGAATTTCTTAAACGGGATCTCAGGGCGATAAACTGGACTTTCAAATGGCTATTGGAGTGAACCAAGTTGGGATCTAGGCCGCTGCCAGAAAGCATCGAGCAACGCGAGCAGGTCAGGAGGTGCCTCCGTCTAAGAATGCGCCCCGGCGAAATCTGCACGGCGCTGAAGCTCAGTCGCTCAAGATACTTCCAGCTGACAAAGGCAATCAGGAAGGAGGATGAGAAGTTCGTCGCAGCTCTGCGCACCGCGGATCTCGCTTCGAGCCTGCGCATGACGATCGAATCATTAGAGGACGTGGCACGGAAGCTCATCCTGATTTACGAGACTGCGGAGAGAGACTCCGACAGGATCGAGGCCTTGAAACTTCGATATCTTGTCGAGCTCGATTTGCTCAACGTGCAGGTGCATGGTCCTTCAATTATACCGTTAGCTCGTCGAATCACTTCGGTGAAAAAATTCAATGAAGCTCTTCAAGACTCCCTTCAGCCGCAAGATTGAGGAGCTGGCCGGCGACAATACCGGCAATAAGGACAGGACGATAATCCTCCAGGGGTACAGCGTAGCGGACCTTCTGTCCCATAGCGAGAAGATGAGAACTCAAGCTCAGGGACTCCTAGCGGCCGGGGACGTCTTGGGCTCAAGGTCGAGTTTGCGCCTCGCTGAGATTGACGAGTCGCTAGTCGAACAAGAGGGCGGATTTGCGGGGGACCTTGGTGACTTGCTGTCCGTCTACGCTCGGGATCCAGAGATCCAGGCCTTGCACCACGAGCGCGAAAAATTATCGCAGGCGTCCTGGAAGCAGCATATTCGACGGGTCAGTCACAGGGGCTGCACTCTGCTTTCCTGGGAACTTTTGGACGGCCCATGGTTGCGAGAACTTTTCGAACATAGTGATTTGCCCTTGCAAAATCAGGTCATGAAGTCAGACGGATCCATGGAGATTTTGAGCCCTGGCGAGCTCGTCGCTAGAGTCGAAGCCGGCGAAGTCCTGCGCTGACTCGTATTAAAGTTAGGCCGCCGGTCGTGTCTTATCCTAGCCGAGCATAGAAAAAATAACTCCTCTTGTCTAGTTATCTAGATATTGGAAGAAATGGTCGCTAGATATCTAGATTTTTAATAAAAATTGCTATTTTGATAAAATTATTTGTATTAGTTCTACGTAGTAAGTCGAAATGATTCAGACTTCGATCGTTTCAAAGATTCAGCTCACTTGCAGCGACTGCGGGTACAGCTGGATTCCAAGAAGCAGACAGCCAAAGGTCTGCCCAACCTGCAAGAGAAAGTTGGACTGGACGGATCCCGTTCGGGATGAAGATGCTGAAGGAGATCAGACTATGAAAGTAAGTCGGCTGGGGCCCGACCTCTCAAGCCCCGTCGCCAACTGGAAGATAGCGGAACCTCGCAGCTACGCAGGAGCCCCGACTACAAGTTGACACTGGACAGACCTTCTAGTTATTCTTACTTATCTGGCGTCGTCCCTGTCGAGAGCTCGGCGAGTTGTCTAGATAATTACAATCCGATTACAAGATCAGATTACAATCTACGTACAATCCTCAAACCTGCTGAGCAGAAGGTTCTGGTCGAAGGTACTCGAATTTGTGTAGAGGAGCGGCGTACCTTCTGCTGCGCTGATCTGAAGGAGAAACTCACACTCCACTCGGGGACTATCAGGACTAGCCTTTCTACCCTGAAGTGGCTTGGCCACCTGGAAAGCCCATATCGCGGCTTCTATTGGGTCAGCTCCGTTTCGAGGCCTCGGACTGGCTGGGCTGGGATGACAAACTACCCACCGGGGGGTCAGAAAGCTCTTCGTCTCCTCTCCCCACGGGTCTCTATTCTCGAGGACTGCCTACAGAGGATTCCTCTGGGGGCTCGCTGTGTTCATGATCTTAGGCTCTCCTTCTCATTGGAGCCTTCAGTGTTCAATGCTCTCTGCGTCTCTCCTCTACCGGGGTCGAGACTTCAGGGGGCCTACCAGTTCTCCTTTCCAAGGGTCGAACTGCGTGGATGCAGGTCGTTCAGGCTTAACATCTATCGTAATGGACGAGTCGTCGTCTCCCTGGCCTCTTCGGAGAATCCATATCCGCTGAATGCAGAGGGTCTCCCCGAACTGTTGGTCGATCTTGGACACATCGATTGCTATCTAGGCTTGAATCTCCCCAAGGGCTTCGCCGCGCCAGAGGTCGCGACATGGATGATCAATTTCTGGCAGTTAGGGCAAGACTCCCTGTTCGAGCTCGAGGGTGAGTCGTTCAACGTTACGACGAGCGAGGCCTTCGGGTCTCTCCAAAGAGTCTACCTGAAGGAGTTCAAGCAGGACAGCAGGAAAGCTCTTCGAGTCGAGCGGGACGTGAAACCATTGAAGACGATTGCGCAGATAATCGACGAGGTGATCGCCTAGAATGAGCGTTCAGACACTCCCCCGCAGAAGTCTCAAGGAGATCGTAATCGACGCGCTACACTATCAGCCCGAATTGAGAGAGACACGAAATTCGGACAGATTAACCGCATACGTTCAAAAATCTCTCAAAAATGAAAATCGCCCATCTGCCAAAGGAAACTCGATTGATAGAATCGCCCGTATTGTTCGAAACGAGCGTCCAGAACTGAGAGGCGAAGACTACGAAAGAAATCACGATCGACGGCGCCGAGAAATCGCACGCCAGATAATCACAGAGAGCTTCGGCTACGATTCTTCATCGGAGGCCTGTGACGAGTGAGTCCCTTAACTAAAGAGGAGAACGAGCAGCTTTCAACGGTAGATCGCTTTAGAGCAAAGTCTTTTTGAGTCCCCACCTGCAACCAGGGCAGACTCTCCTCTGTCGCGTGCAAACTGCGGGGCATTCAGTCGGGAGATGCTTCGGTCTAGCTTAGTGGAGGATGGTTGGACTTCCAAAATCGGGAGTCCCGCCCATTACGTTATCCTTCGCAGGGTCCCTATCCAAAATAGAATTGGAAGGATTTTTCTAACTCATCTGTCCTAAATGAAAACTGGGCAGCGGCCTTTTTTTGGACATACAACGAAGAAAATCTGCCGCCCAGCACCTCGAGGTTTCTCTCGGATCTCGAGGGCTTCCGTTCTAACTATCTAGAATCATACGGAATCTTTTTCACGAGCGAGTCAGTATCAGAGGAGACTGAGAGCAACCCCCCGTATTTCGGCAAAAAAGGCGTCCCCGAGGTCTGCCTTCAAAGACATACGCGAGTCGAGGCCAGGGGTTTCCTCTGCCTCGCTCTTGCGCTTCTCGTGGAAATTAAGTCTCGATATCGACCAAATCCGGGGCAGGCGAATCGATGCTCCTCCTAGTCGGGAACAAGTACTCTGAGTTAGAAGGCTAGATTCTGAATCGCTTTATCTCCGCACGTGATGCAAACGACTCGCGAACACAATTACTTGACCCGTCAGTCGGACGAAACCCAGTTAGACAAAGACGTTTATTGGTTCATCAAGAGACCTCTCATAATTCTATTCGGAATGATCGTGGTCGGAGCTGTCCTAGATAGTATGCTAAAAACGAGTAACGTCTTCACAATCATCTTCACGCTCGCCGGTGGATTTGGTGCGGTGGGTGATTACTTCAAAGAAGGATGGAAGGCTAAACAACCAACAAATCCGATTACTGAAAGCAAGCCAACAAGAACTGAGAAGAGAAAATCCTCGAGAGCCAAGAAGGGATTGAACCCCTCCCAGAAGCCGTAGAATCCAAATAGATATCTTGATCGAACGTACTAGTTCCACCTCCTCAACTCAAAATAAACAGTGATTCTGAAAAATTACTTTATGTCGAAGAAAACGTATGTAAAAGCTCATTATAGAAAAACTTCCGCTACAAGATCCTCCGGGCAAGTTGTAACCTGCGCTAGATGCGATGGAAGCGGTTCGCTTTCTATATTCGAAGGAGGCGGTCGATGCGACACATGCGGTGGCAAAGGGAAAGTAAGAGTCTAGGAGCTCTAACTCCCGATCTCCAATTTTAGACAGATCGACAGGAATTTGGATGCCTGACCGAATGGAATGTGGAATGACATTTCATATCTCCCGTTACTGATTCAGTAGAATCTTCCTCATTTCCTTCATTTCATCTTTATGTTCCATCCAATCAAATACAGCCTCGATCTCGATAAAAAAAACTCCTTGGTCTTTCACGGGTTCCTTCTTCGGTCCAAAGTAGATCAAATCATGCTTCGAGTCTTGGCATGCTAACAATTTTTTCACTTTTCTTGAGATTTCTGTACGTTTCTTTTGAGCAGTGATTTGCGCGTAAATCGTTCGGTCTTTAGAAAAGGATCTTCCTACTATGTCCACTCCTTCCATTGATCTCCCAATTGGACTCACCAAGTAATCTAGCTGCCACTTAGGACACTTCCGAAGATATTCATGACAGATCAGCTCCAATTCAAAGGGCTCGAGGGATTCTACAACTGGACTCCTACCTCTCTCTTCGTAAATTGATATCAGACTCTCTGGGCTCACTGCATTGATTCTGAATACGGTTCCCCTACCAAATGGCAGACGTAAGAGAGGATTCTTGTTCTTGTCAAATTTCTTTTGCCCTTTCATCTTCAAAGCTTTGTAATTGTGGACGTGGGAGTACGACTTACCATGCTTGTGGTCAATCAGACATTTCTCTGATTCGTTAGAGTAGGTGTGAAAGGATTCTTTCTCGATTTCTCCCATCCAAATCTCGCGATCGTCCCCGTACATTGGTGGATAATCTGCAATTACCCAGCCGCCATTTTCGTTTAGATCATTGAATCCTTTGAGCGCCGGCTTAGCTCCTCGAAAATCAGAATAATTTTCAGGGTCAATATCTTTAGAATCACCATAGTGTAGCAAAACGACTCCGTCGTCTATGATTTTCCTACGTAGTGCCTTAGAAGTCATGCAACAATTGTGTCTAAAATAATACCATTGCTTGTCTATTCCTGTCACTTTAGCAATTGCCTCGCTTAAGCTTCAGCACTTTCCGATTTGTTCCCCTGTAAAAGTCTCTCTGAGCATACAATTTCAATAGATTAAGTTGCTTTCTTCTCGGTGTCTCAAGAGCAGATCGCGGGACTCCTGAATGCTAAACCATTTTTCTATCGAACTCGTCTTTTTTCTTTCCTTTTTTGGTCGGTCGTTTCCACAGTCCTCTTTCGGTCCTCCAGTAAGGTGAGCGACACTTCGGGCAAGTCTGAGGCTCCTTGCCGGCGATCTCTGGGACCCAAGCGTGACGGCAGCGGAGGCATCGAAAGCCGTCCAGCTTCGCTTTGTAAGAATCCATCGCGTTTTCTCCTTGCAGTTTTTCACTTTATGCTTATCGCGTGACCAACATATACGCGTCATGTATATCCATATATACGTCTCATGTATAGTCCTAGCATGTGAGGAAGAAATTGATTCAATCAACAATCTTTCAGGCAAGGACAAGCCTCTCGGACTGTGACGAGGCTTGTCAGGAAGCAAAAGACCGACGCTGCACGTGCAGCTGTGGCGGAGTCAACCATGGCGGGAGAATCGTTACTAGACTGGATAGCTATTTTCCAGTCGAGGATTACGACCGCAAACAGTCTAAATCCGGCCTGGCCCACCACGATTATCAGTGTTAAAATAGGATTTTATTTAAGACTGAAAGGGAATGGAAACCTTTGAGGTTGACCCTTTCACTGAATTCTTCGAGTCTATGCGCTCGCCTCTTACAAAAACCGGTATGAAAAACGACTTGATATCTTTCTAAGATATATTGGGATGGACGCGAGGCAATCAAACAACGAACGGTGCATTTTTGCACGAAAGGCGAAAGAGGATCCGGTTTGTGCTACTTTCAAAATAAACGAGTATATGCGATATCAGAAAGGACGAGCGGATAATGAGAGATTGCCGAAAGCACTCTGGCTGATTTTTCGAAACCGATTAAGCTCTTCATAGAACAAAACGATATCATCCTCGACTGGAAAAAGATAACCCGAGCCGAGATATAGGCGGTTACACTTCTGGTGTGAAAGGTGTCATGCATTCCAGTGCACGATAAAAGTAGAGGAAAGAACATCCTTACGTGGATTTTCAATTCAATAAATTCGGCTGAGATCGTCTCATAAAAGTAAAGACTCGCACGCAGAGGAAAAATAAAAGGGGTGTCGAATCCCCTTGAGGACTCTCGGAATTATTTAGAATAACGGCTGCATTGAATTGACCTGCTTCATTGCTTCCTCAAATGAAACCGTGGGATAGATATTCACTGTGTTCGACTGCATAATCCCCGCTTCGACTATGACGCTTCTAATGGATTCATAGTTCGGAGCCTTTCCTACCATGAATATTTTGTGCTGAACTATTGGGATCCCCACGAAGGTAACTTCAACACCATGCTTCTTTGCAACTTCAGGGAGGTGTGGAAACCCAGCGTTCATCTGATCTCGAATTTTCTTGTTTGCACTAGGACAGTTATCCGGACTATGATCGGCTATGACTACAAAGTCCATTTTGACTCAGTGAGGTGAGACGACTGGAATTAATTTAAGGATTGACTTCTATCTCCCTTCTTGAGGATGTTGGAGCGCGCGCTAAAGGGCTCGAAGTAATTCAGGAGTGTATTTGCTATGTCGCTATTTCTCAGCTTGCACTTTTCCAAATAGTAGCGAAAGATCTTCCACCCTGGAGAACGGAGAGGTCGCGAGCGGAAAAGTCAGGTGAATTCGCGGATACCATGGTGACAGCTATACTACACCTTTTACATTCAAAAAAGATCCGACGGATCTGGTCTTATATCTATGATGCTCTAAGCACTGACGCAGTGAAGCCAGATGTTTCGGAATCATCGGTCTATCGTAATCCCTAACCCTGACGATGGAAAAACGAGCGGAAGAATATGGTCTTTCTATTAGAATCTGAGATTGATGAATTCCAATTTTTTTACGAAAAATGACAACGTACACCGAACTCATATGCAAACTTTCTCTATTGAAAAGGCTCACATATACAACGTTCAGAATCTGCAAAGTTCTGTAAATTATGGGGCTCGATAACTGCTAACAAAATACTTGCGATTTCAAAACGTTCCATCACGAGGGAATTGTGTAATGCAATCACAAACTGAAGAAAATCGAAATCCCGACGAACAGCAACAAAGAATGGAAGAGCTCGGAAGAATCTCCCCGATAGTAGATAGAGAAATGAACAAGATCGAAGAGGTCAGAATGGAGGAGCGCATGAGGATCGAGAGGAAGGTAGACGACCTCAGGGCAGATTTCCAGAATGCGGAAGATCGCGCTAGAGAATACAGGAGAGCTGAAGATCAAAGAAGGCATGAAATGCGAATGGAATTGCTCAGGGCGGATGAGATGAGGAGAGCCGAAGAGCTGAGGCGAGCCGAAGAACTTCGAAAGGCTGAAGAATTTCGAGAAGAGGAAAGGCGGAGGCTCGAGCAGAGAGCAGACGAGCTAAGGGCAGATGAAAGAAGAAGGGTGGACCGGAGACTGGAAGAAATAAGAGCGGCAGAACAAAGGCTCGAAGAGCTCAGAGCAGACCGGGAGAGGAGAAGAAGAGAAATTTTTGAGGCTGTAATTCGAAGGGCTTCAAAAGAGTAGTCAAATCAAAATAACTTCAAAAGCTGCCTCACGTGGATAGCCACGTGGGCAGGGGACATTTTTTTCCGCTAAGGTTCTCCTGGATCGAAAGTTAGATTTCAATTGAGTCCATCAAGTTCGTGGCCCAGAGAGCGACAAAAAGTGGTTCGGTTATTCTTAGATCCTTGTCGATATCGATAGTTCGGCATCAATCCAAGTGAGCCACACGAGTCATCAATTTTGGAGGAGGATTCTAACTTTTCCTCTTCCATCGATTAGAAACGAGACTTGCAGAATTATTCAGTCCTTCCTAGGCGGGACTTTGTGAGTTTTCTTTGTCTCTGGAAAGTCAGAGTTTCAATCGCACTGCCAAGCGCGTGATCAACTAGTAAGGGGAATATCAACTCGGCTTCCTCTTTGTCTGAACACTCCGAAGAAGCTATCCTTCTTGCGAGCTGAATGCAGTTTTTAGCTAAGGAGGAAAAATCTTTCTCGAAAGCAACCATTAATTCTTGATTGTCAGAGATATCCATCGAAAAAAACTCTTGGTTCGGAAGATATAAGCATTGGACAATTGGGTTCTCCTTTGAAGATTCCATCTTGTGGGATCTGAGAAAATCCAATTTTGGGACAGAAAGTAAAGGATTCTGTCAAATCAAGAGAAAATCTGTTCTTCGGGATTCAAGAATGAAAGCAATTCCTACGTTGAACTTTTTCCTTAAGAACTAGATTTTCCTCTTTTCAGACATCTTCGAAAAAATCATTCTCCCAATTTTTGGGGTTCGTAGCGAAGAATTACCCCACCGGTCGTCAGTGGTTTTGCTTCCAAAAGTTTCAATTTTGTCATTTGTTGACTCGACTTGAATAGGGGGTTTCCGCTCCCGAGGATGACTGGAACAACACAAAGGCGGTACTCATCAAACAGACCATTTTGAATGAATGTTGAAGAAAGGTTCGCGCTGCCAAAGACGAAAAGGTCCTTCCCCGGCTGTTGTTTCAGTTTCGCGACTTCCTCTACACCATTATCCCGAATCAATTTCGTGTTGTTCCAATCTGCTTTTTCTAGGGTTCTTGAAAAAACGATTTTGGGCAGATTGTTCATAAAATCGGCGATTTCGCCTTTCTGAGTAGACCAGTAGCCCGACATGCCCTGGTAGGTAACGCGACCGAACAAAAGCGCCCCGACGGTTTTCAGTTGTTCAGTAACAAGTCGCTCGAGCTCCTCGCCCCATGTGTAATCATGCCACTCAATTTCCCAGCTCTTAGATCCTTCGAAGAAACCGTCAAGGGTGATCAAATTCCACATAACGAGTTTTCGCATTTCCTATTCCTCAATTATCCTGCTAATTCTTAGCAAGATCCAAGAAACTAGATTCTAATGTTAAGAGTTTTTAGGAGTTCATTAATTCACAAAAGAAAAATTCACCTGGGCAGTGTCACAATCTCGAATGGCTACATTGAAGCCACACAATATGGAGACAAAAGCGTCTGTCCTTCGGTTGAGTTAAGCATGTAAATGTCTAATAGAGTAACGTCTATTGTAGACTCACAGGAGTACTGGTTTTGTCTATTGAAATTCATTCTTCAAGCGGGAAATTGGTACAACGATTGGCAGATTATTGAAGCAGCTTCTCCAGAGGCAGACAGATCTGGTTTTTGGGGTCTAGTACTTCCGGATCACTACATGTGGGGAGAAGGCAGGGGCGGTGACAAGACTCTTGAAACATGGACAGCACTGACATATGTCGCAGCAAGGACCGAGCAGATTCATGTTGGCACGCTGGTAACGCCAATACCCTTCAGGCCGCCCGGGATGCTGGCAAAAGAACTTTCCACTTTGGACGTTATTTCTAAAGGGAGAGTTCTTCTGGGAGTCGGTGCAGGATGGTCTCAGACCGAATTCGAGGGTTACAGCGAATGGGACGATCCCAAGATTAGAGTGGACAAGACCAAAGAAGGATTAGAACTGATTCTGAAGCTCTGGACTACCCAAGGAAAGATTGACTTTAGTGGAAAATACTACAAAGCTCTGGGTGCTGTTTTAGATCCAAAACCCGTGCAGTCCCCACATCCTCCATTGCTTTTCGGCGGGGTAAGCAAACGAATGTTGCGCATGGCCGGCAAGTTCGCTGATATCTGTGTCATTCCTCCTTGGACGCCGCTTGGGAGAGTGAAAGCAATGGAGTTGGTGATGGACAGTGCAAAGAAAAACTCAAGAGAGAGCAAGATATCTTTTGCCGCACTTTCCTTTGGTCGTGAAAAGTACGACCGGAGCGAACTTTCAAAGATGGTTTCTCAAGCAAAGGATCAGGGCTGCGAATATTACATTGCCGGATTTCCACGAGTCGGGCATCTTGAAGCCATGAAGGATTTTGAGAAAGAAATCATGCCTTCGTTTGCTTGACGGAAAGTTCTTTCTGACCCTTCTTCCAGACTAGATCTTTTTCATTTCTTGTGATTTGTACTATTCTAGTCAGGGGAATGGGCGAGAAAACCTCACCTTCCACAAAATCTTTCAGACTAGCTTCCTTGATCTTCTCTTTGTCCCTATAGAAGACTGTGTAACTCGTAGGGTCGTCTTTGTAAAATGCGTAGCTAATCGTCTCTTCAAGGCTCCCCTTCCTTTTGCCCCTTGAGCTCCTTTCACGCCGCACTTTCTTACTTATTCCCATTTCTTGGCGACCGCCGAGTAGTATGCATTCCAATACGGATCGGTAGGTGGGCGTACTAATTTTTGAGTTCTATCCCGAGCGTCAACCAGAATCATTCCCCGCTCGTTCTCAATCATTTCTCCTACGACTGCCGCTTCGATTCCAGCCTGCATCAGCTTTTTCACCAACTCTTCGGACACTTGAGGATTGCAGCATATTGTCATCGCACCTTCCCCAAGGCTCCAAAGAGGATCGATTCCAAACAGGTTACAAACTAATTTGGTCTCCATCGAAACTGGGATCTTGGACTTTGTTACCTTCACTCCTAGAGAAGACGCGGAAGCTAGTTCACTAATCGAAGCTAATACCCCACCTTCAGCGACATCGTGCATCGCAGAAACACTTCCATCCGGGGCACCCAGAGACGAGGCAATCAAAGCCTCTTTCATGGATGATATCATTTCGAAATAACTTTCGGCATTCTTTTGGACGTTTTTTCCTAGCTCACTTTTGATTTTGTTTGCAAACATTTTCGAAAGAAGCCCTGTGGTCGAGATAGCAGCTCCTTTCGTGATGATGACATGATCCGCAACCTTTGCTCCGCTTGACACGATCACTTGTTTTCGAGAGCCCGTGGTAAACGTCGTGCCCGATCCTACGATTGTGAGGCCACATCCTTCAAACCTCGCTGTATTTCCTCCCACGATCGAAATGCCGAGTCTCTTACACTCTTTGGATAGAGTTCTCCAATAATCGGCAAGTGTCTCATTCGGCAAATCCGGTGGTAAATTCAAGTCCACCATTAGGTACTTGGGCTCGAGGCCACTAGTAACCAAATCATTGACCAGAAGATTAACAGACATCCAAGCTGACTGTTCGATCCCTAGTTGTGGGATCAAGGAAAGCGGGTCGGTTGATGCCACGAGTACCTTGTTTTTGTCAAGCCGGATTACACAGGTGTCTAATCCTTCTGCAGGTCCTACCAGAATCTCCTTTCTCTTCACACCCAAATTAGGATAGATTATCCGCTTCATGAAACCGAGCGAGATTTTTCCGGCTGTTTCACTAGAGGTCAATGTCAACTTTTCATTTCAGCAAGTAGGCTAACAAACCTATTCGAAAGTAAACAAACTTGGCTTAATAATTCGTGATTTTGGAATGGTTTCAGGATCCGAAGCAGACTAGAATTAGGTATAATTGTTGTTTCGTCGATCAGAAGACCAGAGCCAGCGGACGAACGGGACTGGCCGACCCTCCAAAAAGGCGAAGTGGGGCACCTACAAAGTAGAAATCCTTTCCCAATATTTTATCCAGATTCCAGAGATTTTCATAAACCGCGATTTTCTCCGGCAGAAGAATCTTGTGTGCGGGGAAAGGTGGATGATCGGGGCTGGGCGTATCAAGACCAACTGCATTCACTTTAAGACTTACAATGTACTTGCTCGCTTCCCCACTCAATGTAGGGTGTTCCATCCATTCCGAGGTCGTTGATTTATCGGTGTACCCGGTCAAGAAAAGTAGAATACTCTTCTCAGGCAGTTTCACTCCTAGTTTTTGAAGTGAGTCTTCGATATCATCTCGAGTGATTTCATAGTTAGTCCCCTTGTTTCTGAAATCCAGAACAACCCCCGGCCCGACGTACCTATTCAAAGGGACCTGATCTATGGTTAGGGCATTGTCGTAAAAGTGGGCAGGTGAATCGACGTGGGTGCTTGTGTGTTCAGCGAAGGTCCAGACAAAAGAGGCATAGCCCTCTTTTGCTACTGTAGTATAGCTCGATCGGAGTGGTTGAGGATACCCTGGGTAGACCGGGGTGTCAAGACTCTTCATAGGAACAGAAAGATCGACAACTTCTCGTATCGATAACAGATCCCTTGAATTCATGCTACCTTACAACAACTCTCTTCAGTTGCGTCTCGGACTTAGAAAAGTCAAACGACCACCTAGCTGTCGGGAGCAAGCGCTTCGCTTACGAAGTCGTTGCGCTCAGGCGTGAAAAAATCAATGACCATCAGGGCTTCAGAACCATTCGTCAGGAGTTCGTGAAAGACCCCAGGAGGTATGAAGTATCCGTCTCCCTTTTTCATCTCCCAACTCTCGTCACCTACGTTGAATGTTCCCCTACCCTGAAGAAACAGGCCATACTGGGCATGCGGGTGATTGTGCCTTGGAAACACACTCCCGGGTTGAATCTCGTAGAAGACCATCATTCCCGTCGGTGAATGGTTGGCGATTCTTCTCTTGACGCCAGGCATTACCTCGTGCCAAGATTCGGGCTTGTCTTTCCACATTGCTGCTGCGGTGTAGCTGTCGATCATTTCGAAAATATTCGCGTATCCGGCGCCAATTTCCGATATTAAGCGTTGATGAGAGTCTGCTCTCTTAAATCACCGAAATTCCTCATCTAAAGCAATCCATGAATCTTTCCAGCATTGAAGGTTCGCCTTCACTCGATGTCGTAAATCTGGTACTGCAGAAACGGGCACGAGGCGAGAAGGTGATTTCCCTTGCGATAGGAGATCCAGAGTCCAATACTCCACCGGAAATCGTTGATGCAGCTTACTCAGCGATGCAATCAGGAGACGTCCATTATATTCCAGCTTCAGGGTTGCCCGGAGTTCGCCGGGCAATAAGTGAAAAAGTTCGACGCAAAAACGGGATTTCCGCAGATCCATCCGAGACTGTCTTCCTTACCACCAAGCTGGCAGTATATGCTACACTGTTTGCGGTTTCCGAGCCTGGTTACGAAGTGTTGGTTCCGGATCCGGGCTACTTTTACTCGGAGCCAACAATATTGACGGGCGGGAAACCGGTTCGATATAAGCTGACAAAAGATTTCGCTTTGGATGTATCCGAAATCAGCAAGAAAGTATCCGGCAAAACAAAAGCGATAATGGTCAATTCTCCATCCAATCCGACTGGGAGCGTCCTTTCAAAAAGTGAGCTTAAGGAGCTCTACGATTTTTGTCTGGAGAGAGAAATCTGCATTGTCTCAGATGATGCATACGAAGATCTTGTATATGACGGAGCGTCGCACGTCGCTGTCGGTTCGCTTGAATCGAAACCAAATATCGTCGTATCGATCTTCAGTCTTTCCAAGA
>Ga0335085_10008437_pt1 | contig 15723 bp, 11 predicted proteins | sample Lox_Sample_45_FD_206712 | JGI IMG/M metagenome (GOLD analysis project Ga0335085, IMG submission 206712) | Soil microbial communities from Loxahatchee National Wildlife Refuge, Florida, United States - Lox_Sample_4.5 | ecosystem: Environmental > Terrestrial > Soil > Wetlands | place: USA...
CGCGATCGCCCTTGTAGTAATCGGCGGTGAACTGGTTGACCGGCGATTTCTCGCAAAATGGAGTTGCGCCTGCATCCTGCTGGCAGGCTTCGAAGGTGAAGGTCGGACCGGTGAGCTTGGCGGAAGACTTGCCCGGCTCACCGAGGTATTGTCCCGCCTGCAAAGAAGCCTGGAGATAGCGAAAGACGTCGCGGTAATAGGGATCGTGCATAGTCGCGATCTCAGGAACCGGGCCGGAACCGTAGTCATAAAAGCGTGAGAGGCCGGTGTTGCCGGCCAATTTCTCGCCATGCGTCCACATGTCGTAGTCGCGCTGGATGTATGGGTACGATTTCTCCAGCCACAGGCGTTTGGTCGTGGGGTCCGGCAACGCCTCGTAGAGCGCCATCACCATCGAGCTGAGGAAAGGCGGCTGGGAGCGCGTCAGGAAGTAAGTGCGGTTAGCGTTCAGGATGCCGCCATAGTGTTCGATCTCGAAAAAGAAATTTTCCACCATACCGCGCGCCAGCTCCAGACGTCCTGCGCGCAACAGCCCCACCATGATGAAGTAGCTGTCCCAGCCATACATCTCATTGAGGAAGCCACCGGGCACGACGTAGGAGTTCGGAAGATAAAGCACCCCCTGGTGCGGGGAGTCACTCATGTTGAGGCTACCCAGCGACGTGATGACCTGGGGCAGATGCTCGACCGTGATCTTGCACTTGGCCGGCAACTCTTTGACGGACGAGGGTTCGGGATAGTTTGCCGGCAGATAGAGCGTCGAGTGCTCCGGTACACGGACATCCAGGATGGTCTTGCAATCCAACGGAGAGCGGGTGAGCATGTCCCAACCCTTGTCGATGTAGGCGAGCACGTCGGAGATGTCATTAGCCTGCTGCGTCTGGGCGGGAGCGATTCGCGATGCGCCCATCAACATGGCGAGAATCAGCAACACAGCGTTTGCGTAAGACACAGGTTGTTCCCCTGATCGAAGTTAAGTCGACGGCGCACGCGATTATAAGGGAAACGCGGTCGTAGGATGCGCTAAGAGCGGATGCTGGCCGGGCGCCAGCGATTCACTTCGGGGCCGCAACTGGATCGGGCAGGGGCCAGATCACCGATACGAACCACGCCATCACCAGGCCGACGACGCAGCCGAACAGCACCTCCGCCATGCGGCCCGCTCCTGCCTGGAGGCCGTTGATCCTGGAGTGATGCTGGAACGCCGCAGAGATGATGAAGGCCGCGCTGATCGGCGCCTGCCGCCACATCGTCGGAACACGCACGATATAGCTGGACACCAACACTGTGACCGCCATGGCAACTGGCAGCGCTATGATGCGAGAGCCCCCAATGAGAATGAACAACAGGCCGATGGCGCAACCCACCGTGGTGTTGATAATGCGGGCGCGGAAGAACGCGAGGGCCTGCTTCATCAGCGGATCGCTGGTGGCCACCATCGAGCTGATGGCCCAGATCGGGTTGCTCTTGGCCATCTCGTGCACCACAATCCAGAGCACCGCGGTTGCGAGGGCGATACTGACCGCGTAGTGAACTCCGTGTGCGTCGCCTTGGATGAATCGGTCAAAGATTTTCATAGTTTGTGACGTTTATGGTACTGCATGATAGACGACGACGGCGCGGAGCGCGATCAGACGTGAACGCAGCGGCAAGGCGCGTTGCGGCAGAGGCCTGGGACTGAAATGTACTTTGCCGAGCATCCCGTTTTAAAATCGGAAGACGCGACGGACGGGCCTATGTTCAGTGAGCGGCGACGCGTTTTTGCATTCTGGTTGATTGTCCACATCTTGGTGCTGGTGGCCGTAGCTTGGATCGGCGCGGCCGGGGCTGGCGCTGCCCAACCGCCGGCCGGGGTTGATCTCTCGGGCAAGCCGGTCAATCCGTTGCGGGCTCAGCCGGGAAAGCCGGTCGTACTTATCTTCATTCGGACCGATTGCCCCATCTCGAATCGCTACGCGCCAACCATTCAGAAACTGAGCGCAGCCTATGCTGGCAAGGCAGCATTCTGGTTGATTTATCCCGACAAGGCGGAGTCGAGCGCCGCGATTGAGCGGCACCTGCACGACTACAACTACAAAATTCCCGCGCTGCACGATCCGCAGCACTCCCTGGTAAAGCTGGGCGAGGTACAGATCACGCCCGAGGCGGCAGTCTTCGACCCTTCAGGCCAGCTCGTGTACCACGGCCGCATTGACAACTGGTACAAGGAATTCGGCAAAGCACTCCCCGCACCTACTACGCACGAATTGGACGACGCCCTCCAGGCCGTATTGAAGGGCGAAAGGCCCCAGGTCGCCTCCACGGACGCAGTGGGCTGTTACATCTCGGACCTGGAATGAGCTGTTCACGGCTTAAAGCAGGCACATGGATGGCGGCCGCGGGCTTGGCGCTCGCGGGCGCGGCGGCGGCCACGGGGCGAACGACTGCTGCATCGGCCGGACACGAGGTCACCTTCAACCGCGACATCGCGCCCATCATGTATCACTACTGCGCGTCGTGTCATCGGCCAGGCGAGGCTGGTCCCTTTCCCCTGCTTACTTACGACGATGTAAAGAAGCACGGACGGCAGATTGCTGCAGTGACGCAGACGCGCTTCATGCCACCCTGGCTGCCTGAACCTCAGTCCCTGAAGTTTGCCGACGAACGCCGCCTGAGCGATGAGCAAATCGCGCTCCTGCAAAAGTGGGTTGACCAAGGCATGCTGCAAGGCAAGCCGGCGGACCTACCTCCTCAGCCGCAATTTGTAGCCGGGTGGCAACTTGGCAAACCTGATCTCATCGTCGAGGCGGCGAAGCCGTTTCCGCTTCCGGCCAGCGGCATCGACACCTATTGGAATTTCATTCTGCCCATTCCCATCGACCAGAGCCGCTGGGTGAAAGCCGTCGAAATCCGGCCCGGAGACAAACGTCTGGTGCATCATGCCAACATCCTGGTGGATCGTCTCGAGCTGTCACGCAACCTGGAGACAGAACCGGGCGCTGGATTCGGCGGCATGGAGATACGGATCGAGTCGGAACTTTTCGATCCCGACAGCCACTTCCTCTTCTGGAAGCCGGGCACCGTGCCCTATGTCGAACCTGATGGCATGGCGCTGCGTCTCGACAAGGGTACGGACCTTGTCCTGAATACCCATCTCCAGCCATCGGGCAAACCGGAACCGATTCAGCCGAGCATCGGAATCTACTTCACCGACAAGCCGGCGACCGAGCATCCCATGTTGCTGCAACTCGAGTGCGATAACCAGCTCGACATTCCGCCGGGCAACGACAACTTCGTCGTGCACGACGAGTTCACGTTGCCGTTGGACGTTGACCTGCTGGCGATCTATCCGCACGCGCACTATCTGGGCAAAGATCTACTGGCGACGGCGAAGCTGCCCGACGGGACTAGCGAGACACTGATCCACATCAAGCACTGGGACCTTAACTGGCAGGCTGTCTACCGCTATGAGCATCCCGTGCCATTGCCGGGCGGCACGGTCATCGCGATGCGCTATGTTTACGACAACTCCAGCGACAACGTTGCCAACCCGAACCATCCGCCCAAACGTGTCAGAGCAGGGAACCGGTCGAGCGACGAGATGTCACACTTGTGGCTGCAGGTGCTGCCGAAGGGCCTTCCCGGCTCGCAGCGTGACCCGCGCATGGTGCTGCAGGAGGCGCTGGCGCAGCATCGTGTAGAGCGGGACCCGGGCGATTTCGAGTGGCGTTATAACCTGGGGGCAATGCTGCAGGCGCGTGGTGATGTACAGGGCGCCGAAACGCAGTATCGGGCTGCCTTGCAACTTCGTCCCAACGATGGCACGGTGAACAACGCGCTGGGCACGGCACTCATCGGCTCTGGCCAGGTGGACGAAGCTATCATCCATTTCGCCGCCGCGTCCAAGGCGCGGCCTGATTACTTTGACGCGCATTACAACTTGGGAAACGCGCTGGCGATCAAAGAAAACTTCAGCGCTGCCGCGCAGCAGTTTCGCGATGCGGTCCGCCTGAAGCCGCAGGATGCGGATGCGGAGGCGAACCTGGGCAGCGCATTGGCGCAGTTGGGTGACCTGCAGGAGGCGAAGACCCATTTGCAACGGGCCCTGCAACTCAATCCCGATCATTCGCTGGCGCGGGAAAATCTGCAGTCCGTGGAACAGATGATGGCGGAAGGACACAATTAAGGAGCGATAGGAACCGCTACTGGCTGGCGTCCTGCTTTTGCTGAAGTTGATCGGCCAGCTTGAGTTCGCGGTCCGCCTCCTCTGTCTTGCCCAGATCACGATAGCCCTGCCCCAGCAGGTGGTGAGAGATCGGATTGTTGGGATCCATGGCAACCGCGCGCTGCAACGCTCGAACCGCCAAGGCCGTCTCTCCCTTTTTCTCCAGGACCTTGCCCAGCAGGATGTAAGGTCCGGTTGAGGTTGCATCCAGCCAGATGGAGCGCTGCAAGAGCCGCTCGGCGTCATCGTACTTCTGGATTCGTGAGTAGGCGTCTGCGAGCTTGTAGTAGGTGGCAGCATAGCCGGGATTGATCGCGAGTTCCTGCTGCAGGTTGGCGATCGCCTCAGGGATCTTCGATTTGTACAAGTACAACTCACCCAGCAGGAGATGCGCCATGGGCAGTTTGGGATCGATCGCTACGGCCTTCTGGGCATACTCTTCGGCAATGGGGTCGAACTCCTGACGGAACAGCATGCGCGCAGTGAAAAGATAGCTGGCGGCTGAATCCGGTTTCACATCGAACATCCTGGCGAAGGCGACGCGCGCCTGCGGATAGTCCTTGGACTGGATGTAGCAAATGCCGAGGATGTAGGACGCATCCACATTGGCCCGCGGATACCAGGTCTGCACTTTCTCCAGATAGGGAATTGCTTCGCCTGGCCGGCCGGCAAGGTAGTAGGACAGACCAAGTAACTGAACTGCTTCGTTGTCTTTGAAGTCTTCTGTCACCGCTTGCTTCAGCCACTCCGCCGCTTTCAGATAGTCGCCTTTCTTGTAGTAGGCGGCGCCCAACTCGTGTGCCAACCCTGCCGGCGGCGGAGTGCGGCGCGCGAGCGCCTGTAATTCGTCGATGGCGTCCTCGTACTTGCCCTGCTCAGAGAGCCGGCGTGCTTCATCGAAGACGGCTTGTGGCGATGCATTCTGGTTGGCTGGTGCTGCATTGTCGGTGAGGGTTGGGCCCGATGCGGTCTGGGCATTTGAACTAGCCGTACCGATTCCTGCGGCGATTGCAACCACGGCGGCGAGAAACAACCTTGATTGTGACATGGAAAAACTCTCGCAGGATTACTTTCCAAGATTAAAGCACAATTGCGGCGGGGCCACGCGCGCCCGTGGGGCGGTTGCATGCTCTCGAGGAGCAGGAGTTCACTTGGCTGCGGCAGCTTCAGCGACACCGATGTATTTGTCCGCTCCGCCGTAATAAAAGAGGAACCGGCCGCCCTGACGCACCATGCCTTCAACGAAGACTACATTCGGCACCTGGCCGACCTTTTCCCAGGGTCTCTCCGGGACAAAGATCGGACGTTCGCTGCGGTAAAGCACCCTGCGGGGATCTTCCCGGTCAAACACGACCACGCCGACGCGGTACACGAGCTTGTCATCAGCGCCGTTGTAGATGAGAACGATGCCCTGGGGACTGAGGATTGGGGCCGGGCCCGGCTCCACGACGCGCGAGTCGAAGGCGCCCGCTCTGCGTGGCAGCACCGGAGTTTTCGTTTCCTCCGTCCAGTGCAGTAAATCAGCGGAGGAGGCAAGCCCCATCTGGTCCGTGCCATCGGCAGCAGTTCCCAGAAAATACATCCAGTACCTGCCGGCAATCTTTTCCGGAACGATGGCGCCGGACTTGGTCCACTTCACGTTCCAGTTGCCCTGGTTGGCCGGAAGGATCACGCCCTTGCGCTCCCAATGGAGCAGGTCCTGGGAAGTCGCGAGGCAAAGTTGAGCGTCCTTCTTGTTGTAGCCGGTGTAGGTCAAATAGTAAGTACCGCCGATTTTCACCAGGCGCGGGTCTTCGACACCTCCATCCTTTTCGTAGTCGGCCTCCGGTACAAAGACGGGCGCGGGTCGGCGTGTGAAGTGGATGCCGTCGTCGCTCTCGGCATATCCCAGCCGCGATGTGCCTTGCTGGTCTTGCGCGCGATACAGCATGACGTACTTACCGTCATGCGGCACGACCGCGGGATTGAAGGTCCCGGCTGATTCCCAGCCTTGGCCCTGCGGGGAAAGGATGGGCGACTGTGAGACTCTGTGCCAGTCACCGAATGGAAGCTGCCAACCCACCGCAAACAGCAGTCCGGCGCTGAGGAGGAGCGCAGCAGCAACGGTCAGCAGAAATCGCTGGTAGCTCATCAGACCCGCATTCTAACGGCAGCCACATCAAGAGGAAAGCAGCGTTCTTAAGTCCTGCCGATTCCTTCTTGAAGCGGAACGCTTGCGCGAAGTACCTTGGATGAACTGTGCTCTTATCAGACCGGGCAAGGTATCTTGGCTGCATTGCGTCCTGTTGTGTTCTTGCGCTTTTGGTTCCCGGCGTAATAGCACAGACAAAGGCCAGCTCCTCCAGCGATGTTGCATCGCGTGCCTACGAACGCGGCCTGAAGGCCGCCGAGACGGAAGACCTAACCGGGGCACGATCTGCCTTCGAACAGGCAGTCAAGCTCAATCCGAAGAATGCCGAATATCAGAATGCCCTGGCCGAGGTGCTGTTGCGACAGGGCGACCTGGACGGCGCCATCGCACACCTGCGCACGGTCACCCATCTGGCGCCCGACGCGGCGCTGCCTCACGCGGAACTGGGAAAAGCCTTGGCTGCCAAAGGCTCGCTCGACGAAGCGGCCGCCGAACTTGGCGAAGCAGTCAAGCTTGCTCCTCAACAGCCCGAAGTGCATCGCCAGATGGCGCGCGTTCTGAGCCTGCAGGGACATACCGAAGACGCCATCGCGGAGATTAACGCAGCGCTTGCCTTTGCTCCGGAACAACCCGAGTTGCACGACGACCTGGGAGTCTTGCTGGCGCAGAAATCGCAATTCTCGGACGCCGCGAAGGAGTTTCGTAACGCGCTTTCCATCGACGCACACTACCAGCCTGCCTTGTTTCATCTCGGTGTAACCCTGCTTCGCGCGGGCGACAACGAGGCGGCCGAGCAGTTGCTCACACAGGCGACTCAGGCCAATCCGAAGGACGGAATGGCGCTTTACTATCTGGGTACGGCCTTGGAAGCCAGGCACAACAACAGCGGCGCGCTCCAAGCCTATCGACAGGCGGCGGAGATCCTACCTGATATGGTCCCTCTGCAAACCCGGCTGGGACTGCTCTTGCAGCGTGCGGGCGATCCGGAGAAGGCTGCCGTGGCGTTTCGGAAAGTTGTGGCGCTTACGCCCAACGATCCTGAGGCCTACAACAATCTTGGATTGGCTTTGATGCAGCACGGGGAAGGGCCAGCCGCGGTGAAGGAGTTTCAGCAAGCTCTGAAGCTGCGCCCGGACGACGCTGCCTTCATGGGCAACCTTGCGGTTACGCTGATGCAGCAGTCCGACTTCGACGCCGCCGGGGAACAACTGCAGGCGGCGCTGAAACTTGCCCCGGGCAATGCGTCGCTGCACTACAATCTGGGGCTCGCGCTCAAGCTGAAAGACAACTTGCCCGCCGCAATCGCGGAGTTTCAGCAGGCGATTCAGTTGGACCCCAACCTTGCGGATGCCTACTACAGCCTGGGAGTGACGTTCTGGCAGAAGGGCGATTTTGCCGCGGCCGCCGAGCAGTTGCGCCGTGCCGTACAGATCAAGCCGGATTACGCCGAGGCGTATTACACCTTGGGCACGGTGCTGAAGCAAATGGACCAACTGCCGGCAGCGGCGCAGGCCTTGCGGGAGGCAATACGGCTGCAGCCCGATTTCATGGGCGCGCACACCACTCTGGCGGCTGTGCTGCGGCAAATGGGCGACGCGGCTGGCGCAGACGCGGAGAGTCGTTTGGGAGAGCTGTTGAGCAAACAGAAGACCAGTCTGCAGGCCGCGTCCTTCTCCACCAATTCAGGAATCCGCATGCTCAATGCAGGCGATATCGATGGCGCTATCTCGCAATTTCAAAACGCCATCAAACTGGCTCCGAATTATGCTATGGCGCATTACCAACTGGGGGTTGCGTTGTCGCGCAAGGGGCACAGTGAAGAGGCGGCGCAGGAATTCAAGAAAGCTGCCGAGATCGATCCCCGGCTCAAGCCATCGAAATGAGCGCTTGAGCATTTTGGCCTAGAAACGCAGGATTTCGACCAAAGCTGGAACCAGACACTTTGTGACGAAACCCGGGGTTGCAGCGGGGATGGGAAAGATCCGCAAAAATCCCTTGACAAGAAGCACTTGGCGCGATAACTTTTCGGTCACATCGCATTGTGACGTGCATCACCTTTTGTTGGAAACGGGCGCGGGGCGTGCCTGACGAGGGGATTTGATGAGTGTCTGTCAACGAACAGCACATACGCACACGTCGGGAAATGCCGCTCTTACTTCTTCCTATTTTTTTGATTGGCCATCTTTCCGCTTAGGTTTTCAGCAATCCGATCCAAACACCAGACAACAAGCGCAGTCACAGGCCAAATTGAGATCCAGCCAGTGTAGCTGGACAAGTACGTGGGGGACACAATGAAGAAGCGGTGCGTAGGGTTTGCAATAGCGATGCTGGTCGTAGCGCTCATCCCGGCACAGTCCTTTGGACAGGTGACGACGGGCACCATCAACGGAACGGTGACAGATCCGCAGGGTGCGGCAGTGGCGAATGCAACGGTGACGGTGATAGATACGGCCAAGGGTACCTCTGACACCACAACCACCAATGATTCGGGAAACTACACCGTCACTCACTTGATTCCGGATCCCTATACGGTGAAAGTTGAGGTCCAAGGCTTCAAAACGGCTCAGCAAACCGGGGTTAGCGTAGTGGCGGATGCCACCAAGCGCGTCGACGTACAGCTGCAGCTTGGCTCCACGTCCGAAACCCTGGAAGTTACGGCCGCGGTACCGCAGCTGCAGACCGATAACCCGGACGTCGGCATCACGTATAACGAACGATACGTTTCAGACCTGCCGATTCTGAACCGCAACTTCACGACCTTTGAGTTGTTGTCACCGGGCACGCAGAAGCTCGCGGGCTGGAACCATGCGGCCACCGAGAACCCCCAGGGCGGCCAGCAGATTATGGTCCAGGGCCAGCACTTCAGCGGCACAGGGTTCCAGTTGGACGGAACCGATAACCAGGACCCGATTCTCGGCATCATCGTCATCAACCCCAATCTTGACGCCATCACCCAAACCACCGTCGGGTCGCAGTTTTACGACGCGGAACAGGGCAAGGCTGTCGCTGGCCTGGTGACCGCCCAGACCAAGTCGGGCACCAATCAGTTCCACGGCAGCGGCTTCTGGTTCCGCCGCACCGATGCCAACCTGGCGCGCGACCCCTTTACCCAATACGCCAAGAATCCACTCACCGGCAGGTACATTCCTCCTGACAAGTGGAACCAATATGGCGGCACCATCGGCGGCCCCATCATCAAGAACAAGCTGTTTTTCTTCGGCGATTATCAGGGCACGAAGGAAACGACCGGTGTTACGAATCTCCTGACGGTTCCGACTTCGCAGGTGCTATCCACTTGTACACAAGCCGTGGGCTTCTGCAATTTGAGCCAATACCTGAGTAGCCAGATCGGCGGCGGGGGGCAGATTTACCAGCCGAATCCGAACAATCAAAATGGTTTCAAGGGAGCCACCGCGGTAGCGAATAACATGATCCCTGTGGCGGATCTTTCGCCGCAGGCTGTGAACGTTCTGAAACTGTTTCCCCAACCGACCAATAGCCAACTCCTCGGCAACTATGTCGCTGCGGGATCCGGTTCTTTTAAGCAGAATGCCTTCGATTCACGCATAGACTACACGCTGAACCAAACCAACAACATTTACGGGCGCTTTAGCCTGGCGTACTTCAACCTGACCGGGAATCCGTCGCTGGGCGCCTTGGGCGGCATCGGTTTTGGCCCCGGGCCCGGTCTGGCGGGAAGCTCCAATGTCCACAATTACAGTCTGGCGAGCGGCTGGACGCATACCTTCAGTCCCAGCCTGTTGATGGACGTTCACTTCGGCTGGTTCAAGTACAACCCGCAAACCGCCTTCTGGGACCAGGGGACAACGCCGATGACTAATTTCGGCATTCCAGGTCTGAATCTGCCTTCCCAACCCTTTGCCACCTCCGGCTTGTCGTACTTCCAACTAGGCGGCAACAACCAGCAGGGTAACAACGGTCCCTCCGATTTCGGCAACGGCCTGGGTGTGCAGCGCTGCAACTGTCCTTTGACGGAGAGAGAAAACCAGTACCAGTGGGTGGCGAATATCACCAAGATTCGCGGCAACCATACCATCAAGTTTGGCGGCGACTTCCGCTATGCCACCAACCTGCGCGTACCCAGCGACCAGAACCGTGCCGGCCAGTTGCAGTTTGACCAGAACGGCACATCGAATGGCGGTTCGGGTGGACTTGCGCTGGCGACCTTCTTGTATGGCGATGTAACCCAGTTCCAGCGCTACGCCAGCACCAGCCTCAATGCTACCGAGCATCAGTATCGGTTCTTTACGTATGGGCAGGACACCTGGCGCGTGACCCCGAAGCTCACCGTGAGTTACGGATTACGCTGGGAGCTGTACACGCCGGAAGGAGTTAACGGCAAGCAGAACGGCGGCTTCTGCAATATCATCCAGGGAACCTGCCGGGTTGCCGGTATCGGACCTTACGGACTGAATGGCAACATCAGCAACCAGTTGTATGATTTTGCACCGCGCTTCGGCGTTGCTTACCAGATCTACGACAAGACGGTCATTCGTGCCGGATTTGGCGTGAGTTATGACATTGGCGTGTTTGGCTCAAACTTCGGTCACACCGTCACCCAGAACCTGCCGGTGTTGGTGGCGCAGCAGGTGAACGCCAGCACGTTCAATGGCAATAGCAACTCGCAGGGTTACGCTCCGGCGTTTACCCTCGGGCCGCCCACTGGCTATATGGCTACCTTAGGGCTTACGAACCAGCCGCCGGCGCCAAATTTCTGCACGCCCGTTCCTAACAGTGGCGTGCTGCCTTTGCAGGGTTGCACTGGGCAAACGGCGCCGCGAGTTCGGCCGCTCTCTCAGGTCGTGCCCTATATCTACGCCTATAACTTGAGCGTGCAGCAGCAGCTCGACAAGGCCACGACGCTGACGATCAGCTACGTCGGAAACCTGGGCCGGCACGGCTTCGTAGGTGATGGTCCCAACTATAACGTCAATCAACCGCAATTGAACGGCGTCCGCCCGCTGCAAAACAAGTTCACCTATCCCGGCTACACGAACCCCGATGGCTCGATTCTGACCTGCTGCGGTCAGGACATCGGGAACTATTTCGGTAACGATGCCAACTCCAACTACAACGCCTTGCAGGCCGTCCTGGAAAGGCAATTCACGAACGGATTGCAGTTCGTGACCCACTTCACGTGGTCACGCTCGCTCCATTACGATAGCAACTACTACGTAGACGTGCCGCGAGTGGCCTACGGTCCTTACGACCAGAACCGTACCCTGGTGTGGGTGTTCAACGGGGTGTATGACCTGCCGTTCGGCCACGGCAAGAAGTATGCCAGCAACGTCAGTAGTGGTTGGAACTATGTCATTGGCGGTTGGCAGATCACTGACACCACCAACTGGAGCAGCGGCCTGCCGTGGACGCCCGCGCTGAACAACTGCGGCTCCGAGATCAACGGAGAAGCGCCGTGCCGCCCGAGCAAGGGTGTGGGCTCGTTCAAAACAGGTGCCAGTGGATTCGACCCGATCAATCACCTGGTTCGCTTCTTCACCCCGACCACAGTGGGCGGAGCTTTTATTGATCCTGGCCGGAATACCATCGGGAACGTCGGCTTCGATTCCTACTGGGGTCCACGCGCGTTCACCGACGACATGTCCATCGCAAAGAACTTCCAGATCACCGAGCGGTTCAGGTTACAGTTCCGCATGAACGCTTACAACATCTTCAACCATCCCGCTTTGAACTTCTCCAACACGCAAAGCGGCGGCGGAACGTGCGTAGCCTCAGGCCCCAACACTGGTAACTGCGGCGCCAACAACGGCACCATTAACGACATCCTGTTTGGGACGACGATGCGCCAACTGGAGTTTGGCTTGCATCTGTTCTTCTAACCAGGGCTGAGAACATGTCACGGGAGGGAGTCTGCGGACTCCCTCCTGATTTTTTGCGGTGCATTTTGGGAAGGCTCTCCATCGATGCTCCTGCCGATTTCGTTAGGATGACACGCGCTGCCGTACTGCTCAGCTTTCTTCTGTCGTTCGTCTCAATCCCGGCGACTTGCCATGCTCAGCAGCCGGCCGGAAGCGTCACACCCCGAGAGAACGACTACGTCAGCCGCGACTTTCACTTCCAATCAGGCGAGACGCTACCCGAATTGCGCCTGCATTACAGGACACTCGGCAAACCTCAGCGCGACACCAGCGGACGAGTGACCAACGCAGTGCTGATCTTGCACGGCACCGGCGGTTCAGGACGGCAGTTTCTAGCTCCGCAATTTGCAGATGTGTTGTTTGGGCCGGGCCAACTGCTCGATGCGAACCGCTATTTCATCATTCTTCCCGACAACATTGGTCACGGTAAGTCGAGCAAGCCGAGTGATGGATTGCACGCCCATTTTCCCCAGTATGACTATGACGACATGGTGGCTGCACAGCACGAGTTGCTGGAGAAGGGACTGGGGGTGAATCATCTCCGACTGATCCTGGGAACGTCGATGGGTTGCATGCACGCATGGGTCTGGGGCGAGACGTATCCCGACTTCATGGATGCTCTCATGCCGCTCGCCTGCTTGCCCGTTCCGATCGCGGGACGCAATCGGGTATGGCGCAAGATGGTGATCGACGGCGTCAGGCAGGATCCGGAGTGGAAGAACGGCGAGTACACCACGGAGCCTCACACCGGCATACAGATAGGCGCCGATTTTCTGATTATTGCCGGAAGTGCTCCACTGTTCATGCAGAAGAGTCTGCCTGACCGCGATGCTGCCGACAAATATCTGGATGAGTCCATGAAGCGCATCATGCCGAACTTGGACGCGAACGATCTTCTCTTTGCGGTCAGTGCCTCTCGCAACTATGATCCTTCCCCGCAGTTGGAGAAGATCAAAGCGTCGGTCATGTTCGTGAATTCGGCCGACGATTTCATCAATCCGCCGGAGCTGGGAATCGCTGAACGCCAAATCAAGCGTGTCAGGAAGGGCCGGTTCGTCCTGATTCCCGCCTCCGATCAGACTCACGGACACGGCACCCACACCTGGGCGGGCGTCTGGCAGCAGTACTTGCAAGAACTGCTAGAAACATCCCAATATCAGCCTGGGGCAAAATGAGCCAGGTTCCTGCCGAGACCGCTGCAAGCCGAGAGAGCAAGCTGCTGGTGGCTTGCGAATTCGCCATCGTAGTGGCGCTCTTCGTGGCGGACATGCGCCACCATATCTTTTTCAGCAAGGTGCCATACCTGCTCGTTTTGGCGTGGGTCTCGCTGCGCTTGCGTGGCATGAGGTGGAAGGACCTTGGATTGGCTCGCCCTCGCGATTGGCCCCGGACGTTGACAGCAGGAATCCTCGTGGGTATCGGCATTGAATTTCTTGAGTTGTTCGTTACCCAGCCTCTACTGGTTCGGGTTACCGGGAAGATGCCTGACCTCTCAGACCTGGGCAACCTGCGCGGCAACGTAAAGCTGCTGCTGCTCTTCCTGCTGTTGACGTGGACCCTGGCTGCCTTCGGCGAGGAGATGGTGTATCGCGGCTACCTGATGAATCGCGTTGCCGGTCTGGGAAAGGATTCGCGAACGACTTGGATCGTGAGTCTTGTCCTTGTCAGCGCCATCTTCGGGTTTGGGCATTTGGACCAGGGCATAACCGGCCAGGTGGAGAATGCGATTGATGGCCTGCTGCTCGGCGTCTTGTATCTCGCGTGCGGCCGCAATCTATGGGCGCCCATCATCGCACACGGAATCACCGACACCGTCGACATTACCCTGCTGTTTATCGGCAAGTATCCTGGTCTGTAAGGTTCATCGCGCGTTCATTTCTTTCTGACGTGCAGTATTTTCCTGACCTCAGCGACGACTTCTCCTGCTCCATCCCGCACTTCCACCAGAAATTCGGGCTCGTACTTTTCTTGGGCGATGAGCTGCTTGCGAATGTCGTCGATCTGCGCGTCGCTCAGCCGAAACTCCGCCTTCACCTTACCCCGGCCCGGTTTGCGGAAACGGATGCTGGCCGCCTTATCCCAAACAACATACTCGCGGCCGAGATTTTCCATGAGCATCAGCATGTAGAACGGATCGGTCATCGAGTAGAGCGATCCGCCGTAGTGAGTACCGACGTAGTTCCGATTCCACGGACGAAGCTTCATCTCGACGTCGACCACCCGGTTGGAGAGCCAGCGCACATGAATGCCCGCACCCAAGAACGGCGGCCAGACGTTGATGCAACGAAGCATGAAGCGCTGGAGCGTCGTGCTCATAGGCAAGCAAGCATCCGCAAGTCAAGAACGTAATTGCTCTGCAATAAAGGCCAGCTCCATTGTCCGTTGTCGTCTTGTTTCATACCGCGCTTCTTGCGCCTTGTCTCTTCAACGCAGAAATTGACCGGAATCCGACACCGCCGGAATTTCGACCTCGGAGTCAGAGCGTCTAAGCATTCAGGTGGCTTAATGGCTACGTTGTTTAAGACTATGAGACATCGTAGAAGGAGGTTCAAGTGAAAAAGTACTATGCTCACCTGATCGCTTTTGGGAGGTCTCGTGGTACTACTGGCCGGTTCTGCTGCGTGGGCGCAGGGCGACGAAACGGTGCCCACCGCTCGTGCAAACATCCCGTTCAACTTCTACGCTGGAGAGACCAACCTTCCCGCAGGTGTCATACGTTTTCTGTCGACCCTGTCGACCGCGCGGTCGAGGTGCTGCAGAATTCGACTGGTCACGTTATTTTCCTCTCCGGGATGCCTGCTGATCCGGTGCAGAATGGCAAGCCCCTGCTGATTTTCAAGATGATTGGAGACGAATATACGCTGGAGGAACTGCAAGGCGATTCCTTAGGCGCAGAGTTTGTTCCGGCAGGCGAGAGCTCCCTCGGGGCTTACGGTCAGCTCTGATAGGTCTGTTTCACGATTGGCCTTTTCCTAAAGGGGACGAGGCAACCTTCAACCTGGCAAACACGGACGATGCACTAAGGAGGTCACATGGCAGGAACGTCACGAAGCGCGTCATTGCAGGAAACGCAGAATCAACGAGGCCGGTCTGATCACAACTCCGGCGACATGCACGCCAGAATCAGGCAGCGTGCCTACGAACTGTACGAGAAGCGTGGCCGCCGCGATGGACACGATGAGGAGGACTGGGTGCAGGCCGAAAGGGAGGTCCGCGGCGATCAGAGCCATCCAAGGGCCGCGTGAAGAAGACCGATTCGTCGGGGTCCGGAAGTCAGTTCTGATACAAGGAAGTGGCCGTCCCGATGGACGGCCTGCCTTTTGCTCCGGGGGAGGAAGAACTTACGCAGATACATGCCTCAGGGCTGGGACTGGATGGCGGCCGCTTCGGTCAGACTGTTGGTCATCAGGCGGACATCCACGCGGCGGTTCCTGGCGCGGCCTGCGGCGTTGCCATTCTGGGCAACAGGGTTGTCCTCTCCCAGCCCAATC
>Ga0335085_10008438_pt1 | contig 15723 bp, 14 predicted proteins | sample Lox_Sample_45_FD_206712 | JGI IMG/M metagenome (GOLD analysis project Ga0335085, IMG submission 206712) | Soil microbial communities from Loxahatchee National Wildlife Refuge, Florida, United States - Lox_Sample_4.5 | ecosystem: Environmental > Terrestrial > Soil > Wetlands | place: USA...
ACCGCTGGTACATGTCGGAGCGGGCAGGCCGGGACGTCGGAACCACCGCGGCCGCCCGCTCCTACTTCGAGCGCGTGCTGCCCAAGGCGCCTGAGGCACTCGACCAGGACCTGACCGAATGAGACCAGGCCGCCCGTGGCGGGATCCGTCTCCCATGCCGTAAGACCCCATCGGTCGATATCATGGAATATGGAGCTGATCGCAGATTTCTCCGCCATCCCGTCCAGCGAGCACGCCGCGGAGATCACCCGGCTGTGCGACGCGATGGAGGCGGCCGACGCGGCGGGCCGTTACCCGCAGCTAACGGTGGAGCGCCCCTGGTCGGTGCACAACCCCGTGCTCGATGGCGAGTTCGCGGCGCCCGGGGCCATTCGCTGGTATCTAGAGCGGGAGATCGGCCGTCTCGCCGCGCACGGCGCGCGGATCTCGGTCCGTCCCGGGCGCGAGGCGCTCGACCTGCACGACCCTGAGCTCGGCCACGCCGTCGACGAGACCCGCAGGGACCTGCGGCGCAAGAAGCTCTTCCTGTTCACTCCCGAACGGATGGCGCTATCCATCGACCGCCTCCGGCACTACACGGGGACCGAGCCGGAATCCTTCCAGCGGTACGTGCTGCTGACCAACTACGCCTGGCACGTCGAGGAGTTCCGCGCCGCCCTGCCGGAGTGCACCGGGCCGGCCGCCGACGGGCGGCAGATGCCCGCCTGGCACTACGCCCGCCCGGACCGCGCGGGCGTGACCATGATCAACATCGGGGTGGGGCCGTCCAACGCGAAGACGATCACCGACCATCTCGCCGTGCTCCGTCCCGACCTGCTCCTGATGATCGGCCACTGCGCTGGCCTGCGCAATCGCCAGGAAATCGGCGACCTGGTGCTGGCGACCGGCTACCTGCGCGACGACCGGGTGCTGGACGACATGCTCCCGCTCAGCGTCCCCGTCGTCCCCAACCACACGCTGAACACCCTGCTGCTCAGCGAGTTGACCCTGCGCGGCCTGCCGTCCCGGATGGGCATCGTCTTCACCACCGCGAACAGGAACTGGGAACTGCACCTGGCCACGGTGGAGGAACGGCTCCGGGTCTCCCGCGCGGTGGCCGTCGACATGGAGTCCGCGACCGTCGCCGCGAACGGGTTCCGCTACCGGATCCCGACCGCCACCCTGCTCGCGGTCAGCGACAAGCCGCTGCACGCGGCGCCGAAGCTGAGCGCCGACGCGCAGAGCTTCTACGCCGCGAGCCGCCGCCAGCACGTCGACATCGCGCTGTCCGTCGTCGAGAACGTCAGGAAGCTCTACCCAGGCGGCCTGCCCACCGCCGACCTCCGCTCACCCGACGAACCCCTGCTCGGCAACGCCAGCACCTCCCACCGGGCCGACCGCGGGCTCGGCGAGGGCGGCGCTGCCGAGCTGGCGCACAGCGCTGCGACAGGGCTGCCCGTAGTGCGCGTAGGCACAATGATCACCACCGAGGACGTCCGCACTCCTGAGGACGACTAAGTGCCCGCGTTGTTGCCCGACGCCAACGTGCTTACCGCGCTCGTCGTCGAAGATCACGTTCACCATGGCCCGGCTGAGGCGTGGTTTATCGCCTCCAGGACCGGCTTCGCCACCTGCCCCATCACGCAGGGCAGCCTTACCCCGCGCCATGAGTTCTGGCCGCGGCCGCCGCTATCCCTGGATGAAGGCGAGCAGGTCGGGATTGATGACGTCGGCCTGGGTGGTGGGCATGCCGTGCGGGAAGCCGGGATAGGTCTTGAGCGTCCCGTTCTGCAGCAGTTTGGCCGACAGCGGCCCGGAGTCGGCGTAGGGCACGACCTGGTCGTCGTCGCCGTGCATGACAAGCGCCGGGACGGTGATCTTCTTCAGGTCCTCGGTGAAGTCGGTCCGCGAGAAGGCGACGACGCCGTCGTAGTGCGCCTTGGCACTGCCCATCATGCCCTGGCGGCACCAGTTGTCGATGACGGCATGGATGGGCTCCACCCCGGGACGGTTGAACCCGTAGAACGGACCTTCCGCCACTTCCCGGTAGAAGGCGGCTCGGCGCCGCGCCGTCTGGTCCTGGAAGTCGTCGAAGACGCTCTGGGGCAGGCCGCCAGGGTTGGCGTCGGTCCGCAGCATCAGCGGCGGCACCGAACTGATCAGCACCGCCTTCGCGACCCGGCTCTCACCGTGGCGGGCGATGTAGTGCACAACCTCGCCGCCGCCGGTTGAGTGCCCGACGTGCACGGCGTCGTGCAGGTCGAGGTGAGCGGTGACCGCGGCCAGGTCGTCGGCGTAGTGGTCCATGTCGTGGCCGTCGGCGACCTGCGCGGAGCGGCCGTGGCCGCGGCGGTCGTGGGCGATGACGCGATAGCCGTGCAGCAGGAAGAACATCATCTGGGCGTCCCAGTCATCGGCCGACAGCGGCCAGCCGTGGCTGAACACGATGGGCTGGCCCTGACCCCAGTCCTTGTAGAAGATCTCCGTGCCGTCTGCGGTCGTAATCGTTGGCATGCGATGACTCCTGTCGGTAGCGGGTTTGCCTTACAGCCTTCCCCCGTCTCTCCAGTAGTGATCCTTCGCCCGGTGCAATCGTCACGCCGCACCTCGCCTGGCGGGCGGCCTCGGCGCGGCTCTGATGTCCGGTCGCTGACGCTGACATTGGTTTAAATTCAGACCAACTCTGACTACACTTTGTTTTATGGCCATGCCGTCATCGACTCCCGTCCCGATATCCGAGGCGAAAACCCACCTGTCCGACTTGGCCAGGCGCGTGCGGCTGCAGCATGAGCGCATCACGCTGACCAGGAACGGCGAGCCGGAAGCCGTCCTGGTCTCTGTGGATGATCTCGAGGGGTTGGAGATGACACTCGAAATCCTGGGGGACAGCGCCGCTGCCGCCCGGATTTCAGAGAGCCTCACCGCACTCGGCCGCGGGGAGCAGGGAGCGGACCTCGCCACTGTGCGAGCTGACCTCGCCCGCCGTCGTCACCTCGGCATGTGACTGCCGAGCGCTACGAGATCAAGTTTCAGGCCGCAGCGCGCCGTGCCATCGCCGAGCGGCTTCCTGAGTCCGTCGCGGCAGCCGTTCTCGAGTTCTGTGAAGCTGCCCTCGCCCTGGGGCCGCGCCGGGTAGGAAAGCCACTGTTCGGCCCGCTTGCTGGCTGCCACGGCGCCCGCCGCGGAACCTATCGCGTCGTTTACCGCATTGACGAAGAAGCCCGAGTTGTCGAAATACTCGACATCGATCATCGCGGGGACATCTACCACCGGTCGTAACCGTGATTGCGGGTCGCGCTCAGCGCGCTGACGGCGCCCTCGTCGAGTTCCGCGTCGCCGAGCAGCGAGTACTGCCGCCCGCCCGCTGGCTCGCCGAAATGACCTGCGACGTAACGGTGCGCGAGCGCGCCCCACAGCGGCGCCGTCGCCCCGATGCCGACCGACCCCGTCGAGTAGTCCACCGGATCCGGGTCCTTGGTACGGCTCGGATAGGACTGCAGGCCGCCGAACTGCCGAAGCGTCGTCAGGTACGACTCGTCGAGCTGGCCGAGCAGGTAGTTGATCGCGTGCAGCACCGGGGAAGCGTGCGGCTTGACCGAGACCCGGTCACCGGGCCGCAGGTGCCTGAACCACAGCGAGGTCATCATCGTGACCATCGACGCGCTCGAATTGGTCAAGGGGAGCCGACATCAGCACACCCGTCCTCGGTAAGGTCAGCCTGTTAACGCGCTGTATACCCTGCTTCAGTGCCCGAACCAAGCCACGCCGCACCGGAGGCATCGCGATGACCGAGCGCTACCTGCTGGACCTCGAAGAGCTCGACGCGGCGCTGGTCGCGCTGGCCGGCGGCAAGGGCGCGAACCTCGGGGAGCTGTCGCGGATCGAGGGCGTTCGCGTGCCGGCCGGCTTCTGCGTGACGACTGACGCCTTCCGCCTGGTCATGGCGACCGTGCCAGGGATCGACGACCTGCTCGGCCAGCTGTCGGGCCTGGACCACGACGACCGGCAGGCGATCCGCACGCGCAGCGCGGCGATCCGGCGGGCCATCGAGGAGAGCGCCATCCCGGATGATCTGGCGGCGGCGATCAAGCGTTCTGTCGCCAGACTCGGCGCGCAGGAAGCGTGCGCCGTCCGGTCAAGCGCGACGGCGGAGGACCTGCCGGCCGCTTCCTTCGCCGGGCAGCAGGACACGTACCTGAACGTCATCGGACCGGACGCGGTCCTTGAGCACGTCAGCCGGTGCTGGGCATCCCTGTTCACCGAACGGGCCGTGACCTACCGCCTGCGCAACGGCTTCGACCATCGCAGGGTGCGCATGGCGGTGGTCGTGCAGCGGATGCTCGACCCGCAGGCGTCAGGCATCCTGTTCACCGCCGACCCGGTCACCTCCAACAGGAAGATCGTCTCCATCGAGGCCGGCTTCGGCCTCGGCGAGGCGCTGGTATCCGGCCTGGTGAACCCGGACCGCTACCGGGTGCGGGACGGCGAGATCACCGACAGGGGCATCACCGGCGAGCGGCCGGCGCTGACCGACGCGCACGTACTGCGGCTTGCCGGGCTTGGCAGGCGGATCGAGGCGCACTTCGGCCAGCCGCAGGACGTCGAATGGTGCCTGGCCGACGATGAGTTCCAGATCGTGCAGAGCCGGCCGGTCACCACCTTGTTCCCCATCCCGGAGAGCGGCGATCAGGGCAACCACGTGTACGTCTCCGTCGGTCATCAGCAGATGATGACCGACCCCATGAAGCCGCTGGGCCTGTCGGTGTGGCTGCTGACGACGCCGGCGCCGATGACCGAGGCCGGCGGGCGGCTGTTCGTCGACGTCACCAAGATGCTGGGTTCGCCCGCGACCCGCGCGAGCCTGCTGCAGGCAATGGGCAGGGGAGACCCGCTGATCGGCGATGCGCTGCGGACGGTGCTCGATCGCGGCGACTTCATCCCGGTTCTCCCTGACGACGGCCAGGGCTCGGCTAAGCCGCCGGCCTGGGCCGCGCCGCACGAACCGATCGAGGCCGATCCGGCCATCCCCGCCGGGCTGGTCGCGGCCGGCCAGGCCTCCAACGAAGCGCTGAAGCGCGACATGGCAGACAAGTCCGGGCCCGAGCTGCTCGACTTCATACTCGCGGACTTCCAGGAGCTGAAGCGAATCCTGTTCCATCCGCGAAGCAGCCAGGTGATCATGGCGGGGATGCAGTCCGCCTGGCGGCTCAACGAGCTGCTCGAGGAATGGCTCAGCGAGAAGAACGCGGTCGACACCCTCAGCCAGTCCGCCCCCGGCAACGTCACGGCGGAAATGGGGCTTGCGCTGCTCGACGTCGCGGACGTGATCCGCCCGCATCCGGACGTGGTGGCCTTCCTCGAGCGCGCAGGTGACGACGAGAACTACCTCGGCAAGCTGCCCGCACTCGCGGGCGGGCCCGTGTCCAGGGACGCCATCGAGGCCTATCTCGCCGTGTACGGCATGCGCTGCGTCGGCGAGATCGACATCACGAAGCCGCGCTGGGGCGAACGCCCGACCACGCTGGTGCCCATGATCCTCGGCAACGTGAGGAACTTCGAGCCGGGCGCCGGCCAGCGGCGCTTCGAGCAAGGCCAGGGAAATGCCGAGGAGAAGGAACGGGATGTGCTGTCTCGCCTCCGCCAATTGCCCGACGGGGCGGCGAAGGCCGAGGAGGCCAGGCAGCTCATCGACCGGATCAGGACCTTCGCCGGGTACCGGGAGTACCCGAAGTACTTCATGATCAGCCGCTACTTCGTCTGGAAGCAGGCGCTGCTGCGCGAGGCAGAGCGCCTGGTGCGCAGCGGGGTTCTTCGGCACGGGGATGACATCTTCTTTCTCGCGTTGCCGGAGATCCGCGACGTCGTGCGCACGAACAAGGTCGATGACGAGCTCATCCGTGAGCGCAAGGACGCGTTCGCGTCGTACGCTGCGCTCACGCCGCCCCGGGTGCTCACCTCGGACGGCGAGGCCGTCGCCGGGAAGTACCGGCGCGACGGGGTTCCGGCCGGCGCGCTGACCGGCCTGCCCGTGTCCGCCGGCACCGTCGAGGGACGCGCTCGAGTCGTCCTTGACATGGCCGAAGCCGACCTGGAAGCTGGCGACATCCTGGTCACGGCCTACACGGACCCGAGCTGGACGCCCGCGTTCGTCGCGATCAACGGCCTGGTGACGGAGGTGGGCGGCCTGATGACCCACGGCGCGGTGATCGCCAGGGAGTACGGACTGCCCGCCGTCGTGGGCGTGGAGCACGCCACCCGGCTGATCCGCGACGGGCAGCGCATCCGCGTGCACGGAACCGACGGGTACGTGGAGATCCTGGATTAGGCTGCATGTGACGATCGGCAGCCAGGTGCTGAGCTTCCTGGTGACCAGCGGAGGGCAGATCCGGCAGGGCTAGCGCACCGCGCGCAGCCGGCCGTCGGGGATGACGGCCACGCCGAGGATCTCGATCATCGCCTCCGGCTGCCAGAGCGCCGTGCAGCCGATTCCGGCCATGGCCGGGTACACCGGGCCGGCCAGCTCCCGCCAGGCGCGGCCGATCTCCTTGCCGTGCGCCTGGTAGTCGGGGATGTCGGTGAGGTAGATCGTGATGCTCACCAGGTCTTCCGGCACGCCGCCCGCTTCGGCCAGCGTGGTCAGCACGTTGCCGAACGCCTGGCGGAACTGCTCGACGATGCCGCCGGGCACGATCTTCATGTCCTTGTCCAGGGCGGTCTGGCCGCCCAGGTGCAGGGTGTTCCCGGCGAGGGTGCCATGCGAGTAGCCGCTCGGCGCGGGCAGGGCGGCGGGGTTCACGGGAACGGGAGCCATGACATTGACATTACATGACGATCGTGCGAGATTCGATATAGCGTTTTCATGACGAGCGTCTAGCAAACGACGAACCGGGAGGAACCGGAACCGTGACGGCCGACTTGAGCAAGTACCGCCTCGAGGGTGACAACTCGGCGTACCGGCTGCCCAGCGGCCTCGTCGCCCCCGTGGTGACGCGCGGCGGCCTCGAGGACGCAAGCACGGCCAACTCGGGCGGCGCCGTCCGCGTCTCGGGCGTGAGCATCCAGCACACCCCGGCCACGAAGCTCTGGTTCGGCAAGGTCAGCAACGAGCCTGGCTTCCGCTCGGTCAGCCACCACCACGGCGAGGCCGAGACCGGCGGCTACGTGCTGTCCGGCCGGGCCCGCATCTACTTCGGCGACGCCTTCGCCGACTACGTGGACATGGAAGAGGGCGACTGGGTGTTCGTGCCGCCGTTCATGCCGCACGTCGAGTGCAACCTGTCGCGCACCAAGCCGCTGGTCTGGATGACCACCCGCACGCCGGAGAACATCGTCGTCAACCTGGCCGATGTCGATGACGCGGACCTGCGGGACTGGCTGGACCGGTGACCACACCCATGACGAAGGACGGTGCGGTCGGAACGTCAAGGCTGTTCACCGCGGCCGTCACGCTGACCCCGGCCGAGCCCGAGCACTTCGACCTGGCCTTCACCGCGGTCACCCAGGCGTGCCCGTGGCCGAAGGCGTACGGCGGCGACCTGGTCGCGGCGGCCGCGGCCGCCGCCATGCGCTCGGTGACCGACGGCAAGACGCTGCACTCGATGCACAGCTACTTCCTGCGCCCGGCCGACATCGGCGCGGCGGTCAGCTACGAGGTGGAACTGCTGCGCGACGGGCGCGGCTACAGCACCCGCCAGGTCCGCGGCTACCAGCACGGCAAGCCGGTCTACGCCTGCCTGGCCAGCTTCGCCGCGGGGGAGACCGGCGGCGGCACCTTCGAGTCGAGCCAGCGGGAGACCGCCGTGGCCCGCGCGGGCGCCATCCCTGACCCGGATGACCTGCCCACCTCTGCGGCGTACCTGGACGCTCAGGCTGGTACCTCGCTGGCGGAGAATTCGTCGATGTCCGAACGGTCGCGTGCTTACTGGTCCGGCGGCCGCAGCTTCGACATGCGCCACCTGCCCGGCCCGGTGTATCTCACCATTGAGGGGGATCGGGTGCCGCACCAGGCGGTGTGGGTCAAGCCCTGCGACGCGCTGCGCCCCGTCCCCGGACTCAGCGACGAGCAGCGGGACGTCGCCGCGCTCGCCTACGTGTGCGACTACACGATTCTCGAGCCGGTGCTGCGCGTCCTCGGCCTGCCGTGGGCGAAGCCCGGCCTGGTCACCGCCAGCCTCGACCACGCCATGTGGTTCCACCGCCCCGCCGAGGACGCAGGCGCGGCGGGCGACTGGCTCCTCTACGCCCAGGAAGCGGTGGCGGCCGACGCCGGCCGCGGCGTGGGCGCGGGCAAGTTCTTCACTCGCGATCACCGTCACCTGGCCACCGTGGTCCAGGAGGGGATCTTCCGCTCCGCCTGATAAGGATTACGCCGATGCCGTCTGCCGTACGCCTGTCACCGTCGGCGCACGTCGACACCTTCACCCGCGACCACCTGCCGCCGTGGCCCCTGTGGCCGGTGATCGAGTTCACCATGCCTGAGCTGGTATACCCGGACCGGCTCAACGCCGCCGCCGATCTCGTCGACGTGCCCGCGGAAACGCTCGGCGCGGACCGTCCCGCGCTGCGCACGCCGCAGGGCGAGACGTGGACCTACGGCGAGCTGCGGCGCAAGGCGAACCAGGTGGCGCAGGTGCTCACCGAGGACCTCGGCCTCGTCCCCGGGCAGCGCGTCATGCTCCGCTCGCCCAACAACCCGTGGACGGTCGCCGCCTGGCTCGGCGTGCTGAAGGCGGGCGGCGTCGTCGTCACGACGATGGCCGCGCTGCGCGCCCGTGAGCTCGGGCCGATCGCCGGGCGCACTAAGCCGTGCGTCGCGCTCGTCGACCACCGGTTCGCCGACGACGCCCGCGCCGTCAGGGACACGGTGCTGCCGTCCATGACGGTGATCGCCTACGGCGGCGACGCGGCGGACGACCTGACCGTCCGGGCCGCCGCCAAGTCGGGCGAGTTCACCAACGTGGCCACGGCGGCCGACGACGTGGCGCTGCTCGCACCGACGTCCGGCAGCACCGGGATCCCGAAGATCACCATGCACTTCCACCGGGACATCCTGTCCATCGACAACACGTTCGGCCGCCACACGCTCAGGCTGGCGCCGGACGACGTGGTGGCCTGCACCGCGCCGCTCGCCTTCACGTTCGGCCTCGGCATGCTCGTCGTCTTCGCGCTGCGCGCCGGCGCGTGCGCGCTGCTGATCGAGCAGGCCACCCCGGCCCAGCTCGCCGGCATCGTGGCAAGCGAGCACGTGACGGTGCTCGCCACCGCACCGACCGCGTACAAGGCGATACTGCGCGACGGCCTTGAAGGCAAGCTCGCGGGACTGCGCAAGGCCGTCTCCGCGGGCGAGCACATCCCGCAGGGCACCTGGGAGCGGCTGCGCGACACGATCGGCCTGAAGGTCATCGACGGCATCGGCGCGACCGAGATGCTGCATATCTTCATCACCGCGGCCGGCGACGAGATCAGGCCGGGTGCGACGGGCAAGCCGGTGCCCGGCTTCCGCGCCGCGATCCTCGGCCCGGACGGCGCCGAACTCGGCCCGGGCGAGCCGGGACGGCTCGGCGTGATCGGTCCGGTCGGCTGCCGCTACCTGGACGACGAACGGCAGCGCAACTACGTGTCGGGCGGCTGGAACCTCACCGGCGACGTCTTCTACAGGGACGCCGACGGCTACTTCTACTACCAGGCACGCAGCGACAACATGATCGTGTCCTCCGGCTACAACATCGGCGGCCCCGAGGTGGAGGCCGCGATCGACACGCACCCCGACGTCCTGGAGTCCGCGGTGGTGGCCCGCCCGGACACCGAGCGCGGCTCGGTCGTCTGCGCATTCGTCGTGCTGCGGCAGGGAGTCTCCGCCGACGCCGCGAAGGCGAAGGAGATCCAGGAACACGTCAAGAGCGTGCTGGCCCCGTACAAGTACCCGCGCGACGTCCGGTTCACCGCCACGTTGCCGCGCAACGCCAGCGGCAAGCTCCAGCACTTCGCCCTCCGCGACATCGTCGAGAAGGAGCAGGCGGGCACTGTTCGGCAGGCGGGCACTGCCCGAAAGGAATCCCTGGCATGAAGATCGCCGTAGTCGGCGGCGGCCCTGGCGGGCTTTACCTCGCCGCCCTGGCCAAGCAGCTCAGCCCGGCCCACGAGATCACCGTCTGGGAGCGCAACGCACCCGACGACACGTTCGGCTTCGGCGTCGTGTTCTCCGACGAGACCCTCGGCGGCATCGAGAACGCGGACACGGAGTTCGCCGCCGCCATGGCGCAGCGGTTCGCCCGGTGGACCGACATCGACATCCACTACCAGGGGCAGAGCCTGACGGTCGGCGGCCAGGGTTTCGCGGCGATGAGCCGCAAGGAACTGCTCGCCCTCCTCCAGGCACGGGTGCGCTCCCTCGGCGTCACCGTTCACTACAGCACCGAGGCGCCGGATGCCGGTGAGCTGCGCGCCACCCACGACCTGGTGGTAGCCGCGGACGGCGCCAACTCGCGGGTCAGGGCACAGTACGCCGACGTGTTCGGCCTGGACCTGGACCGGCGGCACAACAAGTACATGTGGCTCGGCACGGACCGCGTCTTCGAGGCATTCCAGTTCTTCATCAAGCAGACCGAGTGGGGCACCATGCAGGTGCACGGCTACCCCTACTCCGCCGGCGGCTCCACGTTCATCGTGGAGATGCACGAGGACGTGTGGCGCCGGGCCGGCTTCGACGCCACGGAGCACACCGAGTTCCCGCCTGGCGCAAGCGACTCCCACGCGATCGCGCGGCTGCGCGAGCTGTTCGCCGGGGCGCTCGACGGCCACGAGCTGTACGCCAACAACTCGAAGTGGCTGAACTTCACCACCGTCCGCAACGAGCGCTGGCACCACGGGAACCTGGTGCTCGTCGGCGACGCGGCGCACACCGCGCACTTCTCCATCGGTTCCGGCACCAAGCTGGCGATGGAGGACTCGCTGGCGCTCGCGGCCTGCCTGCACGAGCACCCGGACGTGCCGTCCGCGCTCGCCGCGTACGAGGCCGAGCGCCGCCCGGTCGTCGCGTCGACGCAGCGCGCGGCCCAGGCGTCGCTGGAGTGGTTCGAGAACATCGGCATGTACGCGAGCAACGACCCGGAGCAGTTCTGCTTCAACCTGCTGACCCGGTCCCGGCGGATCACCTATGACAACCTCCGCGAACGGGATCCCGGCTTCGCCGCGCACGTCAACGCCGCGTTCGCGGCCCGGGGGACGGGCGGCGATGCGGCGGCCCCCGCGATGTTCCAGCCGTTCAGGCTCGGCGGCCTTGAGCTGAAGAACCGGGTCATCGTCTCCCCGATGGACATGTACTCCGCCGCCGACGGGGTGCCTGGCGACTTCCACCTGGTCCATCTCGGCTCGAAGGCCATGGGCGGCGCGGGCCTGGTGATGACCGAGATGGTGTGCGTGTCTCCCGAGGGCCGCATCACCCCGGGCTGCAGCGGCCTGTGGAGCGACGAGCAGCGCGACTCCTGGGCGCGGATCACCGCGTTCGTCCACGAGCGGTCCACCGCCCGGATCGGCCTCCAGCTCGGCCATTCCGGCCGGAAGGGCTCCACCCGCCTCATGTGGGAGGGCATGGACGAACCGCTGCCGGAAGGCGGCTGGGAAGTCACCGGGCCCTCCGCGCTGCCTTACGGCCCAGGCTCGCCGGTGCCGCGCGAGCTCACCCGCGCCGGCATGGACCAGGTTGCCGCCGACTTCACGGCGGCGGCGCGGCGCGGCGCGCAGGCCGGCTTCGACCTGCTCGAACTGCACTGCGCGCACGGCTACCTGCTGTCCTCGTTCCTCTCCCCGGTCGCCAACAGGCGCACCGACTCCTACGGCGGCTCGCTGGAGAACCGGCTGCGGTTCCCGCTCGAGGTGTTCGACGCGGTGCGTGCCGCCTGGCCCGCGGGCCGGCCGGTGAAGGTGCGGATCTCCGCGACCGACTGGGTACCCGACGGCAACGACGAGCATGACGCCGTGGAGATCGCCCGCGCGTTCATCGCCCACGGCGCGGACGGCATCGACGTGTCCTCCGGGCAGGTCACCAAGGACGAGCGGCCCGCGTTCGGCCGGTCCTACCAGACGCCGTTCGCCGACCGGATCCGGTGCGAGGTGGCAGCGGAGGCGGGCGTTGCGGTGATCGCGGTCGGCGCGATCGCCTCCTACGACGACGTCAACTCGATCCTGCTGGCGGGCCGCGCCGACCTGTGCGCCGTCGGCCGCACCCACCTGTACGACCCGCAGTGGACCCTGCACGCCGCCGTCGAGCAGGGATACCTCGGTCCGGCGGCCGCCTGGCCGGACCAGTTCGCGGCGGGCAGCCGCAAGCCGCCGTCCGCCCGCACCGACGCGGTGCGGCCCCGGCTGTCGCTGCTGCGCGCGGAGACTGACGAACAGGTGCACATCAGGTGGACGCCTTCGCCCGCGCTGACCGCCCTGTCTGCGGCACCCTCTTAGGGTGGCAATTTCGGATAACACCCGGCTCGGCCAGTTGATCCTCACGCTGTTCGCACTCTACGGGCGCGCGGAGGACAACTGGCTGTCGGTGGCGGCCATCGTCGCGCTGATGGCGGACCTCGGCGCGGACGGCCAGGCGGTGCGGTCGTCGGTGTCCCGGCTGAAGCGCCGCGGCGTGCTTGACGGCGATCGGCGCGGCGGCGCGGCGGGCTACTCGCTCACCGCTCCGACCCTGGAGCTGCTCGCCGAGGGCGACGTCCGGATCTTCGACCGTCCCCGCGCGACCATCAGGGACGGCTGGCTGGTGGTCGTGTTCTCGGTCCCCGAGTCAGAGCGGGACAAGCGGCACGCGCTGCGCACCAGCCTGACCCGCCTCGGCTTCGGGACCGCCGCGCCGGGCGTGTGGGTGGCGCCTGGCGGCATCGCCGCGGAAACCAGGCACACCCTGGAGCGCCGCGGTCTCGCGGAATACGTGGACCTGTTCGCTGGCGACCATCTCGCGTTCGGCGACCTGCGCTCGAAGGTGCGCGAATGGTGGGACCTGGACGAGCTCACCGCCCTGTACGCGCACTTCCTGAACCGCTACTGCCCCGTCCGCGACCGGATGGCGGCGGGCGCGCTCACGCCGGCCGAGGCGTTCGGCCTCTACCTGCCGATGCTCACCGAGTGGCGGCGGCTGCCGTACCGCGACCCGGGCATACCGCTGACGCTGCTGCCGCAGGACTGGAAAGGCGTTGCCGCGGGAGAGCTGTTCGGCGCGCTGAACGCCGCGCTCGGCTCGCCTGCCCGCGATCACGCAGTGAAGGTCATCCGCGCGACAGCCCGCTGACGTCTTTACTGCCCTACTGCTTTACTGCGGCCTGCCGCGCATGGCCCAGCGGATGGTCCGCACGATCGCGTGCCCCGCCGCGGGCGCGAGCACCGGCCCGGCGAGCGGCAGCCAGGGCAGGCGCAGCTCGAGGCGGGCCCAGCCGGGAAGTTCGGCGATCGCCGCCGCGGCGAGGGCACCGTACGGGCCGCGGGCCACCAGCGGCAGCGGCGGGTCCGCGGTCAGGAACCTGGCGGCATCGAGGGCTTCAGGGATGGCGAGCATTTCCGGTACGTACTCGCGCAGCACGGCATCGAGTTCGGCTCTGGTGCGCGGCGGGTCCGGCACGCCGAGAGCGCTCGCGATCCGTGCGATGTCGCTGACATAACCGTCGCATCCCGCGTCGTCGAGCGGGTGTTCGCCGTAACGCTGATGGCAGCGCAGGAAGCTGTCCGCCTCCGCCACGTGCACCCAGCGGAGCAGGTGCGGGTCGTCGGCCCGGTAGGGCCGGCCGTCGGGGCCGGTTCCGGTGACCTGGGCATGGATGGCGCGGACGCGGTCCACCGCCCGCTGCGCGTCCTCCTCGGCGCCGAACGTGGTCGCCGCGAGGAACGTGCTGGTGCGCTGGAGCCGGCCCCAGGGGTCGTCGCGGTAATCCGAGTGCTGCGCGACGGCGGTCATCGCGACCGGGTGCAGCGACTGCAGCAGCAGCGCCCGCAGGCCGCCGACGAACATCGCCGCGTCGCCGTGCACCCGCCTGATGGGCCGGTCGGGCGCGAACCAGCGCGGCCCTGGAGTGCTGTGGAAGCGTTCCCGTGTGGCCGGCCCAGAAGGGCCGGCGACCCGCAGGAAAAGCGCTTCGCCGAGGCGCCGCTGCAGCGTGCTCATGTGGCCTCCCCGTGTCCAGCTTAGGGCAGGGAGCCGTTACCCGATCACGCGCCGCGGATCGTCAGGCAGGAGCTCGGGGTGCCAGGACGTGGTGGGCTCCGCGGCCATCGACACCGCGGACGCGAACGAGGCGCCCGCCGACGTCGAGGCCAGGCACCGCCTCTGGCGTGCCGCCTACTTCGCGGCATCGCCAGCGGAATTCCCGCACACCACCCGCCTCGCGGCCCTGCTCTACCCGAGCCTTGACGACCAGTTCGAGTTCGGCATCGGCCTGCTGATCACCGGCCTTCGCCAGCGAGCCGGCCAGCCGGCCGCCTGAGTCTGGACAACGTCGCTCCCGCTGTCGCGGACGCGAGTGCTTCCCGCAACGCAGCCCGTGACGTCACGCCGAGCTTTGGGAACGCGTGCCGAAGGTGAGTAGCCACCGTCCGTTCGGAAAGGAAGAGCTTTTCTGCGATGTCCTTGTTCCGCAGGCCGTTGGCCGCCAGCGTCGCGATCTGCTGCTCGCGTGCGGTCAGCGGCTCGGCGCCATGCGGCACTCCCCGCGATCTGGCGTGCCCGGTCGCGCGGAGTTCGTCAAGCGCGCGAGATGCCCACGGGTGCGCGCCAAGCCACTGGAACCGGTCGAGCGCCGCGGTCAGTTGCGCCCTTGATTCGCGCGTAGCGCCATAACGCCGCAGGCGCTCACCGTAGAGGAGCTGTACCCGGGCGTATTCAAAGGGCCACCGGTCGGATTCCGGTACCGCGAGCGCCTCCGCGAACAGGTCATGGGCCGCCTTGGCGTCGGCTGTCACCAATGCCCTGCAGCCGGTCACGATCAGCCGCAGCCGCGGCGAGATGGCCGCGATGCCTGCCGCTTCCATGGCCGCGACATGTGCCGTCGCCTCGGCTCGCCGGTAGGTCCTCACGCCTGACTCCACCAGGTCAAGCGCCACGTAGAGCACCTGCGGAACATGCGAGGGAAGATGCCCGGCAGGAGCGATCCTGGTCGCGCAGCGATAGGACTCCTCGGAGTCCCCGGCGCCGGCCGCCGCAAGCGCGCGGACCTGCCAGGCATAGTGCTCGATCGCCCCGACCTGCCGCGGCACCGCCCAGCCGAGCATCTCATCGGTTGCCGCACGCGTCCGCGCGAAGTCGCCCTGCGCCGCGGCGAGTGACGCCTGGATGAAGCGAGCCAGGTAGGCGAGCAGCACATAGTCGCGCTCTTCGGACAGCCGCACGCTCTCCGCTGCCCATTGCGCCGCCTGGTCCCACTGTCCCGTCTGGAAGTCGTCGATTCCTAGCATGTTCAGGCTGTGAATGGCCGAGACGACCGGACCCCCCTCCACCTGCCCGTCCCGCACGACCTTCCGCAGCGCCGTGCGGCATTCCGCAAGGCGGTCGACGAATAGCGCGGCGAACCCTAGCCGGATCACGCCGGCCGCGTCGTCGTACGGCAGGTTGGCGATCGCCGCGGAGAGCCGCCTCAGTGCCTGCTGGCTCGTGGACACCGGATCGGCGAACGTCTCGCTGCACAGCCGCAACGTTTCTGGTATCCCCGGGCCGATGGGGAAGAAGGCCTCGGGGACCGGGTGCCCGAGTCCGGGCCGGCC
>Ga0335085_10008439_pt1 | contig 15721 bp, 12 predicted proteins | sample Lox_Sample_45_FD_206712 | JGI IMG/M metagenome (GOLD analysis project Ga0335085, IMG submission 206712) | Soil microbial communities from Loxahatchee National Wildlife Refuge, Florida, United States - Lox_Sample_4.5 | ecosystem: Environmental > Terrestrial > Soil > Wetlands | place: USA...
GTCGCGCAGGTAGTCGAAGCCGAACTCGTTGTTGGTGCCGTAGGTGATGTCGCACCCGTACTGCTTGCGGCGGGTGGGCGGGTCCGGCTCGGAGCCGAGGATCACGCCCACGCTCAGGCCGAGGAAGCGGTGTACCCGGCCCATCCACTCGGAGTCGCGCTTGGCCAGGTAGTCGTTGACCGTGACCACGTGCACGCCGTGGCCGGCGAGGGCGTTGAGGTAGGCCGGGAACACGCCGGTGAGCGTCTTGCCCTCACCGGTCTTCATCTCGGCGATGTTGCCCAGGTGCAGGGCCGCGGCACCCATCAGCTGGACGTCGAAGGCTCGCTGGCCGAGGGTGCGCTTGGCCGCCTCGCGGACTGTGGCGAAGGCCTCAGGGAGCAGGTCGTCCAGGGTTTCCCCGTCGGCGTACCGCTGCCGGAGTTCGTCGGTCATGGCCCGGAGCTCGGCATCACTCATCGCGACGAAGTCGTCTTCGATGGAGTTGATCTGCTCGCTGATCCGCTTCAGCTTGCGCAGGATCCTGCCTTCGCCCGCGCGAAGGACGCTATCGATGATGGGTGGCACTGCTCGTCGCGCTCCTCAGCGGTCTTCGGCGGATGATCTGACCTCATTAATGGCGGGTGGCCGTAACCGGTTCCCGTTCACCGCCCCAACATGCCATCGTAGGCGAGATGGGACACCAAACCGAGTCGCACGCAGACGCGCTCGACAACGAGCCGGTGTCCTGGGGCCGGCTGGTGCCAAGTCTCGCACTTCCCGGAGAATAATAGGAGCGTTAACGAGGGAGAGGAGCTTGGAGTGACCGAGCAGCCGGCACCCACGGCGGTGACGGGAAATACCGGAGCGCACGGCCTGGACGCGCAGACCGGCCAGTCGTACGGGCACGAGGCGCACCACGGGCGGCCGATTTCGTGGGCAGTCGCCGCGATCATCATCACCGGCTTCGTCGTCGGCGGGATCGCCCTGCCCATCGGGCCCGTCTGGTGGCTGTTCTGGGCCGGGGCCGCGATCGTCGTCATCGGCGCCATCATCGGCGCGGCCGCGCACATCATGGATGATTGGTACTAAAAAGGACTTTTATAACGAACGGGGTCAGGTTTCTCCTCTCGCGCACGTTCCACGCCCCGGAGGCCAGGTCGCGGCCCCGGGGCTTAGCGCTGTCCTGAGGGTGCTCACGCTGCCCGGGGGGTGCTCACGCTGCCCGGACAGGCCGCCTCGCCGGGCGGTCCGCCCGAGCGCCTCAGGTCGGCTGGCTCGGAACGGCTCAGGTCGGCTGGCTCGGAACGGCTCAGGTCGGCTGGCTCGGAACGGCTCAGGTCGGCTGGCTCGGAACGGCTCAGGTCGGCTGGCTGAGCGCGGCGGCTAGCCGCGAGGCGTGCTGGGCGGGCTCGATCTGCTCCAGGCGCACGTCGTCACAGCCCACCCAGGCGGCCGCCTCGCGCAGAGCCTGGGCCATGGGCTCGGCCGCGGCCGCGCGCTCCAGGGAGACCTTGCGGGCCACCAGCGTCTTGCCCTCCCGAGCCGGGTCCACCCGGCCGACGAGCCGCCCGCCGGCCAGCAGCGGCATGGTGTAGTACCCGTGGATCCGCTTGTGCTTGGGCACGTAGGCCTCGAGGCCGTGCTCGAACCCGAACATCAGCCGGGTCCGTTTCCGGTCCCAGATCAGCGAGTCGAACGGCGAGATCAGCGTCACGCGGTTCCGTCCACGGCGCCCGGCCGCCACCGCGGCCAGCGCCGCCGGGTCCGCCCACGCCTGGGCCCTGGTTCCCGTGGCCCTGGCCTTCGCGACACTGGGGCCGTCCAACTCCACCGGGACCAATCCGGCCGCCACCGCGGCATCGGTGAGAGCCCTCCTGGTGTCCTGGGGCGACCGGGCGCCGAGGAAATTGAGCCGGTGGTACTCGACCAGATCCGCCACGGTGACCACGCCGAGCGCCCGGGCGGCGACCCCGGCCAGGTAGGCCAGGCACTCCTGGTCGGTGGGCTCGGTGCCGAGCAGGCCGTCGGGCAGCACCCGCTCGGGCAGATCGTAGACGCGCCGCCAGCCGGTCCGCTGCGAGCAGATGACCTCGCCGGTGTCGAGCAGCCACTCCACCGCGACCTTCACGTCCGACCAGTCCCACCACGGGCCGCCCGCCTTGGCCCCGCCCAGCTGGGTCGCGGTCAGCGGCCCCTCGGCCCGCAGCCGGGCCAGCACCTTCTCGCAGGTTTCCGGGGTGACCTGGTGCCAGCGCAGGCCTTTGGCCAGGAACCGCCGGCGCCGGAAGGCGTAGTAGGGCCACTGCTCGATCGGCAGCACGCAGGCGGCGTGCGCCCAGTACTCGAAGGCGTCAGGCTTGGTGGCGTGCCAGTAGGCCTGCTCGATCTGCTGCCTGGATACCGGCCCGAGCCGCGCGTAGGCGACCAGCTCGTGCGAACGCGCCAGGACGCTGATCGTGTCCAACTGCACGGCGCCGACCCGGCGGAGCATGGCGGCCACCCCGGTCCGCGACCGGGACCATGACGTCGCCCCCAGGAACCCCTGCGCGCGCAGCGTCATCTGCCGGACGTCATCAGGCGTGAGCGTCACCTCAGCCGCGGGCGCATCCATAGATGCACACCTTAACCGCCCCCTCCGACATTTCCCCGCCCCGCTCGCGCTTCCGCGCTTCGGGTAAGGAGTCGATGGCACATCGGGCAGGTAAGAGCACGTCCGGTGGCACATCGACTCACTACCGCCCGAGGCGGGTGAGGCAGATGGGAACGGTGGGTGCCCGGTGCTTTCAGGCTGCGTGGCAGCAGGGGCCATGGGAGCTTGGAGGCCCTGCGAGGCCTGGTCGCGGAACGCGCCAAGGTACTCGGGGGCCCACAGGGTACGTAAGACGGTACCCAGGGGGCCACCGAGTCCGCTGGCGACCCGGCCCGGGAGCCGAAGGCGCCGTCGGCGACCGGGCTAACGAGCAAGGAGCCTTCCCGCGCGAGCCGAAGGGAGCGCTCCCGCCTGGACTGACGAGCAAGGAGCTTGCGACGAGCGAGGCCTCGCGCGAGCCGAAGGGCGCCGTCGGCGTCTGGACTGAGGAGTGAGGAGCTTGCGCCGAACGACGAGGGAAGACGCCGACTCAAGGGCGCCCGGAGGCGAGCGTGGCTAGCAGGGCGAGCGTGGCTAGCACAGTTAGCTGAACTCGATTAGTTTCTGGCGGACGGCGATCATCACGGCTTCCATCCGGGAGTGGATCTGGAGCTTCTCCAGGATGTTCCTGACGTGGTTCTTCACCGTGTTCTCGGAGATGAACAGCTCCTTGGCGATGTCGCGGTTGTTCATGCCGCGGGCGACGAGCTTGAGCACCTCCATCTCGCGGTCGGTGAGCTTGGGCGGGGCGACGTGCTGCACCCGTTCTTCTTCCGTATCGCGTTTGGCCAGCGTCGCGAACTCGGTCAGCAGCTTGCCCGCCATCGAGGGGTTGATCAGCGACTGGCCGCCGTGCACCGACCTGACCGCCTCGGCCACCTCGTCCAGCGGGATGTCCTTCAGCAGGTAGCCGCTGGCTCCCGCGCGGATCGCCTCGAACAGGTCCTCTTCCTCGTCACTGATCGTCAGCATGACGATCTTCGCGCTCGGCGCGACTTCCTTGGTCGCCCGGCATGCCTCGATGCCGCTGCTCTTCGGCATCCGGATGTCCATGAGGACCACGTCGGGCAGCGACTCTCCGGCCACGGCCACCGCCTCGGCCCCGTCGCTCGCCTGGCCGACTATGTCGATGTCGTCCTCTTCCGCGAGAACCATCTCCAGACCACGCCGGAACAGGGCGTGATCATCGGCGATCAGCACCCGGATAGGATCCGGGCGCTTGGCCGTCCCCGGCCGCCGGGCAGCCGTCGCTGGCCTGTCGCTCATGGCGCTCACTTCGTTGCCTCCCTCAGGGAACACCGCCCGCCTCCGCTGCCTCAGGCCGCCAGGCTGACCATGATCGGCACGCACGTCATGTGATCAGACTCTTACCGACCTGGGGCCGCGATGCAAGCCGGGCACCTTCGTGCCCGGCTCGCATCGCACCCGCCGCTAGGAATCCGGTTCCGGCTCGACCACCGCGAGCCTCGACGCGCGCGTACCGCACACTCCACGATAGAGCGGACCGGAACCCACTAGGGCATACGCGTCCCTACCCGAGGATGCGGCTAGCGCCGGAATCCGGTCTGGCCGGTCCGGAGCTACTCCTCGACCAGGCGGATCACCCCGTAGTCGTAGCCGCGGCGACGGTAGACCACGCTGAAGCGGTCGCACTCGCGGTCGTGGAACAGATAGAAGTCGTGACCGACGAGCTCCATCTCGAGCAGCGCCTGGTCGATGGTCATCGGGCTCGCCGCGTGCACCTTCTCGCGCAGGACCAGCGGGCCGTCGCCCTCCATCTTGATCGGGACCAGGCCGCTCTGCCGCTCCGGCTCGTCGTCAGGGTGCCCGTCCAGGTCATCAACGGTGCCGGCCCGCGGCCGCACCACGCCGTTCGCCGCCGGCGGTGGCTGCCCGTCCGGCGGGCCCGTCACTGCCGCTCCGGCCAGTACGCCGGGCGACCGCACCGACACGTTGTCCTTGACCTTGCGCCGGTCGGCGGCCCGGCGCAGCCGGGACTCGAGCTTGGCGAAGGCGAGGTCGAGTGCCGCGTACCTGTCGTCCGCGGCCGCCTCGGCCCTGATCGCGGGACCACGAGATCGTATAGTCAGCTCGACCCGCTCCCGGCGGTCAGCCTGCCTGGGGTTGCGTTCCTCGGAGACCTCCACGTCGACCCGTATCGCCTTCTGGTCAAGCTTCTCCAGCTTGGCTAGCTTGGCGGCGGCGTGCTGACGGAAACGTGCCGGGACGGTGATGTGACGTCCCCTGACTATGACTTCCATCTCGATCCCCCTTCCAGTCTGGTCGCGCCCAATCTGCTCCGTACTCGACCCGATTGGACGACGCTGTGTGAGGTGGGTGGCACTCGCCCGGCCGACCTGGTCTTCGACCCCACATTCGCCTGCTGAGGGGTTCGCGGCCATCTATGTGCCACTACTGCCCTTCTCCCTACCCGGGAGACTCGGTATCTCCCGTCGAGGCAGGACTTACTCCTAAGCCGCACCGTGATCAGTCGACGAGAAGTCGCCTTACGTGGGCCGTTTCGCCTGCGGCTGGCATCGGCTTGCCGGGCGGGACGCCCCGGGAGGGAGCCACGCCGGACGCAACCACGGGCCCGGGCGAGTGCCATGTCTGAACGCTACTTCGCCAGAGCGTGAATGTCAGGAGGGACTTGTAGGCGATTAGTAACATATCGTCACATAACGGCTGCGTAACGTTGACAGAGCGTCCGGTTAGGCCTCGGAAGGTGCCGTTTGACCAGGAAAACCTAAACAGAAGGGGCCTGTGGGGTTACAGAGGCTAGAAAGATAATCGTCAGGCGCTTCGCTTCGCGCCGGGCGAGTCGGCGCCCCCTGGGGTACCGGAGACCGGTGGGTCAGGACTGGGCACCGGCCGGGAGGGGGGCCTGGAAGACCGGGTTCTGGCCGCCCGAGCCGAGGGGCTGCCAGGGACCGGCCAGGCCCGCCGAGACCACCAGACCGTTGTTGGTCAGCCCGGCCACCAGGACGTTCTGCGCGTTGCCGCCGTTCTGCGCATTGTTGGCGGTGATGGAGATCGCGCCGGGCAGCTCGGCGGGCAGCTTGGTGGCGGGCTGCCCGTCGACCGGGACCTCCCACAGCGAGGTCTGCGACCCCGCACCGCCGAGGACGAGCAGGTCGTCCGCGTCGTACCAGGTCAGCGCCACCGGGCTGGGGACATTGGGCCCGAGCTGCACGGTCGGCCCGATGGAGGTCCGGTTGAACGGGGCGACCGGCTGGCCGGAACCAGGCGCGGCGCTGTCGATGGCCGCCAGCTCGACCTCGGGACCCGTGTCGGTCTGCACGATGGCCGCCACCCGGACGCCGTCCGGGGCGATGCCGAGACCGAGGATCTTCCCGGTGAACTGGTTCACGATCAGGTGGCCGCTGCTGCTCGGCGGCACGATCATCGTGGTGGCGTTGCCCTGGGTCACCCACAGGTAGTCCCGGCGATCCCAGACGATCGCGGTGACATTCGACATTTGCATCGTGCTCGCGGGCTTGGCCTGGTTTGACGCCCACACGAGGAGGGATTTCCCCTGCGGGGAGTACCCGGCCACGTACTTCCCGTCGGGAGACACCGTGACCATGGTCAGCGCGGGCCCCTGGTGCTGCTGGGACGGCGGCGGGGCGGTCGCGCTGGCCTGCACCGAGTCCTGGCACGAGGGCTTGAGCGCGGCCAGTCCGGTCTTGCCGAACAGGGGCTGGACCACGCCTACGTTGCCGGTCATCACCTGCGACTGCGGCGCGCACCGGACCCAGGCCTGTCCGCTGGCGGCGTAGTAGAACGCCGAGGACGTGGCGGCTGGGTAGGGGTTCTTGCACCCGTACATCGACAGCTTCTGCGCCGGGCTCTGGCCGGATGCGCCGCTGCCGGGGCAGATGGCGGCGGATGGCGACCACGGCTTGCCGTTGATCTCCATCTGGACGGCCTGGATGTTGGGAGGGGTCCCTGGCTGGCCGGCACCGTTCTGTCCGGTCAGGGTCCACACCAGCTGGGTGGCCATCTGCTGGCGGGTCCCGGCCGTGGCGCTCGCCGCGGGGACGCCGAGGTTGACGGTCGCGGTGCCCCCGTCGACGGTCACGCCGAGGATCTTGGTGTGCGCGGGAAATGCGGTGCCCGCGGGCGGAGTCTGACTGCTCTGCGACTGCAGCCATTCCGGCTGCGGGTTGTTCAGCAGCGCGCTGACCAGGTTTTCCACTAGCGACGTGGGCGAGGTACCCGCGGGCACGAATACCGCGTCGGGCACCAGCACCTGGTCGGTCGGGTCGAAGAAGTACAGGTCCTGGGCGCGGTAGACCTTGCCGAAGTCGTACTGGTTCAGCATCCGGAAGGTGAACTCCGGCGCGTTCGTGATCCGCCATTCGCCGTTCACCTTGGTCAGCGTGAACCGCTGGTCCGCGACCTGCTCTCCGGAGCCGCCCGACTGCGTTCCGGCATGCCCCTCCTGCGCCCCGACGTACTGGCCCGAACCGTTGAACGAGGCCCGCACCTGGCCGGTGACGTCCACCGTGGCTGTCTTGCGGTCCTGGCCGTAGACGGCGTCGTTCGGGACGTTGACGCGGTCGACCACCTTGACGGACCAGCCCGGATCCCAGGTTGCCTTGCCCGGCGCGCTGGCCAGGTACTCCCTGGCGATGTCCTGATAGCCCGGATAGCTGATGCTCGCGTTCAGGAAGCCCTGCACGATCTCCGCCGGGTTCCAGCCCTTCTGCGGTCCGGCCGGGATGGCCACGATGAAGTCGGAGTCCGGCGTGGTATCCCGCGGGCTGGCGCCCACCGTGCCGGGCGAGCCGCTGTTCGGCATGCCCACGCAGCCCGCCACCGACGCGGCCGCCGCGGCCAGCACGAAGGCCAGGCGGCACCGGGCCGCCAAGGACCGGGCGGCCCGCGAACGCCGGTCAGCCATGCGGGGTCACCTCGGTGATATCGCTCACCACCGGCAACGGGCCGGTCTCCAGGCTGGCTACGGCGACTTCCGCCTCGTCCGGGCCGAGCGGCAGCGGCGAGCCCACCAGTTCGGCCCCGGCGACCCGGGGCAGCGTCAGCCGGAACACCGAGCCCTTGCCGCGCTCTCCCCAGGCCTGGAGCCAGCCGCCGTGCAGCCGGGCGTCCTCGAGGGAGATGGCCAGCCCGAGCCCGCTGCCGCCGATGGTGCGGGCGCGCGCCGGATCGGCCCGCCAGAACCGGTCGAAGACCTTCTGGTCCTCGCCTGGCCGCAGGCCCACGCCGTAGTCGCGGACCGAGACGGCCACCGCGTCGCTGTCCATGGCGGTGGTGACCACCACGTCCTTGCCTTCACCGTGCTCAACCGCGTTGACCAGGATGTTGCGCAGGATGCGCTCCACCCGGCGGCGGTCCACCTCGGCGAAGCAGCCCGTCGCGGGCAGCCGGAACTCGATCCGGCCGCCACGCCGCTCGGACAGCTGCTGCGCGTCGTCGGCCGAGCGCCGCACCAGGTCGCACACGTCGACCAGATCGGCTTCCAGGGTGGCCGCGTTCGCGTCGAACCGGCTGATCTCGAGCAGGTCGACGAGCAGCGACTCGAACCGGTCCAGCTGGCTCTGCAACAGCTCCACCGACCGCCCGGCCGCCGCGTCGAGCTCGGCGCGGGCCTCGAAGAGCACGTCGGCGGCCATCTTGATGGTGGCCAGCGGCGTCCTGAGCTCGTGCGACACGTCCGAGACGAACTGCCGCTGCACGCTGGAGAGATCCTCGAGCTCGCGGAGCTGCCGCTGCAGGCTGCGAGCCATCCCGTTGAACGAGGTCGCCAGCGCGGCCAGGTCGTCCACGCCGCGCACCTGCATGCGCTCCCCCAGGTGCCCGTCGGAGACCCGCTGCGCGGCCTGGGCGGCGTGCCTGACCGGCAGCACCACCCACCGGGTGACCAGCGACGCGATCGCGGCCAGCAGGGCTACGAGCGCCAGGCCCACGCCGACCAGGATGCGCTGCACCAGCAGCAGGGTGGCCTGCTGCTGGCTGAACGGGAACACGTAGTACAGCTGGTAGTAACGGCCCAGCGGGACGCCGACGGCTAGCGCGGGCACCGAGGTGCCCGAGCTGTAGACCAGCGTGGTCGGCTCGTAGAGCGGCGCCGCGGTGGTGTTGTTGTCGTACTTCTCCGGGCTCTGCTTGCCGTCGACCTTGTCGACCAGGGTCGGCGGGATCGTCGCGGTGATGTTGACGTTGCTCTGGCCCACCCAGTGGACGACCGCGGGGATGATGTCGGTCAGCCGGATGAAGACCAGGTAGCTGCCGGTGCTACCGCTCGGCTGCTGGAGCGTCCTGGCGGTGGTCGTGGCCACGCTCACGATGTCGGCCGTATCCCCAGGACCGCCCGGGTCGAGCACGTTCACGTTCGACAACCCCAGCGCGGCCGTCCGGCCGTTCCTGACCTGGGAATCAGCAGCGTTCTCGGCATTGGTGAGCAACCCGGCCGCGACCGACTGGATGAGGAAGAAGCCGAGGACGGCGATGACCAGGACGGAGAGCAGCAAGGTAGTGGAGACCACCCGCAGCTGGAGCGACCGGTGCCAGCGGAACTTGACCCGGGCGACCGCCTTGCGCTGCCACCGGCGCCCGGCCCGCATCCAGCGCTTGAGCCGGACCGGCAACCTGCGGATGACGGCCTGGCCCACGGCCGACCGCCGGAAGGTCATGACCCAGTTCCGCTGCCTGCCCGCGCGTGCCGCCGCCACCTTCGGCACCCCGGACTCAGCCGGGGCCTGCCTTGTACCCGACACCGCGGACCGTCACCACGATCTCGGGATGTTCGGGGTCCTTCTCGATCTTCGCGCGCAGCCGCTGCACGTGCACGTTAACCAGCCGGGTGTCCGCGGCGTGCCGGTAGCCCCAGACCTGCTCGAGCAGCACCTCGCGGGTGAAGACCTGCCGCGGCTTGCGGGCCAGCGCCACCAGCAGGTCGAACTCGAGCGGGGTGAGGTTCAGCGTCTCGCCGTCGCGCTTGACCGAGTGGCCGGCCACATCGATGACGATGTCACCGATCTGGAGCATCTCGGGCGCGGGCTCGTCGGTCCGGCGGAGCCGGGCCCGGACCCGGGCGACCAGTTCCTTGGACTTGAACGGCTTCATGATGTAGTCGTCGGCGCCGGATTCCAGCCCGAGGACCACGTCGACCGTGTCGGTCTTCGCCGTCAGCATCACGATCGGCACCCCGGACTCGGCGCGGATCTGACGGCACACGTCAATTCCGTCGGAGCCCGGCAGCATCAGGTCGAGGAGGACCAAGTCGGGCCGGGAATCCCGGAAAACCTCGACCGCCTTGTCGCCGTCTGAGACGAAAGTCGGCTCGAACCCCTCACCGCGCAACACGATTCCGAGCATCTCGGCGAGGGCGGCGTCGTCATCGACGACAAGCACACGACCTTTCATGGGCCCCATCGTTCCATGTGATTGACTCTGCGTGGACGCAGGCTACCCCCACTTACCAGGTACGCGACACTGGTTCAGGGATAGCTTTTCCGACATCTGGGAAAATCAAACCCAATCCGGGCCGCCCGCCAGGGCGGTTGGCCAGCGGTGCGAGCGCGGGGAGCGGGGCGTAACACCTGCCCCGTTCGGTGTAAAAGATCTTGTCTGAAGGATTGTCGGTGGCCGCCGCTACAGTGCTCGCATGACCGAACCGCTGCACAACATCATCGACCCGGGCTGGGCCGAGGCCCTGGCGCCGGTGGAGAGCCAGATCGCCGCGATGGGCGAGTTCCTGCGGGCCGAGATCGCGGCCGGGCGCCGCTACCTGCCCGCGGGCGAGAACGTGCTGCGGGCGTTCAAGCAGCCGTTCGACGCCGTGCGCGTGCTCATCGTGGGCCAGGACCCGTACCCCACGCCGGGGAACGCCATCGGGCTGAGCTTCTCGGTCGCGCCCGACGTGCGCCGGCTGCCGCCGAGCCTGCTCAACATCTTCACCGAGTACTCGACGGACCTCGGCTACCCCAAGCCGGCCAACGGGGACCTGACCCCGTGGAGCGAGCGCGGCGTGCTGCTGCTCAACCGGGTGCTCACCGTCCAGCCGGGCAAGCCGGCCTCGCACCGGGGCAAGGGCTGGGAGCAGGTGACCGAGCAGGCCATCAGGGCGCTGGCCGCCCGGAAGGGCGAGCCCATGGTGGCCATCTTGTGGGGGCGGGACGCGCGGACGCTAGTGCCGTTGCTTGCCCAGGCCGGCGAGCAGAGTGTTCCGTGTATCGAGTCGGCGCATCCGAGCCCTAATTCGGCTCACGCCGGATTCTTCGGTTCCCGTCCGTTCAGCCGCGCCAATCATCTTCTGGAGCAGCAAGGGGCCAAGCCCGTCGACTGGCAGCTGCCCTAGCCGCACACTGCCTGAACGGCAGCTCAGTTTCTCCTGGTGATAGGCTGATTTACCTGCTTTCGGGGGCAGTTCTACCGGTCTTCAGTGACCACAGCTGGACAACCAACAGGGGAATAACGCGTCGACGGGCGGGTAGCGGCACGGTGGAACGCACGCAGGTTGAGGTAGAGAAGGAACTCAAGCAGATAGACAATCATCACCCAGCGCTATTTCATCAGCACTGGCTGAGCCGGAACCGGCTTCTGGCGGCAAACGGGGCATTCACGATTTACGCCACGGTTCTGGCCGTGGTCACGAGGCAGGCGGATCAGACCTGGGCCATCTGGGCGGCCGTGGCCTACGGGGTCACGACCGGCGTCATCTGGCTCACCAGGAACAAGAACGTGCCGATGATCTGGCCGGTGCTCGTCTCGCTGGCCGGGGCGCTGGCCGCGCCCGTGGCCTGGCTCGTCACCCGGGTGACGCCTACGCCCGAGGTGCAGGTCATCTCGCGGTCGGCCGGGCTGCTGCTCCAGCACGGGACTCCGTACCTGACCACGGGAGAGCTGGCCAACTGGCTCTCGTACAACCCGTACCTGCCGATCATGGCGCTGTTCGGGATGCCCAGGGCGCTCGGGGCGAGCGGCATCTTCGGCGATCCTAGGCTGTGGCTCAGCATCACCTCGATCGTGCTGCTCTGGGCGGCGTTCATGGTGGCGGCGCCGCACCGGCACTGCGCGGGATGCCGGCGGGGCGTGCTGCTGTCCACCCTGTTCTTCGCCGCCTCCCCGGTGATCGCCTTCCCGCTGGCGGTGGGGATCACCGACCCGCCGGTGATCGCGCTGATGCTCCTCACCCTGGCGCTGCTCGCCCGACCGTCCGGGCTGTTCCGCGCGGCCGCCGCCCTCGGGGTCGCGTGCGCGATGAAGGCGACCGCCTGGCCCGCCGTGCCGGTCTTCGCCACCATGCTGGCCGCCAGGGAGGCGGCTAGGTCGGCCTGGCGCTTCACCGGGATCGTGGCCGGCGTGACCGTGCTGCTCTCGGTGGTGTCCGCGCCCGTGGCGCTGGCCCACCCGTGGGCGTTCATGCAGAACACCGTGCTGTTCCCGCTCGGCCTGAGCAAGTACAAGACCCCGGCGGCCAGCCCGCTGCCCGGGCACCTGCTGGCCTCGACCGGGATGGCCGGGCACTGGGCCGCGGTCGCGCTGCTGCTCGCGGCCGGGCTCGGCTTCGCCGTGTCGCTGGTAGTCCGGCCGCCGGACAGCGCCCGCGCCGCCGCCTGGCGGCTCGCCATCGGCCTCGCGGTGATGTTCACGCTGGCGCCGGCGACCAGGTGGGGATACTTCGTCTACCCGATCGGGCTGGCCGGGTGGCTGCTGCTGACCCGGACGCCGACCGCGGAAACGCCGCCGCCGGGACCGGGCGTCACCATCCCGGCGCAGGCCACCGCTAAGCAGAGCCTGCCGGCGACCGCCGGTGCCGGGTAACGCGCGCCCTCAGGAGCCGATCCGCCAGGACTCGCGGTAAGCGAGCTGCGCGGGGGTCAGCGTGTCGATCGAGGTGCCGGTGGTGGCGAGCATCAGGCCGGCCGCCTCGGCGTCGATGCCCGCAGGCACCTCGTGCACGCCGGCCGGGAGCTTATCCGTGTTTTCGGCCAGCCAGGCCAGCGCGAGCGCCTCGAGGCCGAAGGCCAGGTCCATCACCTCGGGCGGGTGGCCCTCGGCGGCCACCAGGTTCACCACCCGGCCCTCGGCCAGCAGCAGCAGGGTCCGCCCGTCACCGAGGTCGTAGGCGTCGACGTGCGGCCGCACGCCGGGTGAGATGGCCACGGCCAGGTCCGCCAGCGCCCGCACGTCGATCTCCGCGTCGAAGTGCCCGGCGTTGGCCAGGATCGCTCCGTCGCGCATGACCGCGAGGTGCTCGGCGCCGATCACGTCGACTGAGCCGGTGACGGTGACGAAGACCTCGCCGAGCGGCGCGGCCTGCGCCATCGGCAGCACCCGGAAGCCGCGCAGCGACGCCCCGAGTGCTTTGATCGGGTCCACTTCCGTGACGATGACCTCGGCGCCGAAGCCGCGGGCGTACTCGGCCACGCCGCGCCCGCTAGCGCCGAACCCGGCTACCACCACGGTCTTGCCCGCCAGCAGCGTGTTGGTGGCGCGCAGGATGCCGTCGATGGCGGACTGCCCGGTCCCGCAGGTGTTGTCCACCATCCGCTTGACCGGAGTGTCGTTGGCCGCGATGACCGGGAAGGCCAGCGCGCCCTCGGCCGCCATCCGGCGCAGCCGGATCACGCCGGTGGTGGTGGACTCGCAGCCGCCCTTGACGCCGGGCAGCAGCGCCGCCGCCCGGGTGTGCAGGGTCTCCACCAGGTCGCCGCCGTCGTCGATGACGAAGTCCGGCTGGGCCTGGTTCAGGGCCAGCTCGATGTGCCGGTAGTAGCCCTTGCGGTCGACCCCGGCCCGGGCGAAGACCGCGATCCCGTACCGGTCCGCGAGCGCGGCCGCGATGTCGTCCTGGGTGGACAGCGGGTTGGAGGCGGCCAGCGCGACGGCGGCGCCGCCCGCCTGGAGCAGCCGGACCAGCATGGCGGTCTCGGCCGTGATGTGCAGGCAGGCAGCGATGCCGAGGTCCTCGAACGGCTTTTGCGCCGCGAACCGTTCCATGAGGGCGGCCAGGAGGGGCATGGAACGCATCGCGTAACGGATGCGGGCCTCGCCCCCGGCGGCGAGGCCCGCGTCGGCGATGTCAGTAACGGTAAGTCTCCGGCTTGTAGGGGCCGTCGACGGGCACGCCGATGTAGTCCGCCTGGTCCTTGGTGAGCTGGCTGAGCTTGACGCCGAGAGCGTCGAGGTGCAGCCGGGCCACCTTCTCGTCCAGGTGCTTGGGCAGGACGTACACGCCGACCGGGTACTCGTCGGTCTTGGTGAACAGCTCGACCTGAGCGATGACCTGGTTGGTGAAGCTGTTGGACATCACGAAGCTCGGGTGCCCGGTGGCGTTGCCCAGGTTCAGCAGGCGGCCCTCGGACAGCACGATCACGCCGTGGCCGTCCTCGAAGGTCCACTCGTCGACCTGCGGCTTGATGACCGTCCGCTTGACGCCCGGGAGCTTGGCCAGGCCGGCCATGTCGATCTCGTTGTCAAAGTGGCCGATGTTGCCCACGATCGCCTGGTGCTTCATCTTGCTCATGTCGGCGGCGGTGATCACGTCACGGTTGCCGGTGGCGGTGACGAAGATGTCGGCGGTTTCTACTATGTCGTCGAGCGTGGTCACCTGGTAGCCGTCCATAGCCGCCTGGAGCGCGCAGATCGGGTCGATCTCGGTGACGATCACCCGGGCGCCCTGGCCGCGCAGGCTCTCCGCGCAGCCCTTGCCCACGTCGCCGTACCCGAAGACCACGGCGACCTTGCCGCCGATGAGCACGTCGGTGCCGCGCTTGATGCCGTCGATGAGCGAGTGGCGGCAGCCGTACTTGTTGTCGAACTTGGACTTGGTCACCGAGTCGTTCACGTTGATCGCCGGGAACAGCAGGCTGCCGGCCTTCGCCATCTCGTACAGCCGGTGCACGCCGGTGGTGGTCTCCTCGGTCACGCCCTTGATGCTGGCCGCGGCCCTGGTCCACTTGCCCGGGTGGTCGGCGAGGGAGTTGCGCAGGTGGTCGAGGATGATCACCCACTCCTCGGGGTCGTTGGCGTCCGGGCTGGGCACCCCGCCGGCCTTCTCGTACTCGGCGCCCTTGTGCACGAACAGGGTGGCGTCCCCGCCGTCGTCCAGGATCATGTTCGGGCCGTCACCGTCAGGCCAGGTCAGCGCGTGTACGGTGCAGTTCCAGTACTCCTCGAGAGTCTCGCCCTTCCAGGCGAAGACCGGGATGCCCTTCGGGTCGTCCGGGGTGCCGTCCGGGCCGACCGCGACCGCGGCGGCGGCGTGGTCCTGGGTGGAGAAGATGTTGCAGCTGGCCCAGCGGACCTGGGCGCCCAGCGCGGTCAGCGTCTCGATCAGCACCGCCGTCTGGATGGTCATGTGCAGGCTGCCGGTGATCTTGGCGCCGCGCAGCGGCTGGCTGGGCGCGTACTCGGCGCGCACCGCCATCAGCCCGGGCATCTCGTGCTCGGCCAGCTGGATCTCCTTGCGCCCGAAGGCAGCCAGGGACAGGTCGGCTACCTGATACGGAAGCTGATCCGCGGACATGCATTCTCCCTACGTTCTTTGGGGTGACTCGTTCGTCTGCTCACAACCTACGGGACCGTTAGCGGTCGGCGCACTTTTTGAGGGGTGTTCTTGACGTAAAATTGTTAGGTTGGTGGCTATGCGCATCTCGGAGGCCGCGCGGCGGCTGGGAACGTCGGCTCGCATGCTCCGTTACCGGGAGGAACTCGGGCTGCTACCCCAGGTCCGCGACCCGCTGGCGGGGCTGTCATGGCGTGTCGTGGCTCCCGCTGGGGCGGCTGGGGCGGCTGGGGCCAGCGTGGGTGAGGCGGGCGCGGGGCGGGGAGCGACACACCGGCAGTTCACCGAGGCCGATCTGGAGGCGGTCGCCGCCGCGCTCGAACTGGAGCGCCGGTACGACATCAGCCCTGCTTCTCTGGCCTTCGGCCTCCGCGTACTGGCCGAACCGCAGGTCCGGGCGGCCGTGGCCGACCTCGGCCGGCGCCTCGGCCGGATTCCGCCCACCCCGGGCCGGGCCCTCGACTTCGAGAAGGAACGCGCCCTGCGCCTCCTCTCCCGCCGCTGAGGAAGGCCGTGACGGAGCACGGTCGGAGGGATAGCGGAACATCACCCACTTCCTCCCAGGCCCCACTGAC
>Ga0335085_10008440_pt1 | contig 15721 bp, 15 predicted proteins | sample Lox_Sample_45_FD_206712 | JGI IMG/M metagenome (GOLD analysis project Ga0335085, IMG submission 206712) | Soil microbial communities from Loxahatchee National Wildlife Refuge, Florida, United States - Lox_Sample_4.5 | ecosystem: Environmental > Terrestrial > Soil > Wetlands | place: USA...
CACTGTTCAAGATCTGCGGCCTCTCGCCGATCCCGTTTGAGAGCGTCGCCTCTGTTTGAGGATGTCACCGGCACAAGGTCGATACGACTCGGCAACGCTGATAACGGCGACACAGAGATAACCTACAGCGGGGGGGGCGGCTGGCGTGGGTTCGCCTTGGCGGCATGTCTCTTATGCACTCGTCTATCCGGTACTACGCCTGGGGGATGCACTCATCGCCCGTCAGGTACGCTACCATCTCATCAACGGCGTTCGGGTTGGGGTCATAGACACGTTCTCGGAGAAGGATCTCCTGTCCAAAGTGGGGGCAGCTCTGACTCTGGTGGGATCCTACGCTCCGTATCACCTGTACCATTTGTCCGGGCATTGCAGTCACATCTTGGTCGGCCCAGGCCAGGATGTGCGCATGGTGACAACAAATCGGTCTTGGCTCTTGGATGATTCTCTGGTCAAGAAGATCGACGATGTTGCACTGGCTTCGATGGTGGTCTCGGAGTCCGTGGTTCTTCGTATGGCGAATTACTGGACCCTCGAGCAAGTACTGCAACGTGTCCGAGAGAGATCCATGATTGAGCAGCTCCATTTTCTGGCTAAGCTGCCGCGTGATAGGTACCCTGGGGCGGCAGCCATCATAGCCAGGCTTCGTAGATTGAGATCGCACTACAAGCGGACCAATCCTGGCACACGGCAAGACACACGAAGCGGCAGGCGATCGCGCAACTCGTGACGGAGCACCGCCTCTCGGTGGTGCGGGCGTGCCGAGTCGTGCGATTGACGCGGGCGGCGTCGCTTTCTTGCATGCCTGGCCGTCATGAGAACGGGGAGACCCGCCGAGCCTACCCGTGGAAGCCCAGCCTATCCAGCACCCAAACGAGCAATGGGACTTCGATAACCATCGGAGGGACGAACCAGATCATGCGCCACTCGGCACTCGACGCCAGTATCGCAGACCAAGCAACTACGTGAACCAACAGGAGGCACCCAACGGTTACCCAAAAGGACCTCCGCGGCCAGTTGGACTTGAGTGGCCTAACCGGGTACCAGAACGCAACGCCTGTCATGAAGGCAAAGGCCCACCACCGCACGGGCGGTATCCACCACGGGAGCCTGCTGTTGGCTGTTAGGATCACTCCTGCGAAGATACCTACAGCCACAAGCACTTCTACCAGGAGCGTCGCGCTGCTACTGAACTTCGAGCGCTTCACGGTCCAACCCTCCTGGTGCTGGGCGGACCGCCAATGATACCGCGCAACGCCAGTCCTGCCGTCGATTTCCAGGAGAACGTCAGCCGCCACGCTGAAAGCGGCGTCGCGCCCAAGTCACCAGGCCACCAAACCCACCGAGGTACGCTGTCATGATGCTCGCCGCTATCAGGCCGATGCGTGTGCTTGCTCCATGAGGCATCAACATGAAGATAATCAGGAAACATGCCGGTGCCGCAGCGAGGACACCAACGAACATGGCACCCAACCAGGTCTTGCCAAGGGGCAACAGAACACCGATCAGGACGCCGGCGGCAGGTCCACCAACCGCGTAGACCAACAGCATCGACCAAATACCAATAGGCATCGATTCGTGCGGCGCCGCGACGAAATGTGCGAGCGACATTGCGACGCCGAAGAGGGCGTAAATGACCGTGTACCTCGTCGACCACCCAATCCCTGTCCTGATGCGCCGAACCAGTCGCTCAGAAGATGCCATCCGTCACGAACCCCATTGAGAGATACCAGGTTCAATCAACGCTTTCCCCGTGCCAAAGCCTGGCACGAAATTGAGGAATCTGCCGACGAAACCGGCAGGACCTGTGGGAGCTGAACGAGCTCAACTTCGCGCGGTCGACGCCAAGCTGGAACAGCGGCTGGCCCAGCTGGACGCGAAGGTCGCCATCGCGCTCAAGCAGCGCCTGGCCGAAACCAGGACCAGCATCCTCGCCTGGAACTTCGCCTTCTGGATCACGACGTTGCTGGCGATCCTCAGCACCAGGCTTCTCTAGCGCCCTACCGCGGCCGCGGCGCGGCGCCGCGCACTTCGGCATTTGAGCCAAGCGACCCGCTGCCGCTGAAGTTCTCCACGATCACGTCGTCCCCGAGCATCGCGTCGTGCAGGGTGGCGTTGGTGATCCGGCACCGCGCCCCGACGATCGCGTCCCGAATCGTGCTCTTCGTGATCACGCTGCCCGTCTCGATGGACACGTTCGGCCCGACGGTGGAATCGACGATCTTCACACCGTCCTCGATGTGGCACGGTTCCACGATGTTCGAGTGGGCGCTGGCCGCGAGCGACTTGCGCTTCCTGCCTCCCGAGCGGGCCTGCGCCAGCAGCTGCCCATGCGTCTCGAGCGTCGTGCCGAGCGCCCCGGCGTCGTACCACGCACTGACCTCTTCGACCTTGATGCGCCGACCGTGGTCGATCATGTGCTGGAACGCGTCGGTGAGGAACCACTCGCCCTTGTTCTTCGGGCTCTTCAGCACATGGTCGATGCCGTCCCACAGCGCCGTCACGTCCTTGATGTAATACAGCCCGATGTTCGCCGCCTTGCTGATGGGCTCCTTCGGCTTCTCGACGATCTTCGTCATGTAGCCGGCGGCGTCGGTGACCACCACGCCGAAGCGCTGGTAGTCCTCGACCTCCTTGACCCAGATGATCCCATCGTCCTTCGAGCGGTTGATGATCGTCAGGTCGGCGTCGAACACCGTGTCCACGAACACGATCAGCACCGGCCCGTTGACGAACGGCCGCGCCAGGTTGACCGCGCCCGCGGTGCCGTCCTGCACCTTCTGTTCGATGAACCGCGAGGGGAGCGCGTAGCGCTCGCGGGCGTACTTCTCGACCTGCTCCTTCAGATGCCCGGTGATGAAGATCAGCTCCGAGACGTCCAGCCCCTCGAAGCGATCCATGACCCAGTCCATGACCGGGCGGCCCGCCACCTTGAGCAGCGGCTTGGGCACCAGGTGCGTGTGCGGCCTGAGCCGCGTGCCCTTGCCCGCCAGCGGTATGATGACCTGCATTACGCCCTCCCGTAGCGGTCTTTGAGCCTGATCACGTCGTCCAGATGGTCGGTAGAAGCCTCGAGCACGTCGGTCCGCTCGAGCGCCTCGAACTGGTGCACCATGCCCGTCGGCACCTGCTGCGCCTCCCCGGCGATCATCTCGCGCTCCTGGAGCGCGCCGGCTTCGTCCTTGTAGCGGAAGATCATCCGGCCGCGCAGCACGTAGATGGACTCGTGCTTGTGCTCGTGGTACTGGAGGCTCAGCGTGTGACCCGGCTCGATGTGGAGGATCTTGCCGACGTAGCGCTCGGAGTGCGCCCAGAGAATCTCGTAGCCCCAGGGTTTGTCGACCCGCGTGGGCGTGAATCCGTGCGGATGATCCATCAGAAGTGTTCCTCGATCGTGAGGGCCAGGGAGCTCGGAGACGTGACGCAGGCGCGGACGCATACGCCGCACCCCACGCAGCCGCTCTTGATGACCGGCCGGCCGGCGGCGTCGAGGTCGAGCGCCTCAGGGCCGATGGGGCAGACGCGGGCGCACACGCCGCACTGGATGTTCTGGAAGGCGATGCACCGCGCCGTGTCGAGCGCCAGCACGCCGAGCCGCTCGGTGGCCCATCCGTCCAGCGGCGGCACCAGCGCGCCCGTCGGGCACACCGACGCGCAGAACATCCCCTCGCACGCGATGCACGGCTCCACCACCGGCTCGAGGATCGGCGTGCCGGCCGCCAGGCCGGCCGACGACGGCGCGAGCTTGATCGCCTCGACCGGGCACGCATCCACGCAGTAGCCACACCGGGTGCACGCCGCCAGAAACGCCGGCTCCGGCAACGCGCCCGGCGGGCGGAAGTTGCGCCGCGGCGCCACCCGCTGGGCCAGCATGGTGCCGGCCTCCTTGGCGATCAGCTTGAACGCTTCGGTGAGAAAGCCGCGGCGGGAAAACTCGCCGTCAGTGGGGCCGCTCATCACCCCTGAAACCTACTCGGCCGTGGCCGTTCCGGGGCGCGGGTGCAGCATCTGGTGGCGGAGCAGCCGCATCCGGCGCCGCAGCGACCCGTCGAACACCCGGTCGCCGATGCGCACCACGAGCCCGCCCAGCAAGGCGCGGTCGGTGCGGAAGTGCGGCACGACCACCTTGCCCACGACCGCCCGCAGCCGTTCCGCGATCGTCCGCGCCAGCGCCTCGTCCACGTCGTGCGCCGTGACGACACCGGCGTGCACCCGGCCCAGCTTCTGGTCCACGATGCCCTGGTACGCCGCGCTCATCAGCGGCAGCAGGCCCTGGCGGTCACGCGCGACCACGGCGGTCAGCCACCGCACGAACGGCGGGTCGGCCACCCCCGCGAGCGCCCGCTCGATCACGCCGCGCTTGGCCGCCTTGCTCACCCGCGGCGACAGCAGCACGGACGTGATCGTCGGGTCGGCCTCGATCGCGCCGGCCACCAGGTCGAGCGTCGTGCCGTACGACTCCACCGCCCCGCCGCCCTGGCGCTCGGCGAGCAGCGCGAGGGCTTCGGCGTAGTTGCGCGCGACGACCAGCGCGCTCACGCGTCGCCTTTGGGGGTCGGGATCGCGGCGAGGAAGTCCTGCACCAGCTTGCGGTCGGCCTCCGAGTCGAGGTTGCGCTCGATGACCTTGCTCGCCGCCGCGATGGACAGCTCGACCGCCTCGCGGCGCAGGTCGGCCACCGCGCGCTCCTTCTCCATGGCGATCTCGCGACGGGCCCGCTCGAGCAGCTCTTCCTGCTCGGCGCGCCCCTTGCCGACGATCTCCTCACGGATCTTCTCGGCCGCCTGGCGCGCCGCCTGGACGATGGCGGCCGCCTCTTCCTTGGAGGCCGCCAGCTGCGCCTGGTATCCGGCGAGCAGGCTCTGCGCCTCGGCATTGGCCTTCGACGCGTCCTCGAGCTGCTGGCGAATGCGCTCTTCGCGCAGCTCGACTTCGCGCAGCACCGCCGGCCACCCGAACTTCGCGAGCAGGAAGAACAGGACGCCGAAGATGATCAGCGTCCACAGGATCACTCCGCCGTTGATGACGAACGGCCCCGCCGGCTCCGTCGCCGCGCCCTGCGCCGCCCCCTGGAGCAGCGCGAGGATCACTTCAGGACCTTGAACAGCAGCGCGAACACCAGCGCGGCCAGCGCCACGCCTTCGATCAGGGCCGCCGTCAGGATCATGGAGGCGCGAATATCGCCGGCCGCCTCGGGCTGCCGCGCGATGCCCTCGACCGCCTGGCCGCCGATCCGGCCGATGCCGATGCCGGCCCCGATCACGGTGAGGCCCATGCCGATCCCGGCGCCGAGCAGCGCGTTGTTGTTCAGCGCGGTCTTCGCCGCGTCCACCGTCTCCTGGAACATCAGCATCCTCCAGACGTTAGGTACGAACCACCCACCACCGAACCAGCTAATGCTCGTGCTGCATCAACCCGATGAACACCGCCGCCAGCAGCGCGAAGATGTACGCCTGGAGGAACGCCACCAGCAACTCCAGGGACATCATGAATACCACGAACGCGGCCGACCCGCCCGCCACGCCCCATCGCACCAGCGCCGGCCCGGTGCCGAACAGGAAGATCAGCCCGAGCAGCGACAGAATCACGAAGTGGCCGGCCGTCATGTTGGCGAACAGACGCAGGCACAGCGCGAACGGCTTCACGAGCTTCCCGATGATCTCGATGGGAATCATGATGCCCGTGAGGAGGACGCGCGTGATGCCGGTCGTGCCGGGCGGCGTGAACACGATCGTCTTGAGATAACCCTTGGCGCCGAGGGCCTGCATGCCGCTGATCTCGATCGTCGCGAACGCCGTCAGCGCGAGCCCCGCGGTGACCGCGAGGTTGCCGGTCGGCGTCGTGCCGAAGGGAATCAGGCCGAACAGGTTGCAGTACAGGATGAAGAAGAACAGCGTCATGATGTACGGGGCGAACTTGCGCCCGTTGTGTCCGATCGCCGCGACCGCGATGTCGTCCCGCACGAACAGCACCATCGCCTGGAACATCGAGGCGAGCCCGCGCGGCGGCTGGCCCGCGGCGTGCTGCCGCGCCAGCGCCCGGCCCGACAGGAACATGGTCAGCCACACCAGGAACGCCGCGAACGCCATGAACACCACGTGCTTGGTCGGCGAGAGATCGATCGCGAACCGCCCGACGTGCACCGGCGCCCAGCGCGGCAGATTCCACACGAACCACTCGCCGCCGAACGGCGACTCGAACGCGATCTGATGCGCGTCAGCTGTGTGGTGAAGAATCATCTCGCCGATGTCGGGCGGGGGCGCTTGCATCATCTCAGGAACACCGTCTCGGCGAAAAGGAGTGTGAGCATGAGCGCGAGGTAGCCGGTCGCCACCCACAACGGCGGCAGCACGCCCTTGAGGGCGACGATCGCCACCGCGATCACCACGAAACTCGCCATCCGGGCCGCGATCCCGCCCGACCATCGCTTCAGAAACTCGGCGCCCGGCGCCTTCATGCCTGGCCGGAGCATCACGATGGCGGCCACCTGCGCCGCGATCGCCACCGCGCTACCCACCAGTGCGGCAGCCATTGCCGGCGGGCCACCCACCACCACCGCCGCCACCGCCACGATCGCTTCGACCACCGCCGCAACGACGAGCAGGTTCGCCAGCCAACTCACGCGCCGCCACCGCGCCCGGACGCGCCGATATCGCGCGCCGCCGCCTTCACGCGCAACAGGAACACGTAGAACCCGGCCGCCAACCCGACCACGATCCCGACCAGCATGAACGCCGGCGCCGTGCCGAGCCACCGGTCGAGGAAGTAGCCCATCGCCATGAAAAAGAGGATGGACGCCACCAGTTGAAAGCCGGCCGCGAAGATAGCGTATCCGGCCCCGTACCCTCTGCCGATCCCGCTGTCTCCCGGCTGTTTCTCCATCTGGCGGCGCGAAATATATCGCTTGTGAAAAATTTCGCAAAGCATGTTAGGAAATGAAAAGGTGGCTGCGAACGTGCTCCCCATCCTCTACTTTGCGGCATGGCCACCGCCCCGGTCGAATCCGGCGACGTCGACCTGCTCGCCCGTCTCGCCGACGCGCGCACCCGGCTCCTCGCGCAGGTCGGACGGCGCATCATCGGCCAGACCGACGTGCTCGACGGCATCCTCACCGCGGTGCTCGCCGGAGGGCACGCGCTGCTGGTCGGCGTGCCCGGGCTGGCCAAGACGATGATGGTCCAGTCCGTCGCGGACGCCCTGAACCTCGAATTCAGCCGCATCCAGTTCACACCGGACCTCATGCCGAGCGACATCACCGGCACGGAAGTCATCGAGGAAGACCAGGCGAGCGGCCGGCGCATGTTCCGGTTCGTCCGCGGCCCGATCTTCGCGAATGTCGTTCTGGCCGACGAGATCAATCGCACGCCCCCCAAGACCCAGGCCGCGCTGCTCCAGGCGATGCAGGAGCACGAAGTCACCGTTGCCGGCCAGACCTATCCGCTGACCGCGCCCTTCTTCGTGCTGGCGACGCAGAATCCGATCGAGCAGGAAGGCACCTATCCTCTGCCCGAAGCGCAGCTCGACCGGTTCATGCTCGAATTGCACGTCGGCTACCCGACGCGCGACGAAGAGGAACGGATCGTCGAAGCCACCACCGGCGATTTGGCGCCGGAGATCACGCCGGTCATCTCCGCGGCCGACCTGATCGAGCTGCAGCACCTGGTGCGGCGCGTGCCCGCGCCCAAAGTCGTGGTGGAACAGGCCGTGAAACTCGCCCGCATGACCCGACCGGCCGACGCGACCGCCACCGAGATGGTGAAGGAGTACGTCTCGTGGGGTGCGGGTCCGCGGGCGTCGCAGTATCTGGTCCTCGGCGCCAAAGCCCGGGCCGCGATGGACGGCCGCCCGATGGCCGACCTCGACGACCTCGCCGCCGTCGCCCTGCCGGTGCTTCGCCACAGAATTGTGCCGAACTTCAATGCCGAAGCCGCCGGCAAGACCACGGACATCATTGTGCGGGAGGTGGTGCAGGCAGCGCAGTAAGACGTTTCGCCGCAACGACATTCGCAGGCCGCGACACCCGCCGTGCGCCTGCGCAATTTTTTGACGATCCCGCCCGCACTCCCTGGGGTATAGCCGTGGCAACAGGGAGGCTATCATGCGAGCGTTCCCGAGTCGTACGCTGGCGCCTCTGGCGCTGTTCCTGGCCTTGTCCGCCTGCAACCACCCAGACCAGCAGGCCGGCGGCACCCAGACCGCGCACCAGGCGTTGGCCGGCCGCACCCCGGGCGTGGATCCCGGCCTTGCCGGTGGAGTCGCGTTCGATCTCAGCAACGTCGCAACCATTTCCTCGCGTACGGCGCGCGCCGGCGCGCCCGTGCGCGCCACGGCCCGCGCGGCGGTATTGAGCGTCGCCGGGGACACCGTGATCCCGCCCGGCGCCGTGTTCCTTGGTCACGTCACGTCCATCCACGCCGCGCCGCGACCGGGCGCCACCGCAAGCCTGACTCTGACCCTCGACTCCGTTTCGATCGCCAGGACCACGGTCCCCATCGCCCTGCGCGTCACCTCGCTCGCCACCACCATGCAAGGGCGCGGCGTGACGGCTGGCGACGCGGAGAAAGTGGGCGCGGGCGCCGCCATCGGCGGCATCGCCGGGAGGTTGATCGGCGGGAACCGGCGTGGAACGATCATCGGAGCCGCCACGGGAGCGGCGGCGGGTGCGGTCGTCGCGCACGACACGCGCAGCACCGACATCGTGCTTCCCGCGCACGGCACCATCCGCGTGACCCTCGCGCGCCCGTTCAACCCGGGGACCGCGTCCGGCACGCTCAAGGCGGCTCGCTGACCGGCATTGGTCGAAGGTGCGGTGGACGGAAATCAGATTCGCGACGTGCGGCGGATCGACTACGCGCCGGCGGCCCTGGCGTCGGCGCTATGAGACCGGCGGTCAGCGGAGCAGGTGCGGCAGCGCCGTCGTCAGCCCCGGCAGATAGGTGATCAACAGGACGCCGATCAGGAACACCAGGGCCATCGGCACCACCGCGCGCAGCACCTCGGACATGGGGCGCTCGAAGCGCAGTGACGCGAGGAACAGGTTCTGCCCGACGGGAGGCGTGAGGAACCCCAGCTCGAGGTTGGCCAGGAAGATGATGCCCAGGTGCACCGGGTCGACGCCGAAGGCGCGGCCGAGCGGAACGATCAGCGGCACGACCACGACGATGGCCGAGTAGATGTCCATCAGCATGCCGACGATGATGAGAAACAGGTTGAGATCGAGGAGGAACAGCCAGCGCGAGTGCACGGTGGCGGTCACCCAGTCCACGGCGCGCGCGGGAATCTGCGCGAAGGCCAGGTAGTTGGTGAACCCCACGGCCACGCCCAGGATCAGCAGCACGCCGCCCACCAGCACGCCGGACTCCGTGATCACGCGCGGCACGTCGCGCGTGAGGCGGAGGTCACGGTACACGAACGTCTGCGTGAGGAACGCGTAGAACGCCGTGAGCGCGGCCGACTCGACCGGGGTCGCCAGGCCGCTGAACAGCGCGCCGAGCGCCACCACCGGAATCAGCACCTCCCATTTCGCGTCCCACAGCGCCGCCGCCACGCGAGTGTCCACCGGCGGCGCCGTCGCGGCCGGCGCCACGCGCGTGCGCGGCGCGACGCTGATCCCCCACAGCGACGTGAGGACGATCAGCAGGACTCCCGGTACGATGCCCGCGAGGAACATGTCCTTGATGTCCACGCTCGCGATGACGGCATAGAAGATGAGCGGCAGGCACGGCGGCAGCAGCAGCCCCAGCGAGCCCGCGCCGGTCAGCAAGCCCAGCGCGTGACGCTCGGAGTAGCCGGCCGCGAGCAGGACGGGCATCAGCAGGCCGCCCAGCGCGAGAATCGTCACGCCCGAGGCGCCCGTGAACGCCGTGAAGAACGCGCACACCAGGGCGACAAGGATCGCCGGGCCGCCGCGGACGCCGCCCACCAGCGCGCGGAACAGCCGGATCAGCCGTCGCGAGGCGCCGCCCTCGGCCAGGAAGTAGCCGGCGAGCGTGAACAGCGGGACCGCGGGCAGCGTCGGGTTGGTCACCAGCCCGTAGTGGTCGATCGTCAGCGAGCCTAACGGTGATCCCTGGCCCCAGAACAGGAACACGCCCGCGCCGCCCAGCACGACGAACAGGGGGGCGCCGAGCAGCGTGCCGATCAGCAGGAGCGCGAGTGCGACGATCACGCCGCCGGCCGGCGCCGTCGGGTGCAGCAGCACGAACGCCACCGCCGCGCCCGCCGCGCCGAGCGCGAGCCCCCGCCACACCCACCGCGGCGACACGCCGAGGGCGATGCGCAGCGCGACCAGGGCGAAGCCGATCGGGAGCGCCAGCTCCGCCACCCAGACCCGCACGCCGTACGCGATATCGACGCCGCTGCCCCGCTCCGACAGCACGAACTGGATACTGCCGGCGCACAGCAGCCCCGCGACGGCGGCCGCGACCGCGCCGCTCACCACCCGCGCCGCCGGCCGCCACCGCCCCGGCACCAGCCGCTCGAGCGACCCGAGCGACAGCAGCTTCCCTTGGCGCGCCGCGATCGCCGCGCCGGCCATGCCGGCGACCAGCGTCAGGTGATGGACGATGGACGGTTCGTTCGAGAGGCCGACCTGGAGGGTGCGCCGCAGCAGGATCTCCACCAGCGGCAGCAGCATCATCAGGAACAGGACGAGGGCGAGGAAGCCGTCCTCGACGCCGGTCAGGCGTGCCGCGACCGACGGGCGGCCGGGCGACGCCGCTCCGGCGCCGGCGCCGCGTGCGCCGGTCACCTAACGGCCGGTCGGGTTCGCGCGATACTCCGCGAGCAGGCGGACCACCTCGTCGAACATGTCGGCGGGCACCAGGTTGCCGCGAATCTGGGGGTACAACCGCTCGGCCGCCTGGCGCCACTCCGCCTGCGCCGCCGGCGGCACCTCGACCACATGCAGTCCGCGCCGCTGCATCGCGGCCACGGCCGAGTCGCTCTCGGCCCGGCCGTCGGCCTGGAAGCGGGCGCCGGCCGAATCCGCCGCCGCCTGCATCGCCACCCGCGTGCCCGCGTCGAGTCCGTCCCACACGCGTTTGTTGATCACCAGCGCGCCCACGATCGGCGCCCAGTCGAGGTCGAGCATGTTGTTCGCCACGGTCTGGAACTGCATCGACAGGGCGAAGTAGGGGATCGTCGGCACGACGTCGATCATGCCCGTCTGGAGGGCGGTGAGCGCGTCCGACCATTCGAGCGACACCGGCTGGAAACCGGCCGAGCGCATCAGGTCGAACTGCTGCGTCTCGCCGGCCGTCACGAACATTTTCAGATGGCGGAAGTCATCGGGGCGCGTGGCGGGCGTGTGCGTGAAGAAGCGCGCCCAGCCCGCGTCCGCCCAGAACAGGACCACGAAGCCGCGGTCCGCCAGGCGCTGCGCGAGCTCCGGGGCCAGGCGGGACCGGACGAACGCGGCCTCGTCGAGCGAGCGGAACATCAGCGGCATTTCTTCGAGCGCCGCCACGGCGGGGTCGATCTCCCGCAGGCCCGTCTCCGTCAGCGCGGCCGCCTGGAGCTGGCCCAGCCGCATCCGCCGCACGATCTCCAGCTCGCTGCCCATGGTGCCGGCGTAGACGATGGTCTGCACCCGGCCGCCCGTCGCGGTCCGCCACTGCTCGGCCATCTGCTGGAGCACCCGGTGGTAGCTCGTGCCCTGCGGCGCGAGCGTGCCCAGCCGGATTCTCACCGTCGCCTGCGCGCGCGCGGCGCGCGGGAGCGCGGCGAATGTCAGGGCGGTCGCCACCATCAACACGCTGCGCCAGGTCCGCATGATCACCTCGGGTCCAGAAACAGGTCGTCGGCCTTGCCGAGCAGCCAGCGGGCGCGGCGTTGCATGATCAGGTTCGCCAGGCGCCAGTCGGGCCGTGCGTCGGGGTCGATCGCCAGGGCGCGGTGCAGCAGCGAATCGAACTCCGCGCGGTTCTGGATGCTCACGTCCGCCCCTTCCGCGAAGGACACGAACGGCCCCGCGAGCTGGCCGTTGGTGAGCTGCACCGCACGCTCGAAGTGCGCGCGCGCCCGATCCACCGGATTGCCCGGCGCGCCCTGGCGCGAGAGCTCGTAGGTCTCGAGAAACGTGTGGATGGCGCCGTCGTCGTAGCTCTCGTCCAGCGCCAGCGCGCGGTCGATCAGCGCCTCGACCACCGGCAGCTCGGCCACCATCTCGGGCTTGTCCTTGGACAGCGAGATCGCGGCGCCCCAGGCGGCGGCGGTCCAGTAGAGATACGGCACGTCTTCCACGCGGGCCGCGCGCACGGCGGCCTTGGGGTCGGCGCGCAGGCGGGTCGAGAAGCCGGCCATGCGCACGTCGAGGCCGCGCAGGCCATAGTCGCGGGCGCGCAGGTACAGCAGGCGGGCCTCGTCACGCAGCTCGGTCGCGCGCGCCAGGTTGCTGTCTTCGACGAAGTCCGCCGGTTGCTCGACGAACGCGTAGGCGTACTCCGTGAACCCGCTGGCGGTCGCGAGCAGGAGGCCGCGGTGGCGCGGGTTCGACGCCAGCAGGCTCTCCATCAGCTTCAGGCTGAACGGGACGGCCTGGCCGACCAACTCCGGGTCGTTGTCGGAGGCGAACGTCGTGCCGGAGCTGGCCAGAGCATCGCCCATCTTGTTGACCGCCATGCGATTGATCGAGCAGGCGGTGAGCAGGAGCGAGGCGGCCAGAATCCGCTTCATGAGCCCTCGGACGTGTGACAGGGGGCGATGGGCGACGCGGTACAGAAGATAGCCAGCGTGCGGCTTGGCCGAAAACCGGCGGGCGGGCGGTCTTGCGGACCGGCGCCTTCTGGTGATAGCTCGGTGACGCGGTCGCGATAGACCTGTCGCACCCCCCAGCGAGCAGGCCGGAATGCCCGACGACGACGACGCCACGGAGTGTCGGTATCAGTTGCGGTGCCTGGGCCCGGTTGTGTTCACCACGCCGGAGGGCGCGGTGCGCCGGTTCCGGACCCGCAAGCAGATGGCGCTGCTGCTCTTCCTGGCGCGGCGCGCGGGGCGGCCGCAGGGTCGCGAGCAACTCGTCGACCTGTTGTGGTCCGAGGACGATCCCCGGGCAGCGCGGCACTCCCTGGCACAATCCATGTCGCTCATCAACAAGACCTTCGGCCACGACGCCATCGCGTTTGCCGGGAAGGACCAGGTGCGGCTGCGCGAGGGGCTGGTATGGCTCGACGTCGAGGCGTTCGAGGCGGCGGTCGCCGAGGGGCGGGTCGCGGAGGCGCGCGCGTTGTGGCGGGGCAACCTGCTCGAGGGGTTGTGGATTCAGCGCGCTCCGGGCTTTGACGGCTGGCTCGAGAGCGAGCGGCAGCGGCTGCTGCGCCTGTATCGCGACGTGCAGCATCAGGCGGTGGCGCTCGAGCGTGCCGCGGGCGACTGGTCCGCCATGCGGGCGAGCGCGGAGACGTTGCTGGCCTCCGATCCGCTGGACGAAGCGGCGATGCTGGCCTTTCTCGAGGCCCTCGCGTTAGGCGGTCATCGCACGCTGGCGTTGCGGCACTACGCGGAATTCGAGGCGCGGCTCACGGCCGATCTGGCGGCCGAGCCGGGGCCGGCGCTGCGGGCGTGGCTGAAGCGGCATCGCAGCGGGGAGCCCGTGCCGTCGCTGCCGCCGCCGGCGCGCATCAGCGAAACGATGAGCATTCCGGCGCCGCGGCCGGTCTACGGCCGGGAGACCGAGTTCGCCGTGTTGTGGGATGCGTGGAGCGCGGCGCAGCAGCGCGACGGCTCGTTTCTCATTCTCGAGGGCGAGCCCGGCATCGGCAAGACCGCGCTGGCGACGAAGCTCGCCAACCAGGTGCACGTGGCGGGGGGATCGGTCTGCTTTGCCCGCTGCTGGCGGACCGAGAAGTCCGTCCCCTTCGCGCCGATCACGGCCATCGTGCGGCAGCTGATGCGGCTGCCGGGGTTCGTGGCGCTCAACGAGGTATGGATTGGGGAGTTGTCGCGGCTCGTGCCGGAGCTCAAGGAGCGCTATCCGCATGCGCCGGCGCCCATGGCGATCGACGATTCGGCGCGGCTCCGGATCTGCGATGCGACGTTGCAGGCGGCCGACTGCGTGGCGGACGAGCAGCCGCTATTGCTGGTTGTCGATGACATTCAGAACGCGGACGACGCCACCCTGGCCCTGCTCCACTACTTCGGCCGGCAGATTCCCCTGAAGTCGGCCCTGTTGTTGTGCATCGCCCGACCGGACGGGGCGGAGACGGACGCGGAGCGGACGTTCTTTGAGACAGCTCGGTCCGGCAAGATAGCGCGGTTCCTAGCGCTCGAGTCTCTTCCGGCGTCCCAAACAACCAAAATCGCTCGTCAAGTCCTGGCCGAACGGGGAATTGAGGTCCCCGATTGGGCACTGGATGACTTGCAGCGCACCGCAGAGGGCAATCCCTTACAGGTGATCGAGGCAGCACTTGCAGTGCCTCTTCGTGATAGCAGCGTAGACGGCAAGACATGGGATACTCTCCTCAGACAGCACCTAGGATCGAGAGCTGACACGTTTGAGGAGTCATCCGTAGAGCGTCTGGCCCACCTACCCGCGTCAGCCAAGCGCGCGGCTGCGGTCCTAGCTGCCGCCGCGCGACCGTTGACAGACTATGAACTCGCCGTCGTGTCCGGCCTCGCCACAGGAGACCTAGCCACGGCGATCTACTCCCTTGAGGAGGCGCAGTTCGTTCAACGGAGCGGAGCCTCACTCCAGTTCGCACATGAGCGCTATCAAGCAGCCGCCAATGAACTCGCTCCTGAGACTCGTAGGCACATCCACCTGGCACTTGCCGACCTATTGGCGAAGTCGGCAGCCGGCAATCCCACCGCGAGGTGCGAAGCCGCTCAACACTACGAGATCGCAGGCAAGCACGCGGACGCGAGAGCGCAGGCGCTTGAAGCGGCGAGCTACGCCGAATCCATCGGCGCAGTGCGGGAGTACACCGGTGCGCTTGCGCTTGCTAAGCGAGTGGGACCTTACGACTGGCGCTTGGCGGCACAGCTCGCCAGTGGCCTCGTGGCGCTGCAGGACCTCAGCGCCGCAGCCGAGGTGTGTCGGGAGGCGCAGTCTCGCGTGGTTGACGAGGAAGGCAGATCGGAATTCGAGTACCTGACGCTCGTATCCGAACACGGTCGCGGAACGATCAGCTTGGGCGAGTTGGTGATCAGACTTGAGCGGCTTCTCGATCTACCGGGTCGATTTCCTAGTCGAGAAAGAGCACAAGTTGTGTTAATGCGCGCAGCAGACAGGTGTGGACGGCCGGACATGATGCGGATTGTTGCACGTGCACTTCGCAAGCAAACGCCGCGCCTCTCGAACGGCGACCATTCTCCGTACGCGCTCTTCGCCGCAGCGTTCGTTGCGGTTAAGTGCTACTGGCCCCAGCGCGGACTCACCCTGTTGTCCGAGGCGCTTGCGGGAGCGCGTCAGCTGCGAGACTGGGATCTGGCGCACGCGTGTCATCAGGGGCTCGGTGCAGCCCTGTTCCGGGCGGGCCGCTTCGCCGCTTCTATTGATCACATCAACGAGGGCATCGCGCTCGCACGAATGACGCTCAATCCAATCGCTGAGATCATGGGATTCAGCGACCGGGCGGTATCCGAGATGGCTCTTGGTAATCTGACCGCTGCCGCCAAGAGCCTGGAAGCCGCAGGCGCCATGCTCCCCGGCCACAGTGCTTGGCCCTTGCGCGTAATCCCGCTAGCCAACACAGCTTCACTGCATCTGCTCGAAAGGCAGCCCGAG
>Ga0335085_10008441_pt1 | contig 15721 bp, 14 predicted proteins | sample Lox_Sample_45_FD_206712 | JGI IMG/M metagenome (GOLD analysis project Ga0335085, IMG submission 206712) | Soil microbial communities from Loxahatchee National Wildlife Refuge, Florida, United States - Lox_Sample_4.5 | ecosystem: Environmental > Terrestrial > Soil > Wetlands | place: USA...
GCTTTTCCAGCCTGCCGATTAGCCGTGCTATTCGACAGCGACTCGCGTCCCGCGGCTCTCCGCCTTGGACATACGGTCGATCCGCTCGTCAATCACGCTGCGAATCGCCTTCAGAAATTCAATCCTCGAGTTCTTCAAATGCTGCCGCACCGTGGGCGAAATGCCAAAAAGATCTTGCATGTGCCCGAATACCTCTTCGCACACGCATTGATGCCCACGCTCTCCCGCAGCTTGTTGGCTCCCTTGCTGCTCGTTCATTGCGCCTCCTTCATTTCCACCGTAAGGATCTGATGCTCGAGCTTTGCCCGCCCAGGATTCAGCATCGCCATCGACCGTGGCAAACCGATATGCCTCCGTAATGTTCCGATCTCGACCACAAGCTCGTCACCCTTCTTGAAAAGCCCCACGTCGCCTTTCGCGGCAAACGGAAGCAGGATCCGCACCTGGTAATGCCCGTCGAATTTTTCGAAAGTATAGGGCTTTTCGGTCCGCGTTATGGCCGCAGGGTCCTCGCCTGCAGGATACAGCAAACTGGCAAGCCTTTCGAGCCGCTCCTTTCCCAACACCTCCTGTTCGAAAAGCGGAACACGCTTTACCGGCACAGGCGCGAAATATTCCTCGATTTCATGCAAAATGCCTTCCTGCGACTTGTGCCACTCAGCGAACCACGCATCCCTCACGTCCTCAGGCAATAGCCGATTGACAACAACTGTATCCACTGTCAACCCGTGCAAGGAGAAATAGACGAACGCGCGCTGCGTCTCGCGAAGCACCATCTTCTCAGGATTCGTCACCAGACGTACACTCGTGGTGTTTGGGTCTTCCATCAGATCGTCCACCCCCTCTAGCTTCTCGAAGAGATCGCGGATATTGACGAAATAGCTATCCGTCGGCAATTCAAATGGAGCCACGCGGTTCGCGATCGGCCGGACGGCCTTCAGCAGATTTCGCTGGAACGGAAAAATGTGCTTCATGTACCAATCGAGCGTCGTCGGCATGCTGATGAACCGCATCGATTCGGCGGTGGGCGCCGCGTCAAGGACGATCGCGTCATACGTTTGCTCGCGCCGGTATTCGTTGATGTACATCATCGCGCTGAGCTCTTCCATTCCGGGCAAAATCGCAAGTTCCTCGGCTTCTACGCCGCTGATACCGGTCGTGCGCAAAACCGAAGTGATGTAGGCCGAGATCTGCTGCCAATGTCGTTTGATTTCTTTCTGGATATTCAGTTCGAATATCGAAAGCCGGTTGCTGATCGGTAAAGGATCGGAGGTTTGCGCATGAAAGAGGTCCGTATTTAGGTCAAAAGAATCGGCGAGGCTGTGCGCCGGGTCAATGCTCATCACCAGCGTGCGGTAATTAAGTTCTGCCAGCTTGAGGCCTGTAGCCGCGGCCAGGCTCGTTTTGCCCACGCCGCCCTTACCGCTAAATAATAGAATTCTCATATCACGAGCATTATAGGCCTCGTTGTGATTCCGGCGAAATCTCCCCGGATGCCGGCCGTTCGTGCAGGGCGTGTGATTTAGATCACTGTCGTGGTTGACGCTTCGCGCGAACCTTTCGGCAGGTATTTGTTATGTCCCTTCGTAGAGAGCGCCGTTTCCTAGGCAGCCTGATCATATCCGGGAGGATAGCCGGAATCGTAATGATAGCGATCGCGGTTCTCGATTTTCCCGCGACGCATCGAGCCCTTGGGCGATACGATACTCTTGTTGACTTGATCGGATCAATAACATTGGCTTTTCTTGGAATTGCTTGGTTGGTGGTACTGGGTTGGCTGATCAAATTCTTCGACGAATTCCTTTCTCGCAACTAAATCCTTCGCTCTCTGGCTCCCGAACTGCCGTGTTCTATCTACCTGTTTGTAACTCTTGTCCGCAGACGTTTCTCGCCATTGAGGCGCAAACCGAGTTGTGTGATTCTGGTGCGAGACTGCGCAAGGAGATCTTCCTGTATGTGCGGCATTTGCGGAATCGTCGGGTGTGACTCGAAGGATGAAAGCGTGACCATCCTCGCACGCATGCTTCGCTCGATCATTCATCGCGGTCCTGATGAAGAGGGATCGCTCATTGCGTCTCGGTTTGCCGCCGGCACGCGCCGGTTGAGCATCATCGACTTGGCCGGCGGAACACAGCCGATCTGGAATGAAACCCGAACGCTGGCCATCTGCTTCAATGGCGAGATCTACAATTTTCGCGAGCTTCGCGACGAACTGATCGCTGCCGGCCACGAATTTCGAACGCGCTCGGACACGGAAGTGATCGTCCACGCGTATGAACAATGGGGAACGCATGGGTTCGCGCGCCTGCATGGCATGTTCGCTTTCGCTCTGGCAGAAATGCCCGGAGGACCGTCTGGCCCGGTGAAGCGCGCTATCCTCGCCCGAGACCGATTCGGCATCAAACCGCTCTACTACGCAACCGCCGAGGGAGCGTTGCTCTTCGCGTCCGAAGTCCGCGCGCTGCTAGCTACCGGCCTCGTCAAGGCTCAAATCTCAGCGGACGCGGTCTCGTCATATCTGCTTTTCGGTTCTGTATGTGAGCCGAACACTCTTGTCGAGGGTGCTTATTCGCTTCCTCCAGGTCACTTCGTGGAAATTTCTCCGACCACTCCATCCGCGGAGTTGAAGTCAAAGCCGTACTGGGAACTGAAATTTTCTGAACCTGTTTCTCTTGCGGCGCCAATGCGGCGGAGCGACTCCGCTGTGGTCAGCGAAGTGCGTTCGGCCCTCGACCATGCTGTCCAATCGCATCTGATTGCCGACGTTCCCGTTGGCGTTTTTCTCAGCAGCGGTTTGGATTCAACTGCAATCGCCGCCCTTGCGGCCAAAGCCCATCCTGGGATCCATACGTTCACGGTGGCCTTCCCGGACTTGGAATTCAGCGAGGCGGCCGAAGCGCGTCGCACGGCGGAACGCCTCGGTACGCAACACTCGGAATTGCAGGTTTCTGGAGATGAAATGCTCGCCCGTCTCGACGAGGCGATCACCGCGTTCGACCAGCCCAGCATGGACGGCATTAACACGTACTTTGTTTCCTGGGCCGCTCGCCAATCCGGCCTCAAAGTGGCGCTCTCAGGTCTGGGCAGCGATGAAATTTTTGGCGGATACCCGACCTTCCGCACAACACGATCCGTGGTGCACCTCACCTCACTCGGCCGTGTTCTTCCCGGTAACTTCCGTCGCGCCGCGGCCTGGGCAGCCAGAGCCATAGGAGGCTTCCGACAGGGGCCCGCCTTCGACAAGGCTTTAGCTGCCTGGCTCGAACCGGGGGCTTTGCCGCACCCGTACTTTTTTACGCGCACTCTTTTCGCTCCCGCCCAACTCGTGGCTCAGGGTGCTGGTAGAACGGGCCGATCTGACCGCCAGGATGACGCGATGGGCAATTCGGTCGAAAGCACTAATTGGAGGAGTTGGCTTGCCCAATGCGCACGGGAAACGCTCCCAATGGATACGTTCACGGCCACATCCTGGCTCGAATTGCGTTCTTATATGCTTAATACGCTTCTCCGCGACACGGACTCCATGAGCATGGCCAACTCGCTTGAAGTCCGCGTACCGTTCCTTGACGCGCCCCTCGTCGAATATATGCTCTCACTACCTGGACGCCAAAAGCTTGGCCCGCACGGCCCCAAATCACTCCTGGTCAGTGCGTTGGGTGATCTTTTGCCAGCCGATGTCGCCGCGCAGGTTGGTGCGCGCAAAAGAACCTTCACATTTCCGTGGGAGAGGTGGCTCCGCGGACCGTTACAGGCGCGCGTGAGCGCCGGCCTCTTCGACTGGTCGCCAGCCCTGACGCCGATTCTGAGCCACGATTTTGCGCTTCGTGTCTGGAGCGACTTCCAGCAGGGGCGTACCACTTGGTCCCGTCCGTGGAGCCTCTATGCCCTAAATGAGTGGGCGAAGCGCCACCTCCAACCTCCCCAAGCGGAGCAACGTCCCCACGTGGCGGTCACGATTGCATAAAACTTCGAACTGCGCGCCGGTTCCTGGGCCCTCTTACAGGGTTCACCGTATTCATCACGCATATTTGTGGAAATAGGTTCTTGTATTCCGCGGGCTAGTTCCTAAAGATGGTGGGGTGAGAACTGTATTCATTTCGGAGCGAAACGACTGTAGGACCGTCTCCGTGGCGCATTGGCGCGCGGCCTAGCCACATGATCATCCTTGGGATCAACGCCTATCACGCTAACTCGTCCGCTGCGATCGTCGTCGACGGTCGTCTGATCGCAGCGGTCGAAGAAGAGCGCCTCAACCGCGTGAAGTATGCGGCTGGGCTACCGGTCCGCGCGATTCAGTTTTGTCTCGACGCCGCGGGCGCGAAGCTTACTGAAGTCGATTACATAGCGGTGCCACGCGACCCATTGGCGCGGCTCGGCACCAAAGCGCGCTTCGCCATGCGCATGCCGCGATTCGCCCTCGACCGTATCCGCGTGATGAAGAAATTCGCGGGTATACAGGAAGAGATTGCGAAGGCTTTCGACCTTTCGCTCGAAGCAGTTCGCGCTCAGTACTATCGCATCGAACATCATACGGCCCACCTTGCGAGTGCCTGCTTTTGTTCACCTTTTGAACGCTCAGCCGTTCTCTCCATGGACGGACTGGGCGATTTTGCCAGCGCCATGTATGGAATTTGTGAAGGTGCGCAACTCCGCCCGCTTGGCGAGGTCACCTTCCCACACTCGCTGGGGATGTATTACACCGCCTTAACTCAGTACCTCGGCTTCTGGAAGTTTGGCGACGAGTACAAGGTGATGGGCCTCGCTGCCTACGGACAGCCAGAATTTCTCGACGAATTCCGCAAGATCGTCAGAGCTGATGGAGCCCTTTCGTTCCGCCTCAGCCTCCCCTATTTCATCCACCAATCGCAGGGCGCGGAAATGACCTGGCGTGACGCAAACAGCACGCCGGTTCAGGGCCGTTTATTTTCCGAATATCTCGAAGACCGGCTTGGTCCGGCGCGCAAGACGGAAGAGCCTCTTACGCAGCGCCATTACAATCTTGCCGCGAGTATGCAGGCCGCACTCGAAGAGGTGCTCGCTGCGAACTGGTCTGGACTTGCCGCGAAGACCGGGCAAAGAGACCTTAGCCTCGCTGGTGGTGTTGCATTCAACTGCCTGGCAAACGGTAAAATCTTCGAGAGGTCGCCGTTCGAGCGCGTTTTCGTACAACCAGCCGCGGGCGACGCCGGCCTTTCGGTGGGCGCGGCATTCGCTGTATACCACGGCATTTTGGGAAAGCCGCGGAACTTCCAGATGGATCACGCCTATTGGGGCCCCCAATTCGCAGCACCTCAGCTTCGCGCCGCCGTCGCAGAATCGCACGCGACCAATGGAATCGCCCGGATCGACGAACTATCTGGGGAGCCGCTGCTGCAAGCCACAGCACGCCACATTGCAGACGGAAAGATCGTCGGCTGGTTTCAAGGCGCAACCGAATGGGGGCCGCGCGCGCTCGGCAATCGCAGCATTCTTGCTGATCCGCGCCGCCCTGAAATGAAAGACATTCTCAACCGCCGCATCAAGCATCGCGAAATTTTCAGGCCATTCGCGCCGTCGATCATCGAAGAGGCGACGGGCGAATTCTTCGAGCAGACCCATCCTTCGCCATTTATGACTTTTGCTTACACGGTAAAACCAGAAAAGCGCTCACAAATTCCCGCGCCGACGCATGTCGACGGCACGGCGCGTTTGCAGACCGTGAGCCGCACGGCCAATCCCCTCTATTGGCGTTTGTTGCGGGCTGTCGGAGACGTCACTGGAGTTCCCGCCGTTCTAAACACGTCCTTTAATGACAATGAACCGATCGTCTGCCGTCCTGAGGAAGCTCTCGATTGTTTTCACCGCACGCAAATGGACGTGCTCGCCATAGGCAATTTCCTGCTCGAGAAAAAATCCGCAGCCGCCACTGGCGGAGCCGAATAGCCTGCATGCGCATTTTGCTTCTCAACGAATACTATCCGCCGGATACGTCTGCCACCGCGAAAATGGCGGCGCTCGTTGCGGAACACCTTGCGCAGCGTCATGAAGTCACCGTACTCGCGGGCCGCCCTTCCTACGATCCGACTGAGTACTACTCATTTGCGTTCTTGCGTCGGGATGTTACAAACGGCGTCATGGTCGAGCGCGTCGGGTCGACGGATTACCCGCGTCACAAGATGAAGCGCCGCATTGCGAACTATCTTTCTTATCTTGCGCTCGCTGTGCCGCGGGCGGTTGCGCTGCGCCCGGACGTCATCCTTGCGATGACCGATCCACCGATCGCCGGGATTGCTGGTGCGTTTGTTTCGCGAGTATCCGGTCGACCCTTTGTCTACAACATCCGCGACTTATACCCCGATATGGCCGTAGGCGGCGATGTCGTTCGTCCGAGCAAGTGGGTGCAGCGTTGGGAAAAGGTACACCGCAGTGCCTTGCGGCGCGCAAAACGCGTGATCGTCCTCGGAGACGACATGCGGAACCGCGTTCTGGCGAAGGGAATCGCGCCGGATCGCGTCGCTATTGTCCGCGACGGAACAACCTCTTTTCCTGAATCCATGCCGGACCCGTCCGATCCCGTGGTGCAGGAGCTTCGTTGCGGGTTCCCGTTCGTCGTCATGCACGCGGGGAATCTAGGCTTCTACGGGGCGTGGAATACGTTGATCGAAGCTGCCAAGCTTCTGGCGAACGAAAACATCGGTATGGTATTCGTAGGCGATGGAGCGAACCACGCAGCCATCGAGGCATCGGCGCAAGGGCTGCCGAATGTCCGCTTCCTGCCTTTTCGTCCCGTCGAGCAGATCCCACATGTGATGATGGCAGGTGACGTTCACGTCGTCACTGTAAAACGAGGTCTTGAAGGCGTTGTCGTACCAAGTAAACTGTATTCAATCCTGGCCGCGGGCCGCCCAGTATTAACAGTAGCGCCGGCTGAGTGCGATGCATCTCGCATCGCTATTGAGTCAGGATGCGGCATGGCTGCAGATCCAGATGATCCGGCAGTGGTGGCTCGGGCGATCCGCGAGTTGCGAGATTGTCCGGCGCGCTTGGCGAAAATGGCCTCTGGCGCGCGCGATGTCGCATCCGGCTACGCTAGGGACCGAGAGCTGGATCGTCTCACAACTATCGTAGAAGAAGCTGCTGGAAAAATGTAGACGCCCATGACCAAAATTCCTGCTGATCTCAGCGCATTTGTTATCGCGCTCTGCGCTTCGCTCACTCTAACGGTTCCAATTCGGCACTTTGCCTTGCGCTACGGCATGGTCGATAAGCCAGGCCCTCGCAAGGTTCATCTCAAGCCGATACCGCTCCTCGGTGGCATTGCCATATTCCTCGGTTTTGCGATGGCGGTGCTCCTCACGCGCCACGGTGGACCCTACGAGCAGGTTCTGGCTATATTATCCGGCGCTATGCTCGTAACGTTTGTCGGTTTCCTCGATGATGGCGGCTTGTTGCACCATCAAGTGAAACTCTTTGTCGGCATGCCCGTTGCGGCGATCATCCTGCTCATCTCCGGCGTTCGCGCCGATCTTTTCTCCCAACTGACGCCGGGGCCGATCGGCAACTTCCTGGACATATGCTTTACGATTTTCTGGGTAGTGGGCATCACGGCTGCGTTCAGCATCCTCGACCACATGGACGGCCTCTGCGCCGGCATCGCCGGCGTCGCAGCGGCGTTCTTTACGTTATCGGCAATTTTCAGCGGCCAAACGATGGTTCGCGTGCTCGGCGCCGCAGTTCTGGGTGCTGCTCTTGGTTTCCTGCGTTGGAATTTCAACCCGGCAAAGATATTCATGGGCGATGGCGGCGCAATGTTTCTCGGTTTCATGATGGCTACACTGGGCTTGAAGATTCGCCCGGAGGGTGCACAATTTCCCGTGACCTGGTTCGTGCCGATTTTGATCCTCGGCGTGCCTGTGTTTGATACGACGCTCATTTCCATATCGCGCTCGCGGCGCCGCCTTCTGCCATTCACTTCGCCAGGCAAAGATCACACGGCACATCGTCTCGCGAATCTGGGACTCGGCCATCGTGGCGCGGTCCTCGCGCTGTATGTTTTTGCAATTGTGTCCGGTTCGCTTTCCTTGTTGGTCTCCCGGGCTTCTTCGCAGATCGCTATTGCGGTTGTCGTAGGGCTTGCCTTCGCAGGACTGGCCGCAGTTTACTTGCTCGAGAGCGCTCCTTTCGAACGCCAGGTGAAAGTGCCAAGGTCCTCGCCCGTTTCATGACTTTCATTGTCTTGCCTGTGCCAGACGCTGTTCTACGTTGGTTGGATTGACTCCGGTACGATATACTCTTCGCGAGAAGTTGTGTCCTCAGCTGGTGTGCGCCGGTCACTTCGTTTTGGCCGCCGGTATGCCGCCGATTAGGTATTGATTTCAGTCAGTTCCCGGCTCGCTGCAAACTTGCGAATAGGATTGTGAAATTTTGGCTGAGATGCCTTTACAAGACTCGGAAAGCACTGTCGCTGCGGAACAGACGCTAAGCAGCGCGAAACAGATCGCCGTCGTCGGTGGATCGGTAGCAGGTTATTTTGTCGCCTCTCTGCTTGCACGCAGCGGCCTACCCGTCCGTGTATTCGAGCGCAATGAAACGCTCGATCCGCTACCACGAACCCTGATCGTCACTCACCACATGCGCAATGTTCTAGGCGGGGCCGCCGAAAACAGCATCGTTAACGAAATCCGTCGTTTCGAAATTTTCACGGACGGACGCTTCGCCACAGTCCCGTTGAAGAATCCCGACCTGATCATCGAGCGCAGTAAGCTGATTTGCAGTCTTGCCCAAGAAGCCCAAGCTGCTGGCGCGCAACTTGAATTTGGAAAGCGTTTCCATTCGCTTCATCCGAATGGCCATGGCCTCTCCCTCGAAATTGAGCGCTGCTCGGATGGTTCCCGCGAAGAAGTCCGTGCCGATACAGTGATTGGTGGCGATGGCGCAACCACCCGTGTAGGACGTGCTGCCGGTTGGGAGCCCGTCCGCACAGTGCCTCTGATGCAGGCCATCGTGAAGCTGCCGAAGGACCTGGCTCAGGATACCTCGCGCGTGTGGTTCGTTCCGCAGGACACGCCCTATTTCTACTGGCTCGTACCGGAATCGGCGACGCGTGGCGCTCTGGGCGTGATCGGCGAAAGCGGCGCCGAGATGCGCCGCGCTTTTGAACGGTTCCTCGGGAAAAAGGGTTTCGAGCCCATCGAGTTTCAAGGCGCACGCATTCCTGTCTATTCGCGGTGGATTCCGGTGCATCGCCACGTCGGCAACGGATCGGTATATCTAGTCGGCGATGCGGCGGGTCAGGTCAAAGTGACGACTGTCGGCGGCATCGTTACGGGACTGCGCGGCGCAACCGGTGTTGCGGAGGCGATTCTGAGCGGCGGCCCAAGCCGCGAGCTTCGCGCTCTTCGCCGTGAACTGGACCTGCACCTGCTTCTGCGCCGAACCATGCACGAATTCAAGCAAGCCGATTATAGCCGCATGGTCGACTTACTCAATGATTCCACGCTGCGGTCTCTTGCTACATATTCCCGCGACGAAGCATGGAAGGTCCTCTCCCGCGTTTGCTTCCGCCAACCGATATTTCTATGGCTCGGACTTCGCGGACTGTTCACAAGCCGGCGTCCCATCGCTCCGCCGCGTCTATAGGCTTGTACATGGGAATATCTTGGACTTCTCAACGGGCTTGCGGCATGGTGGGTTCAAGAGTTTTCCAGCGGTCCCACTCAATCCTGCGATTGAGATCGATTACTCGAAGCTCCCATGCGATCCCACGCGTTTCATCTTCCCAGGAATAGAACGCCTGCCAATGATCCCCCATGTCGCTATGCGCGCACTCATTTCCATTTGCCCATTCTGCGGGATCGTGACCGCGAAACTCAGCTAAGAGCCGGAGATCGAGCGGCGCACGGAACAGGATAACTTCGTCGCCGGTTGTCTCCGGAATCGCCGAAGCGGTGGAATGCGAAGCGAGATCCAGTGCATTCCCACGCAACGACAGTACAAGGGATGGCACTCCACCTTCACATGTCGGCCGCGCTAGTGGCAGTTCCCAAAGCGTGAGCGCCCGGCTGCGCTCCCCGGGGCCGTGATAACAGTGGAGCGACCTCGTTTGCCAAGCCGCTGTTTTCCGGTCGGGGAGCACCTCTGTGATCGTCGCCACCGTGTGACTGCGCCAACGTTCCAGTTTCACCGATCCCACGAAGCTCGCGAGACCACGCACGAAATCCCAATCGTCCTCAGTAAGACGCAACGTTTCTCGCCAGAATCGGTCGTCGAGTCGGAAGCAAAACGTGAACACCTGTTCGAGAGGTGCTGGAGCCGATTCGCTGATCTTTTCGCGAAACAGAGGACTATCCATCTCTTCGATCATCCGCACCCGATCGGAAAGGCGCCGGATTGTTCCGGCCTGTTGGCGCAATATCCGGCTCCAATGCCCGGCTAACACATAAAGAACGAATCCCACGATGACTGAAATGGCCATGGCTGGCCACAGAATGTCCATTCAGGCCTTTCTCCGTCGCCTGGTATACGACTAATTTGTGCCCTTGATCACGGCGGATTCTACTATCAAAACGACAAACAGCAAGGCCCGCGTGCTTCCGTCCATTTATCCCATGGGCCATACCTTGCATGTAACGCGACGCACCTTTCAAACGTCTTGTTAGGAAGCAAGGAGGGCCGGCAGTCCCGATTCGGCCCGGGGACGCCGGAAAAACATATCCCTTCCTTTTCACAATTCGACGGTAAAGTTCAAGGAGCGCATCGATGAAGAGAAATATCGCTTTGCTTGCAGTACTGTGTTTTGCGATCGCGGGGATCGTAGGCGTTGCCGCGGCGCAAAACGCGAACGTTGCTGGGACTTGGACGCTAAGCATGAATTTCGGTGGAGGAGGCGGTCAAGGCGGTGGTGGCGGCCGCATGGGTCGCGGTGGTCCGCAAACCCTCACCTTTACTCAGGACGGGGAAAAGCTTTCCGGTACGATGCACACCGGTCGTGGCGATTCGCCGATCACGGGGACGATCTCCGGAAACAACATCACGTTCTCCGTCACTCGCCAGACCCAGAATGGCGAGGTGAAGACGGACTATACCGGGACAGTCAGCGGCGACACGATGAAGGGCACCGTCAACATGCGGGGCAATCCTGTGGACTGGACCGCAACCAAGGGTGCACCACCTGAAGGCGGCGCGGGCGGTTCGGGCAACTAGATTTTTCCCATCTCCGCGGTTAGAAAGGGGCGCTCCACCAGCCGGGCGTCCCTTTTGTTTTCCTTTGAGCTGCTTTCAGTGAGTTCAACGAGCAGGATTCTCTGCGGTCACGCGCTCACGGAAATATTCAAATGTCCGCTTGAGCCCCTCTTCCAGATTAATCTTGGGTTCCCACTTGAGAATGCGTCTTGCTTTGCTGACGTCCGGGCAACGCTGTTTGGGGTCATCCTGCGGCAGTTCGCGAAACACAATGGGCGTGTCGCGGCCTACCAGATTCCGAATCCGCTCGGCAAATTCCAATATGGTCATTTCGTGCGGATTTCCGATATTGGTCGGCATGTGCTCGTCCGATTCGAGCAGACGATAAATGCCCTCGATCAGGTCAGAAACATAGCAGAAGCTGCGCGTTTGCTTCCCGTCGCCGTATACCGTGATCGGCTCTCCGGTGAGCGCCTGATACAGAAAATTGGGGAGTGCGCGGCCATCGTTGAGGCGCATGCGCGGGCCGTACGTGTTAAAAATCCGCACGATGCGCGTATCGACGCCGTGATAGCGGTGATACGCCATCGTCAGAGCCTCGGCAAAACGCTTTGCCTCATCGTAAACACTTCGCGGCCCGACCGAGTTGACATATCCCCAATAACTCTCCGGCTGCGGGCTTACCGTCGGATCACCGTAGCACTCGGATGTTGAGGCCAGCAGGTATTTCGCCTTTTTCGCGAGCGCTAGTCCGAGTGTGTTATGCGTTCCTAGTGATCCGACCTTCATCGTCTCGATCGGCCATTTCAGATAGTCGGGCGGGCTCGCAGGCGAGGCGAAGTGCAGCACCGCATCTACCGGTCCTGGCACTTCGATGTATCGGGAAACGTCCTGCCGCCCAAACCGAAATCGTGGATGCGCTAGCAAGTGCGAAATATTCGCGTCCGAGCCAGTGATCAGATTGTCCAGGCAGAGCACTTCCCAGCCGCGTTCGATCAGGAGATCGCAAAGATGCGATCCCAAGAACCCCGCTCCGCCGGTAACGACTGCACGCAAGCTGCGTCTCCTCTTCTGTTAGCCAGTTCGTAGCGCCGTAGCGTCATTATCGCCGACTATCCCTCGAACGCCAAACCCGCAGGCAAACCAAACCGCTGAATTCAACAAGGGGCAAGCAAAGAACTGAGAAATCCGGCGGATTATTCGAATGCGCGTTGGGTGACAGCAAATTGCGTCAGTCGAAATGAGATCAACTCAAAGCCGGCAGCCACGAGCCTGGGCTTCGCTCGCTCGACAATCCGCTCGGCAACCGCATCCTTTGCCCTCAGTTCCGTTGGCGTGCAGCCGTTCAACACAAAACGCGCGCAGCAGAGCAACACGAACGCCGGCACGTGATTGTAATTTCCCGCTGAATAAATCGCCTTGCGCGCGTCCTGAACACGCGCGGCGCCCGAGACGCCGTAAAGCGCCGCGGAGCCATCCTTCAACGCCACAACCTGATCCTCACAACTCACCTGGATTGGGCGTGTGTCCACTACCATCAGCTTTTCGATCCCGGTGAAAATCAGATGCCGCCCTGTTCCCATTTCCCGCACAGGAAGCCCTTTGCGGTAAAGGACGGCACGCTGATACTCGAGCAGCGTCGCGCTGCCGGGTCGCCCGCCGAAAAGGCGCATCGCGACCGTGGCCAGAATAAAGGTGAAGCAAGCGATCGTGATAATCATGAGGCAATTCGGTCCCGCATCTAATTCGGTCCAATCGCCGGACGCCCAAACGTCGAACGCCAAGAAAGCTCCGTGATCTCCACGTTCGAAATTTTCATCCCCAGCCGCTTCAACTCCGTATTCACCGCTCCCGCAATATCGTCTGCGGCCTTCACCCGGTATTCCGGGCTGGCATCCGCAATTCCCCGCGACAGAGTGGATCGGAGAGTATTGCGCACGATCGGCAGCGAATCGCCGACCCGGTTCTTCAATGAAGTGGCTGCGAGATACGGATCGTCCACCAGCATCTCCGCGCCGATGCTCACTACCGAATCGCTCTGCAGCGCGTCGCGATAGAAGATCCGGTCCAGAATCACCGGGACGGGCCGCATATCGACCACCTCAATCTGCACGCGCCGCGTAAAATTCTGATAACTCCCCGGGCCAACTACGTCACGAAACGCGCCCTCTATAAATCGTACGCCGCGCGCGTAGTCCGGAATGTAAACGCGCGGAAAACGCCGCAAGTAATACACAAAGGCAATCGCCAGAATCGCTACGGGAAAAAAGATCAGGGAAAGAATGTCGCTCAAATTCATCGCCACTTACGGCTTTCGCAGAATGGCGGTGATTTCCTGAGCGATTTGGCGGGCCCGGACAAGGTCGCCGGGCCCGAGCGAAATGGCCGCGACCTTTGCATGCCCGCCGCCCCCGTATTTCTCGCAGAGCGTAGCCAGATTCACATTGGCCGCCGCCTCTTTCCAGGGGCTGGTGCCTACCGAAACTTTCGCGCGTGCCGGCGAAGCGCTCACGCCGACCGAATACGTCGCATCGCGGTAAAGATAATACGGAATGAACTTGTTGTAGCCCTCGAGGTCGAGATCGCTCACGTCAAAATAGACGACGCCGTCGCGATAATCGGCGCGCTCGCGCATGATTTCGATCGAACGTTTGTGTCGTTCGAGCAGCGGGCCAAGGTGCTTCTGCACCACGGGTAATTCGATCATCTCCTGCAAGGATCGATAAGCCAGATGCGGAATCAACTGTTGACCGAGATTATTTTCTGGTGCCGCCTCGATCACGAGCGCCAGTTTCATAGCCGGTTGCCCCAGGCCGACGGCCTCCTCGGGCGAAGCAAACTGTGCACCGTCAATAATGTCGCCCCACTTGATCAGATCGGCGATAGGACTCGCATCGAAGCCAAATTTTTGCGAAGCGATCGTCGCAAGAAATTTCGTGCAGGATTTGTAATCGGGGTCATAGAATTTCTTGCCAGAACGATCGTGGCGGAAATGATCGGCGTCCTCTGGTGTGAGGAAAGCGCTCTGGTGGTGATCGAACCACCACGTAAGCAGCGGCGAACTCGAGTATTTGAAATCGACGATAACATTTTCGTCGCCGTCGAACGTGTCATTGTCGAAGGGCTTGGAGGCCTTGTGCGTCATACCGGTATAGAGAAACTCCGCATCCGGGCAGATACGCTCGCGGTAAAAACGCGAAAAGATCGCCGCGGAGCAGGCCCCATCGAAACACCTGTCATGAAAGCAGACGCGAACCTTCAATTCCTTCACCCGTGGTCTTATTGGCCTCGCAGGCAGAATAAGCCCGAGAGGAAAGTTTACTAAGATGGCCGCTGCCGAACAGGAAGTCAAGAGGGATTCGCGATTTCCGCAAATCACTCGTCGAGAGCAGAAGGAGTGTTCGCCGGAAATGCGCCGCCCGATAGCCGGGAAGATTCGCGGCGTTGTATCCTTCATTTGTGCTGACAATTGACGATACTCTCGAGTTCGATCCGAGCGCCGGCGCGCACTTTTTCGCAGCTTTGCCTTCCGTTGCCGGAGTGATCCTTCTGGAAATGAAGGACCCCCACGCGCAGCCTTATATTGCGCAAACTGCGGATATTCGCCGCGCGGCCGAGCGACTGCTGCGCGTGCCCGAGGGCGAATCGAAGCGGCTGAACCTGCGAAGTGCGGCGGCGCGAATTCGCTACCGCGCCACGGCGTCCAAATTCGAACGCGCGTTTGCTTATTATCAGAACGCGCGCGCCCTTTTCCCGCAGAAGTACCGCGACCGCTTGAAGCTGCGTCCGCCTGCATTGCTGAAGGTCAACCTGCGCAATGCCTATCCGCGCTGCTACGTCACGCGCCGCGTTCGCGCCGATGAAGGCTTTTATCTGGGGCCGTTTCCCTCCCGCCGCGCCGCCGATGCATTCAACGAGGGCGTTCTCGATCTCTTTAAAATTCGCCGTTGCCAGATCAAGATTCGCCGCGATCCCTCATTTCCCGGCTGCGTATATTCCGAAATGAAGATGTGCATGGCGCCGTGTTTTGCAGGCTGCACGCAAGCCGAATACGACGCCGACGTGAGCGCTCTTGTTGCCGGCCTCGATACGCGCGGCTCAGCCCTGCTCGACCCGCTCGAACGCGAACGTGAAGCCGCGAGCGAATCGCTCGACTTCGAACGGGCCGCCGCACTGCATAAGCGCGTCGAGAAAATCAAGACGGCGTTGCGTTCATTGCCGGACGTTGCGCATCGCCTGGACAAACTGGACGCCGCGATCCTGCAGCGGGGCGCAGGAGAGAAGACGGTCATTGCCTTTCCGCTCATCGCCGGAATCCTGCGCGAACCGATTCTGCTCAACTTCGCGGATCTCTCCGAGCCACGGTCGGTGGAAGCTTTGCTGCGCGAAGCGTTAGAGCCGGATTCGTCGACGGAGAAGCCCGGCGAGAAAAAGCCAAACGGTCGCGGCTTCGTGCTGGCAGCCGAAAACGACGAACCAGCAGCCGGTGCGCCCGCGTCGCAAGGAAACGAAATTCGCGCCGAAGGAAAGAGCCTGCGAGAACTCTACGGATTGCGTTCCG
>Ga0335085_10008442_pt1 | contig 15719 bp, 15 predicted proteins | sample Lox_Sample_45_FD_206712 | JGI IMG/M metagenome (GOLD analysis project Ga0335085, IMG submission 206712) | Soil microbial communities from Loxahatchee National Wildlife Refuge, Florida, United States - Lox_Sample_4.5 | ecosystem: Environmental > Terrestrial > Soil > Wetlands | place: USA...
CTCGAGGAACGGCGCCGCCACGCGCTCGTGCACGTACACGCGGCTCGTGGCGCTGCACTTCTGGTTCTGGAGGCCGAACGCCGACTTCATCACCCCTTCCGCCGCGGCATCGAGGTCGGCGCTCGGCATCACGAGCGCGGCGTTCTTCCCTCCCATCTCGAGGAGACAGGGCTTGGGATGCTTCGCGCTGAATTCCTGATAGATGCGCATCCCCACCGCCTTGGAGCCGGTGAAGACCACGCCGTCCACCAACGGATGGCGCCAGAGCGCGCCTCCCATCACCGAGCCGCGGCCGTGCACGAGGTTGAACACCCCAGGCGGCACCCCGGCGTCGCGATAGACCTCGTAGAGCTTCTGTCCCGTGAGCGCGGCGTCCTCGGCGGGCTTGTAGACGATCGCGTTCCCCGCCACCAGCGCCGCGGACGACATCCCCGCCGACAGCGCGAGGGGGAAATTGAACGGGGCGATGCACGCGAACACGCCGTACGGGCGGAGCACATCGGTGTTCCGCTCGATGGGCGTCATGCGCGCCATCGCGCGGCGGAATCCATCCGTCTCCTCCATCTGGCCGCAGTAGTACTCGATGAGATCGGCGCTCTCTTCGGCGTCCCCCATCGACTCGAAGCGGTTCTTCCCCACCTCGAGCGCCATCACGGCGGCGAGCTCGAACTTGCGCTCGCGGATGATCGCCGCCGCGCGCTTCAGGATCTCCACGCGCTCCGTCCACCCGAGGCGCGCCCACGCACGCTGCGCCTCCTTGGCCGCGCGCACGGCGGCATCGATCTCCGCGGCGCGCGCCGAGTCGAACGTGGCGAGCACGAGCGCCGTGTCGATCGGGCTGGTGTCGCTGATCCGCTCGGCGGTGCTCGCCATCGCGCGCCCGTTCACGTAGAGCGGGTAGTGCTTCCCTGCGGCGGCCCGCGCGCGCGTCACCGCGTCGTCGAACGCGGCGTGGAACGCATCGAGGTCCACGTTGGTGCTCGTGTACGTGATCTTCTGCGGCGCGGCGGCGGTGGTCATGCGGACCGCGCGGTGCGGGTGCGCGCGAGCGTGGCGTCCAGGGCGGCCTCGAAGCGGCGCACGATCTCGCGGATCTCCTCGCGTGTGATCACGTATGGCGGCGCGATCATCACGAGGTCGCCGCGCTCGCCGTCGGCGTGCCCGATGTTCGGCCAGACCATCATCCCCGCCTCGAGCGCGCACTCCACGAAGGTCTCGGCGAAGTGCGCCGCGCGCGGATAGGGCTCGCGCGTCTTGGTGTCGAGCACGAACTCGACGCCGGCCAGGAGTCCGCGCCCCCGCACGTCCCCGACGCTGGGGAGGGAGCGCAACGCCTCGAGCTCTTCGTGGAGCGCCGCGCCCATCTCGGCTGCGCGCGCCACGAGTCCGTGCGCGCGCATGTACGCCACGGTGGCCACTCCCGCGGCGCACGCGAGGGGATGGTGCGAGAAGGTCTGCGCGTGCATGAGCGAGCCCGAGCCGCGCGCGAGCACGTCCACGATGCGCTCGGGGGCGATCACCGCGCTCAACGGGACGTATCCCCCGGCGATCCCCTTCCCCATGGTCATGATGTCGGGGACCACGCCGTACTGCTCGATCGCCGTCCACGTGCCCGTGCGACCGGCGCCGGTCAATACTTCGTCGGCCACGAACAAGATGCCGTGGCGCGAGCAGATCTCGCGCACGTTCCGGTGGAACTCCGGGCGCGGCACCGTGGCGCCGGTGGACGAGCCGCCGATGGGTTCCGCGATGAACGCCGCGATCGTCTCGGCGCCTTCCCGCGCGATCACCTGCTCGAGCACCAGCCCCGTGCAGACCGGGCACGCGGCATCGGCGCCACGGCAGGCGCAGCGGTACGCGTACGGCGCGGGGGCCAGCACCACGTCCACGAGCCAGGGACTGAAGAACCGGCGATAGTGCTCGCGCGCGGACGCGGAGAGCGCGAGCATCGTGTTGCCGTGGTAGCCCGGCGTGAGCGCGAGCACCTTGCGCTTCCCGGGCTTGCCCGATTCCACCCAGTACTGGCGCGCGAGTTTGAGCGCGGCCTCGATCGCCTCGGAGCCGCTTCCTAGGAAGTACACCTTGTCCAGGTCGCCCGGCGCGAGCGACGCGAGCTCGCTCGCCATCCGCTCCACCGGCTCGGTGGTGAAGGCGGTGCCGTTCACGTAGGCGATGCGCCGCGCTTGATCGCCGATCGCCTCCGCCACCTCCGGCACGCCATGCCCGATGCTCGCGGCGAACGCGCCGCCGCACGCGTCGAGATAGCGCACGCCGGCGTCGTCGATGAGCCAGCATCCTTCTCCGCGCACGATGCGTGGGTACGCGCGCGTGAGCTTCCGATAGAAGACCGCGCTCGCCGGGTAGCGCCGCTGCGAGATGGGACGAACTCCGTTGGAGTGGCGCCTGGAATATGGGCGTCCCCCGCGCCGCTTTCCAGCGATGCGCGCGGCGCCTTGACATATCAAGAAATATTGATGTATTATGGGGCATGGTCACCGCCGCGCCGCCCGCCGCGCTCCGCATCTTCCACGCGCTCTCCGACCGCACGCGCCTCGACATCCTCGAGCGCCTGCGCGCCGGCGAACGCTGCGTGTGCGAGCTCACCGACGCGCTCGACGCTGAGCAGTCGCGGCTCTCGTTCCACCTGAAGGTGCTCAAGGACGCGGGCCTCGTGCACGACCGGCGCGAGGGCCGCTGGACCTACTACACCCTGTGCACGGAGACGCTGGCGGAGGGCGCGGAAGCCCTCGCCGATCTCCGCCGCCCACTGGCGCCGCGCCTGCGCGCGCGGAAGTGCTGCTGAGGAGCCATGGAGAACATCAAGGAGACCGTCCAACTCAAGTACGGCGAGGCTGCGCTCCGCGCGCGCGCCGGGGCCACCTCTTCCTGTTGCGGCGGCGCGTGCGGATGCGATGCGCCCGATCCGATCACGTCGGACCTCTACTCCGCCGGTGAGACGGCGCTCCTCCCCGAGCAAGCGGTCCTCGCCTCGCTCGGCTGCGGCAATCCTACGGCACTCGCCGATCTCCACCCCGGCGAGATCGTGCTCGATCTCGGATCGGGAGGCGGGATCGACGTGCTCCTCTCGGCGAAACGCGTGGGCCCCGCCGGCAAGGCGTACGGGCTCGACATGACCGACGAGATGCTCGCGCTCGCGCGCGAGAACCAGCGGAAGGCCGGCGTCACCAACGCCGAGTTCCTGCGCGGCGAGATCGAGCGCATCCCGCTCCCCGATGCGACCGTCGACGTGATCGTCTCGAACTGCGTCATCAACCTGAGCGCCGACAAGCGCGCCGTGCTCCGCGAGGCGTTCCGCGTCCTCAAGCCCGGCGGCCGGTTCGCCGTGAGCGACGTCGTGGTGCAAGGGGAGCTGCCGGCGGAAGTGCGCCGCAACATGGAGCTGTGGGTGGGATGCATCGCGGGGGCGCTCGCGGACACCGAGTTCGTGCGCCTCCTCGAGAGCGCGGGCTTCGAGCACGCCTCCGTCGAGCCCACGCGAATCTATTCGTTCGACGACGCGCGCACGTTCCTCCGGAGCGCCGGCCTCGATCCCGACGAGATCGCGCACGACGTGCAGGGGCGCGTGATGAGCGCGTTCATCCGCGCGACGAAGCCCGCGCGCTAGCGGTCGCCGCCGGCCATGGCCGCCCCCTATCGCGTGCTCTTCCTCTGCACGGCGAACTCCGCGCGCAGTCAGATGGCCGAGGCGCTGCTGAACGCCAAGGGAGGCGGCCGCTTCGTGGCGTCGAGCGCGGGCACGCACCCCGCGCCGCGCGTGAATCCGCTGGCCGTCGAGGCGCTCGCGCGGATCGGCATCGCCTGGCACGGGCATGCGCCGCGCGACCTCGCCGGCGTCGAGCGCGAACCGTGGGATCTCGTGATCACCGTGTGCGACAGCGCGCGCGAAGCGTGCCCGATCTTCCCCGGTCAGCCGGTGCTCGCACACTGGGGGATGGAAGATCCCGCCGCCGCGGACGGCAACGACGAAGAGAAGCGCCGAGCCTTCGATCTCGCCCGGCAACTCCTCGCCCGCCGCATCGACCTCCTGGTCGCCCTTCCCGCCGAGAAGCTCGAGCGCCTCGCCCTCGAGCAGCGCGTCCGAACGATCGGAAGCGCGCCGTAGTCGCCCGCTCGAAGTGGTCCGACCGAAGTGGTCCGACCGCAGTCGTCCGCGGTCAGAACTTCTTCATTCCCCTCGGATTGGACCGGCGATGCCGCAGGATGGTCAGCGTCCATCCCGGTTGCCATTGGTCCAATGGGAAGAACTCACCATTCGGACCGCTCAGCGACTTGCGATCGTCGCGCAACACGCCGCGTGCGACCGGGCGCTTGTTCGCGTCGCTGACGAGCACCTCGGTGCCCGGCTCCAATTGCCGGAGCTCCCATGCTTCCTGACTCGGAACCATCTTCTCCCCCGTTGCATAGTCCGTTCGGCAGCCCAGCCGGCATGGCGTTCGCGAATTCGAACGCGGTAGCCCCGTAGGTTTTGCGTCGCCGTCTTTCGACGGGTTTGCCGTTTCGCGGCCCTCGCAAGAGGACTCACTTGTTACAGGGACGAGGCACCGCGTTAGAGGTCACTCACGAAGCGGTGCGAACTCCCGATTCCACATTAGAATACGGCATGACCGCCCCACGGCCCGCGACCCCGCCCCCCACCTCCCTCGCGGACCGCTTCATCCGGCGGTTCAACTTCGTGTCGTACATGGCGGCCACGCTGGCGATGTACGCGGTCGCCGCCACCGCGCTCGGCATCGCAGCGGCTCCCGCCCTCTGGTTCCTCTCCTCCACGATCGGCTGGGCCGCGTCGCTCCCCGTGTGGCTCGCGTGGCCCATGTTCGGCACGCTCATCGCGCTCGCGTTCTTCATCGCGGGTTTCGCGCTCCTCGCGGTGGTGCCCGTGTACAACTTCGTGATGCCCACCGGAGTGACGCGCTACAAAGGGCAGTACTACACGATCGCCGCGCTCCCCTGGTTCCTGCACAACGCGCTCTTCTACCTGGTGCGCTTCACCTTCCTCCCGTTCGTCACGCTCACCCCATTCGGCATCTGGTTCCTCAAGGGGATGGGGATGAAGATGGGGAAGCGGCCGTACATCAACACGGAGCTCATCTCCGATCCGCAGCTGATCACGCTCGGCGACGACGTCGTGATCGGCGGGAGCGCGACGATCTTCGCGCACTACGGCGGCGGCGGCCATCTCACGATCGAGCCCGTGGAGATCCACGACCGCGCGACGATCGGCCTCCGCGCCACGGTGATGGGCGACGTGATCGTGGGCGCGGGGGCGACGATCCTCGCGCATTCGGTGCTCCTCCCCGGCTCGCGCGTGGGGGAGGGCGAGACGTGGGGCGGGGTGCCCGCGCGGCCCATCTCGCGCGAAGAGATGGACCGGTTCAAAGCGCTGATCCGCCGCGAGGGCGCGCCGGCGGAGGTCGGACTTTCTTCGGGGGCCCCCGATGGAGACCTGAGCGCGGGGTGAGTCGTCTGCTCTGTGGGTCCGTGTGTCCGCACGGACGGTCCTCCACCGAGCGACATGCGCAAAGCGATCGAAGCGTTCGAGAAGGAATTCGCGCTGTGGGGACTCACCCTCCCCGCGCGTGATGTCGTGGACCGCCAGGGCGGCCACTCCGAGAGGCACGGCTGGAGCCTCGACTATTCCTTCGGCACCGACGCCTTCGGCGAGTACCTCGAGTATCACGCGCGTCGCGCGGTGCCCGATGAGCCGGTGGTCGAGCGGCACGCGCGCGTCTACGCGAACGGAGAGAAGAACTTCGTCCCCGCGCCGTCGAGCGGCGGCGCGCCCGACGACGAGCCCGTCTTCATCCAGCCCGAGCCCGCCGCGAAATCACCCGCACCGGAAAAGGGAACGCCGCATCGCCCCACGCTCCCGCCCTTCGCGGCGATGGTCGAGGAAGCCAACGTCGCGCAGCGCGGCTCCTCGGCGGCATTGAAGCTCAAGAGCGCCGCGCCGCGTCCCGCCCAGCGCGAGGCGCCGCGCGGCCCGCCGCGCGATTACGTGCCGAACCGCCGGCCGCCCGCGCTGGCGCGGGAGAAGGTGACCATCATGTCGTTCGCGGTCGGCGTCGGCGTCGCGATCCTCGTGGCGATCGTGGTCGTGGTCGGCGTGAAGGCGGTGCGCGGCGCCGGCAAGCCCGGGTTGGAGGCCGTCGCGGACAGCGCGTCGCTCGACCCCGTGCTCGTACTCGCGCCGGCTGTGCTGGGCTTCTCCACCGACGGCGCCAACACGTTCTCGCAGCCACTGGTGGGCCCGCCCGCCGACCCGAACCGCGCCGAGGTCATCCGCCCCGAGCGCGGGATGACCCCGATCATCCCCTCCGATCCGGGGCCGAAGAAGAAGACCACGCGCCCCGCCGCGACCACGCACGGCGACAAGTTCCACGTGCCGTGAGCGCGCCGCGCCGCGCCCGTTGTGCGCGGCGCGGCGTCCCAGCGAGATTGCAGGCGTCGTCGCCCTGTTCACTCACGAACACGGAGGTCCACGCATGCGCCTCACTCGTGCATTCTACGTCGCGATCGCGGCCGGCATCGTCACGCTGCGCGCGGGCGCGCAGGGGATCCATGATGTCCGCACCGGCTTCTACGGCAGCGCCGGCATCGGCTACGGCTACGGCACCTGCAGCCCGGCGTGCACTTCGAGCGGACAGAGCGGCGTCGCGTACTATCTCGCGCTCGGGGGCACGCTGAATCAGTACCTCCGCCTCGGCGCCGAGGGGCAGCTCTGGAGCAAGACGCACAACGGCGGCACGCTGGACGTGAGCTATTATCTCGCCTCACTCAGCTACTATCCCAGCGGCGCGAGCGCGTTCTGGATCAAGGCGAACGTGGGGTACACGGAGTTCCGCGTGCACCTGGCGGGCATCCCGACCACGACGTCGAGCGGCGGCGTGGGCGGCGGCCTGGGGATCGGCTACGACTGGCAGCCGGTGGCCGGCACCTTCGTGTTCATCCCGTACGCGGAGTACACCGCGCAGTTCAGTTCGAGCAACAACGAGTCCAAGGGGAACCTGTTCCAGATCGGGCTGGGCTTCGGCTACAAGCACTAAGCGCTGCGCTCGGCGATCGCCGGAGCGGAGACGTCCAAGTTCGAAGCGGTGGCGGCGGCGAGCCACGCCGCCGCCCGCTCGCCGCAGCGGATCGCGTTCACGGCGGCGTCGGAGAAACCGATCGCGCGCAGGCCGAAGCCGGTGATGAACAGGCCGGCGTGCGCTTCGACGCCGCGTTCGATCCGCGCGACGCGCGCGCCGTGCCCCACGTCGTACTGCGGGATCGCGCGCGTCCACGCGTGCGTGCGCGTCATGATGGGCTCCGCCGTGATGCCGTAGAGGCGAGCCGCTTCGTCGCGGGCGAGCCGCACGAGCTCGGGCTCCTCGAGGGCCCCGACCAACGGGTCCACCTGTCCGCCGAAGAGCGCGCGGATGAGCACCGTGCCATCGGGGCTGCGCGCGGGATAGATGAACGTCTCCCACAGGTTCCCGAGCGCGCGCAGCCCGTTGTCGCGCGCGATGAGGACGCCGAATCCGCGCGGTACCCGCGCAGCGTCGCTCGCGCGATAGCCGAGCGCCACGACCGACACCGGCGGCGTCGCGATGGCGGCCAGCGCATCGGCCGCATCGGCGTCGAGCGGGCGCACGAGGGGCGCCGCGGCGTGCGGCTCCGCCGCGATGATCACCGCATCGGCGGCGATCGGTTCGGTCCCATCCGACACGTGCACGAGCCAGCGATCCCCGTCCCGCGTGATCGCGCGCACGCCCGCACCGCATCGCACCGCGCACCCCCCGCGCTCGGCGATCGCGACGGCCAAGCTCTGCATGCCGCGCCGGAAGCTCGTGAGCGCGCCGGAGCTCGCGTTGCCGCGGCGCGCGATGAGCCCACGGATCAACGACCCGTGCTCGCGCTCGAGCGCGGTCATGCGCGGGAAGGTCGCCTCCACGGAGAGGCGGCGCGCGTCGCCGGCGTCGATGCCGAGCGCCATCGGCCGGATGAGATCGTCGGCGACCTGCCGGCCCAGCCGGCGGGCCGCGAAATCGTACACGGTCTCGTCGCCCACGTCGCGGCGGCGCGGCACGAAGAGCTCGCCCACCATCCGGAGCGCGCCGGTCGCGCTGAGGAGACCGGAGCGCACCATCCCCACCGGATCGCGGCTCACCTCGCGCATCTCCCCGCGGACGAAGACGAACCGGCGCGCGGCCGCATGGTCCGCGGGCACTCGCTCGGCATCCATCCCGACGTCGCCGATGAGTCGATCCAACTCGGCGCGCCCGCCGAGGTAGCCGCTCGGGCCCGCCTCCACGAGCCAGCCGTCGCGCGCGAGCGTGCGGGCCTTGCCGCCCACCTGCGGATCGCGCTCGAGCACGAGCACCTCCACGCCGCCGTGCACGTGCGCGGCGGCGCGCCGGGCCGCCCACGCGGCGCTCAGCCCCGAGATGCCCCCGCCCACCACCACGACGCGGCGCATGGTCACACGGTGCGGCTGAACACGGGGCGCTCCGGCGCGGCGTGCTTCTCCCGCTGATAGCGGTCGAAGCACATCGCGAGATTCCGCACGAAGAGCTCGCCGGTGTCGGTGGCCTCGATCGTGGCGTCGGTGACGCGCACCATGCCTTCGCGCGCGTGCGCGTCGAGCTCGGCGAGGTCCGTCGCGAAGTAGGAGCGGAATTCGATCCCGAACGCCCGCTCGACCGCGCCGATGTCCACTCGGAAGTTGCACATGAGCTCGTGGATCACCGTGCGGCGCAGGTCGTCGTCGGCGGAGCGCGCCACGCCGCGCGCCACGGGGAGCACCCCCGCCGTCACCGCGTCCTCGTACGTCGAGAGCTTCTTCTCGTTCTGCACGTACGCGCCGCGCACGTCGCCGATCGCGGAGATGCCGAGTCCGAGCACGTCGTCGCCGGGGATCACCGTGTAGCCTTGGAAGTTCCGGCGCAGCCGCCCCTCGCGCCGGGCGCGCGCCAGCTCATCGTCGGGGCGCGCGAAGTGGTCCATGCCGATCGCGTCGTAGCCCGCGCGCAGGAAGCGTTCCCGCGCCAGCGCGAAGAGCGCGATCTTCGTCTCGGGGCTCGGGAGGAGCTCCTCGTCCATCTTCTTCTGGTTGCCGCGCACCCACGGCACGAACGCGAACGAGTACACCGCCGTGCGATCCACGCCGAGCGCGATCACCGAGTCCACCGTGCGCTCGAAGCTCTCCGGCGTCTGCAGCGGGAGTCCGTAGATGAGGTCCACGTTGATGCCGCGGAAGCCCCGCCGCCGCGCATGCTCCACCAAGCGCGCCGTCTGTTCGAGCGACTGCACGCGATTCACCGCTTCCTGCACGGCCGGCGTGAGATCCTGCACGCCGAGCGAGATGCGATTGAATCCGAGGTCGGCGAGCGCGTCGATGTGCGCCGCGGTCGTGACGCGCGGGTCCGCCTCGAGCGCCAGCTCGGCGCCGGGCATCGGACGGAAGGCGCGCAGCAGAGGCACGAGGAAGTCCGTGAGCTGCGCCGGCGTGTAGTACGTGGGCGTGCCGCCGCCCAGATGCAGCTGCGCCACGCGCCGGCGGTTCGGGAGCCGCGCCGCGAGCAGCTCCGTCTCACGCTTCAGCAGGTCCAGATACGGCGCGGCCATCTCCCGGTGCTTGGTCACGATCACGTGGCAGCCGCAGAACAGGCACCGCTCCTCGCAGAACGGGAGATGCACGTAGAGCGAGAGCGGCGCGTCGCCGAGGCGGTCGGCGGCGGCGAGGCGGGCTTCGTAATCCTCGCGCGAGAAGCCGTCGGCGAACTCCACCGCGGTCGGGTAGCTGGTGTAGCGCGGCCCGGGGCGATCGTAGCGCGCGAGGAGATCGGCGGTGATCGCCCGCTCCACCGGCCGCGCATGGTGGGTGGCCGTCATGTCGAGTTCTCCGCGTGGACGGTATCGATGAGTGCCCGAACGCTCTCGAGCGGCGTGTCGGGGAGGATGCCGTGCCCGAGGTTCACGATGTGGCCGCGCGCCGGGACGCTCGCGAGCAGCGCTCGCGTGGCCGCCGCGGTGGGCTCGGCGCCGGCGAGGAGCACGGCGGGATCCAGGTTCCCCTGCAGCGCGATGCGCGCGCCGAGTCGTGCGCACAGGCAGGAGAGATCCTCGCGCCAATCCACGGCGAGCGCCTCGGCGCCGAGCGCGCCGTACGCGGGCACGAGGTACGAGGCATCCTGCACGAAGAGGATGCGCGGGACGCCGAGGTCCGCCGTGGCGTCGAGGAGCCGCACGAGATGCGGGCGCACGAGTCGCGTCCAGTCGGCGCTGGAGAGCACGCCGGCCCACGTGTCGAAGAGCTGCACCGCGTCCGCGCCGGCGCGCACCTGCGCGCGCACGTAGCGTGCGACGAGCTCCGTGAGGCGCGCCAGGAGCGCATCGAGCAGCGCCGGATCGCGCGCCGCGAGCGCGCGCAGCGCGGGGAATCCGCGCTCGCCGCGTCCCTGCACGAGGTACGCCGCGAGCGACCACGGGGCCCCCGCGAATCCGAGCAGCGCCGTGCCGCCGTCGAGCGCGCGTCTCACGCGGCCGATCGCGTCGATCACCTCCGGCGCGATCTCCTCCGGTGCGGGATCGCGCAGCGCCTCGACCGCCGCGCTGGTGCGCACCGGCGCGGCGAGCACGGGGCCGGGGTCGAAGCGCACCGAGAGCCCCAGCGCGGGCACCGGGCTCATGAGGTCGGCGAAGATGATCGCCGCGTCGAGCGGGAAGCGCGCGAGCGGCTGCAGCGTGACCTCCGCGGCGAGCGCGGCATCCCCGGCCAACTGCTCGAACGTGTGCTTCGCGCGGAGCGCGCGGTACTCGGGGAGATAGCGCCCCGCCTGGCGCATGATCCACACCGGACGGCGCGGGGTGGGCTCACCGCGCAGCGCGCGCAGTAGCAGGCCGCTCACGACGCCGCCTCCTCGCCGTCCGCCGCGAAGCGATAGCCGATGCCGCGCACCGTGTGGAAGAAACGCGGCGCCTCCGGATCGGGCTCGAAGCGCTTGCGCAGCCGCATCACGAAATTGTCGATCGTGCGCGTGCTCGGGAGCACCTCGTCGCCCCACACCTTCTCGAGCAGCTCGTCGCGCCACACGACCGCGCCCTTCCGCTGCACCAGCTCCTTGAGGATCATCGCTTCCTTCTGCGTGAGCACCTGGTCGCGGCCGTCATAGGAGCGCCCGCGGAAACTGCGGAAATCGAACTCGTTGCCGCCGAATCGCACCACGGGCTCGAGCGCGGTCATCGCATCGTAGCGCATGCGGCGCCGCAGGATCGCCGCGACGCGCAGCAGGAGCTCCGTGAGCTGGAAGGGCTTGGGGAGATAGTCGTCGCCTCCCGCTTCGAGCCCGCGGATCCGGTCGTTCGGCGCGCCGCGCGCGGACAAGAAGAGCACGGGCGTGTCGCGCCCCTCGCGGCGGATCGTCTCGCACACCGAGAAGCCGTCCATGCCGGGGAGCATCACGTCGAGGATCACGAGATGGAACTCGGCCTGCCGGATCCGCGTGAGCGCGGCGCGTCCGTCGCCGGAGACCTCCACCTGGTATCCCTCCGCTTCGAGGTTCTCGCGGATGCCGCGCGCGAGGTTCGCTTCGTCCTCCACCACGAGGATGCGCGAGACGGTGGTGCTCATGCGTGCCCCTCGCGCGACGGCCAACGCACCGTGAACGTCGCGCCGCGGCCGCGCCCCGCGCTCGCCGCCGTCACGCTCCCGTGCGCGAGCTCCACGTGGCGGCGCACGAGATAGAGCCCGAGACCCGTGCCCTGCATCCGCCCGCGCTCCTCGCGCGCGATGCGGTAGAACTTGTCGAACAGGCGCGCCGCCTCGTCGGCGGAGAAGCCGCTCCCCTCGTCGCGCACCTCGAGCACCACGTGCCCGTTCACCGCGCTCCCCGTCACCTGCACCGTCGAACGCGCGGACGACGCCTTGATCGCGTTGTGCAGCAGGTTCCGCAGCACCACGCGCAGCCCATCACGGTCGGTGTGCACGGTCAGTCCCTCCGGGACCGCCGCCGCGATGCGCACCTCGCCTTCCGCCGCGAGCGCCGCGAGATCGTCCACCGCCTGCGTCACCCCCTCGCGCAGTGACAGCGGTTCGGCCGCCCCTCCCGCCTCCGCCGCATCGAGCCGCGAGGTGTCGAGCACGTTGGCGATCGTCCCCTGCAGGCGGCCGAGCTCCACGAGCATCCGCCGCACCAGCTCCTCGCGCTGCAGCGGCGGCGGGTCGCGCATCACGAGCGTCTCGAGCGACAGCCGCAGGCTCGCGATGGGACTCTTCAGCTCGTGCGAGACGCCCGCGAGGAACTGCTCCTGCCGGCGCCGCAACTCCGACTCCTCGCGCAGCGCGCGGTACACCACGCCCATCGCGCCGAGCAACACCACGAGGAAGAAGGCCCCTTCCCACGCGTACCGGTCGAGCCGGTGGAATCGCTCGCTGCGGATCGCCGCGAGCGCGACCGGCGAGACGCTGATCGTCGCGGAATCGGCGGAGATCGTGAGCGCGGGGAACACGCGCGCGACCTCCGGCCACGAGCGTCCGGAGCGCAGGAGCGCGCGCGCCGCCGCCGTGTCCGCCTCGTACGCCTCGAGCGCGTGCACGCGCATCTCGTCCGTGAAGCGCACCTGGTCCACGACCCACCAGGCGAGCTGCACCGTCACGATCGCGAGCAGCACCAGGAACGTGGCCTGCATGCGCCGCGTGCGGCGGTCGGTGCCCTCGACGGTCACGCCGGCACCGTCGCGGCCGACGCCTGGAGCGCGGCACCGAGCGCGTCGCGCAGCGCCGCGAGATGCGCCGGCGTGTGCGCGAGCGAGAGGAATCCCACCTCGTACGCGGACGGCGCGATCGCGATGCCCCGGTCGAGCAAGGCGTGGAAGATCGGCGCGTACCGCTCGGCCGCCGCGGGCTCGATGCGGTCCGCGGCGCGCGGCGCGTCCCCTTCCTGCAGCGAGAGCCAGAAGAGCGAACCCATGCGCACGAGCCGCACGGGCAGCGGAGCATCCGCGAGCACGGGGGCGAGCGCGCGCTCCAGTTCCTGGCCCGCGGCCTCGAGGCGGACCCATCCGTCCTCGCGCTCGAGCACCCGCAGCGTCGCGAGGCCGGCGGCCATCGCCGCCGCGTTCCCCGAGAGCGTCCCCGCTTGATAGACCGGGCCTTCCGGCGCGAGCCGCCGCATGATGTCGCGCCGCCCGCCGAACGCGCCCACCGGGAGTCCGCCGCCGATCACCTTCCCGAACGTCGCGAGGTCGGGGGTGATGCCGAAGCGCTCGGCCGCGCCCCCCTTCGCCAGCCGGAACCCGCTGATCACTTCGTCGAAGATCAGCACGATCCCCGCCCGCGCCGTCTCCGCGCGCAACGTTTCCAGAAACTCGCGCCGCTGCACGAGGAGGCCGTTGTTCGCCGGCACGGGCTCGATGATCACCGCCGCGATCTCGCGGCCGCGCGTGCGCACGAGGTCGGTGAACGCCGCCGCGTCGTCGAGCGGGAGCACGAGCGTCTCGCGCGCGAAGGCGCGCGGCACGCCGGCGGACGATGGCTCGCCGAACGTCACGAGCCCCGAGCCCGCGGCCACCAGCAGGTGGTCCGCATGCCCGTGATAGCAGCCCGCGAACTTCACGATCAGGTCGCGCCCCGTGTGGCCGCGCGCGAGGCGGCACGCGCTCATGGTCGCCTCCGTGCCCGACGACACGAACCGCACCTGCTCGAGCCCGGGGTACCACCGCACCATGCGCTCCGCGAGCTCGATCTCCGCTTCCCCCGGCGCGCCGAAGGTCGTGCCGCGCTCCACCGCCTCCACGATCGCCGCCCGGACCTCGGGATGCGCGTGCCCGAGGATGAGCGGTCCCCACGAATTGACGAAATCGACGTAGCGCCGGCCATCCACATCCTCGAGCTCCGCCCCCACGCCACGCCGGAACACGACGGGGGTGCCCCCCACGGCGCGGTACGCGCGCACCGGAGAGCTCACGCCGCCGGGGAGCACGCGCTCGGCACGCGCCATCCACGCGCGCGAGACGACGCCGGCGCTCACAGCCAGCCCCCCGCGAGCGCCGCTCGCGCGTGATACGTGATCACCACATCCGCTCCGGCACGGACCATCGCCTGGAGATTCTCTCGCACCACCGCCCCTTCGTCCAGCCAGCCCGCGAGCGCCGCCGCCTTCACCGCCGCGTATTCGCCGCTCACGTTGTACGCGGCCAAGGGGAGATCGCTCGCGTCGCGCACGGCGCGGATCACATCGAGATACGCGAGCGCCGGCTTCACCATCAGCATGTCGGCTCCCTCCTGCGCGTCGAGCCGCGCCTCGCGCAGCGCCTCGCGGGCGTTGCGCCCATCCATCTGATACGCGCGCCGGTCCCCCTGGCGTGGCGCCGAGTCGGCCGCCTCGCGGAAGGGACCGTAGTACGCCGACGCGTACTTCACCGCGTAGCTCAAGATCGCCGTCTCCACGGCGCCGCGCTCATCCAGCACGTCGCGGATCGCGCGCACGCGCCCGTCCATCATGTCCGACGGCGCGACGATGTCCGCCCCCGCGGCGGCGTGCACCGCCGCCATCTCGGCGAGGAGGGGGAGCGACGCGTCGTTGTCCACCGCGCCGTCGCGCAGCACGCCGCAGTGGCCGTGGTCGGTGTAGGCGCACAGGCACACATCGGTGATCACCACGAGATCGCCGCCGAACGCGTCCTTGAGCGCGCGCACCGCGCGCGGCACGGTGCCGTCGGGGTCGTGCGCGGCGCTCCCATCAGCATCCTTGTCGTGCGCGTCCGGCGAGCCGAAGAGCAGCACCGAGCGCACGCCGAGCGCGAGGTCCGCCTCGACCGTGCCCACGAGCGTCTCGACGCCGAGCCGCGCGATGCCCGGCATCGACTCCACTGGTTCCTCGCCGCGAGCCGCAGGGAGGACGAAGTGCGGCATGATGAGCTGCTCGGCGCGCACGCGCGTCTCGGCGAGCATCTCGCGGAGCGCGGGCGTCCGGCGCAAGCGGCGCGGACGCTCCCGCAGGGACGAGCCTGGCTCGGTGCGCACGAAGAGATCGGATGTCATGGCAATGCCTCCAACATGCCGGCGAGATCGGGGCGGCGCGCCTCGGCGCGCACGGTGAGGCCGACCGCCGCCGCCGCCGCGGAGGTCGTGGGGCCGATGGTGATGACGTGCACGTGCGGCGGCACCAGGGCGCGGTTCACGAGCCCTTCCGCCGCCGTCGGGCTCGCGAGCAGCACCGCGTCGATCCCCTCGGCCGCGAGATCGAGCTTGCGCGGCGCGGGCGCCGCGGCGACGGTCGCGTAGAGATCGACGCGTACCACGCGGATCCCGGCCGCCGCGAGCGCGACCTCCACATCGGTGCGGCCGTTCGCCGCGCCGGCGACCACCACGTGCGCCGCCGCGTGATCGTTCCCATCGAGTCGCGCCAAGAGCGCCCGCGCCAGTCCGCGCGCGGAACTCTCCGTCGCCACGAGGTCCACGCGGCCGAGCCATTCCGCCGCCGCGCGCGCCGTCGAGGGCCCCACCACCGCCACGCGCACCGCCGGCGGGAGCACCGGTCCCGCGAGACGCGCCACCGCCTCCACCGCCCGACGCGCGCTCAAGACGAGCCAGCTGGCCTCGGCCAGCGCCGCGCGGAGTCCGCGCTCGATCTCCGCGTTCGCGATCGTGATGATGTCGAGGCACGGGAGCAGGATCGGGAACGCGCCCAGGCGGCGCAGCCGATCCGCCCACCGCTCGG
>Ga0335085_10008444_pt1 | contig 15717 bp, 15 predicted proteins | sample Lox_Sample_45_FD_206712 | JGI IMG/M metagenome (GOLD analysis project Ga0335085, IMG submission 206712) | Soil microbial communities from Loxahatchee National Wildlife Refuge, Florida, United States - Lox_Sample_4.5 | ecosystem: Environmental > Terrestrial > Soil > Wetlands | place: USA...
CGCAAAGACGGTATTCCTCGTCGACGGCTACGCGCTGATCTATCGCGCCTTCTACGCGATGATCGCCCGTCCGCTCACGACGAGTCGGGGAGAGAATACGTCCGCCGCTTGGGGGATCACAAATTTTCTCATGCGTATCCTCGTCGAATACCGGCCCGACTATCTCGCGTGGGTGCACGATCGCGGCGTTTCGTTCCGTCAGGCCCGCTATCCGGACTACAAGGCCACCCGCGAGAAACTCGATGAGCAGCTGCAGCAGGACTTCGACCGCTCGCTCGAGCGGATCGGACAGCTGCTCGACGCGTTCGGAATACCGGTCGTGGCGGTCGAAGGCTACGAAGCCGATGATGTGATCGGCACCATGGCCACCGCCGCCCGTGCGCGCGGTCTCGAGGTCGTGATTATCTCCGGCGACAAGGACTTCTATCAACTCGTCGAGCCTGGGATCCGACTGCTCAATCCGGGGCGGGGTGGCTCGGCGGGGATCGAGGAGCATTGGGTCGACGAGCACAACGCCAGCGATCGCTTCGGTGTCCCGCCCGAGCGTGTCGTCGATTTCCTGGCGCTCGTCGGTGACAACTCGGATAATGTGCCCGGCGTGAAGGGCGTGGGAGAAAAGACCGCGCTCGAGCTGTTGCAGCAGTACGGCGATCTGGATTCGGTGCTCGCCCACAGCGCCGACATTGCCGGCAAGCGGCCCCGCGAAGCGCTGCTGCAATACGGTGAGCTGGCCCGGCTGTCACGCGAGTTGGTGACGATTCAACGCGACGTGCCCGTCACCCTCGATCTCGATGCCGTCCATGTGCGGCCGCCCGATCGCGAGCACCTGGCCCAACTGTTCGCGGAGCTCGAATTCCGGACCCTGATCCCGAAACTCGACGACCTCGGCGCCGGGCTCACGGGGGGTAACGGGGCGGCAGGTGGACGGGGACCACGGCCTCCTTCCCGCGCCGTTCCCCAGCCGGCCCAGGACCCCGTCATCCTGAACGCCCCCGCCGACGTCGAGGCGATGGTCGCCGAGCTGCGACGGGCATCGCTTGTCGCACTCGATACCGAAACCTCAGCGCCCGATCCACTCCGGGGCCATCTGGTCGGAATGTCCCTCGCAATGGGCGCACAGCGATCCTGGTACCTGCCGTTCGGGCACGTCGCGCCGGAGGGAGTGCTCGCCGGCTCCGAGCCGCCCGCGAATCTCCCGCCGCTCGACAACGACTTGCTCGCACCGCTCCGCGCCCTGCTCGAGGATCCGAGCGTTCCCAAGGCTGGCCACGATCTCAAACAGGACTGGCTGACGCTGCGGCGGACGGGGATCGAGCTCGCGGGAGCGGCGCACGACTCGATGCTCGCGAGCTTCGTACTCGATCCCGGCCGCCGCTCCCATACGCTCGAAGAGCTGGCCCATGACCGGCTCGGACTGACCTTGCAGAATCACGCGCTGCTCCTCGGGAAGGGGAAAGCCCAACGCGAGTTCGACGCCCTTCCGGTTCCAGAGGCCGCGCGCTACACATGCGCGAATACGGAGACGGTCTTGCTCCTTGTCGAGTCCTTCCGGCCGGAGCTCGAGGACCACAAGCTCCTGCCCCTGCTCGAAACGATCGAGCTGCCCCTGCTCCGCGTGCTGGTGGGCATGCAGTGGCATGGTGTGCTAGTGGATCGAGCACGGCTCGCCGAGATCTCGCGTACCCTGGCCGTGGAGCTCTCGCAGCTCGAACGCGACATCTATGCCGCTGCGGGTACCGATTTCAATCTCAATTCCACACCGCAGCTCCGCACGATTCTCTTCGACAAGCTCGAGCTGCCGCTCCTCAAGAAGACCAAGACCGGCGCCTCGACCGACAGCGAGGTGCTCGAGCGGCTCGCGGCCATGGGGCATGAAGTTCCCCGGCTGCTACTCGAGTACCGCGAGCTCTCGAAGCTCAAGTCCACGTACGTGGATGCGCTTCCCACATACATCAATCCCGAGACTGGCCGCATTCATGGCAACTTCAATCAGACGGGCGCGGCGACGGGACGGCTGTCGAGTTCGGAACCAAACCTGCAGAACATTCCGGTTCGAACGCGCCGCGGCGAAGCCATTCGGCGCGCGTTCATTGCTCCGGCAGGTAGCGTGCTCCTGACCGCCGATTACTCGCAGATCGAGTTGCGCTTGCTGGCGCATTTCTCCGGCGACCCGGCGTTCGTGAACGCATTCGGGGCCGGCGACGATATCCATCGGCAAACCGCGGCGCTCATTTTTGGCGTGCCGCAGGACCAGGTTACCAGTGACATGCGGGGACGAGCGAAGACCATCAACTTCGCGACCATCTACGGCCAGGGTCCCGTCGCGCTATCGCATCAGCTGGGCATCACGCTCGAGGAGGCGAAGGAATTCATTAAGGCGTACTTCATGCGGTTCTCCGGTGTGCGCGCCTGGCTTGATCGGACCATCGCGTCGGCCCGTGAAAAAGGGTACGTGGAGACGTTGTTTGGGCGGCGGCGCTATATCCCCGAGCTCCGAGACCGGAACTTCAACATCCGGGCATTCGGAGAGCGGACCGCGACGAACTCCCCGTTGCAGGGATCGGCGGCTGATTTGATCAAGATCGCGATGACACGAATCGATCGCGCGCTGCGCGAAGCTGATTCCAAAGGCCGGCTCGTGCTGCAGGTCCATGATGAGCTGGTTCTCGAGGTCCCCGAATCCGAACAGCTTCGCACCAGAGCTCTTGTAAAACGCCATATGGAGACCGCGGCCGAACTGCGGGTGCCATTGGTCGTAAGTACAGGTGTGGGAAAGGATTGGGTGGATGCCAAGGGATAGCACATCTCTTGCACGAAGTACCTCCTATTCCAAAATTCTACAGGTCACCCGTGGCTGTCTGTGCAGCAGCTCCGTCGTCCACCCAACGGAAGGGACGCGTGGTCCGTAACGGTCTTGCCCAGAACGGCTTCACCTTGCTGGAGCTGCTCGTGGTGGTCGTGATCATCGGGGTTCTCGCCGCGATCGCGATTCCGAAGTATTCGAATACGCGCGAGAAGGCCTACGTGGCGGCCATGAAAACCGACCTGCGCAATCTTGCGACGGCGGAAGAGGCGTTCTTCTACGATAGCGCGAAGTACACGTTGACCCTCGCGCAGATGAGCAATTTCACCACCACTCCCGGCGTAACCATCACCGTGAACGAAGCGACCAAACTGGGATGGTCGGCCACGGCCGTCAGCGCCAACACCCCGAGGCAGTGCTTCGTCTTCTCGGGCAGTGCCGCCGCAATCGGTTCCGCGACCATCGAGGGCAACATCTCCTGCTCGTAACCCCCCGGGAATTCTCCCGGCGGTTTGATGGAATGTGCCATGCACTCGACGGAGGGATGTGGCTCCATCGGCACCGCCTCCACGGCGAGCGCATGGCGCACGTGGTAAGCGCCGATCGCGACCTGCTGATCGCGTTCGGTCGGGAGCTGGGTCTCGATCCGGCGTGGTTGCAATTCAAGCCCCTCAAGGATCCACGAACGGGAGTAAGGAAAGAGGCGTGGCATTGGGACGTGGTCCGGGGGCGGTTGGACCAGTTAGACCGGCTACTTCAGACTTGAATTCGCTTCCCGTTTGGGGGCGCGGACGCCCGGCCACCAGTTCCATCGTCCCGCGATGTGCATGATCGCGGGCACCAACACCATGCGGATCAGGGTGGCGTCGAGCAGCACCGCGGCGGCGAGTCCGAAGCCGATCAGCTGGACCGCCAGAACCCGCGTGAAGGCGAAGGTGCCGAACACCAGAATCATGATCAGCGCCGCGCTCGTAATCGTGCTCGCCGTGGCGGACAGCCCCTCCATCGTCGCGTAATCGTTGCGCCCCGTTTTGTCGAAGACCTCCTTCACTCGCGTGAGCAAGAAAACCTCGTAGTCCATCGAGAGTCCGAACACGGTCGCAAACACCAGCACGGGCGCAACTCCCCAGATCGCCTGCGTGGGCCCCTCGAGACCGAACAGGCGTCCGCCGTATCCACGCTGAAACACGAGCACCGTGAGGCCGAATGCCGCGCTAACCGAAAGACAATTGAGCAGCACCGCCTTGAGCGGGACGAGTAGCGAGCGAAACGCGAAGAACAGCATGATGGCGGTCAGGCCGAGAATGAAGCCAAATGACAACGGCAGCTTCCGCAGGAGCTCGAGCTGCGCGTCGAGACTCGAGGCGGCGAATCCGCCGACGAGGATGCGCGCCCCGGAGAGGCCGCGGGTGCCGCGGTGGGCGAGCGCGCGCACACTGCGGGCCAGGTCCATCTGCCCGGTGAGCGTCACACTGTCCGCCGGGATCACGTCGATGAGCGTGGTCCGGTTGTCGCTACTCAGATAGGCGTTCAGAAATCGGGGATTTCGGGCGCGAGCCGCCGCGATGTCGCTGTAATAAATCATCAACTGCAGAGTGGACATGCCGCGTTGCAGGTTCGCAATTCCTCGCACCTCCTTGACTCGTGGATACTTGGCGATCGAATCCGTCAACACCTTGAGACCGCCAATCTCAGGGGCGGTCAACCGTTCCCCGCCGGGCAGCTCCACCACCATTCGGATCGGAGTGATAATGCCGCTCGCTCCGATCGAGCGCAGCTCGGTCCACGCCTCTCCCGACTCGGATTCGGGTGGAAACCAGTGGGTTGCGGGGAGGCCCAGCTTGATCTGAGTCAGTGGCGCGGTGAGGAGGGCGATCGCTGCGGCACCAAGAAATACCGCGCGCCACGGACGATGCCCGAGCCAGCGGGCCCAGCGTTCCCAGCCGGTGGGCGCGTGGAATCGGGCCAGCGGGCGCGCCAGCCATTTGGGCCTATCGATGTTGCGCCCGAGAAAGGAGAGCGTAGCGGGTAGAAAGGTCGTAGCCAAGAGCACCGCGATGGCGACGACGATCAAGCCGCCCATGCCGACCGAGCGCGTGTCCGTCAAGGACGTCGTGAGCACGAGCGCCAAAAATCCAACGATCACGGTGATCCCGGACGTCACAACCGCTGAGCCAGCGGTTTCGATCGTGCGGGTTGCCGCCGCGACCGCATCGAGTCCCCGGTTCAGCTCCTCTCGAAACCGGGTGACGATCAGCAGCGAGTAGTCGATTCCGACCCCGAGTCCCACCATGGTCGTGATGTTGAGGACGAACACGGACATGGTCTGGAATCGCGCGGCAACCGTCACGAGTCCCAGGGCGATCGTGATCGCAAGCACGCCAACCACAATCGGCAGCATCGCGGCGACGAGCGCGCCGAACGCCACGACTAGCACGAGCAAGGTGAGCGGTAAGGCGCGTCGCTCGCCTTGATCCGTGTCCTCGGCCGAGATCGTACGGACGTCGTAGTCGAGCGCCGGCGTGCCTGTCACCTTCACGTCGTATCCTGCCGCGTCGGGCGTCCGGGCGAGGATGGCCCGGATCGAATCCCGCAGATCGGGAACGAAGTTGTTGCTGACGTCCTCGGCGGCGCGATTGGTCAACGCGCCAATCAGAAACGTCGTGTGGCGACTCGGCGCTACGAGGGTCGACTCTCCGAGGGCGGCCAGCGACACCACCTGGCTGATGTAGGGAAGACGACCCGCACCGGACTTGAGGGAATCGAGCACTGCTCCGAACCGCGGATCGGTTGCCGGCACCGGGCCTTGCACGACGATGGCGACATACTCCGCAAACGGGCTCGGAAACGCGCGTCGGAGCACGTCGTTGGCCCTGCTGGCCTCAGTAGGACGGGTCGAACGCCCCCGGACTTCGAGGACACGTTGGACATGGGCCGCACGGGGCAACAGCAGCACAGCAAGAACCGCCCATGCCACGATGACCCACACCCGCCAACGTTTCAATGCGCTTGCGTGAAGCGCGATCACCCGCGGTCAACCATAGAAGGGCCACAATCATAGAGGCGGTGTGATACACACGCTAGCGTCGCAGTACCGGCGTTCCTCATATTGCGGCCATGCTCGACCGGAAGCTGCCCGCACTCATCGCGACGGTCACGGTCCTATTTGTTTGCGCAGTCCTGTGGAACGCGTTTCAGAGTCCCGGCCGGGGCGCCGAGCGGGCCACCCGCCCAGCGGCAGTGGACTCGGAATCTGTTCCTGGAGCGCCCATAGTGGAAACACTCCGGGTGGCGTCCACTCCTGTGTCGCGTCCCGCCGCCATTCCGGCGCCAGTCACACCCCCCTCCGCTCCTGGTGGTGGCGAGCTCAGCTACATCGAGCAGCTCGCGCGGGCCGAAATGCGACGGCGCATTCGTGCCAGCGCGGGATACACCTACCTGAACGAGGTGGTCGCGGAAAGCCAGGATTCGGCCCTGCATCGCTGGGACGATCGGTTCAGCCGGCCGGTGCGGGTCTATCTCGCGACGACCACGGCGGCCAACTTCCAACCCGCTTTCCTGGACGCGGTTCGGACGGCATTCCAGCGCTGGGAAGACGCCAATGTTCCCGTGCGGTTCGACCTGGAGAGCGATTCGGCACGGGCGGACGTTCAGGTTCGCTGGCGAGTGCAGTTCGACATCGACCGCACTGGCCAGACAGATCTCGCCTGGGATCCAAGCGGCCACATTCTCTCAGGGATCATCACCATTGCCACCTTCGATCCGAAGGGGCGGCCGCTCTCGGTTGACGACATCCGCGTCGTCGGACTGCATGAGGTGGGGCATCTGATCGGGCTGGACCACTCGTCGGACTCGAACGACATCATGTTCGCCCGCACGCAGGCACGTGATCTCTCCGCGCGCGATATCCGCACGGCACTGATGCTCTATCAGATGGCGCCAGGTTCGGTGCGCTGAACGGGGGGAATCCGTCGTGATGGTGTTGTCCCTGTTGTTGTCGTTGTGTCTCGTCTCTCCGGCGCGGCCCGGACGAGCGCCGTTCGATTCGATCGTCTTGTCGGGGATCCGGGCGGGGGTGTACCCGGGCGCGGCACTCGTCATAGGCCGGCGCGAAACGATCCTCGTGGCCCAGGGGTACGGTCACTTCACCTGGTCAACGGCAAGTCCCGCTGTCAGCGTCGACAGCACACTCTACGATCTCGCGTCGGTTACGAAGGTGATCGCCACAACCACGTCCCTCATGATTCTGGTGGACGCGGGGAAGGTGCGGCTCGACGATCCCGTGTCCCGGTACATCCCCGAATTCAACGGGCTCGGGACGTCAGCCATCACCGTCCGGCGTCTGCTCACGCACACGTCTGGGCTGCAAGCCACCATGCCGTTGTACAAAGAAGCGAGCGACAGCGCCGGGGCACTGCGTCTGGTGTACGGGCAGACACCCATCGTCCCGCCCGGACAGCGAGTGATTTACAGCGACCTGAACGCCATTCTCCTGGGGGAGATTGTCCACCGCGCCGCCAGCGAGCCGCTCGACGTGTTCGCTCGGGAGCACGTGTTTCACCCGCTCGGGCTCGATGCGATGGTGTTCCGTCCCTCACGGCAGCTCACCGCACGCATTGCGCCGACTGGCCTATGGCACGGCCATCCGATCGCGGGCGTGGTGAACGATCCCAATGCGGCGCGCCTCGGCGGAGTTTCGGGCCATGCGGGGCTGTTCGCGACGGGTCGGGATGTGGCTCGGTTCGCGCAATTCATGTTGCGACAGGGCACGGACGCGCACGGCGCGGCGCTCGTCCGGGCGGAGACCGTGCGTCTGTTTACGACGCGTGCTACCGCCCCTAGTCTGGGAAAAGAGGCTCGGGCACTCGGCTGGCAGGCCGTGCCCACCGGCGAGAACGTGAGCAGCGCGGGAACGTTATTCGGCCCGCGAACGTTTGGACACACCGGCTGGACCGGGACATCTCTGTGGATCGATCCCGAGCGAGACCTGTTCGTGGTGCTGCTGACAAACCGGGCGTTCGCTCCCCGGGCCCACCGCCCATTTACCGAGCTCAAGATGATCCGCGGGGGTCTCGCGGACGCGGCGGCACGGGAGTTCGCTCCGCGCTAGGTTTGACGTCGGTGCAACACAGGAGGAAGGGTGACAAGCGCGGTACTGTCTGACGAAACCATCCGCAATGCTCTGCGGGGAGTGAAGGATCCTGAGCTCGATCTGAACATCGTCGATCTCGGATTGGTGTATGGGATCGAGGTGGCCGATGGCGAAGTCCGAATCGAGATGACGCTTACGTCCCCCGGGTGTCCGGCGGGTCCGATGATCACGAACGACGCGTATCGCGTGGTGCGTGGTCTCGAGGGCGTGAAGGATGTGAACATCGACATCGTATGGGAGCCGTACTGGACTCCGGAGCGCATCGACCCCAAAGTGCGGGCGCTGATGGGGTTCTAGCGATTACGTGAGCGCCGCGAGCAGGGCGTCGCCGAGTACCCCCACCTGCCAGCTCCGAAGCTCGCTAACCTGCTCCAATTCAGCGCGGTTCTTGGGATGCGCCCGCGCCACTGCTTCCAATGCCGTGCGACCGCACAAGACTCCAGGATCAAGCCCGAGCTGCAGAGCTACCTGAGTTCGGGCAGCCTTGAGGCGCTCGACGAGCGCGTCGAGGCTGGGATCCTTGGGCCGGCGCGCTGGTCGCGAGAAACGCGGCAGCTCTGCGTCGTCGAGTTGCATGGCGCGCTCGACCGCCGCCAGCAATGCCGGCGCATACCGATGGGCTAGGGATTGCGGCAGACCCGGGGTCTGAAGCAGCGCATTCTGCGCTCGGGGGAGTGCCGTGCTGATGGCAAGCAGGGCATCATTTCCGATGATCCGAAACGTGGCGCGGTCTTGCTCTGATGCGAGCGCTTCTCTCCAGCGGTGCAATTCTCGCAGTGCGGCGAGTTGTCGGGGTGTAAGTGTCTTGGCACCCTTGATCCGGAGGTAGCCTTCTTCGGAATCGGCTGAGCCCGCATCGCCCCCGGTCCATCGCAGGCTTTCCGCCCTTCGGAACTCCTCTTCGGCCCATGCAAGGCGGCCGAGCTCGATCAAGCGGCTCCGGAGACTTTCTCGCAGCGCGGGCAGATACCGTGTGTCGGCGGCGGCATACGCCAGCATGTCCGGAGGGAGCGGACGGCGTGACCAGTCGGCTTTCTGATGCTCTTTACGGAGAACAACGCCCAGGTACTTCTGCAGCAGCGCCGCGAGACCAATCGCCTGTTCACCCGAAAGCTGCGCTGCGATTCGCGTATCAAAGATGTTCGTCGCCCGAAACCCGTAGTCGCGGTCCAGCGTGCGAAGATCGTAATCGGCGTCGTGCAGCACCTTCTCGACCTGCGGATCGGAAAGCAGGGTGCCAAGCGGGTCCAGATCGGGAATGGCGAGGGGATCGAGAATCGCGGTTTCGGTGGATGTCGAAAGCTGAACGAGGTAGATGCGGTCGCGATATCTGTGGAAGCTCGCGGCTTCCGTATCGACTGCCACCAGCGGTTCGCGGGAAAACGCGGACACCACCTCAACGAGCTCGTGAGGGGTACGAACGTACCTGTCCACAGGAACCTGCGCGTCTGTGGAAAGCTCTGCTACGGCTGGGTATTCATTCTTCTTTTCCAAGCTGCTCCATCCCTGCCGCGATTTCCTCGAGCGCCTTCGCGAGGGTCCGGTAAAATTCGGGGTCAGGAGGCTGCGGTGCGTTCCCCAATACGTCTCCAGCGCATTTGCGGGCGGCCCGGGCTGCGTGACGGATATAGTCCGTAGCTACTCGCATCGATCCTCCTCGCGAGGCACGTGATTTGGTCGATCCCGCTCTCCTCACCCGAAAGATACGCACGAGCCTTGGGGCTTGTGCCCTCGGAGAATGGCCCACACCGCTCGAGAGTGCCCCCCTCCTCGCTAGAGCCAACGGAGTAAGCCGGCTCTGGATCAAGCGCGAGGATCGCTCCTCGCCGGTGTATGGCGGGAACAAGGTCCGTGGACTCGAGTTTTTGCTCGCAGGATCGCCCCCCGGGACCGTGTTTCTCACGCTCGGCGGAACCGGATCGAGCCACTGTCTCTCGACCGCGGTTCATGCACGGCGCCTCTCGTGTCGTACAATCCTGGCGCAGTTTCCCCAACCCGAAACACGAGCCGCGTCACTTGTGGCTCTCGCGGCCCGGCGGGTCGCGGATCGCGTGGTCGTCTCACCGGACCGGCTGCGGTTTCCTGTTGCGTTGGCTCGCGCCTGGTTCGTTGCGCGGGGGCTCGGTCCGATGCGGTGGATTCCGGGCGGGGGCGCGGCGCCGCTCGGCGTGGCGGGACACATCATCGCCGGGCTCGAGCTGTCCGGGGCGCTCGATGAGCCGCCGGACGCGGTCGTCACGCCTCATGGGTCCGGCGCAACTGTGGCCGGATTGCTGCTCGCGTTCGCGGTGCTGGGATGGCAGACGCGGGTGGTGGGTGTGCGGGTAACACCGCTCCTCGTCGCAAACCGATTCCGCGTTGCCTGGCTTGTGCGCGAAACGCGACGGCTGCTCGAGACACACGGCGTGTCGTGCCCGGCACCTGACCGGAGTCGACTCGTTACGGTTGCCGGCCAGGGTGCCGGGTACGGGCACCCTTCGGTTGCCGGTGAGGCTGCGCGGAAGGACGCAGCCGAGTACGGTCTCGAGCTCGAGTCTACCTACGGCGCAAAAGCGTTCGCGGCGATCGCCGGCCTCGGGTCGCGCGGGTTCGCACGCGTGGTATTTTGGCATACGTTCGCGTTCCCACCTGCTCATCTGGAGTTGAGCGGATGACGTCATTCCCCGCCGTCGAAATCACCGTCTATCCCTTTGAATGTGATGCTTTCGGCCACCTCAACCATGCGGCGACGCTGTCGCTGTTCGAGCGAGCCCGGTGGGAAGCCTTGGCGCAGGGACCAGGGATGAGTCTGTTTCATCGCAATGGCGTGGTCCCGGCCGTGCGCAAGGCAACGGTCGAATATCGTGCGCCCGCATTTCCCGGTGATGTATTGCGGGTCGAGACCGCGGTTCTGCACCGCGGGACAACGAGCTGGACCCTGCGACAAATCGCCAGGAAGGGCGAGGAGGGAACGCCGGTGGCGACGGCCGAGATCGTTTTCGTCTGTGTGGATCGCGCGGGACGCCCGGTTGCGCTGCCGGAAGAGATCGCCAAGATACTGGGCGGCGCGACCCGCGGGAGCGGGGGCACGCACATCAGTCGCGTCGCGCTCGACGGCGTGGAGTTGTCGGTCGATGTGCGCACCGTCCCCGGCGCCGGCGCTGTGCTCTTCATTCATGGGTTTCCGCTCGACCACACGCTCTGGCGGCATCAGCTCGCGGGCCTGCAGCGGTGGACGCGCATCGCTCCCGATTTGCGCGGAGTGGGTGACTCGACCGCGCCCGACGGCGGATATGCCATCGCGCGCTACGCCGACGATCTCGTCCGGTTGCTTGACTCCCTGCGTGTGAATCGGGCGGTGGTCTGCGGACTGTCGATGGGAGGCTACATCGCGTTCGATCTCGTGACGCGTCATGCGGATCGCGTGAACGCGCTCATCCTGTGTGATACCCGGCCTCAAGCCGACAACGACGCCGCGCGCCGGGCGCGTGACGCGATGGCAGAGCTCGCTCGAACGCGCGGCGTCGACGCGGTGGGCGACGAGATGCTGCCCCGCCTGCTTGCTGGCGCGACCATCAGCGATCAGCCCGAGGTCGTGCAGCAGTTTCGAGAGATGTGTCGGCGCATTCCCGTAACGGGGATGGTGGGCGCGCTGACGGCGATGCGCGACCGAGCGGATTCGAGCGGGATGCTGGGCAGTATCCGCGCGCCGACGCTTGTGGTTGTGGGCAGCGAGGATCGGGCATCTCCCCCCGAGGTCGCCCGGCAGATGGCGGATGCGATCCCAGGCGCGCGGCTGGCGGTGATACCGGGCGCCGGGCATTTGGCACCTCTCGAACAGCCCCTGGCGACGACGCGGGCGCTCGAAGATTTTCTCGAAAGTGTGGCCGTGTGAGCGGCCCTGCGGGTCAGGAACCCTTGCGCTGAGGCTTGCCGGGCGGCGTGGTGCTCTGGAACACGTCTCTGTTTTTCGCGATATACGACTTCCACTGGGCCGGCGTGTCTTCCTCGGGGTAGATGGCGGTCACCGGGCACTCGGGTTCGCAGGCGCCACAATCGATGCACTCGTCCGGGTGGATGTACAGCTGGTCTTCGCCCTCGTAAATGCAATCGACCGGGCAGACGTCGACACACGACCTATCCTTCACGCCGATGCATGCTTCGGCAATGATATACGGCATCACGACTCCCGAGGTGGGCTGCTGTACCGCGCGAACCGGGCGAGAACGCGGCGACGAACTGCAAAACATAGACCGACCCTTCGGTGAGTCAAGGCCCGCCGTGGCATGGGTTTGGCCAATGACCGGCGTCCTCGCTCCTTGAGCAAAGCTACCGATGGGTATGTGAGATTCTTATCGGTATGTTGCGAGGAACACTTCCGTTGTTCGGTGCTGTTCGACACCTGCCCCACCGTCCGATCTGGACAGGCAAATCGGAGCGTCGGGAATCCAGGGATGACGAGAGCGGCTGCGGGTATCGTGCTCGGAATATACCAACGCGTATATTCCATACTCATGGGTACAGCGACGAGGCGCAGACGGCTAGAAACGCGGGCTCTCCTGATCGAAGCGGGTCTTCGGGTGTTCGCGGCGCGCGGAATCGAGCTCGCGAGTCTCGATGACGTGGCCGACGCCGCTGGCTTCACGAAGGGTGCGATCTACGGACAGTTCCCGTCGAAGGGCGCTTTCCTGCTGGCGTTGTTCGAACAGTACGCTGCCGTGGCTCGGGCTGGGAGCGGCGCCCGCCAGGCGCCCTGGTTCATTCCCCTCACTCTGCAGTTCGCTGCGCATGCGGTCCGCGATCCCCTCCTCAAACGGCGCTTCGCCATCGTTCTGAGCGAGGCGGGAACCGGGGCGCATACCTCCGACGCGGAGCTACTCCGGGCGCTCGCCAGGGTGCTCCGGCCATCCGCGCCGCCTCAGTCGCCGGGAACCGCGAGCTGATCCGTTGCCCCAGGCTCCTGTGCGAAGTTCCTGGTGATCTCGCGCGTAATGTGCATCGAGCAGAACCGCGGGCCGCACATCGCGCAGAATTCGGCAGACTTGAAGTAATCGGCCGGCAACGCTTCATCGTGCAGCTCGCGCGCGCGGTCGGGATCGAGCGCCAAGCGGAACTGCTCGTTCCAGTCGAAGGCAAACCGGGCCCGGGACAACGCGTCATCGCGGTCGCGCGCTTGCGGCCGCCGTCGGGCGATGTCCGCCGCATGCGCCGCGATCTTGTACGCGATGACCCCTTCCCGTACTTCCTCGGCGTTCGGCAGGCCGAGATGCTCCTTCCGCGTCACATAGCAGAGCATGTCCGCGCCGAACCAGCCGATCATCGCTGCTCCGATCGCCGATGTGATGTGGTCGTACCCTGGGGCAACGTCCGTCACGAGCGGCCCGAGCGTGTAGAACGGCGCCTCGTGACAGACCTCCTTCTCGAGCCGGACATTGACCTCGATCTGATGCATCGGGATGTGCCCCGGTCCCTCAATCATTACCTGGACGTCCGCGGCCCAGGCTCGCTGCGTCAACTCCCCGAGGACGGTCAGCTCCGCGAGCTGCGCCGAGTCGGTAGCATCGGCGACTGAACCCGGCCGCAGGCCATCTCCGAGAGAGAGCGTCACGTCGTAACGACGCGCGATCTCGAGGATACGGTCGAAATGCGTGTACAGTGGATTCTGCTGAGCGTGATGGCTCATCCAGTACGCGAGCAACGAGCCGCCGCGCGACACGATTCCCGTCACACGTTTGAGCGCAAGCGGTACGTGCTCGCGCAGGATGCCGCAATGGACCGTGACGTAGTCAACGCCCTGCGCGGCCTGGTGCTCGATCATGGCAAGGAGATCGTCGGCGGTCAGGGCTTCCACCGCCCGGTCCGCCACCGCTTGATAGATCGGGACCGTGCCGACCGGCACCGGGGAAGCCGCGATGATCGCCTCCCGGATTGCGTCGATGTTCCCGCCGGTCGACAGATCCATCACCGTGTCGGCGCCGTAGTGCACCGCGTGGTGCAGTTTCTCGAGCTCGGAATCGATGTTCGATTCTACCGCGGAATTGCCGATGTTCGCATTGATTTTGACTTTCGCGACCGCGCCGATCGCCATCGGATCGAGTCGCCCCGCGAGGTGCCGCACATTCGCCGGAATGACGAGCCGGCCGCGCGCGACCTCGTCTCGGATCTGTTCCGCTGGAAGGTTTTCTCGTTCGGCGACGCGGCGCATCGTGGCTGTGATCTCGCCGCGTCGCGCAAAGGACATTTGAGTCAGGCAGGTTTCGTTCATTGACTCCCCTCGCCGGTATTACCCGGATCAGGTCCGAAGGGTATGGTCTCAGCCCGCGGCAGAAGCGCCCGGGCACCCCCGTCGACTGCAACCTAACTGGAAGTCGCGACTAACTGGAGATCAACGAATGGCGGCGACAGGGGGTGGGCGGTCAGGGAACGTCGCGCGGCTTGGGCTCGCCGCACCGCTCGGTGGGATCGTGCAGCTTCTCCCACTCCGAACGGAACGAAAAGGGATCGAGCCCGCTGGCACGATCGACCGCGAGAATCCCGTCCAGATGATCGATTTCATGCTGGAGCAGCTCGGCCAGCGGACCCTCGAGCGGCATGACGTGCGGCTTTCCCTTGAGGTCGGTATAACTCACGGTGATCTGATATGAACGCGTCACCCGCACCAGCAGATTCGGAAAACAGAAGCAATCGTCCCACACGGTGAAGTCATCGGGACCGACATCCGTGATTTCCGGATTGATCATCGTCCACCGCTGACGATCGAGCTCGACAAACACGATGCGCACCGGCGCGCCAATCTGCGGCGCAGCCATCGCCCGACCCATGCGATAGCGCTTCCGTGCCGTGCGGAGCGTATCGCGGAGGTCGTCGGCAATGAGTCGCGTCGCGGCCGATTTGGGATCTACGGACTCGCAGCGGACACGCAATATCGGGTCGCCGAGTTGGCGAATGCGCCTGGATGCCATGGGCCGCAAATGTGATGGTTTAGAGACCGAGTGCAACCAAGGGAAACCAGTTTCGGTTCCCGTCCGGAGTTCGCACCATACCCTTGTGTTTTAGTTGACAATCCCGAGTAGAAAGTGTAGGATTCAAATTCTCGGCCAGTGAAAACGATGCAACTCGCGCAATTCAAAGGACTTCGGGCTGATGTGCTCATGGCCCTGAAACATTCCCAGCCGCTCACCGCAAAGCAGCTGGCCGGGAAACTTGGAGTGTCCACGAATGCAGTGCGGCACCACCTCAAGGAGCTCGAGGCGGGCGCCTTTGTGGTTTACGGCAGAGAGCAGCGCGGCATCGGAGCTCCGACGTTCGCCTACCGTCTCTCGGCTGCGGGTGAGGCATTGTTTCCCCGTCGCTATGCGGAGGCGCTGACGCGTCTGGTCGAGCGCGTGGTGGAGAAGGAGGGTCGCGAAGCGGCCGTCGAGCTATTCGAAGACCACTTTCGTCAGCTGACGGAGCGGGCGCGCGCCGAGCTCGCCACGGCCGACACGACCGAGCGTGTGGCGCTCGTCACTCGCCTGATGAACGATGCTGGATACATGGCGGAGTGGCAGGAGGCTGAGGGCGTGTTCCGGATATCGGAGCACAATTGCGCGATCCGCGCGGTCGCCGAGCGATTTCCCGAAGCGTGCGTTGCCGAGCAGCGGTTTTTCGAGGAAGTCTTGGGCGGAGCGGTCGAGCGGCGCTCGCAGATCACCCATGGCTGCAATGCCTGCGAGTACGCCGTGAGCTTTCCGGCGGAATCGCGAGCTCAGCCAGTCGAGGAGCATTCATGACGAGCGGCATC
>Ga0335085_10008445_pt1 | contig 15716 bp, 18 predicted proteins | sample Lox_Sample_45_FD_206712 | JGI IMG/M metagenome (GOLD analysis project Ga0335085, IMG submission 206712) | Soil microbial communities from Loxahatchee National Wildlife Refuge, Florida, United States - Lox_Sample_4.5 | ecosystem: Environmental > Terrestrial > Soil > Wetlands | place: USA...
CCGATCACTGTTGCGATTCCCAGGCACGGCGCGGAATCCCAGAAACTCGGGCGAGTCAGGTGGACGCGAGTTCACGTGCCTTGCAGAAGCCGGTGATGTGGTCGAGCAAACGCGCGGTCAACTAGCCTAGTCCCAAACAAGGCCTTCCGCAATCGCGGATGTCGCGCACTCCAATTTGGGGTGTGCATGATGTCCGCTGCTAAGAAAGACTTACCTCCTGTCGTAGTTTCCGTTGACCCGAACAAGCGCTGGTTGACGACCGCCGAGGCGGCCGAGTATCTGTCCGTCAGCGTTCAATCCATCCGTGGGTTTCTCCACCGTGGTGAAATTCCCGCCGTTCGCCTGGGCCCCAGCCTCGGTGGCTATCACATCGATCGCGAAGATCTCGACAAATGGCTTGAGCGGCGTAAGCGCATTGTAAAGCCGTACCGTCGCGGTTCGCGACCTTATGTTGCCGAGCGCTGGGCTCGGCAACGTGATGACGATCAGCGAAAGGCGCGGTGACCCACCGTGCCACAAATCGCAGAAAACTCGTTCGGCCTCGTCCGCTACGACGCGATGGTAGCCGCGATCGCGGCGGCCCATCGCTTCGACGAAGCGAAAGCCATTCGCGACAAGGCCAAGGCGTGGCAGGTTTATGCCGCTCAGGCAACGAACTATACCGTTGAGCGCAAGTGCGCGGAGATCAGAATCCGCGCCGAGCGCCGCTGCGGCGAACTCCTCAGGCAGATGAAGGAACGAGGTGACCGTGCCCGTCAAGGGGGTGATCGAAAATCAAAATTGCAACATGGCATTTTGAAATTGGCCGATCTCGGCGTCACACCAAGGCAATCAGCCGAATTTCAGCAAGTTGCCGCCATACCGCAGCCCATCTTCGACGACTGGCTCAAGAATAGCCTCGAACCTCGATTGATCACGTCGCGACTCCTGGCATACGCGGCGTCGAAAGAGCCGCGTCAGCCGTTCAAGAAGATGTGGAGAGGCATGCCGGAATTCAGCCAGGACGATCTGAGTCCGAAACAGACGTTGCACGTGCACTTCAGGAACAGCAATGACGTCGCTGCGTTTGCCGATCTCGTCGGTCAGCGGGTTACACCGAAAACAAAGTACATCTGGTATCCCAAAATGCAGACCAACGATTTCTCCCGCATACGTTACGTTGACGCGAAGTCCCCGGAACGCGGCGACGAACAGGAGCTTTTCACATGAATCCACGTTATCCGGTTTACGTTCCGACGAAAGGAAGATGGGACACACGATTGACGATTCGCGCGCTCGACGAGATCTCAGTTCCCTACAAAGCAGTGATCGAGCCGCAAGAGGTCGAGAACTACATTCGCGCAGGAGTCAAAGAGCAAGACATTCTAGTTTTGCCACATCGCGACAAGGGTCTGGTGGTAACGCGAAACTGGATTTGGAATCACGCGCTCGCTTCCGGGACCGCCCGCTTTTGGACGATCGACGACAATATTGGTGGTTTTTACCGTCTTAATCACAATCTTAGAGTTCCGATCAAAACAGGAACGCTGTTCAGAGTGGCCGAAGACTTTGTCGACCGCTTCGAGAATGTTCCGATCGCGGGCTTCCAATATTGTTTCTTCGCGAATCACAGAAAGAAGTGGGCACCCTTCTATCTGAACCGTCGCGTCTACAGCAACATGCTGATCGAGACGAAAGCGTGCGACCGCAGAGGGAAGCCATTTCGCAATGAAGGATTCTATAACGACGACACCGATCTGTGCCTGCGCGTGCTCAAGAATGGGTACTGCACAATTCTGTTTTACGCGTTTTTGATTAAGAAAATGGCGACGATGACAATCCGCGGCGGGATGACGCCTCATTATCAAGGCGGCGGTCGTTTGGAGATGGCCGAAGAACTCGCAGCGAAACATCCAGACGTTGCGACGATCACACGGAAATGGGGACGGTGGCAGCACCAGGTCGACTACCGCCGTTTTAGAAATAACCGCCCCATTCTGAAGCCCGACGTGCGCATCGCCAACGGTACGAACGAATACGGAATGGTATTGGAAAGGTTACGAATGCCCCGCGGGGAAAAGGAGAGCGCTCTATGGATACCGAGTTGAGCATTGCAGGTGCTAAGCCAACGCCCGAGCAGATCACCGCGTTCGCCAATCTTTTCAGGGGCAATCCGGACGCGCATTATGTTCGCGAGAACGGCGAGTATCGTCGCGTTGATGGCGCGATCACGATCGCCGACACGGAGCAACACCTCGCGGGCGGCTCGTCGTCGCTGCTTTCAATTCCCATTCTAACCGATGGCAACTGCTACTTCGGTGCGCTGGACGTTGACCGCCACCTTGACAGCGATCCTCCCGTCGATCACGCTGCTCTGGCTGTTCAGATAACCCGCTTGGGCCTGCCGCTCGCTGTCTGCCGGTCGAAAAATCCGAAGTCCGCGCACTGCTGGCTGTTCATAAGGGAAGAGGCCGGATGTTCCGCCACCATCGTTCGTCGCCTGCTGGAACGCTACAGGCAAGTGCTAGCGATCACCGGTGAGGTCGAGGTTTTTCCGAAGCAGGAGCGCCTGGAACCAGGGAAGGTGGGTAACGGCATCAACCTGCCTTTCCATGGAGAGAGTCGGATCGCCTTTGGCGCGCAGGGCGAGGAGATCGATCTACCGGGTTTCTTGCAACTCGCGCAGGAGCGTCGCTCGTACGGGCAGATTTTGGCGAATCGCGATCTGACGACCGCGCCTTCCGCTCCGGGTTCCGCGCCTGATAGCGACGAGCGACCCTTGCCGATCGATGTTGTGCACCAGCTGCACCAAAAGAACCTAGAGAGCTTGCGCTCCGCTCCGCCGGGTAATCGCAATGACGTGCTGAATACCACGAGCTTCTTTGCTGGGCGTGCTTTTGCATCAAAAGCTTTCGAAGAGTCTGAAGCGGCGATCAAGAACGCGATCCGCGACGCGGCCTTGGCCGCAGGTCTAAACGATCGTGAAATCTCCGGCACGGGCGCGAGCGGTTGGAATAGCGGCCTTGGTCGTCCCTTATTGATCATTGATCCGAAGCGTAAGCTGATCGACATCAAGGAGTGGGTTAACAATCGAAACGTGCCGGTTCCGCCACTCGACCAGGCCGTGGCGGACTCCGCGGTTTGCGACCCTCTGGAAATCGATCGGCTGCGCAAGGACATGGCCGCGCGCCTCGGCGTCAGCGTTCCAGCCCTCAAAGGCGCGATCACTCGGCAACGCCAAGCGCGCGCCGAACGGAAAACCGACACGCTGTACGAATTGCGATCGGACACAACCCTGGCGATCCGCGAGGGACTCGCCAATCTACTATTGACCACCACCAGCGAACGCGATGAATTAGGTCTTCCGCTCAGCCAAGAATCAGCCGACCAACGGGCCGAAGAACTGCTCTGGGATTATGTTCGAAAGCAAGCACAAGTGTTCTGCACGAACGGCGGCCTGGGCTATCTACTTTTTAACGATAAAAAGGAGCAGCCCATTCCGGTCGCGCGTGACGGCTACGAACTGAACGATTTTCTCACCTCGCTTGGCATCCACTCCGGCGCTCGCGCACGCAACCGATTAGGCAAGCACCTTGGCACGATGTGTTGGCGCGAGGGAGCACGCGTCGAACCGCGAATCTCGTTTCACTTTGATTCCAAGGCATATGTCGCATATTTTGCCGAAGGGCCGGGTGAGCTTATTCGCATCTCGGCCAGCGAAATCACGCGCGTTCCGAACGGTACCGACGGGCAGCTCTTCCTCTTTCCACGAAACTACGAACCGTGGCACCTCGATCTGGACGCGCTGCCACCCTCCACTGATTTCTGCCCCGACGCCAATGCGCTTCTTCCACAATTGTTGTTCGATGTTTTGGAGTTTGAGAACGAATCGCTGATCCGCGAGGACCTCCACGTGCTGCTCAACGCCTACGTTGCGACCCTATTCTTGCCAAACATCGTCGCAGGAAAGCTTTTGCTTCAGGTGTTGGGCGATACCGGCTCCGGCAAGACGCTCTTTCTCCGTCTGTTGGGACGGCTCATCTACGGCCAACACTTCGAGGTCACCGGGCTGGACACCGACGAAAAGCAGGTCGAGAACGCGATCGTGAATAACTCTTTCGTTGCTTTCGACGATGTTAAGCGTACCTCGAATTCCGCGATCCTCGGGATAATCCGGCGCGCCTGCACCGGAGGTGCGTGCAAGCGTCGCGAACTCTACTCGACGTTCGGCGAAATAACCGAGCCATATCGCGCCGCCATCGCGATCACCTGTTCGGAGGAACCCTTCACCTCAAGCGATGAGATGAGCAACCGCGCGCTCATCATCCGGGCCAAACAACGTGATAATTATCTTGATGAGAAGTCCTTCCTCCAAAAGCTCGATAGGCATCGCGATCGACTCATGGCCGAGATGGTTGTTCGGCTACAAAATGTCATCATCGCGGTAAAGGCGCAGTGCAATTTTGAGCCTTCCCTCAAGTCGCGTATGGCGGGCTTTTCGACCTTTCTACTTCGTGTTGCGCGTCAGTGGGATTGGGGAGTCAGCGCACAACATGTTCTCGACGTGTGGCGAGAGGAACAAATCGGTGCGGGTCTCGACCCATCGATCATGGAGACGCTTGATCGGTGGATGTCACGCGAGGGATGGGAGAAGAGTAAGCGCTACAGCGCCGCTGAGCTTTGTCGCGAGCTCGAAAAGGTGAACATCAGCTGCAATATCGATGCCTGGTGGCACGGGAAGGACGCGGCCCTGGTCCGTGCGCTGCGCCGCGCGTTCCATGCCTATCAAAACCACTACGGATTCTGCTTCATCGGGCGAACCAGCGGGCCAAAGCCGGGTATATATTGGTTTGAGCCGAGCGACGAGCTTTTGAAGCAGATTCGTGAGCGAATGATGAGCCGCGCCTCGGGCCAGACTAAGATCTCCTTCTAAGAGTAGGGATAAAATCCCTACTTATAGTCTAAAAGTTTGAGTCAAAAACAGTTAAGAATGAAGATAGATTTGGCCCTAGAAAAAGGGTAAAGGAGTTAGGGTTTTATCCCTACTGGGGTACTAGCTGGTACCAGATGCGTCTTGGAGGGAAATCGCCGCGCCCTATCAATGATGTCATCTGGGGCGCGGATCGCGGCGGTTTTCTGGCGCCGGAAGAGGATTAAAGCGACGCGATCGACCGTCCCTGGCGGATTCGCTGCGCGTCGCATTTACTTGAGGCGTAGACCTCGAGAATCTTTTTTCGGTGACCAGCGATATTTTCCTTTACAAGTATTAGCAATTGGTTTACGGTTAGTTGGTACACACGCAAGGAGCAGTCCACCCTTCCTTAAAGCAGCAGTCTGATTCACAAACCCCGTAAGCGAGGTATACGCGCGTGGCGACCGAAGCGATTTTGATACGTGTCCCCGTGGATGTTAAGCGCGCGATCGAACAGCGCGCGCGTGACAACGATCGCAGCGCGTCGGCCGAGGTGCGACGTGTTGTGGTCGCTGCGTTCGCGCCTGCGCCGAAAGAACCGGTCAGCGACGCACCAACTGATCGCTGACGGGTATACGGGGTCATTTTTGTTTGCAAGAGGCCTTCGACACCGTGGCGAGTATTTCTTGAGATAAATCACTTCGCGCGCGAAGAATTTCACTTCGCGCGATTGAAAAACCTAGCCATAGACGCTTTCAGCGCAGCGTTTGGCCCGAGGTTGAAGCGCCCTTGGAGGAGTGATGTCGAATCCGCGAACTCCGATCGATGAGCTTGAGTTGGCGGGCAGCCCCAATCTGCTGCGCGCTCAGAAGCGCGTCAAGGCCGATGCGAACGTGGTTTTGACGCCCGAGGCGAAGTCCGAAATCGAGCGGCTCACCGAGTTGATTGCGCGTGCGATGAAGTGTTGCCACCGAGGTCAAACCGTGGACGGCAAACCAAACCCCGCGTTTCAAAATTTGGCCGCGCTGATTCGATCGCGCGAGCTTTTGTACAAGGGACGCAAGCCGGGCAGGAAATCCGCAGCCGAAATTCTGGCGGCAGCCGACGAAATGTTGAGGGCCAACTGATGACCAACGCCGGCGTGCAGCAAGTGATTGCGACAGCGGCCGTCCATGGGCGCGTAGTCTCCGAATACCAGGCAGAAGTGTTTCTGGGCGCTAAGGAAATCCTCGCGACGGATGCCAGCAATCAAAACGCGTGCACCGTTGTTCGGAACTTTTTGGCATACCTCGAAACCGGAGTAAAGGTGTGCAGCTTCGCCGAGTTCTTGCTGCCCTTGCCGGAAACCGACGAGGAAATCGCCGGCCATAATCGACGCGCAAATGAGTCCGTAGCTACACAGGAGGCACGACGATGAAACAGGTCGTTCAAGGTGAGACACGGCACCCACGCGAAGGTTGGGGGATCAAGCGTTTGTGGGATTCGTTGACGAGCCTGCCAAAACTTCAGGTCATTGATCCCAACGAGGATCACGCGGTCATTGGCCGCGTACAACACGTCATGCTCAAAAACGAAAAGCTGATGCAATTTTATTCACGAACGGGCTTGGGCCGCGCGCAGATTTTGCAAATGACGCGTGACCAAATCACCAACTTCGTGGAACGGGCAGAAACGAACCGCCGGAACGAGGTCGCCATGCCGCCACCGGCAATCGCCGCGCCGCAGACCGTGCCCGCGCCGCGCGTTGTGGACACGTGGGGAAACGCGTGAACGACTGTGAGCGCTTTGTGCGGTTAATCGCGTCGCAGCTGCGTGGCGCGAAGGTCCGTAAGAACTGCGTCTTGATAAATGTCCACGGAAGGAAGGAAAGCCATGAAGGCGAATCAACGACACCACAGCGTGCATCCACCGAGCGCGGTAAAGGCCAACACGGCGGTGAACGCGAAATCGGGTTGCGTCGCAACCGAAAAGCCGGCGGCACCCAACGCTAACTTCTCGCTGCCCAGCCCGGTCGGCGTCGATCCGATCAACGCGCGCGTCACCGCAGCCTCGACGGAAATCGATTTGCCCAACGACGACTGCAACAATCCCGACGACCCCGAGTGCGACGATCGCATGAAAGGACGGACGTTTGTTTACTGAGAAGCCGCACAAATCCCAACCCAGGAGGCATCGATGTTTTCAGAACCAGAAATCCAATTTCTGATGCAGTCACACAAGGTCGAAACGGCCGATAAGGTCAACCGTTGCCTGGCCGCCGTCAGCGACCTTCGCAACCTAGGCTGCCCGGCCAGCGTTTTCAACCGCGTTCTTGAGGATCGTGCCCGCAAGCTCGGTTCGCGTTTCGTCGAGTGGCGCAACCGCCGGGGCGAAACAACGCCGCCGGACGATCTCAGTCAACGCATACAAGGCAGTAAACTTTTCTAACCCTCACGCCGTGGACGACGGCCGCCCTTCTCGTCCAAACGAACACAAATTCGCAACACGGAAACTAAGATGAGTTTGTCCAAAAAAGCGATACTTGAAATTCAGGAACTCTCCTCGAAGGCAGAAATGCTCGCCCGTGGTAACCCATCGCAACGAAAGGAAGCGGATGTTTTGTGCCAGCGCATCTCGACGATCCGGCAGGTCGGATTGTCGTCTGATGAGGTGCGCGCGCTGTACGCTGAGGCGCTCAACGAATCGATCGCGCCATCAAAGGCGCAGGCGACGGACGCGGAATATCGCAGCCGGTTTGACAACTACCTGGCCGGACGGACCAGCGAGCGTGAGCTGCGCGACTTTCTGGCGGGAACGCAGTCGATCACCTACACGCAGGAAATCGCTGGCGGCGCGCTCGTGCCGTTTCAATACGACGAGACGCTTCGCGAGGCGATGGCGCAAACCGACCCGGTACTTTCGGCGGATGTCACGTCCTTCAGCATGACGCCCGGCCCGACGCTCCAACCCGAGCAAATTTCAGGCTACGACTTGAGCAACATTCAAGCCTCGATCGTCGGCGAGGCGTCGCAACAAAATCCGCAAACGATTCCAATTGTGCTCGGCGCAACGTTGAAAAACTCGATCATTTTCAAGGCGAGCTTTGCGGCATCGGTCGAAGCTGAAACCGACATTCCGTCGTTCGGCCAAAAGATCACGCGCGCCGGTGCCGTCGCGTTGGCGCGTAAGATCGGCTCCAGCGTATTGGGCGGACGCGGCGGCACGGACATCGCGGGCGTCGTGCAGGCGCTCGGTTCGGCCACCGTGAACAATGGAACGGCGGGCAAGATCACGCTCACGGACATCAACAACATCTACTTTTCTGTGGATCGTTTCTATCGCGCGGCCCCGCGCTGCGGCTGGCTTATGAACGACGCGGCTTTCAAGCTTCTAAGAGGTAGCGTGGATTCGCAAAATCGCCCACTGCTGAACGTGGAGCGAGACGGCGAGACGTTACTCGGGCGACCCATTTACGTTTCGCCGTCAATGGGGCGGGCGTACAGCAGCATCGGCCTAGTGGGCGCGGTGATCTTTGGTGATCTGTCCAGCATCGTCGTGCGCGCGTCGCGGCCCACGATTCAACGATCGATTCAGTCGGGGCAGGCTGACATCAGCAAAGGCGAAGCGCTTTGGATCGCAAGATGCAGGGCGGACGCAAGCTTTTTCGATCCGACCGGCGGAACGAACCCGCCCGCCGTCTTAGCCGCCGTTAGCTAAAAAAGACCTCCGGCTCAGGGCTCGGGCCGGGACGCGACGCGCAAGTCCAGGGCTCGGAATCACCCTCATTAACGCGTCGCGTAAGCGAGGCGGGGAGCGTTGACCCTTCCCGCCGCTTCAACCTTCGGGGCTGTGGCCCCGCGTCCGATTTAACGCCTCGAAAGATGCGCGCCGCGCGACCTCCAACGCGCGGGCCGCGCGAACTCCCCTCGGCGCGGGGGCAACTTTCTTCGGAGGAAGTACGAACCGCAGTGTTCGATTCGGCGGCATTTCTGGTCATTAGTTCTTGTGTAGGGGTTATGGCGATGATAATTAACTGGTAAGGGCCATTCTTTCTTGTGGACACCAGGACTTCTATGAGTAGAATTGCAGCGACGCGCATCCCGATGCCAAGACCGAGAGCGATCTCACTGTTCACCGGCTGCGGTGGTTCCGACCTTGCCGTACAGCGCTCGGGATACAAAATAGTTTGGGCGAATGATATTTGGAGGCCTGCCTGCGAGACATACAAGGACAATATCCGAGACGCGCGAATTCGGGTCGGCGACATCGCTCGTTTCAAGAAATTTCCCAAGGCTGAATTGCTGGTAGGCTGCTATCCCTGCCAAGGATATAGCCAAGGCGGTAAGCGGAAATGGAAAGAGTCAATTAACTACCTTTACCGAGAGTTTGACAGGGTTTTGAGATCGGTCAAGCCGAAGGCTTTCGTCGTCGAGAACGTTAACGGAATGGTGTACGGCGAGAATCGCACTCTGCTGCAAAACCAACTACATCGCTATCGTTTAGCTGGTTACAGAGTGAAATGGCAGGTGCTTAACGCGAGAGATTTCGGCGTCGCGCAGCATCGGCGCCGCGTCTTTCTCGTTGGAGTTCGATCGGACCTCAATGTTGAGTACAAGTTCCCCGAACCTACGCACGGACCGGGGAGGCGACGGTTTGTAACTCAACGTGACGCCATTGGGCACCTTCCCTCTTGGCCGCGGGGCGAATTCAACCAAGAATCGTTTCACTGGTATTACCTTTCCCGAAAAAGGCGTCTTCCTTGGGGCAAGCAGAGTCCTTGCATCGTGGGTCATTGGCGCCACGTTCCGCTACATCCACTTAGTCCGCCCTTGAAGCGAATCGACACAGACCATTGGAGATTTCGACGAAAGGCCCGGGCCCGGCGCCTTTCCTACCGGGAGTGCGCGCTCCTTCAGGGATTTCCTAGGTCCTTTAAGTGGAATAGAGGGAATATCCGAGAGAGATTTCAAATGATAGGCAACGCTGTCCCCCCACCCCTATTCGAGGCGGTTGTGAAGGCATTGCCTCGTAGATGGAAATAGAATGGCAGATGGACCACAGCGGCTTCCTAGGGCGCAGGACGAAGCGCGGTTCGACTACGTTCCAACCGGGGATTTGCTATACGACCCGCAGAACCCGCGTCTAGGCGGCGCAGCCAAGCGCAAAAATCCAGAGCAGATCCAAAAGTATCTCGAAGGGAACCCCCACTACGCGCTCGACCTCGTAGGGTCGATAGTGGAGAACGGGTTTCTTCCATACGAACCCCTCATCGTCAGAAGACAAGGGAACAAGTTTGTCGTGATTGAGGGAAATCGACGTTTGGCGGCGGTACGTTCAATTCTTTCCAGCCCCCCTGGCAGGTATCCACAAGAAGTAGTGGACGGCCTCCAGAGCCTGCCTGTACTAGTCTTCGCTGAGGGTGCCAACCGTGGGGAGAATGAGGATGTCCTCAGATACCTTGGAGTAAAACACCTCTTTGGCTTTCGGGATTGGCCCCCAACTAGCAAAGCCATGTTTCTTGATGAGCGGGTCAGATCCAAGAAAAATTTGGAGCAACTATTGAGAGAACTGAATATTACCAAACAGGAGGTAGCGCGCTACCTTATTCCATATCGCCTCAGAAAGGCGGCGAGGGAGATCTTCAGCAAAGTCAATGCCGAGGATTTTTGGTCTCTCGCTGAATCGTTTGGCCGGACAAAGATTAAGGCGTACATCCAGCTGGATGTAGATCGCCGCACAATGCGTGTCAAGATGTTCGACAAAACTAAATTGCGGTATCTGACGCATTTTCTCTACGGAGCGAATCGGCGGGTGACAGACACTCGCCAACTCTCGGCCCTTGGTAAAGTGCTTGGCTCTCCTAAAGCCGCGAAGGTGTTGGAAAAGGGTGCGACTCTCGAAGAAGCTTCTTTGTATGTTGCTTCGAAGCAAGAGACGATCGGCCATCTACTGCGGCAGTTAGAGAAAATCTTCGAAAAGATCAAGACGTTATCTCCCGGGAAAGAAGATAAAGCAAAAATCCACGACGTTGTGCAGGTCCTCAGCAGGAAGCTAGGGGCATGATCCGCTAATGCCGAGCAATCCAGCCTTCGACCTGTTCGAGGAAATTTGTGCGGAACTCAGCGGCAAGTTGGAGGCGTTTCTCATCGACGATGACTTTTCGCCGACAATGTTGGAAAGGCTCGGAAAATGGTCCGGTGAAACAGCAACGGTTTCGGCTCTGACGAAAGCCTTAAAGTACTTGGAGAAACACTTTGACGCGCGAGGGGCGAAATTGCCGTTCAGCTATGATCTAGATACGGGCCACTTCGTTAGTCTCGATGCCGAATACATTGAATTTGTGGCAGAAGCCCAAGATCGCAGAAGCCTCGCCAAAGAGGGGCGGCATTTCGAACTGAGCACTAGCAAACACATCGCAAGCAAACTCACAGGCATTGTACAAAGAGTTGGCTCACCGAGGAAAAGTCACAAAACCCGAGCACAATTCGCCGCTTACCTCGCAAAAGAGTTCGGGTTTGATCAGGATGTACTCGTTGGCAACGACCAAGATGGAGGCCTTGATATACTTTGGTTCCCTCCGTTGGGTGCATTTCCGTTCCGTGCGATGGTGTCGATCCAGTGTAAAAATTCCCTGTACGATCGAGCGGACGGTCTAGCGTCTGTCGGAAGAGCGAAGCAATGCCTGTCACGCCACTCACATGCGTCAGCTGATGAGGGACATTTGCATTGCGTGATTTATAATGACTACATCGACGAGAAAATATTGGTACACGCCCGCAATGTGGGATTCATCCCTCTAGGCTTAAGCGATCTTGCGCCACTCACTGCACCCGTATTGTTTAAGCAGCTGTAGCTAGGGTTCAAGCAATGGCTCTTCCGGAATTCGGGATACCTCCAGAGAATCGCAGTAGAAACATGCGCGCGATTCGTTCCTCAGGCAATGTGACGACGGAAAAGCGCCTTGCCGCGTTGTTTAAGGCCCATCGAATTCGGGGTTGGCGGTCTCAGCCGCCCGATATCTTAGGTAAACCCGATTTCATCATCAGGCGAAAACATATCATCATTTTCGTCGATGGATGCTTCTTCCATGGCTGTCCACGGTGCGGACACATACCTCGAACTAACAGAACTTATTGGGCTGCGAAAATAAGTAGAAATATTCGCAGAGACCAAATGATTTCGAAACGTCTCCGTGTACTAGGGTACCGCGTGATCCGAATTTGGGAGTGCCAGCTACGCGAGAACCCGAACCTGTGCCTAGGTCGAGTTTTGCGGGCTACAAGGACGCGTGGAATGTTGACTGGGAAGGGCGCTCAAGCAAAACCCTAGGAAAGGATACAACTCAAGAGAATCCCTACGCTTACATCACTGCATCACCGGCATCTCGCCTAGCGCGGAAAGAACTCCCCAGCTAAAAGCGCTAACCAGTAAGAGCAAAGCGCAGAGATATGAAACGTAAAGGCTCAGGCGAGACAATAGCAGTGACTTCGGCGTCCAAAGCTTCCAAATTTCTTCTTCGTTCGTTCCCCTATTGCGTAGCATGTCCCAATCGCTTTCCCGATCAAAATTTGCCCTGGCGAATTCTGTTCTCTCCCATCCCACGCTGACTTGAACGGCCGTTCCCATACTTGGTATTTCCACCGTACGGACGAACCGAATCAGCAAGGCGACGTAAACAATCAACGGTAGCAGGGCTGCTACCATGGCGCGGTACACGCGCCTACGATTCTGTTGGGAGTAGTTAGCTCTGGAGAAATATGCGCAATATGTGGCCGCCAGCGCACACACGACAGCTAATAATCGCGCCGGTCCCTCTGCGTTGCCCAGGGGAGGGAAACCAGCAGCCATGGCGTCGCCTGGAAGGAACCTGGACAAAAGCGGAATGGCTGAAAACAAGCTAGCCAAGCCGCCCCACCCGCTCACAAACGCACGATAGTAGGCGTTGAGCGTAATCGGACGGTTGTCGGCCATGGCGATCGGTCCTAAGGTTGGAGGTTCACATTTATTACGTGATTTGATTCTCTGAACGGATCATGTTCTCGCTGCTCAGTTTTGTAGCCTGACTTTTCGAACTTGACGATCCAGATTGCGAGCGGAAGAGACTTTAATACCGTGTTCGTGGCGTCCGGGTTCTGGTGGCAAGGGTCAGGGCGTCGGTGATAACACACGGACGCACCCGCAGGGTTACTCTCCACGGTGAGGTCGAACACCAGCGATTGTGCATTTGCAGCTAGATTGTAGGCCGCTTCGTTCTGCTCAAACGGGCGCAAAGCCGCCTGAGCGACGAGCGGATAATTTGGCTGTGGCGCTTTTTGTTGGGATACACGAAGTAGCGAAGCCGGGGCACCAATTTCTCTGCTCATAGGTGCGAGTTTCTTTTGATCCTTTCTAAGACCTTTCAAGACCTCCTCGTAGCTCAACCGGAGGTCCTCGAAGAAGACACGCTCGGCATCTCCCTGGGTGTCTGCACTGGCCAGCCCGCGAAACGCCACCTGAGTCTTCGCCAACGCTTCGAGAGCCTCGCCGACATGCCGCCGTATAACTGGCTCAAGAGATGCGGATGAATTCTGCACGTCGGATTGCGCCAGCACGGCTTTGAAACTCTGTACTTGGAGTTGCAAAGCGAATGCGGCCCTTCGGAAGAGTTGGACTTGGGATGGGTTGATCTGAATCTCCGCGGACGATGGAAAGATGAGATTAGAGTTGGGAAGGACCTCGAATGATACGTCAGAAGACTTGATTGGAAGCGATTCGAGTCCAGTCCAAAACCCGTATATATGAATTGTGCCCTTGCCACCCCTTGCGGTAGCAGGGATGTGGAAGGTTACCGGGATGTCTTTCTGCCCTGCGCTGATCGGAAGTGTTGACGTACTAATTGTAGTTGCATTAGCTGCGATATAAAACTGGACAACTCCTCCGCTGAATGTAGGTGCCCTGTCCAGCTTGATTGTAAATTGCAAATCCTCACCAGCCTTAATGAACTCCGGCACGCCGATGATGGTGGATTCCAGTGTGGGTGGAGGTTCCTGTCCTAAGTCAGAACCCACAGATAGCAAGATCAAAAATCCTAGAAGTAATATGTAATCAAATCGTTTTATTTTCATTAAACGGCGACCACATTAGCATACTTGTGCGCTGAGAAGAAGTTTGTGCCGTCTACTGTGCGCGGCTTTGCTTGCAAGAGCCTCAAAACAGGGCTCGGGCCCACGATGAAAACGACGATAGATTTTTCGACAACCTGGTCTAGAAAGCCTCTCAACCGCCTAGAACACCACCAACGCCAGATCTCGCGAGTCTACAGTTTGTCCCCGAGATGTTTACTATTTACATAGTTATGACGACGCGATTAAATACGATCGACGGGTCACGCGGGACCGTATCGATGGACGAAAACGAAATGATAGGATCATTTCGAACGGGAGGCAAAATATGGCCTACGCAACTGGGGAAACATCGAAGGTCGGCGGTCAATTGGAAGCGATGAAGGATCCCGGCAAAAAGCGGAGTGACGGCTGACAATGAAAAAGTCGTCGAAACGCCCCTATCGCGAAGGGTGCATATTTCCGCGCGGGCGAATTCTCTGGATCAAGTGGCGTGAGGTGCGTCGGCATCCAGACGGAACGACCAATTACATTCAGCACGCTGAGTCAACCAAATCGGACGACATGAGGGTCGCGCAGAGTCGCCTGCGCGCCAAGCTCATGGCGCTAGGCCACCGCCCCGCGCTGAGTGTTGACGCTGCGAAGGTTTCCTACGAGGACATGCGCGAGAACTTCCTCGCGTACTGCGTCGAAAACAAGCGCCGATCGCTCAGACACGATCGGGAAGGGAAGCCGACCCTCGCGACGCTGCCGCGCCTGGATAAGGCCTTCGCCGGCTGGCTCGCCAAGGACATCACCACCAAAGCGCTGCGTCGATTCCGGTCCGAGGGCCACGCCGAGGGCCTGTCGGACATGCGCCTTAACCGCTACATCGCCACCATACGCGCCATGATGCGGCAGGCCGCGAAAGACGAGCTGATTACCAGCGCCGAAATGCCTGCCTATTTCCCTACTGTCGGCGAGAGTAAGAAAGCGCGAGGCGCATTCTACATAACGCAGAAGTGGGCCGATGCGCTGATGAAGATCCTAGAGGAGCCGCTTCGCTCGGCCTTTTGGCTGGCGTACAAGTACGCGGTCCGCGTTAACGAGCTACGGCAGCTGCGTTGGCGCGACATTGACCTCAAGGCGCGAACCGTGATAATTCGTGCCGAGGTCGCCAAGACCGGCGAGCCGCGCACCGTGCCGTTACCCAAGCTGTTCAATCGCAAGCCGGGCGCGCCCGATGACTTGGTATTTCCCATCGGCGATCGCCGCGAGCAGTGGCAGCAGGCTTGTGTTAAGGTGGGTGCCGGACGGCTTGAGGAGCTGCCCAACGGCAGCAAAAGGTACGTCGGTCCGTTGCTTCGGCACACGCGCCACACGGCGGTTCGCAACATGATCGACAAGGGCCTTGATCGACAGCGCGCGAAGGACATCTCGGGTCACGTGACCGACACGATGTTCAACCGCTACGACATCGGAAAGTCGGGCGATGTCGAGAAAGCCCGCAAGATCATTGAGGATTAGCGTGACTGTACTCAATTGTACTCAATGATCTGTAATTGCGTGTAAATTGATGTAACCGAATAGCGCATTAATTCAGGGATTTTCACCAATTCAGCGATATTGGAAAGGTGAAATTGGGACTTAAAATCCCCTGACGCTCACGCGTCGTGTGGGTTCGACCCCCACCCCGGGTACTTTGAGTCCGCGCGTCCGTCCTTGCGAGTGCTAACGGTTGCCTTCGCCTTGTCCGGGTTGATTTG
>Ga0335085_10008446_pt1 | contig 15715 bp, 15 predicted proteins | sample Lox_Sample_45_FD_206712 | JGI IMG/M metagenome (GOLD analysis project Ga0335085, IMG submission 206712) | Soil microbial communities from Loxahatchee National Wildlife Refuge, Florida, United States - Lox_Sample_4.5 | ecosystem: Environmental > Terrestrial > Soil > Wetlands | place: USA...
CCTCCACCTGCCGTCCTACCTGTCCATCCCGCTGGTGATGGCGGCCACCGCCGGGCTCGGGCTGCTCGTCGGCTGGCCCTCGCGCCGGCTGATCGGCGACTACCTGGCGATCATCACGCTGTTCTTCGGCGAGGCGTTCGTCGAGTTCACCAACAACGTCGCCCCCAGCGTGCTCGGCGGCCCGAACGGGATCGTCGGGATCGACGCGATCCACCTGTTCGGGTACACGTTCACCACCAATCAGTCCTACTACTACCTGCTGGTGGTCGTGCTGGTCGTGACCATGGGGGTGCTGCGGCTGCTCGACACCTCCCGCACCGGCCGGGCCTGGCGCGCGGTGCGGGAAGACCCGCTGGCCGCGGCGTCGATGACGATCCCGGTGAACCGGGTCAAGCTGATGGCGTTCGCGTTCGGCGCGGCGGTCGCGGCCCTGGCCGGCACCATCTTCGCGGCCCAGCAGATCAGCGTGTTCCCCACCGACTTCGACACGCCCATCCTGATCCTGGTCTATGCCGGGCTGATCCTCGGCGGGGCGGGCAGCATCGCCGGCGCCTGCACCGGCGCCCTGGTGGTCATGGTCGTCTACGACGGGCTGCTGCGCAGCCCCACCGAATCCGGCTACCTCTTCTACGGCCTGATCCTGCTGACCCTGCTGGCCAAGCTGCGGCCATGGCGTCGGCTGGTGCTGGTCCTCGCGGCGACCGTGGCGCTCGGCTACGCCGTCCACGCGATCGCCGCCGCTATCTCGGACAGCGCGGTGGCGGGCGGGCCGCACTCGACCGGCTTGATCGCCGGCGCGCTGCGCGACTGGGTGGTCGTCCCGGCCAACGCCACCGTGGCCGGGAACTGGGGCTTCGTGGCGCTGGTGTGCCTGCTGGTCGCGCTGGTCCAGGTCAGCAGCCAGTGGCGGACCATCCTGTTGCCACCGACGCTGTACCTGGCAGCATTCGTGTGGGAGACGCGGCTGGCCGCCGAGCCGGCCATTACCAGGCAGCTCATGATCGGTGCGATCCTGATCGTGATGATGAACGCGAGGCCGCAGGGCCTGTTCGGGTCGCGGCGGGTGGAGGCTCTGACGTGAGCGATCCCGTGCTGGAGCTTGACCGCCTTTCGCTGTCCTTCGGCGGCCTGCGGGCGCTGTCGGAGCTGGACCTCGCCGTCGGCGAGCGGGAGATCGTCAGCCTGATCGGGCCGAATGGCGCGGGCAAATCCACCGTCTTCAACGTGATCACCGGCGTCTACGAGCCGAGTTCGGGTGACGTCAGGTTCGCCGGCCGGTCGATCGCCGGGCTGGCGCCGCACACCATTGCCCGGCTGGGGATCGGCCGGACGTTCCAGAGCCTGCGGCTGTTCCTGAACATGACGGTGCTCGAGAACGTGATGGCCGCGACCTACGGCAACACCAAGGCGATGCCGTGGGAGTCGGTGCTGCGGCTGCCGCGGGCCAGGCGGGAGGAGCGCGAGGCGCGGGCGCTCGCCGAGGACGTGCTGTCGTTCTTCGGCCAGCGGCTCGCCGGGTACCGGTGGGAACAGCCCGCCTACTCGCTGTCCTACGCGAACCGGCGCCGGCTCGAGATCGCCCGCGCGCTCGCCACCAGCCCGCGGCTGCTGCTGCTCGACGAGCCGGCCGCGGGCATGAATCCGGCCGAGACGCACGAGGTCACCGCGCTGATCTCCCGGCTGCGGGAGGAGCGCGGCGTGTCGATTCTGGTCATCGAGCACGACATGCACGTGGTGGACACCTGCTCCGACCGGGTGGTCGCCCTCGACCACGGGGTCAAGATCGCCGAGGGCGGCTTCGACCAGGTGGCCGCCCACCCGGCGGTGGTCGAGGCCTATCTCGGCCGGGACCCCGGAGCGCTAGCGGAGGACGCGGGGTGAGCGACATGCTGCTAAGCCTCGACAGCGTGACCACGTACTACGGGCAGATGCGGATCCTGGAGGGGATCTCGCTGAACGTCGGCGAGGGCGAGATGGTCTGCCTGCTCGGCGGCAACGCCTCGGGCAAGTCGACCACGCTGAAGACGATCCTGGGCATCGTACGGCCGCGCACCGGGCGGGTGCTGCTCGACGGCAACGACGTGACGCAGTGGCCCGTGCCGCGGCGGATCTCCGCCGGGCTGGCCATTGTCCCGGAGAACCGCCGGCTGTTCGGCCAGATGACGGTCAGGGAGAACCTCGAACTCGGGGCGGTGCTGCGCGGCGGCGAGAAGCTGGACGACGACTACGACCGGGTCCACGCGCTGTTCCCCCGGCTGCTCGAACGCCGCAGCCAGCTCGCGTGCACGCTGTCGGGTGGCGAGCAGCAGATGGTCGCGATGGGCCGGGCGCTGATGTCACGGCCCCGGCTGCTGCTGATGGACGAGCCCTCGATGGGCCTGTCACCCGCCCTGGTGCAGCAGAATTTCCAGATCATCAAGGACATTCACGCCACCGGGGTGTCGGTCCTGATGGTCGAGCAGAACGCGACCATGGCGCTTTCCATCGCCGATCGCGGGTATGTCCTGTCCACCGGCGAAATCGTGCTCGAGGGACCGGCGTCGCGGCTGTTGCGCAGCGAGGATCTCAAGCGGGCGTACCTGGGCCGGTGAGGCCGAAGGGGAGGCAGCGGTGACGGCAGGGGTGGGCGCCACGGTCCGCACGGTTCTCGACACCGGCGGCGGGCTGGTCCGGCGGCAGGTAGAGGTGCCGGCCGGGGCCCATCACGCCGGCGCCGCGGGGCCCGGCGGCGAGCTGTGCTTCGTGATCGACGGCACCGGGCAGCTCAGTTCCGCGGCCGCGCCTGACCGGCCGGTGCAGCCGGACACCGGCGTGTGGCTGCCGCCCGGCACCAGCTACTCACTGGCCGCCGCCGGGCCCGGGCCGCTGCGGCTCGACAGCGTGCTGCTGCCCGCGTCCGCACCCGGCGCGGAGCCAGACGGCACGGATCCGGACGGCACAGTGCCGGACGGTGCTGGCGGGCCGCTGCTGGCGGACCTGGCCGAGCAGCCGGCCGAGATCACCGGTGACCGCCAGTTCCGGGTGCTCTTCGCGCCGGGCCAGGGCTGCGCCGCCGCCACCCAGTTCGTGGGGGAGATCCCGCCCGGCCGGGCCCCCTTCCACACCCACACCTACGACGAGGTCGTGCTCATCCTGGCGGGGGAGGGCGTGCTCCACATGGGCGACGAAGATCGCCCGCTCGCCCCCGGCAGCTGCCTGCACCTCGCCCCCGGCACCCCGCACTGCCTGGAGAACACCGGCCAGAGCACGCTGCGGGTGCTGGGCGTCTTCCACCCCGGCGGCAGCCCCGCCGCCAAGAAACCAGCCAACGGCTGACACCAGTCCGGTGACCGCGGAGGCTAGCGCGTGCGGTCGGCCGCCAGCAGCCGCAGTTCCCGGGCCCGCCGCACGGCTGAGGACCGGTCACCAACAGCGAGCTTGGCATAGATGCTGCGGATATGCGCGCTGACGGTGTTCACCGAGACGGACAGCACGCCGGCGATCTCGGGCCGGGACAGGTTGGTCGGCAGATATCGCAGCACCCTAAGCTCGCCCGGGCTGAGCTCCTCCGTCGGCGAGAATGAGGACTGCTCTTTGCCCACCGGGGATGAGCCGTGCAGGACGCCGAGGATGTCGGCGAGCAGTGCGGCATGCGCTGTCTGGTGCCGCGGCAGCGCCTCCAGCAGCCCGGCCGAGCCGGTCATCGCGAACGGCAGGATCAGCCGGTCGGATTCGGCCAGGGCCAGCGCCCGTTCCGCCGCCTGGTTCGCCGCCCGCTGGTCACCGAGCTCACGGTGGGCGAGCCCGGCCAGCACATTCGCCTCCACGACGGTGACGTACCCGAGGACCGGCGCCGTGCCATCGAGAACATCGTGCAGCGCGTCCAGGGCTCCGGCCGGATTCCCCTCGGCCAGGCAGATCGTCGCGCGGGCGTTAGCGATTTCTCCCGCGCCACCCCGTTCGTCATCAAGGGACGCCAGCCCCGCCCGGGCCTCGCCGGTCATCCCCAGCCGAGCCTGGGTGGCCAGCCGCCAGCCGGTCATCTGGCTGGCCAGCGCCTGCGACCCCGCCAGCTGCGATGCCAGGTCTTCGGCCGCGCCGAACTCCGCGAGCGCCTCATGGTGGCGGCCGCGGCCGGCGTGCAGCATCCCGGACGTCTGGTGCAGCAGCAGCCTGATGTCCGGCCCGATATCGGTTTGCAGTGCGAGTTCGGTGCGCTGCAGCCACCGCTCGCCCTCGTCGAACTCACCCAGCAGCACCAGGTTGCCGGCCAGCGTCATCAGCGCGGGTGCGATCACCGGTTCCGTGCCCCAGCCGTACCGTTCGGCGACCTCTATCGCCTGGTGGCAGCGCCGCTGGGTCTCGGTGAACGCATCGGCCTTCGGCGTGGCAGCGTCGTGGAAGATGTACGCGAACCCTAGCTGCGCAAGGCAGCCGACCTCGAGGTAGGGCCGGCCGATCTCCCGGGCCAGGATGGCGCCCTCCTGGAGGTGGCGTTCGGCGTCCGGCAGCCCGAGCGTCCACGCCTCGGCGGTCCCCAGGTTCATCAGCGCGACCGCGCGCAGGTCGCTGCCGAGTGCGATGTCCTCTTCGGACGGCCCGGTGAGCGGGGAGGCCAGGAACCTGACCTGCTCGATGACCCCGGCCAGGTCACCGCGCCGCCGGGCCAGCGACAGCTGCAGCGACGCGACCGCCACCTGGAGGCGATGCTGACGTGCAGGCGGTGCGGTCCCGGCGTGGGCCCTGGCGACTGCCAGGTGCGCGGCCGCCTGGTCTAGGCGTCCCTGGGCGAGGTCAACGGTCGCACGCACCAGGGCCAGCTCGGGGTGGTCTTCGCCCGCCGGGAAGGCCCGCAGCAGCGCCTGCATGGTCTGGGCCTGTCCGTCGAGGGTCAGGCTGAACGAATGGTCGGCGAGCAGCCGGGCCGCGCTGGGCCAGTCGCCCGCCGCCTGCGTGTGCCCGATGGCCTCGGCCGCTTGGCCCTGCCCGGTGAACCAGCCGGCGGCGCGCCGGTGCAGCGCGGGTACTTCTTCTGGCAATCTCCGGCGCAACTCCAGCCGCAGGAAATCCGCGAAGAGGTGGTGGTAGCGGAACCAGGTCCGCCCGGGATCGAGGGAGACGACGAACGCGTTGGCGTCCTCGAGGTCCAGCAGGATCCGTTCCGAGCCCAGCCGGCCGGTCAGCAGATCGGCCAGCTCGCCGTTGACCCGGTCGAGCAGGCAGGTCCGCAGCAGCAGATCCTGGACGCCGGGCGGCTGGCGGTCAAGCATCTCGGCGATCAGGTACTCGGCGACCGTGCGGTCGCTGCCGGAGAACTCGGCGACGAACCGCTCCGGGTCAGGGTGACCGGCCAGCGAGATCGCCGCCAGCCGCAGGCCCGCGGCCCACCCCTCGGTCCGCTGGTACAGCAGCGCGACCCCAGCCTCCGGCAGCACGACACCCGCGGCGCCCAGCAGTTCGCGGGTTTCGCGCTCGGAAAAGCGCAGGTCCGCCGCGCGGACTTCGGCCAGCTCGCCCGCCAGGCGCAGCTCGTGCAGGCCCAGCCGCAGGTCGCGGCGGGTGGTCAGGATCGCGTGCACCTGCGGGGGAAGGTTCACCAGCAGCCAGGTGAGCTGAGCGAGCGCCGCCGGCGAATCCAGCTCGTGCAGATCGTCGACCACCAGCGTGACGCCGTCCCGGGCATCGGCGAGCTCCGACAGCACCCGGCCGGCCATCGCCGGTGCGTTGAAGTCAGGTGTCGCCGGCGGCGGTTCCGCACCGCTGTCCGCACTGATGGCCCGGCGGACCGCGCCCAGCAGGCCCAGCCAGAACTGCTGGGTGTCGTGCTGGCCGCGCTGCACCTGCACGAGGGCCAGCCGGCGCCGCTGCCCGGGACCGTCGGCCCACGCCCGCAGCAGGCACGTCTTGCCGCTGCCGGCCGGAGCCGAGATCACCGTCACCTTCCGCGCCGCCGCGCGATCCAGGACAGCGACGAGATCGGCCCGGTCGACGAGCCGGGGAACTACCCGAGCCACGGTCACTCGGTATCAGGCGGGTGTCAGTACTGTCAACGGCTGGCCTGGCCGCCGCCGGGCCGCTCGCGCTAGGGCAGGGTGAGGATGATGCGCTCGTGGACGGTTCGGCTTTCCAGCCGGCGGTGGGCCTCGGCGGCCTGCTGCATGGGCATGGAAATGTGCGCCCGCAGCCGGAGCCGGCCAGCGGCCAGCCGCGCCATCGTCTCATCCAGGGCACCGGGCGCGCGGCCGGGCGCGGGTTCGGACAGCGTGACGCCGAAATCGGCGGCGGCCGGATCGGACAAGGTGATGACCCGCTCGGGTCCGCCCGCCAGGGCGATCGCGTCGGCCAGGACGCCCTGGCCAGCCGCGTCGAACACGGCATCCACCGTGCCCAGCGCGCGGACCCGGTCGGCCAGGCCCGCGCCGTACCGCACCGGAGTGGCGCCCAGCTCGCGGACGAGCGGTTCGTCGTGCCCGCCGACCACGCTGATCACCTTGACCCCGGCGGCGACCGCGAGCTGCGTCGCGATAACGCCGACCGAGCCGCCGCCGCCGAACAGCAGCAGCGTCTCCCCGCTGGTGACGGCCAGCTGCCGCAGGACACCGACGGCCGCCTCGGCCGAGCTGGGCAGCGCGGCGGCATCGAGCCACGAGACGGCCGCTGGCTTGCCGGTCCAGATCGACGCCACCGCGTACTCGGCATAACCGCCCAGGCCGAACAGCAGGGCCGTGACGTCGTCGCCGGCGGACGTGCCGGTCACGCCGGGCCCGACCGCGTCGACGGTGCCCGCGGCCTCGAAGCCGAGCACCGCGTCCGGAGGCAGCGGGATGGCCTTGAGGTACCCGGCCCGCAGGGCCAGGTCGGTCGGGCTGACGCCGGCCGCCTTGACCTTGATCCTGATCTGTCCCGCACCCGGTTCGGGAAGCGGGACGGCGGCCCACTTCAGCACCTCGGGCGGTCCGTATTCGGTCATCACAACCGCGTTGGGCATGTCAGTTCCTTCCTCGCACCTGTCAAATTACGTGACATATCACGTAACTGTCAACGTGATACATCACGTAATCGCGGCCCGAAGGCTGCGGGACCCGGCGCGGCTGGGGCCGCGCGCCAAGGGTTAGGTAGAGAGCATCCGGAAATTCCATGAGTGGCTTTCTGGGATTCTTTGCATTAGAGAACCATTTTCACGGAACTGGGTCCGCACAGATCAGGGGCTTCGTGGTGCAGGAGAGGCGCCTGGTGCAAGGCCGCGGCCGCGGTTCAGGACGGCAGTCATGACCAAGATCAACAGGGCACTCTCTAGCCCTCCACCGGGTGCCAGTCGGCCGGCGGCGGGAGCGAGCCCTGCTTGACGATGTTGGCGTACACGCTTTCCAGGGCCTCGGCGAGCGGCGCCACCAGGTCGGCTGGCAGCCCCTCGAAGAACAGCCGGCGGACAAGATCGACGTGCCCGGGCGCTGCGTCCGCCAGCGCCTGCCGCCCGTGGCTGGTCAGGGTCACCTCGGTTGCCCGCCGGTCGGCGGCGGACGGGCCGCACGTCACCAGGCCCCGTTCGTTCATCCGCCTTACGTGGTGGGACACCCGGCTACGCTCCCAGCCGAGCTGGGCGGCGAGCACCGTGACCGGCATCCGCCCCTCGCCGGCGACGCTCAGCGCCGTCAGCACGTCATAGTCCGGCAGCGACATGCCGCTGTCGGCGAGGAGCTGGCGGTTCATCTCGTACGCCAGCCGCAGCTGCACCCGGATGTAGGCCAGCCACGCCCGCTGCTGGTCCCCACCGAGCCATCCGCCAGCAGGCGCGGTGCCGACCTTGTCGTTACGTGACATATCACCCGAGCGTACCGCTCACGGCCAGCGCCTGGGCGAGCTCGGTGATCGACGTGGCGGTCAGGTCCCAGTCATCGGCGGCGGCCAGGTCCGTGACTTGACCGGGGCCGTATTCGGTCGGGCGGGCGATGAATGCGGTCGCGAGTCCTGCTCGTCTCGCTCCCGCCAGGTCGCTGTTGTGCGCCGCGGCCAGCATGACCTCGTCCGGATCGAGTCCGAGCAGGGCGACAGGTATCCGGTAGGCATCCAGGCTCCGTAAACCGGTCACGGCTACCCCAGAGCCCGGGCGATGGCGGCCAGCGCTTCGCTGAAACATGGCAGGGCATCGGGGTCGACGTGGTCGAGGACGCGGTCCCGCACGCTGGCCAGGTGCACCGGGTACGCGGCCTGCAGGCGGGCCAGGCCGATGGCGGTCAGCGTCACGTCGATTCCCCTGGCGTCGGCGGGGCTGCGCGTCTTGCGGATGAGCCCACTGGCCGCGAGCTCATCGACCAGGCGCGTGGTCCGGCTTCCTGACAGGTACACGCGGTTCGCGAGCTCGGTGATCCGGAGCCGGTGATCGGGCGCTTCTGACAGGCTCATCAAGGTCGTGTACTCGCTCAGCGAGATGTCCTGTGATACGGCGGAGCCACCGCTGCCCTGGCTGGTCATCACCACCCGTTATATTCCGTTATGTCCGGATCCGAGATTGGGACATACCGGGCACGGACCATGATCGTGAACAGTTTCGGACAGCATTTGTCCCGAACTGTTCACGATCATGAACAGCAGGGCATGAGGGAGTCTCGCTTAAGTTCCTGGCATTTTGCGCCGGCCCGGTCCGTATCCACTCTTCCAAGGGCACCTCCACGTCCCCCCACGGATGGGCAACAGTCACCACGATGTCGGGATAGTTCTCTGGCGGCAGCATTGTCGTTACCTCCCAGCGGAACGGGCGCGCGGCTTGCGAGGCCGGTTCCATCAAGTGCGCGTCCTGGCCCGGCCCCCGGCACCTGGGGCTTTGACCTGGCGGGACTGGGTGGCGCGCCCCCGGTTCTGCGAGTGCGGCCGCCTCACGATCATGTCTTTGTGGGGACAACACAACCGAAGGCGGCTGCTGCTGCCAGGATAGGCCGGCCTGGCGGGCCGGAAACGGGCTGAGCTGCCTGGTGCGCTGACCTGACGGCGCCAGGTGCTGTTACCGGTAAATCACCGGGATCCGGTGACGACCGCTAACCGCCCCGGCGGTGAACCTGGACGGGTCCTGACCGGTACCCAGATAGGAGATCACCGTGACAACCGGCACCGAGGCGCTCGTGCGCCACGCCTATCACCTGGCAGAAGGTGATGTCCTGGACGCCCAGGGGTTCATGGACCTGTTCGCCGAGGACGGCGTGTTCAACGGCATCGGCGGTCCGGCGGGCCCGGAGAGTTACCGGGGTGAGCACCTGGGCGATGTGGTCGTCTTCATGGGCAAGTTCCTTCCCGACGTTCACCGGGAGCTGCACCGGGTCAACGTGCTCGGGGACGTCGCCGCGATCGAGCTGTCGATCCAGGGCACCTTCCGCGGGCCGTTCGAGACGCCGGCCGGTGTGATCCAGCCGACGGGGGTCAGGCTCGACATCCCGACCGCCGACTTCTGGTACGTGCGCGACGGCAAGATCCAGGTGTTCAACTGCCACATCGGCGTGTCCGCCATGCTCGCGCAGCTGGGCGTATACCCGGACTTCACCGCCGCCGTAGCCGCAAGCGCGCCCGCCCGATGACCACCACCAGCCCACCCGCCGCCCAGGCCGGCTCCTACCGGGTCGGGGACCTCGATCTCAACCGGATCCGGCTCGCCGCAGTCGCTGCGCGAGCAGGTCCACGACAATCTCCGTCGGCTCGGGCTCGACGTGCTCGACGTCGTCTACCTCAGGACTACCGCCGGGATCGACGACCGTGCCATGGCTCCGGGCGCGTTCGCGTGGCAGTTCGAGACGCTGGCCGAACTGCAGCGGCAGGGACTGATCCGGCACCTCGGCGTGAGCACGGTCGACGTCGACCAGCTGGCCGAGGTCCAGATCGCCCCGGTGGTAAGCGTGCAGAACTTCTACAACATCGCCAACCGGGCGGACGAGGCGGTGCTGGCGGCGACGGCCGGGCAGCACATCGCGTACGTGCCGTACTTCCCGCTCGGCGGCTTCTCGCCACTGCAGTCGGACGTGCTGGAGGCGGTGGCCAAGCGGCTCGGTGCGACCCCGGGAGCGGTCGCCCAGTCCTGGCTGCTGCAGCACTCGCCGAACATCATGCTGATCCCGGGCACCTCGTCGGTGGGTCACCTGCGCGAGAACGTCGCCGGCGCGGCCCTGGCCCTGCCGCCCGACGCCATCGCCGAGCTTGACGCGATCTGAGCAGTAAACACCCATGTCCGCAGAAGACCGGTAACGAGAGGAGTCCGACATGAGCGACCCGCAGGACTGGAACGCGAAGACCATCGCGGAGTTCCGGGCGAACGAAGGCAAGGTCGGCGGGAACTTCGAGGGTGCCCCGCTGGTCCTGCTGCACCATCGCGGCCGCAAGAGCGGCCGGGAGCACGTCACCCCGGTGATGTACCTCCCGCACGACACCGACCCGGACACCATCTACGTGTTCGCGACCAGGGCCGGGGCACCCGTCAACCCGGATTGGTACTACAACCTGACCGCCGCCGGTGACGGCAGCATCGAACGCGGAACCGAGACCTACAAGGTGGCCGTCCGCGAAGTGCCTGGCGCCGACCGCGACCGTATCTACGCCGAGCAAGCGCGCCGCTACCCGGGCTTTGCCGAGTACGAACGCCAGACCGCCGGAATCCGCACCATTCCCGTGCTCGAACTCAAGCGGGCGTAAGACTGGAATCAGGTTGGCGCACCGATGCGGGGCCTGCTTCCGTTAGCGGCGAACCGCGGCGGGGAAGCAACTCAGGGTGCCGAAGTCACCGCTGGCAGATCCCGGGTTCCGGTCGCTGTGGCTCGCCCAGGCAGGTTCGGGGATCGGCACCTGGATGCAGACCGTCGGCGCGCAGTGGATGCTCATCCACCAGGCGCACGCGGCCACGCTCGTGTCGATCGTGCAGGCCGCCAGCCTGCTTCCGGTCATGTTCGTGTCGCTGCCGGCCGGGGTACTCGCTGACGTGCTCGACCGGCGGCAGATCCTGCTCGCGGCGCAGGGCGGCATGGCGGTCGTCGCCGCGCTGCTCACCGTGCTGACCGCTGCCGGCCTTACGACACCCGCCCTGCTGATCACGTTGACGTTCCTGCTCGGCTGTGGCCAGGCGCTGACTAATCCGGCCTGGCAGGCGATCCAGCCCATGCTGGTCCCGCGTGAGCAGATCCCGGCGGCCGCCGCGCTGAACAGCATGAACGTGAACATCTCCCGCGCCATCGGCCCCGCCCTGGCCGGCGTGATCCTCGCCGTGACGAGTGCCTGGGTGGTGTTCGCCATCAACGCCGTGTCGTTCGCCGGAGTCCTGTTCGCGCTGGCGCGCTGGCATGAACCTCACGATGCTCGCACGGGCACGCAGACAATGCTGCCCGCCCTGCGATCCGGCACTCGGTACGTGCGGCACGCGCCTGGCGTCCGCCGGATCCTGCTGCGGGCCGCGCTGTTCGTCGTTCCGGCCAGCGCCCTGTGGGCGCTGCTGCCTATCGTCGCGAGCCAGTTGCTGCGGATCGGGTCGGGCGGCTACGGGCTGCTCCTGGCTGCGCTCGGCGCCGGTGCGGTGCTGGGCGCCCTGGTCTTGTCCCGGATCCGGGAGCGGCTGTCGCCGAACGCGGTCATCGGCCTGTTCAGTCTCGTCTTCGCGGCCGGGACCGCGGTCGCGGCGACGGTCAGGAACACGCCGACGGTCGTGGTGGTGATGTTCGTCTCCGGCATCGCGTGGCTGGCGGTGCTGTCCACGCTGAACACGTCGATGCAGCTCTCGCTGCCTGCGTGGGTCCGGGCGCGCGCCCTTTCTGTTTATCTCGTCGTGTTCATGGGCGGCCAGGGCCTCGGCTCGCTGCTGTGGGGAGCCGTCGCCGGACCGCTGGGCACCAGCGTGGCACTGGTAGCGGCCGCGGCCCTGCTCGCCGCCGGAGTGGTCACGCTCGCCTGGCTCCCCTTGCATAAAGTGACCGGGACGCTCGACCGGACGATCACGCATCTCCCCTTCCCGGCCCTCGCCATCAGCCCGGCACCGGGTGACGGCCCGGTGATCGTGGCGCTGGCCTACCGTGTGTCTGCTGCCCAGGCCGGCAGCTTCATCGACGCCATGCGCAAGCTCAGCGTGTCCCGCCAGCGCACCGGCGCCACCCGGTGGGGCCTGTTCCGCGACGCGGGGGACCCCGAACGCTATGTGGAACTGTTCGAGGTCCCGTCCTGGTCCGAGCACGAATTGCAGCATCAGGAACGCGTCACCGGATTCGACGCCGACCTGCTGGCCGAGACCCGCCGGTACGCCGCCGGCGACCCGGAAATACATCACCTCATCGCGACCTGACCGGCCGCGGACGCCACCTGGCTGAGGTCCTGGCCAGCCGCGCCGGCCGGGGAATTACCTGATCGCGGCGTCCGCGCCCAAGAAGTAACTAGCGCAGATCGCCTCTAATCACCGGAATCTGGTGACGACCCCTCACCTTCCCAGCGGGGAACCTGAACACGTCCTGAACAACAAGGTCCCTGCATGACCGAAGGAGAAGCGTCATGACATCTGTTTTCGGCGCCGTTTCCCCGGAGGTGGCGGCATGAGTACCAGCAAGGCGGCCCTGGTCCACCTCACCCGCGTGCTCGACCTGGAGCTGCGGCCGCTCGGGATCCGGGTGAACGCCGTCGCGCCGGCGCTGATCCCCAACGCCAAGAACCGTCCGTACCTCACGCCGGACCTGCTCGCGCACGCGACCGCGCCGGAGGCGATCGCCGACACCATCGCCTACCTCGTGAGCGACGCCGCCGCGCCGGTCAGCGGCGCGATCGTGCCCGCCTACGGGGCCTGACCGTCTCGTGCCCCGTATCTTCGTCACCGGCTCCACCGACGGGCTCGGCCGCGCCGCCGCCGGTGCCCTCATCGGCCAAGGCCACGACGTTGTCCTGCACGCCCGCACCCGCGAGCGGGCAGCGGCGCTCAGCGGCCTTGCCCCGGACGCCGCGGGAGTCGTCATCGGCGACCTCAGCAGCGCCGCCGAGACGCGAGAGGTCGCCGGTCAGGTGAACAAGATCGGCCGGATGGACGCGGTCATCCACAATGCCGGTATCTTCCTCGAGCCGGCCCGCGGCACCACCGCCGACGGTCACGCGAAGACTCTCGCGGTGAACACCCTGGCCCCCTACCTGCTCACCGCGCTGATCGACCGCCCCGATCGGCTCATCTACCTCAGCAGTGGACTGCATCACACCGGTGCCGGGTCCCTCCGGGACATCGACTGGACCAGCCGGTCCTGGAACGCCCGGCAGGCGTACTCCGAGAGCAAGCTCCACGTCACCGCGCTCGCGCTCACCCTGGCCCGAGCCTGGCCGCAGGTGCTCAGCAACGCCGTCGACCCGGGCTGGGTCCCGACCAAGATGGGCGGCCCCTCCGCAACCGGCGATCTGCAGACGGGCTACCTCACCCAGACCTGGCTCGCCGTCAGCCTCGACCCTGCCGCCACCGTGAGCGGCGGCTACTGGTACCACCGGCAGCGGCAGGCGCCCGCACCGCAAGCCCGGCGGCAGCGTCTACTGGGGCTCCGGCTACTGCGGCACGCTCTGCCTCGGAGGTACCACCCCGGTGCTCAACAACAACAAGGTCTACGCATTCGGCCTGAAGTGACCAGGGCGATAAATCGGCTTCGGCGATTCGAAGGAGAAAGATCATGCCTAAGGCGGTCAGGTATGACGGGTTCGGCGGAGTCGACGTGTTGCGGGTGGAGGAGGTGGAGCGGCCGGTGCCCGGGGACGGGCAGGTCCTGGTGCGGGTGAAGGCGGCCGGCACCAACATCAGTGAGGTGGCCATCCGCACCGGGGCGGTGGCGCAGATCTTCCCGTCGACGTTCCCGTCCGGACAGGGCAGCGACCTCGCCGGGGTCGTCGAGGAGGCCGGCGCCGGGGCCGGCGGGTTCTTGCCCGGCGACGAGGTGATCGGGTTCTCGAACAACCGGGCTTCCCAGGCCGAGCTGGTCCTGGTCGAGGCCGGCGACCTGACGCCCAAGCCGGACAAGGTCTCCTGGGAGGTGGCCGGCGGGCTGTACGTCGCCGGGGTGACCGCGTGGGGGGCGGTACGGGCCGTCCAGCCCGGGGAGGGCGAGACCGTCGTGGTCTCCGGAGCCGCCGGCGGGGTCGGCTCGCTCGCCGTCCAGCTCGCGCGCCGTACCGGGGCCACGGTCATCGGCCTGGCGAGCGAACCCAACCACGAGTGGCTGAGGAGCCACGACGTAATCCCGGTCGCGTACGGCGACGGCGTCGCGGACCGGATCAGGGCCGCCGCGCCGGGCGGGGTGGACGCCTTCATCGACACCCACGGCGGCGGGTACGTCGAGCTGGCCCTGCTCCTCGGCGTCGCGGCCGGGCGGATCGACACCATCGCCGACTACGCGGCCGCCCAGAAGTACGGAGTGAAGACGGACGGGGGAGCAGAGGCCGGGCCGGGCGCCACCGTCCTCGCCGAGCTGGCCGGCCTGATCGCCGCCGGGCACCTCGAGGTGCCGATCGCGAACGTCTACCCGCTGGCGCAGGTCCGCGAGGCCTACACCGAGCTCGAACGCCGCCACACCCACGGCAAGATCATCCTCAGGCCCTAGTTAGTACTAGCCTCGGGCCGCAGCGTCCTGCGACACGGCGCCGTGGGCGCGCGCCGCGACCAGGATGAGCTCGATGACGGTGTCCAGCGGTACCGCGGTGGAGTCGATTACCAGGTGGTACCGGGACGCGTCGGCCGGGTCACACCGGTACAGGCGGCGGACGTACGCGGTGCGGGCCTTGTCGGCTGCGCGCAGGCGCTCCCTGGCCTGGTCTTCGCCGATGCCTTCGATCGCGGCGCCCTGGGCGATGCGGCGCTCGGCCGGGCCGTCCAGCCGGACGTGGAAGCCGCGGTCCTTGCCGAGCACGACCGCCGCCGCCCGCCCTAGGATTACGCCGCCGCCGGCGGCGGCCAGGCGGCGGATCCCGGCCTCGCCGTGGCCGCGCAGGTGCTCGTCCTGGTGGTGGGTGGACGGCGGCGACTGGGTGGGTCCGGCCGGCATCGCCTGGGTCAAATGGGCCAGCAGCCGGTGCACCGGGGTGGCTTTGACCTCGTCCGCGGACAGTTGCTCATCGCACGGCCCGGGCTCCGCCGGGTTGCCCTCGGAGGTGGTGACCCGCTGCAGGAAGGGCAGGCCGAGCCGGTCGGCCAGGGCCGGGGCGACGACGCTGCCGCCGGCGCCGTAGGACGCCGACACGGTGATCAGCCAGACGCCGGGACCAGGCCGGGCCAGGGAGGGATCGGGCGGGGCAGGAGCAGACTCGGGGGGGTGAAAAGAAGACTCAGCGGTCACGGACGCTCATCTCCTCCCTGGTCACGGTGACGGGCGGGGCGGAAGTGGACGGCGCCTGGCCGGCGGTCGGCGCCAGCGTGCCGGAGGGCAGCACCAGCGCGCACACGACCGCGGACGCGGCGAAGATGCCGGCCGAGACCCAGAACGCGACGACGTAGCTGTGCACCGCCGCGCCGGCCTGGGCCAGCGGGCTGTGGCCGTGGGTCACCAGGTAGCTGGTCAGGGCGCTGGCGGCAATAGTGTTCAACAGCGCGGTGCCGATGGAGCCGCCGACCTGCTGGTTGGTGTTGACCAGGGCCGAGGCGACGCCCGCGTCGGCGGCGCCGGTGCCGTAGGTCGCGGTGTTGAGCGCGCAGCCGAACACCACGCCCAGGCCGACCCCGACCAGCAGCAGGGCGGGCAGGATCCAGTCCAGGTAGCTGGTGTGCAGG
>Ga0335085_10008448_pt1 | contig 15713 bp, 17 predicted proteins | sample Lox_Sample_45_FD_206712 | JGI IMG/M metagenome (GOLD analysis project Ga0335085, IMG submission 206712) | Soil microbial communities from Loxahatchee National Wildlife Refuge, Florida, United States - Lox_Sample_4.5 | ecosystem: Environmental > Terrestrial > Soil > Wetlands | place: USA...
CATGGCCTGGGGCGACACGCACCTGGCCGGCCCGGAGGGCCCGCCGGCCATCGTCACGCACGCCGGCTGCGGCGCGCCGAGCAGGGTTGCGGTGACCTGTGCGGACGGCCATGACCGGGGAGCGCGGCCACGGGTCCTGGTGGAGCCCGGACCGGGGAGCCGGATGCGGGCCTGACTTCCCGGCCTTCGGCGGGGCGAATGAAGCTAGGCGCTCGCCCGGCGGAGCCCGCCCAGCCAGGCCAGTGACGGCTTCGGCCGGCGCTCGAACGTGCGCCGGTCCACGCCGATAAGGTCGAAGGTGGGCCGGTAGTCACCTCTGGTGACCGGAGGTTGACGCACCACAGAGGAAGTCCGGCGGGACGGTGAATGACACGCACGCCTCCTGCTAGCGGTACGGTCTCGCGCGCAGCCTATTATGCGGTGCCGCACCGCAAAAATTCCCGGCAGGGGAATGCCCTGGCGTTCGCCGGCGTTTCAGGGTACAGTTCGAGTATCGGCCAGGTGCCCATCTGAGCGGCCCGGCCACGCTCCCAAGCGCCCCGCCTGAGAAAACGACAGCGCAGGCGCGGACGAAGATCCCGAATCTTCAGGGGAATGCTCGCTCATCACACATAGCGCGGCTCAGCAGCCGTTTCACGCTTGCCTTCCACGCATGCCAACGGCTCTATTTGCCATGCGCTTCTTCACTCTCCTCGAGAGGAGATCCCATGACCGCAATTGCGGAAGAAATCAAAGCAGAAACCAAATCAGAACCTCAAGCAGAAACCAGGGAACTAGCAAAGACGGCTATCAGGGAAAAGCAGGAAAACACGATCGCGGCCGCTGGCATCGCCGATCTCAGCGACGGGCGCGGTTTCCTGCGGACCGACGGCTACCGGAGATCGAGGAACGACATCCCGCTCAGCGCCGCCCAGGTCCGCAGGTTCGGACTGCGCGCAGGCGACCAGATCGAGGGCACGGCCGCCGGGAACGGCCGCGACGGCAGGACCCTGATCGGCGTCGCGACCGTCAACGGCCTGCCCGCTAACCAGGCGGAAAACAGGCCACGGTTCGACAGCCTCACTCCGGTCTATCCACGGGAGCGGCTGCGGCTCGAAGACGGTGACCCGTCGCCTGCCGCCCGGATCATCGACCTTGTCTCGCCCATCGGCAAGGGGCAGCGCGGTCTCATCGTCGCCCCGCCGAAGGCAGGCAAGACCACCGTGCTCAAGACCATTGCGCACGCGATCGCCGAAGGTCACCCGGAAGTGCACCTCATGCTCGTCCTCGTCGGCGAGCGCCCGGAAGAGGTGACCGACCTGCGCCGCCTGGTGCACGGCGAGGTGATCTCCTCGACGTTCGACCAGTCGCCCGCCGACCACATTCACGCCGCGGAACTCGCGATCGAGCGGGCCAAGCGGCTCGCCGAACTCGGCCGCGACGTGGTTGTCATGCTCGACTCGCTTACCAGGCTCGGCCGCGCCTACAACCTGGCCGCCCCCGCGAGCAGCCGTATCCTCAGCGGCGGCGTGGCCGCGTCCGCGCTCGAACCGCCAAGAAGGTTCCTCGGCGCGGCCCGCTGCCTCGAAGAGGGCGGCTCGCTGACCATCCTGTCCACCGCGCTGATTGAGACTGGCTCTCAGCTGGACAGCGTGCTGTTCGAGGAATTCAAGGGAACCGGCAACATGGAACTGCGCCTCCGCCGCGACCTGGCAGAGAAGCGCCTGTTCCCCGCGATTGACCCGCTGCCGTCTGGCACTCGCCGCGAGGAACTCCTGATGGGCCCGGACGAGCACGCCGCCGTGGTGAGCCTGCGACGGGCGCTCGCCGCCCTCGACAGCCAGCACGCCATCGAGTTGCTCCTCGAGAAGACCACTCTCCCGAACGAGATCCTGCTACGCCAGATCAGCGCCACGCGATAATCCGCGGGGCGCGAGGCGCCGCGGTCACTGGACCGCGGTCGCGGTGCGCACGTTGGTGCCGACACTGGTGTCGTAGCCGGTCACGACGGACGCAGCCGGCCGGACCCAGTATCTCGGTGGCCGACGCGCGGGCCGCCATGACAAGGTGGCTGTATGACTGAGCCCAACAGCACAGAACAACTTCCGGAGCGTTGGAACGCGCTTGGGCCGGACTCCGACATGTGGATGGACATGAAGGAGGACCCGCGGTTCACCGAGGGCACTGACGTCGAAGGCGAGCGGGACACGATGCTCGGCTACCTGCGCGGTTACCGGCTGACACTCGAGATGAAGTGCGAGGGCCTCGACGCGGAACAGCTGGCCAGGAGATCGGTGCCGCCCTCGACCATGTCGCTGCTCGGCCTCGTCCGGCACATGGCCGACGTGGAGCGCAACTGGTTCCGCCGGGTGATGGCACAGAACGACGCGCCGCCGCTCTACTGGTCCGACGAGGTCCCCGACGCCGACTGGGCGGGCGCGACCGCCGACCCGGCCGTAGTGGCCGAGGCCTGGCTGGCCTGGCGTGAAGAGATCGCCTTCGCCGACGAGTACATCGCAGGAACGGACGACCTGGGCGTCCGCAGCCCGATGAAGGACGGCAGCACCGTGGCGCTGCGCGACGTGATCATCCACATGATCGAGGAGTACGCCAGGCACTGCGGCCATGCCGACCTGCTGCGCGAGCGAATCGACGGCCGCGTCGGCCAGTAACCCCCGGCCTGAACGCAACCCCGCCCGTTAAGAATGTGAGCGCCGAGCCCCAGCGGCGATGCGCTAACGAATGTACACGGAAAGTAACCGGACTGCGGCGGGAGGCGGGAACGGTCAGTCGTCGGGCTGTTCGACGAGCTGTGCCAGGTAGAGCGGCTCGCCGAGCTGTGTGATCAGCCCGAGCTGCGTCTCGAGGTAGTCGATGTGCTCCTCCTCGTCCTCGAGGATGTCCTCGAAGATGTTGGCGCTCGTGACGTCGCCCAGGCCGCGCATGTGCTCGATGCCGCGCCGCAGCCGGTCGACCGCCTCGAGTTCCACGGCCATGTCGGCCTCGAGCATCTGGGTGATCGTCTGGCCGATGCGGAGCGGGAACAGGCGCTGGTAGTTGGGCAGCCCGTCGAGGAACAGAATGCGGTCGGTCAGCTTCTCCGCGTGCCGCATCTCGTCGTACGACTCGTGCTTGGTGTGCTTGGCGATCTTCACCCAGCCGAGGTTCTCCTGCATCTTGGCGTGCAGGAAATACTGGTTGATCGCCGTAAGCTCGGCGGTGAGCTGCTCGTTCAGGAATTCGATTACCCGGTCGTCTCCGCGCATCTGCCCACCATAGCCCGCTACGCACTGTCATGACTACGACACGCTGAAGTTAAGTCGCCAGGAGTAATCCGGCAAACACGATCTTCCGGGGCAGAATTCAGGCGATGGCGGGCAGCGCGTGGACCGGGCATTCCGGGGACCGCTCGGCGAGCATGGCCGAGATGCGGACCCGGCACATTCCGCACAGGGTGCAAGCGCGGGTGGCCTTGGCCACCGCCTTCACTGTGGCGGCGCCCTCGTCGATGGCCGCGCTGACCTCATCGGAGGTCACGGCTCGGCAGATGCACGCGTACACTACGTCGCCGCTCCTTCCGGGCTGGTCGGTATGGTTAGGCTACCCTAACTGGTGGTTAGGTTACCCTAACTGACCCGCCGACGTAAAGGAGGGAAGGAAATCATAACGGGCAGCCGGCAGCCTGCGACTTAACGTGATATCCGCACCCGGCGCAGGTTAGAGCGAGCCGATGTTCGCGTCGGACAGCAGCGCGGAGATGTCCGCGCAGGCCGCGAGCACGGCAGGCGTGAGCTCGCGGACGATCCGCTGCGAGGACCAGTCCTGCGCCTGGACCGCCAGGTTGACGCCTGCCAGCACGCGGCCATCCGGGCTGGTGATCGGTGCGGCGACCGAGCGGAGCCCGTACGCGAGCTCCTCGTCCTGCATCGCCCAGCCCTGGCCGCGGATGGCGGCCAGTTCCTCGCGCAGCCCGGCGAGTGACAGCTTCGCGTTCGGGCCCGAGTTGGCCGCGAACGACGCGTCGGTGATGCGCGCGGTGAGGTCCGCCTCGTCCAGGTGGGCGAGGAGCAGCTTGCCGATCGAGGTGTGCACCGCGGGCAGTGTCGATCCCACCTGGATGTTGGCCGTCACCAGGTCGGAATTGCGCAGCCTGATCAGGTACAGGACGCGGTCGCCGCTGAGCACGGCCAGGTTCACCGTCTCCCCGGTGCGGTCGCCGAGTTCCCTGAGCCGCGGCGTGGCGATGGCGACCAGGTCCAGGCTGCGCAGCGCCGCGGTGCCGAGGGTCAGCGTGCGGACGCCCGGCCGGTAGTCGCCGTTCGGCAGGTGGTCGAGGTAGCCCTCGGCCGCGAGCGTCATGACCACCCGGTACACGGTCGGCATCGGCAGCTGCGTCGCCGCGGCCAGGTCGCTCACCCGCCACGTCGGCCGCTTCTCGTCGAACAGGGACAGGATGCGCAGCCCCTTGGCGAGCGCCTCGACCCGGTAGTCGGGACGTTCTGCCGCCTCTGCCGTCCCGGCGGCGGCTCGCGGTCCGGCGGCCCGCGACCCGGCGGGGGAGGAGGTGGCGGTACGGCGGGGCATTGGGTGCTTCCTCCTCGGTGCTCTGACCACCGACAGCTTACGTGGAACCGGCGAAGCGGAGCCTGGACAGCCGTGCGGCGGGTCCGCTACGGTGCATCAAGGACTAGCTTTGAAAGCTACTTTCACCATACGAGAATAAGCGACAGAAAGACAGAGGCTCATGCAGGACTGGCTCACGCTCGACCGACGGCCGACTCTGGTAACCGGAGCCGGAGGGCTCGGCGGGGCCAGCGCGCTCAGCCTCGCCGCGTGCGGGGCGCACGTCGCCCTCGTTGACGTGAATCAGGACAACTTGGACGCGGTCACGCGAGCGGCGAAGGAGGCCGGCCATGAGATCAGGCCGCTACTCGCCGACCTGCGCACGGCCGACGCCTGCCGGGCCGCGGTCGACGAGGCTGCCGGGCTGGTCGGCTCGCCGCAGGTCTTCCTGCACGCCGTCGGGCGCAACGTGCGCAAGCCGATCCTCGATCTCGGCGACGACGACTGGGCGGACACCGTCAACCTGAACCTGTCGTCGGCGTACTGGCTCGGCCAGGCCGTCGGCCGGCTCATGGTCGAGCAGCGGTACGGCCGGATGATCTTCGTCTCCTCGGTTTCCGGCCTGCTCGCCCACCCCCATCACGCGCCGTACGCGGCGACCAAGGGCGGAATGAACCAGCTGCTCCGGGTCATGGCACGGGAGTGGGGCGGCTTCGGCGTCACGGTCAACGCGGTCGCGCCCGGCTACATCGAAACCAGCCTGACCAGGGATTACCTGGACAAGGACAACAACAGGGAGAGCCTCGAGGCGCTCGTGCCCGCCGAACGGCTCGGGCGGCCGGACGAGGTGGCCGACGCGGTGACGTTCCTCGCCTCCGACCGTGCGCGCTTCATCACCGGACAGGTGCTTTACGTGGACGGCGGACGCACCCTGGTCTAAGGCCAGCTTCAGATACGGCTAGCCGAGGAAAAGAAAGGCGTGAGACGCGATGAGTGGGGCAGTGCGGCCGCACCCGCGGGACATCGGCATCGCCGAGGCCCGCGCGCTCGCGAGGCGCGCGGTGGACAAGGCCGAGCAGCTTGGCCTGCGCGGCGCGATCGCGGTCGTGGGCGCATCGGGCAGCCTGATCACGGCATCCCGGATGGACGCGGGCGGACCTGGCGGCATGACGGTGACCGACGGCGGCCTGGTAGTCGCGGGCATCGCGGCCTCCGGCGCGACCGTGAGCCCGTTCTTCCCCGACGGCATCGACCCGCGGGCGGTGAGCGCGGATGGCAGGCCGGCCAACCCGGAGGACCTGCCGATCGCGTACGTCCTCGGCATCCCCTACGCCGGGCAGCACGGGGACGACGTGCTCCAGGACGTCCTTGCCCGCAGGCCAACCGAGAGCGCGACCTCGCGGTCAGCGGCTCGTTCAACGCCGCATTCCTGGCGTCGGCAGGCCCTGCGGCCCAGGATCAGTGGCGCGGCCACGCGGAGCCGCAACCCGTTCGGGAAGATCAGGAGCCGCACGCGCGGACTGCGAACTGGTCCGGCCAGTTCTCGTCGGCGTGACTTTCGCCGTTGTCCACCACCAGGTCGGCGCGGCCCGCGGTGTCCGACGTCGCCTGGAGCGCGGTCTCCTGGCGGGCCCAGCGCTCCGTGAACGGCGCGTAGGCGGGCCAGTCCGACCGCAGTTCGAGCCGCCGCCATCGCTCGCCGGGCGGCGCGTCCAGCCAGATCAGGTAGGAGAGCAGGCGGCCAGCGGGCGGAACGCCCGCGCAGCACCCCTCGGCGATGAGCAGGTCGCCCGGTGCGAGATCCACCCAGTTCGCCAGCCGCCCGGCCAGCCAGTCGTAGCGCCGGTAGCGGCCGGGACGGCCCGCGGCGAGCGGCCGGAGCACCCCGTCGGCGAGCAGGCCCGGCGCCTGCGCGAGCCCGTCCCAGCCGGGAACCAGGTCGTCGACGGAGAGTACGGGAGCGTCCAGCTCGTCCGCGAGCCGGCGGGCGAACGATGACTTGCCCGAACCGGACAGGCCGTCGATGCCAACCACCCGGCAGCGGCGCCCGGGCAGCGGCCGCGGGCTCGCCGGATCCGACAGGTCCACGGCCCGGCCGTCGAGCGCGCGGATCCGCGCCGCCAGTTCCTTGAACATCATCGCGGTGAGCCTACCCGCGGCGCGCGCCTGCGTTCCGCTACGGGAGAATTGCCTCGCTAACGATGACTGAACCGGATCGGAGAGCCATGGAACTGACCAAGCACGCCCACGCCTGCGTCACCCTGGACAAGCCGGGCGGCCACCTCCTCGTGGACCCGGGTACCTTCGCGGGCAACGTGGCGGAGCTGCTTGCCGCCGCGAGCACGGTGCTGATCACCCATGAGCATTTCGATCACTTCGACGAGGCGGCGGTCACAGCGGCGCTCGACGCACGGCCCGAACTGCGGGTCTTCGCTCCCTCCGCGGTGACCAGCCGCTGGCCCGGCAGGGAGAGCCAGGTCACCGCCGTCGCACCGGGCGACCGGTTCAAGGCCGAGGGGTTCGAGATCGCCGTGTTCGGCGGGATTCACGCCCTGGTGCACGCGGACATCCCGCGGATAGCCAACGTCGGGTACCTGATCGACGATGCCGTCTACCACCCGGGTGACTCCTACGAGGTGCCGCCCGCCGCCGTGCACACCCTGCTGGTGCCGACGAGCGGCCCGTGGACCAAGATGGCCGAGACCGTGGACTTCGTGCGCGCGGTCCGCCCGGAGACGCTGGTGCAGATTCACGACATCATGCTGAGCGAGATCGGCCAGCAGAGCGCGGCGATGTTCCTCAGCCCGAAGATGCTGACTGAGGTCGCGCTGACGATCGTGCCCGCCGGCGAGTCCATGAGCCTCTAGACCCTGGCGCGTCTTCGGCGACGGTCACCACGCCGGACGGCGCGAGCATCAGCGGCGTCGTCAGGGCGGCGGCGTCGACGTGAATCCGCGGCTGCGGCGGCACTTCCGTCTCGTAGTAGGTGCCCGGACCGTACAGCCGCCCGCCGAGCGTACGCGCTCCGATGATGTTGCGCTGGATCTCGCTGGTGCCCGAGTAGATGGTGCCGGCCCGGCTGCTGAGGAACACCCCCTGCCACGGGGTGACCGGGTAGTTGTCGCCCTCCGGGCGCAGCAGGCCCTGGGTGCCCTCGATGCCCATCGCGATCTCGCCGAGCCGATCAGCGGGAAGTGGTCGATCTGGATGGGCAGCCGTGGTGGCGTGGTCTCACCGCGCAGGTCGACGAGCCGCTCGGCGCCCGCCGCGGCCATTGCCATGGCGAGCCCGGCGTCGGCGAGCAGGACATGCTCGCCGACGCCGGCTGACGCCGATGACCGTGCCGCCGGCCGGCGCGGCGCCGATGTCCGATGCCGTCACGCGTTCTCCTGACCTTGAGACGTCCTTAGGCAGTGCGTCGGGCGGGGCGTCGTCACGCGGCCGGCTCGCGCACCTGCACCCGGCCCCGGTCGATGACCACGGCGCCGTCCGGCCGCGTCGTGGTGAACAGCACGGTGTCGTCGCCGTCCTGCCGCCACATCGAGATGGTGAGCGCCTCGCCTGGCAGCACCGGCTTGCTGAACCGCCCGTACATGGAGCGGAACCTGGCGGGGTCCGAGCCGCACAGCTCGTGCAGCAGGGCGCGCCCGGTGACGCCGTAGGTGCACAGGCCGTGCAGGATCGGCTGGCTGAAGCCGCCGGCGGCCGCGAACTTCGGGTCGACGTGCAGCGGGTTGCGGTCGCCTGACAGCCGGTAGATGAGCGCCTGTTCCGGCCGCGTCTCGTAGACGACCTGGTGGTCAGGCTCCCGGTCCGGCCGCTGCCAGCCTGGGTCGGTGCCGCGCGGGCCGCCGAATCCGCCCGCGCCGCGGATGAAGACCCCGCTGCGCGCGGTGACCAGCACCTCCCCGGTCGCCTCGTCCGTCGCCACGTTCTCCATGGAGACCAGCGCGCCGGAACCCTTGTCGTAGATGCCGGTCACCGTGGACACCACGGAGACGCTTCCCTCGACCGGCAGCGGCCGGTGCAGTTCGAAGGACTGCTCGGCGTGCACCAGCATCGCCGGGTTGAAGTCGCCGAAGCTGCGGGCGAACCGGCCCTGGGCGGCGAGCACCGCGAACGTCGGCAGCACCCGCTGCTCGATGCCCTGGCAGTTCTCCGTGCTGAACTCGAGCTCCTTGAGCGGGTCGCCGAGCCCGGCGCCGACGCCGACCGCGTAGAGCAGAGCGTCCTTGCTGTCCCAGGACCGCACCTGCGGCTCGCTGGGGATTCCCACCACGCTGTGGTCCAGGCTCACTACAACCTCCGGCATCGCAGGCAGTCAAATATGACAGCAGTCGAATTTGCTAGAATAATGTTCTAGAAATAATTAATGGCGCGGACGCCATCCGTGTCAACCCCGGCGACTCGACCAGCGGTGCGTCCTCGGCGGGCCCTTCCCCGCCACTTCCCCCAGCCTCGCCGGGCTCTCCCGTCGCGCCCTTGACAGGTTCCGCCCCGCGGCCAGACGATACTAGAACATACTTCTAAGATTTTGCTTTCCCGGTTCGCGGCCCGGTTCCCCGGCCACGGCCGGGGAAGGCAGGGGAGTGGCACATGGGTGTGTTGGACGGGAAGGTCGCGATCGTGACCGGCGCGAGCCGCGGCATCGGGGCGGAGATCGCCGCTCAGTTCGCCGCCGCCGGCGCCGCGGTCGCGGTGACCGCCCGCACGGTCGAGGCAGGCACGTCGCCGCTTGAGGGCACGCTGGGCGAGACGGTGGCGCGGATCGAGTCCGCGGGCGGCACCGCGGTGGCCATCCCCGCCGACCTGTCGCGGCCCGAGGACAGGGAACGGGTGGTGAGCGAGGCCGTCGCACGGCTCGGCGCGCCGGACATCCTGGTCAGCAACGCGGCCGTCACCTACCCGAAAACGCTGACCGGCCGGATCACCTACTCGCAGGACCTGCTCGCCGAACTGCGCGGCGCCGCGCCCGCGCGCCCATGACCCAGGCACCGGGAGACCAGCCGGGTATAAGAGCTGCCGGCCGGGTCCGGGTGGACTGTCACCTGCACACGGTGGCGTCGGGCGATTCTGTGCTCACCATCGAGCAGCTCGCCGAGCGGGCGAAGTGCGCCGGCCTTGACGTGGTGTGCATCACCGACCACAATCTCACCGCGGCGGCGGTCGATGCGGCCGGCCGTGACCTTGGCGTGCGCGTGATCGTCGGCGAGGAGATCAGAACCCCGTACGGCGACGTGATCGGCCTGTTCCTCACCGAGCGCATCCCCTATGTGCTGCCGCTCGAGGAGGTCATCGCCAGGATCAAGGCGCAGGGCGGCCTGGTCTACATCCCGCACCCGTTCGACCCCGTCAGGTCAAGCCTCGGCCGGGTGCTGCCCGCCCTGTGCGCGGAAGGCGCGGTGGACATCATCGAGGTATTCAACGCCAAGATCTCCGATCCGGCGCTGAACAGCCGTGCCGTCGCCCTTGCCAGGGCCTTCGGTCTCCCGGGCGGCGCGGGCTCGGACGCCCACGACGCCCCGGGCGTCGGCGCCGCCTACCTGGACATGCCCGACTTCGACGGCCCGGCCAGCTTCCTGGCCGCCCTGCCCCGCGCCCAGCTCAGCGGCGAGTTCCGCGACCACGCCCCCCGCTACCCGCGCCGGCCGGCTTGACCGCCGATGATCACGGAAACTCCGATCCTGACGGAAACAAAGTGCGTTCTGGACGCACAAAAATTCCGTTGTAATCAAAGTTTCCGTGATCATGTTCGACGCGCTGTGACAGGCGTGATCAGCGTGACCCGTGAGGGTGGCGATGCAAAACCCGACAAAGAACTCCGGGCGAGGCTCAGTCGCCGGGCGGCGAGTCGGCGTCGGTCCGCGCCGGCGCCCGCCGTGCCCCGCGAACGGCGCGATCGGCCCGGTCAGCACGCACAGCGCCGACCGGCTTGACCGCCGGCGACCAGGGCCCGTCGGCCATGATCCGCTGGACGTACTCGATGACCGCGTCGGCGACCCGGCTGGCCTGCTGCCGGTTCTTGGCGACGGCCACCTCCCTGGCGCCCTCGCCGATCAGCGAGGTCAGGATGGTGGCGTACAGCCGGTCGAACGACGTGTCGGACAGCCCGAGCAGCGTGTCGTTCTGGCTGATCCACTGGTGGCCGCGGGTCCGCGCCATTACGCCGAAGCCGGGCGGGGTGTCGCCGGACAGGAACAGCATCGTCAGGTCCCTGTGCTGCCAGCTGCCCTCGAGGTAGGCGCGGGCGCCGGCCGAGAACAGCTCGAACGGGTCGGTCACGCCGGCCCGCTTGGCCGCCGCGACCTCGCCGGCCGCGGCCTCCTCCTGTGCCTGCTGGTACTCCTGCCAGAGCGCGACGTACAGCTCGCTCTTGCCGCCGAAGTGGTGGTAGAGGCTGCCCACGCTCGACCCGGCCCGCTCGACGACCTCGGCGATGCTCGCAGCGGAGAAGCCCTGCTCGACAAAGACCTCGCGCGCGGCGTCGAGCAGCGCCCGCTGCGTCTCCGCTGTCCGCGCCCACTGCCAGGTGCCCGCCGCGGACCTGCCGCGCGCCGGCCGAGACGTCGCTGACGAAGCTGACGAAGCTGACGACGAAGATGAAGCTGATGACGCTGACGTCGATTCCACCGAACCCGCCTCCGGCCCTTACCGAACACAAAGCCGCCCGCCATGGCCGCACGCCGCTTAAAGGCACGGAGTACACGGAGTAACGGAACAGGATTCTAATACCCTATCCCGTCCAGCCCGAACGTGGGAGCCTTGACACCGAGGGGCCCATTACTAAAGTCTAATTCCAGAAGAGCATTCTATTTACAGCACCTGCGTGTCTTCATGGGCGAAGGGAACGGTGGGTTTCGATGGGACGACTTGACGGGCGCGTGGCGATTGTCACGGGAGCGGGCCGCGGCATCGGCGCGTCGGTGGCCAGGCTGCTGGCCAGCGAGGGCGCGTCGGTCGTGGTCAACGACCTCGGCGTGGCGATGGACGGCTCGGGCACGGACAGCGGGCCCGCCCAGGAGGTCGTCGCGGAGATCGCCGAGGCGGGCGGCAAGGCGGTCGCGAGCGGGGCTGACATCACCGACTTCCAAGCGGCTGAGGCACTGATCGGGAGCGCCATCGAGCAGTTCGGCAGGCTCGACGTCCTGGTCAACGTGGCGGGGATCCTGCGCGACCGGATGATCTTCAACATGACCGAGCAGGAGTGGGACGACGTCATCAGGGTGCACCTCAAGGGCACGTTCAACACGACAAGGTTCGCCTCCGCCTACTGGCGGTCGCTGCGCGACGAGAGCGCGCAGAACCGCATCATCAACTTCACCTCGGTCTCCGGCCTGCACGGCGCCCCGGGCCAGCCGAACTACGCGGCGGCGAAGATGGGCATCGTCGGCCTCACCTACTCAAGCGCGAACGCGCTCGCCAAGTACGGCGTTACGGTGAACGCGATCTCGCCGGGCGCCGCGACGAGGATGACCAGCTCGATTCCGATGGAGCGCCGCCGGGAGGGCAGCCCGAGCAACGCGCCCGACGTGATGTCGCCGGACAACGTGGCGCCGATCGTCGCCTACCTGGCGTCCGAACGGTCCGGCTGGATCACCGGCAAGGTGATCCACTCCGCCGGGTACGAGATCTCGCTGTACAGCAATCCCGAGCCGGTCACCAGGATCATCGGGACCGCGCCATGGGACGACGCCGACGCGCTCGCCGACGAGGTGGAACGCTCGTTCCGCCGGAACCGGTGATGCAGCAAATGCCCAAGCCAGTACCGGTTCCCACCCCCGAGACCCGCCCGTTCTGGGACGGCGCTGCCGCGGGGGAGCTGCGGATTCAGCGCTGCCTCGACTGCGGCAAGCCGTTCTTCTACCCGCGCGCCCTCTGCCCGAACTGCGGTTCCGAGCATGTCGAGTGGTTCACCGCGAGCGGCCGGGCGACCTTGTACTCCTACGTCATCAACCACCGCCCGGCCCGCGGCTTCGAGGACGACGCGCCGTACGCCATCGCGGTGGTCCAGCTTGAAGAGGGGCCGCGGATGATGACGAACATCGTCGGCGTGCCCGCCACCCCGGAGGCCCTGGTGCTCGACATGCCGCTGAAGGTCGCCTTCGAGCAGCGCGACGACATGGCGATCCCGGTCTTCGCTCCCGACGAGGAAAGCGCCAGGGAAAACGCATGACAGCGGACGGGACAGGCGTCATCATCGCCGGCGCCGCAGAGACCGACGAGGTCGGCAGGCTCCCGGAACACTCCACCCTGGGCCTGCATGTGGAGGCGGCACGCAACGCCGTGCGGGACGCGGGCCTGACGATGAAGGACATCGACGGCATCGCCAGCGTGTCCGCGCCTGGCCCGACGGCGGTCGCGCACGCGCTCGGCATCTACCCCGGCTGGATCGACGGCACCGGCATCGGCGGCACCTCGTTCCTGCTGCACGTCAGGCATGCCGCCGCGGCCATCAGGGCGGGCTACGCGAAGACCGTCCTGATCACGCACGGCGAGTCGGGCAGGTCGAGGGTCGGCGCGCCGCGCTGGTCGATGGACCCCGCGTCCACGCAGGGCCAGTTCGAGGCGATCTACGGCACGCTCGGGCCGACGACGACCTTCACCATCCCGATGCTCAGGTACATGAAGGAGTACGGGCTCACCCACGAGCAACTCGCCTATGTCGCGGTCGCGCAGCGCCGGTGGGCGGCGAGGAACCCGCGTGCCATGTTCCGCGACATCATCACGGTGCAGGACGTGCTCGACTCGCGGATGGTGGCCTACCCGTTTCACCTGCTCGAATGCTGCCTGGTTACCGATGGCGGCGGCGCGCTTATCGTCACCTCGGCCGACCGCGCGGGCGACTTCCCCAAGCCGCCGGTGCACGTGATCGGCACCGGCGAGGCGGCGGAGTCGCCGCTGATCTCGCAGATGGTCGACTTCACCGAGTCGCAGATGTTCCGCCAGGCGGGCCAGCGGGCCTTCGCCGAGGCGGGCATCACCACGGCCGACGTCGACCACCTGATGATCTACGACGCGTTCGCGCACGTGCCGATCTACGGCCTCGAGGCACTCGGCTTCGTCAAGAAGGGCGAGGCGGGACCGTTCATCGCCGAGGGCAACACCGAGCCGGGCGGCAGCCTGCCGCTGAACACCAACGGCGGCGGCCTCTCCTACACCCACACCGGGATGTACGGCATGTTCGCCATCCAGGAGGGCGTCAGGCAGATCCGCGGCGAGGCGGCCGCGCAGGCCGGCAACCCGGAGATCAGCGTGATCCTCGGCAACGGCGGCATGTTCGCGACCTGCGGCGTGCTCGTCCTCGCCCGCCAGCCGAGGTAACGGCAGGAGAGATAACAACAAGGAGGTTGCCCGGCTGGCCATGGCGGTCAGGCCGCGGCCAGCCGGAGCAACTCCTCCAGTCCCCCGAACGGGTTGAGCTGACTCCACTCCCGCCCGCAGCCACAGGAAAGCCCGCGGGCCTGAATGCCATACCCGCCTGTTCCGCGGCGTCCGCCGCCACTTGACACCCCCATGCCGCCCGTCCGAGACTGAGCTTGTTTCTAGAACGAACTCGGGGATTTCCGCCGGAGACCCAGCGGGACGCGAGCGAAACGCCCGGCCACGAGGCCGGGCCGCTATAGGAGGGACTCACCCATGATCGACTTCTCGCTGTCGGACGAGGAACGGGCGGTCCGCGACACCATCCGCCAGTTCATCAGGCAGGAGGTGATGCCGCTCGAACCGCAGGTGCTGCGCAACGAGCGGCAGGGCCTGCCGTCGCTCGAGCCGGGACAGCTCAAGGAGCTGCAGCTCAAGGCCAAGCGGGCCGGCTGGTGGGGCATCAACACGCCGGAGGAGTACGGCGGCATCGCGCTCGGCCCGATCATGTCGGCGATCGTGGCGATGGAGACGGGCCGCACCTACGTGCCGTTCCGGTTCGGCGGCAGTGCGGACAACATCCTCTACGCGGGCACCGACGAGCAGAAGCAGCAGTACCTGATCCCGACGATCAACGGCGAGCGGCACAGCTGCTTCGCGATCACCGAGCCCGGTGCCGGGTCCGACGCGCGCAACATCAAGACCCGCGCGGTCAAGGACGGCGGCGACTGGATCATCAACGGCGAGAAGATCTTCATCACCGGCGGCAACGAGGCCGACTTCGTGATGGTGTTCGCCGTCACCGACCCGGACAAGGGCGCCGACGGCGGGGTGACCTGCTTCCTCGCCGACCGGGACATGGGCTGGAAGTCCGACCCGATCCCGACGATGGGCGAATGGGGGCCGGCCTCGCTGCTCTTCGAGAACGTCCGGGTACCGGAGCGGAACATACTCGGCGAGGAAGGCAAGGGCTTCGCGCTCGCCATGCAGTGGATCGGCAACGGCCGCTTCATGATCCCGGCGGGCGCGATCGGCTCCGCCGAGCGGCTGCTCGAGATGGCGATCGAGCACGCGAAGAACCGGGTGTCCATGGGCCACCCGATCGCGGAGTACCAGGCGATCCAGTGGCAGATCGCCGACTCGCACGTGGAGATCGAGGCGGTTAAGTGGCTGACACTGCACGCCGCCTGGCAGGTGCAGCAGGGCCGGGACGCCCGGCACGCCTCGTCGATCGCCAAGCTGTCCGGCGCCGTGATGGCCAACCAGGTGGTCGACCGGGTGCTGCAGATCCACGGCGGCATGGGCTACACGAAGGAGCTGCCCGTCGAGCGCTGGTACCGCGAGCTGCGGCTGCTGCGCATCTTCGAGGGCACCGACGAGATCCAGCGTCGCACCATCGCCCGCAACCTCATCAAGGGCCACGTCAAGCTCGGTCAGCTCGGAGACTGACGCCACGTCCGACTCCGCGTCCGCACCGCCCAGGCAACGCGCAAGACAGGAGAGCCCGCGATGACCACCACGTCCGACAGCGGCGAAGCCAGGACCGCCGAGCGGGTCCGGCAGCTGTTCAACCCCCGGTCGATCGCGCTGATCGGGGCGACAGACAAGTCGCGGTGGTCGTGGAGCACCTGGGGCAACCTGGTCACGCACAACTTCGCCGGCCCGGTCTACCTGGTCAACCCGCGCGGCATCCGGGTGCACGGGCAGGACAGCTACAGATGCGTGGCAGACCTGCCCGAGCCGGCCGACCTGGCTTTCGTGATGGTGCCGACCTCGGCGGTGCTCGGCGTGCTCGCCGAGGTGGCCGACGC
>Ga0335085_10008449_pt1 | contig 15713 bp, 12 predicted proteins | sample Lox_Sample_45_FD_206712 | JGI IMG/M metagenome (GOLD analysis project Ga0335085, IMG submission 206712) | Soil microbial communities from Loxahatchee National Wildlife Refuge, Florida, United States - Lox_Sample_4.5 | ecosystem: Environmental > Terrestrial > Soil > Wetlands | place: USA...
CTTTTTTACTCCATTTTTCGGGTTGAGGTTTATAAGCATATATATCATCATCAATCGCTCTGAGTCGGACTGAATATTCCGCAATAATTTTTTCAAGTTTCTCAATAATTTGTTTCATGAACTTTTGAATTATATTCCTTTGTAACAAAACTAGGATATACTTTTTCCGGTTTTTCTTTTATAAGAATGAGATATAAAATACTAACCATCTGTCTGTTCAGGTCGAGTTAAATGCAGCGTATTCAATATCGGTTTTGCGATAACGTAGTTTATCAGAGGCGATTAAGCGGTTATTAACTTCCAAATTACATGAATTCAGTTAATTCGGTCAATTCAACTGAGGTTTTCATTTTTTTCGTATTTATCTTGTAGATTTGCGGCTCTAAAATTAAATTTTTCAGAATGAGACAGATTGCTTTTCGGGAAGCCCTGCGTGAAGCCATGGTAGAAGAAATGCGACGCGATGAGCGTGTATTCCTCATGGGAGAAGAAGTAGCCGAATACAATGGTGCTTATAAGGTGAGTCAGGGAATGCTGGATGAATTCGGACCCAAACGTGTTATCGATACTCCAATTTCCGAACTGGGATTTGCGGGTATTGGTGTTGGTGCTGCACAAAATGGTCTACGCCCGATCGTCGAATTCATGACATTTAATTTTGCAGTTTTAGCACTCGATCAGATTTTAAATACGGCTTCCAAAATGCTTGCCATGAGTGGCGGACAAATTGGATGTCCGATTGTTTTTCGTGGGCCCAATGGATCAGCCGGGCAATTGGGTGCACAACACTCTACAGCTTTTGAAAGTTATTATGCTAATATCCCTGGTTTAAAAGTTGTTTCTCCCAGCAATGGTTATGATGCGAAAGGTTTATTGAAGCAGTCTATTCGTTACGAAGAGGATCCTGTAATTTTTATGGAAAGTGAAGTGATGTATGGCGATAAAAGTGAAGTGCCGGAAGAAGAATATTATATTGAATTAGGCAAGGCAGATATTAAAAGGCAGGGCAAGGATGTAACGATCGTTTCTTATAATAAAATGATGAAGGTGGCGTTTGGCGCTGCTTCCGAATTGGAAAAAGAAGGGATATCAGCAGAAGTGATTGATTTGAGAAGTATCCGTCCTCTCGATTGGAAAACGATACTTGAAAGTGTGAAGAAAACAAATCGTCTCGTGATTGTAGAAGAGCAGTGGCCATTTGCCTCTATTTCTTCGGAAATATCTTATCAGATACAAAAGGAAGGATTCGATTACCTGGATGCTCCCATACGCAGGATCACTTCAGCTGATGCTCCGCTGCATTATGCGCCCAACCTCGTAGCAGCTGCAATGCCTGATGTGCCAAGAACAGTGAACCTGGTGAAAGAAGTGATGTATATGAAAAAATAATTCATTTAATATTTCATGAATCGTGAATCGTCAAACATGAGTCTTGATACCTGAAAAATTTGAGATTCATCTTTCACATTTCACTTTTCACGTTTGATGTCTCATGATTTCCAAAACGCCCATCATGAAAAAACTCACCCAGGTTATTTTTATTTTTTTTGTTTCTGTCTCCGTTTTTTCCCAACCCTCTTATACGCCAACTCCCGAAAATCTCCAGGCCCGCAAATGGTTCGACAGTGCACGTTTTGGTATGTTCATTCATTGGGGTGCATTTAGTGTGCTGGGTGACGGCGAATGGGTGATGAATAATCGCAATATTCGCGTGTCTGAATATAAACGCCTCCTGCAGATTTTTAATCCTGTTGACTTTGATGCTGCGAAATGGGTAGGTCTCGCAAAAATTGCGGGCATGCGTTATATTACTTTGATCACAAGACATCACGACGGTTTTAGTGATTGGGACACCAAACAATCGGATTGGAAGATCAGTAATACACCCTGGGGAAAGGATGCGGTAAAATTGTTGGCAGATGAATGTCATAAGCAGGGCATCAAATTATTTGTGTATTATTCTTTGTTGGATTGGTACAGGTCCGATTATCAATACGAAACCGGAAGAACGGGTCATGGAACGGGACGAACACAAAAAAGCGACTGGAATAGTTATATCAATTTCATGAAGGCGCAGCTCACCGAGCTATTGACAAATTATGGTGAGATCGGCGGAGTATGGTTCGATGGTTTCTGGGATCAATTGGATAACGATTGGGATAAAAATCAGAAATCTAAAGTTGATTGGCATATCAATGAAATATATGAATTGATTCATAAGCTGCAGCCCGCCTGTTTAATTGGTAACAATCATCATCAAACGCCATTGCCTGGTGAGGATTTTCAAATGTTTGAAAAAGATCTGCCGGGAGGAAACACGACTGGTTTTGGAGGGGCATCGGTTTCTGCGCTTCCCCTGGAAACATGCGAGACAATCAATGATTCGTGGGGTTTCAATATTACTGATCGCAATTATAAGTCGCTTAAAAATTTAGTTCAGCTTCTTGTTAAAGATGCAGGTTTTGGGGCAAACCTGTTATTGAATATCGGGCCGCTTCCTAACGGTGCTATACAACCGGAATTTACAGAACGGCTGACCGGAATGGGTGAATGGCTGAAGACTTATGGTCCCACGGTTTACGGAACGCATGGCGGATATATAAAACCACAGGACTGGGGGGCAGTCACAGAAAAAGGAAACAAAGTGTTCCTGCATATTTTCAAGACGGGAGGAGACAAGTTTTTTCTGCAGATTCCTTACAAAGTAAAAACAGCCCGCTTATTTGCTGCTAATAAGGAATTGAAGTTTCAATCGCTGGACGATAACTATGTGATGATCGATCTGAAGAATATTCAACCCGATACAATCGATACTGTAGTTGAACTGGAAGTCGTGAAATAAAAAAATCCCGAAGCTGGAAACAGAGGTAAGCTGCGGGATTGAAAATGTTGTTTAGGTCGGTCGGTTAATGTAATGCTCTCAATACGTTATTTAATAAAAGCAGTGATATGTATGCAAAACCCATTAAAAAACCGCCGAAAATTGTTAGCTTTAAAATGACCTTGCCTGTTGGGTTAGAACGTATATCCAGATCTTGCTTCATAGGTTGAATTTTTATTAATAAGTTTTTCAGAAAAATTGGATGGACTAAGATACTTCACTGAATGCCTCCGTACAAGGTATTTTTACGAGGAATATATACGAAAAAAACTTCATAAATTACTGGTTTTTAACTCTATAGTCCAGCGTCATTTTTTGTATGCCAGCTCCGGAAATGGGTGGGAGGGAAAACCCATCCGGGAGTATAACAGCTATTATTATTTAATTCATACCAGGGATTCAAATCCGGATTCGATGGATTGACTACAATATGGATGTCTTGTGCGGGCATATACCCCTGCATGAGAAGAAATATTTTTTTCCCTTCATTATTTTTTGCCATATCGATAACGAGCATTGCATGTCCGGGCGAGCCGCCCTGGATCAGCACATCACCTGGTTGAACGTCGTTTATATTTTTAACGGGATACAATTCTTTCTCCAGCGATAAAGTTCCGCAATGGCGAAAAACATTTTCAAGGTATTGGGAAAAATGCCCGCAGTTATAAGGAGCAGTGAATTGATAGCTCGTATTATTGTTATCCCTGAAATTGATTTTGTCAAATTTTTTTTGAGAAAAAAAATACTCAGCACGGAGACGCATTACAGCATCCGCGCATTGCTGCAAATCTTTATTGCCAATGGAAAGATCAAGCACTGCAAATTGCATTGTCTGATCTTTTTTCACTGAACCATCATACAAATGAATGATCAGGCTTTTTTTCAACCTTATATTCCTCAACCAATATCCGAAAGAATTGCATTGAACATCGATCCTTTTAAATCCGGATGGCAGGGGGATATCGCCGATGGTATGATATGGATTTTCTCCCGTTTCATTTCCTGCTTCATCTTGTGCATGTTTGCAGATGCTATGATATGGATTTGTTGACCCGGCTGATAAAAAAATTGGCAAAATAATTGCCATAATGAGGTTCGGTTTCATATGCTTATTTTTGAACTGTAATCTGAGATCCTGGTTAATATTTTTTCCATATCAAAAGATTGTTAAACATGTCCAACATTTTGATCATTGATGATGAAAAGGCGATTCGTAAAACACTGAGCGAAATTCTCTCTTATGAAGGCTATAAACTGGATGAAGCCGGGGACGGAGAGGAAGGTTTAAAAAAATTCAGGGAAAAAGAATATGATGTGATCCTCTGCGATATCAAAATGCCCAAAATTGACGGTATTGAATTTTTGGAAAAAGTGAAAGAGTTGAATACGGATATTCCCATCATTATGATATCTGGTCATGGTACCATTGAAACAGCAGTTGAAGCGGTTAAGAAAGGAGCCTATGATTATATTTCCAAACCCCCGGATCTGAACCGGCTGCTGATCACTATTCGAAATGCGATGGATAAGACTTCTCTGGTTGCTGAGACAAAAGTGCTGAAAAGAAAAGTGAGTAAGGTTCAGGAAATGGTAGGAGCTTCAGTGCCTATCCAGAAAATCAAAGAGACAATTGAAAAAGTAGCACCGACGGATGCGCGTATATTGATCACCGGTGAAAATGGAGTGGGTAAGGAATTGGTTGCGCGCTGGGTGCATGAAAGAAGTAACCGGGCCAGCGGACCATTGATCGAAGTAAATTGCGCTGCTATTCCCGGTGAATTAATCGAAAGTGAACTTTTTGGTCATGAAAAGGGTTCCTTCACTTCAGCATTGAAGCAGCGCATTGGAAAATTTGAACAAGCCAATGGAGGAACTTTGTTTTTGGATGAAATAGGTGATATGAGTCCTAACGCCCAGGCCAAAGTGCTAAGGGCTTTGCAGGAAGGAAAAATTACCCGTGTTGGCGGCGACAAGGATATCAGCGTTGATGTCCGTGTCATTGCAGCTACAAATAAAGATTTACTGAAAGAAGTAGAAGAAAAAAGTTTCCGCCTGGATCTTTATCACCGGTTGAGTGTGATCATTATTCATGTGCCCTCACTCAATGAACGTAAGGATGATATTCCATTGCTGATCGATAAATTCCTTGCTGATATTTGTGTCGATTATGGTATTGCAAAAAAGACCATCGATGAAGACGCAATTCACGCGTTACAGGAATATAATTGGAGTGGTAATATCAGGGAACTGCGTAACGTAGTAGAAAGATTGATCATACTATCAGGCAAAACGATCACCCGTGACGATATAGAAAACTATGTTCTCCCTAAAAAATGATCGGATTCGGGACTGAACCATTTATTTCAATCTTAAGAAAACTTTCAATTCGAATATTTTGGCAGGCGGATTAATATGGTATTTTTGCCGAATTATAAAATTTTACAATGAGTACTCACCAGGTTTTGGTTCTCCTGTTTATTCAATTACTGATTCTTTTATTACCTGCGGTTGGATTATATAAAATGTTTGAGAAAGCGGGTGTTCCGGGATGGAAGGCTTTTGTTCCTTTCTATAATACCTGGATTATGCTGGATCTTGCTAAACGTCCAAAACATTGGGTTTTCTGGCAGATCATACCTGTTGTTGGCTGGTTTATTTCACTCGGCATATTTGTTGAGTTTGTAAAAACTTTCGGGAAGTTCAGGCTTACTCAGCATGCAATGGCGGTGCTTCTTCCGGTAATCTATTTTCCTTCTATCGGATTCGACAAAAATGAAAAATTTCTCGGGCCCGAAGTTGTAAGAAAACATAAAAAGACCTCTGCGCGCGAATGGATCGATGCAGGAATTTTTGCGATCGTGGCTGCAACTCTCATCAGGACATTTGTTTTCGAGGCATATACGATTCCGACACCATCCATGGAAAAAACTTTATTGGTGAATGATTTTCTTTTCGTGAGTAAATTCAGTTATGGTCCGCGTATTCCGAATACTCCGCTGGCAATGCCTTTTGTTCATCATACGCTTCCTTTTGTGAATATGAAATCATATGTAGAGTGGATTAAAATTCCATACACGCGTTGGTTTCCTTCTCCTGTAAAACGCAATGATGTGGTCGTATTTAATTTCCCCGCCGGTGATACAGTGATCAATAAAGAGGGCTATCAATCCGAAATTACTTATTATCAGACTGCACTCGAATTAGGACAAAATGATATGAATGCCGGTCGCCAGATCATTTTAAATGACCCAGACCAATACCCACTGATTGTGAGACCGGTGGATAAGCAGGAAAATTATATCAAACGATGCATTGCTATTGCAGGCGATACTTTGCAAATCAAAAACCAGGTTGTTTATATCAACGGACAGGCCACCGCGTTCCCTCCGTATTCCGAAACAGATTATATTGTTACTACCGGGGGGCAACCGCTTGACGAAACAGTGATGAAAGATGAATACAATGTTGATATCAACAATTCACAGGAATTCAGAGAGGCTGGAGCACCGAATCAGTTTAGCATGCTATTGACCTATTCAGCAAAAGAAAAAATGCTGAAAAATGGTTTGGCGAAAAGTATCGTTCCAATTTTGGATACATTCCCCAATCGTGTATATCCGAATGATAATATTCATCATTGGTCAGTGGACAATTATGGACCAATCTGGTTACCTAAAAAGGGAGCTAAAATTACATTGACTCCGGAAAATTATACTATATATGAAAGGCCTATCCGCGTATATGAGGGTAATAAACTGGAAATGAAAGGCGGCAAAATATTTATCAACGATCAGGAAACAAATCAGTATACTTTCAAAATGGATTATTATTGGATGATGGGTGATGATCGTCACAATTCACAGGATTCAAGATACTGGGGATTTGTTCCCGAAGATCATGTTGTGGGCGAAGCATGGTTGATATGGATGAGCTGGGACAAGGGTGTTCGCTGGAGTCGTTTGTTTAAGAAGATAAAGTAAAAGCCTTTAAATTATTTTTAAATAAATCAAGTATCTTTATTCATCCTTCTGCGCCAGCGGAAGGATTTTTTATCTCCTGAATCCGGTCTTAATTTTTTTTATGAAGGAAAAGGAATATCAGTTCTCATATGAAGTCTACGATTCGATACATGAATTGAACCCTGGAGACGCATCTTTGTTGAAAGAAGCGCAAAAGATAACGGAACAGGCATATGCGCCTTACTCACAGTTCAGGGTAGGTGCCGTTGCCAAATTGGCGAACGGGAAACACCTGAGTGGCACCAATCAGGAAAATGCCTCTTTCCCGGCGGGCCTTTGCGCTGAACGGGTATTACTGTCTGCATGCTCTTCTCTATATCCCGGAATTCCAATTGAAACCATCGCCATCAGTTATCAGAATAATCAAAATCAAAGTGATCATCCTGTTTCTCCCTGTGGTATTTGTCGTCAGTCATTACAGGAATATGAACAGAGATTAAAACATCCGATCCGTCTGATTCTCGGAGGCATGGAAGGAGAAGTATATATTATTCCAAAAGCAAGTCTGTTATTGCCGCTGGCCTTTTCAAGTGAAGAGTTATAAATGATGCCCTCTTCCATCATTTATTTTTCTTTGTAAACAGAGCCAGCGCGTAATTCAATTGTACAAGAATGATTGCAACAATGCTGAGATAATTATTGATAAAACAAAGTAAGGCCCCGGCTGCGTACAAAGCCTGGGCAGTTACGATTCTTTTTCTAATCAGTTTGTCGGTTATTTGCCTCTCGTTTTCAGTTCCTGAAATGCAGTGACGGGTATAGGCATAGTTCCATTGAATATAAATGACAAGGCCGAGCAAAAAAATGTTCAGCCAGTACAAACCAATTGCCAGTTTGAAATGAATATGCTCGCTGAGAAAAGCGGTTGTAAACGGAAGTACAGAAACAAATAACAAAAAGAAAAGACAGATCCAGTTTAAATGCCTGTCGCTTCTTTCGATAAAAGTAAACTGGGTTGCGTGACCTGTCCAGAAAATTCCAAGCGTCATAAAGCTTAGGAAATAACTTAAAAATTTAGGCACCAGGCTGCATAGAGCTGAAAACAATTGTCCTTCTGTATGTATGGATTCACTGACCGGTACTTTTATATCCAGCACAAGAAGCGTTAATGCAATGGCAAATACTCCATCACTGATAGCTTCAAGTCGGGAAACTTTTTGTCCGGCTATCTGGTTATAGGTTCTGGTATTGCTCATAAGCAGTAGAATAAGTTCGATGAATGCAGCAGATCAAAGGGGTTGATATTTTTATTCAGATTGATTCCGGTTTTGCGAACAATTCTGAACGCTCCATGAATTGCTGATAATTGATATGAATACTGCTCAACATTTTTTCTTCAAGCAAACCAGCGAAAGTTTCGAAGTATATGATCACATCTTCCCTGACATTTCTTTTCAGCCAGCGGAAACCTCCCGGCAAATGATTCAATACTTCCCGGTCTTCAAGATATTCCAGATTGTGGATATCCGTGGCCGTGAGACCCAATGCTTCGAGTTTGCTGATCATGAGGTAAGCAGGAACGCTGGTTAAATTGCAGTAATCTTCGGCAATCTCCGACCATTCTCCTGTCGAACTGTGCGCGTAGTTCAGAATCTCTTCTTTACTCAGGTTGGTGATTACCTGCAAAAGGTTCCCGCAATTGCAGCCGCCATGATGGCCCCAGGCATAATAATTACCTGCACGGAGTCTTTTAGCCGTGGTGCGCAATGCATCGATGAGGGAAAGATTCGGATGAGCCATTTTTATTCTAAATATAAATAAAACAGGTAGATGGATAAATTGTTTGATTGTTTAACCATCTAACCATGCAGCCATCGAGCCATTAAATTATCAGGTCATCAGGTCAGCAAACCATTTATCATTCACCCATGAATCGTATTTGAAATTAGTCTTTATCTTTAGTTATAAACTTTCACATATGAGAAAATATTCATTTTCGCTTGCTGCTATTGTTTTTTGTCTGTCAGTTTCTGCCCAGCAAAATCCTTTATGGCTTCGGTATCCGGCCATCAGTCCGGATGGAAAAACGATTGCCTTTGGTTATAAAGGAGATATTTATCGTGTGGATATCAACGGAGGAGTGGCGGTTCCGCTCACGATTCATGAGGCCCAGGATATGATGCCTGTATGGAGTCATGATGGAAAATATATTGCTTTTGCAAGTGACCGCTATGGAAATTTTGATGTGTTCGTTATGCCTTCCACCGGCGGCACACCCACCAGATTGACATATAACAGCGCTCCAGATTATCCATATGATTTTTCCCCGGATGATAAACAGGTCATATTCGGCAGTTCGCGAAACATCCCAAATAAAAATGTGAGATTTTACAGCCCGCGTTTATTTCAAAATTTATATACGGTAAACATAACCGGAGGCCGGCCGGTTCTTATATCCTCAGCAGGTTTTGAAAATGCACACTATAACAGCAAGGGAACTGAAATCGTTTTCCAGGACAGGAAGGGATATGAAGATCCCTGGCGAAAACACCATACTTCTTCGGTTACCCGTGATGTATGGATCATGGATATTAAAAGCAATACCTTCAGGAAGATCAGCGGATTTGAAGGTGAAGACCGTGAGCCGGTTTTCAGCAATGATGATCAGTTTGTGTATTACCTGAGTGAAAAAAATGGTTCACAGAATATATATAAAACACCTGTTGTAAATAAAATGGCTGAAAGACAGCTGACTTCCTTCAAAACCAATCCTGTTCGTCATTTGAGTGTCAGTAAAGACAATGTATTGTGCTTTACTTATGATGGAGAAATTTATACGTTGAAGGAAGATGGGGAACCTAAAAAAGTTTCTATTCAGATTTATAATGATGGAAGAGCAGGGGTTGAAAAAAATGTTTCTATCAACGGAAATGTTTCTGAATTTGTATTATCACCCAATGGAAAAGAAATCGCTTTTGTCACGCGCGGTGAAATTTTTGTAACCAGTGTGGAAGGCGGACAAACAAAACGCATCACCAATACTCCCCAACAGGAGCGCATGGTACAATGGAGCCCGGATGGCAGAAGCCTTGTATATGCTGCTGAGAGAAATGACAACTGGGATATTTACAGATCAACCATCGTCAGAAAAGAAGAACCTTATTTCTATGCATCGACACTGATCAATGAAGAGCCTTTGATTGCAACCAGCGAAGAAGAATATCAGCCTAAATTTTCTCCGGATGGTAAAGAGATCGCATATGTTGCGCAAAGAAATATTTTGAAAGTATATAATCTTGCAACCAAACAAACAAGAACCTTGTTACCCGAAGGCCGTAATTATTCTTACAGCGATGGTGACTGGGATTTTAACTGGAGTCCCGATGGGAAATGGGTTCTCAGTGATGATGCAGAAGGAAATTGGTTTACCGGAAATGTTGCTTTTATTAAGTCCGATGGGACCAATGGAATTCAACATCCGCTTGTGAGTGGATTTGGCCAGGGGAATGTAAAATGGTCGATGGACGGAAAAGCAATCACGTGGGTAAGCGCTAAAGAAGGCCGTAAATCATTGGCATTACAGGGCAGCAGGGAGGTGGATATCTATGCGGGGTTTTTAGATAAACAATTATATGATCGTTTTAAATTGAGCAAGGAAGATTTTGCCTTGCTTAAAGAAAAAGAAGACAAAGAGAAAGCAGATAAGGAAAAAGATAAGGATAAGAAAACTGATGCAGGTTCAGCAACAAATAATGGCGACAAAAAAAATGATCTGGCTAAAGACAATACTGCAGTAAAACCATGGTCACCCAATGTGCAGGATCTTGAAGACAGGGTAGTGCGTTTAACGATCAACAGTTCTTCTATTTCCGATTATGTGGTCAATTCAGATGGCAGTAAAATATATTATCTGGCATCTTTTGAAAAAGGATATGATCTGTGGGTAACCGAACCGAGAACAAGGGAAACAAAAATCCTCGCCAAGCTGGGCGGATCCCCCAGCGGAATAGAAATCAGCAAGGATGGGAAATCATTATTTGTCACCAACAACGGATCACTCGTAAAAGTGGATGATGCAGGGAAGATATCTTCGATTGGCATTAATGGGGAAATGGTTTTGAATGCGGCCAAAGAGCGCGAATATATTTTCGATCATGTCTGGAGACAGGTGGAAGAGAAGTTCTATGATCCGAAACTTCAGGGCGTGGATTGGAAAAGCGTGAAAGACACTTATGCGAAATTTCTGCCGCATATCAGCAACAACTATGATTTCCAGGAGTTGTTAAGCGAAATGCTCGGAGAGCTGAATGCCTCGCATACTGGGGGCCGTTATAATCCGAGAATGGATAATCCCGATGTTACTGCAGCACTTGGGTTATTGTACGATGAAACTTATACCGGCAGGGGATTAAAAGTGACTGAAGTATTGGAGACTGGTCCGCTTGATAAATCAGTCAGTAAAGTAAAAGCGGGAGATATCATTGAAAAAATAGATGGCGAAGCCATCACTGATAGTGTAGACTGGGCAAAATACCTGAATCGCAAGGCAGGGAAAAATACGCTGTTGGATATTTATGATCCTTCCACCGGTACGCGTTGGGAAGAGACACTCAAGCCGATCACATTCGGTGAGGAATCAGCGTTGATGTATAAACGCTGGATAAAGAAAATGGAAGAGATGGTAGACAAGCTCAGCGGAGGTAAAGTAGGTTATGTGCATGTTCAGGGAATGAATGACGGCAGCTATAGAAATACTTTTGATGCAGTCCTCGGCAGAAATTTCGATAAGGAAGCATTGATTGTAGATACCCGTTTCAATGGAGGAGGTTGGCTGCATGATGACCTGACTACATTCCTCAGTGGCAAGCATTATCTGGATTTTGCACCCCAGGGTCATCGCCTTAAAGACGGAGAACCAATGGGCAGGTGGACAAAACCAAGTTGCGTGCTGATGAGTGAAAGCAATTATAGTGATGCATTTATTTTCCCGTATGTGTATAAACAAAACGGAGTGGGAAAATTAATTGGAATGCCTGTCCCGGGAACAGGAACTGCAGTATGGTGGGAACAACAGATTGATCCGACAATCATTTTCGGAATTCCGATGGTTGCAACAATTGGTAAGGAAAATCGCCCGACGGAAAACCTGCAATTGGAGCCGGATATCAAAGTACCATTGCGATATGAGGACTTTCTGAATGGCCGTGATCCTCAAATCGAAGCTGCTGTCAAAGAAATGCTGGATACAATCAGCAAAGAGAAAAAGGCATTTTAGGCTTATAATTTTTTTTCAGGCTTTCAGTTCTTAAAATATCGATTAAGAATTGAAAGTCTGATTTTTTTAAAAACCCAGTTCAATATCAGTTTCGGGGTAACCCACACATGTCAATATCAAACCTTCCTGCAGGTCTTTAGTTGTGAGAACATCATTAATGCTCATTTTTACTTTTCCTTTTAATAATCGGGCGGTGCAGGTAGAACATCGTCCACCCCGACAACTGTATGGCAGTTGGATATTATTATCGAGTGCAGCCTGTAAAATGGTTTTCGGAAAAACTGATTTGATATGATATTCCTGTTGATGAAAATGTATGATGATCTGTTTTGGACTCTTATCTTCTATGATAGGTGGTGGTGGAATATATTCTACAATAAAATTTTCTTTTTTTATCTGACCGTCGGCAAAGCCCATTAATTTCAGGGTAAAATGCGCCATTCGCATCAAGGCCTGCGGTCCACAGAGATAAAACAATGTTTCTTTTTTTGATTCATGATGAATTTTGACCAATTTCTCCAATAAAAAATTCGTGAGCCTGTGCGAAGCATTCGGATGTTTTCTGGGTCTTGTAAGTAAACTGATCCATTTGAATCGGGCAGCATATTTTTTTTCCAGCTCCTGTAATTCTTTTTTAAAAATGATATTGTCTTCGTCATGATTCTGGTAAATCAGGATAATTTTCGTGAGTGGTTCTTCTGCGAGTATTTTTTTTATAAGTGAAAAAACAGGTGTTATTCCGCTTCCGGCTGCAATAAAGAAAATTTGTCTTTGCCAGAGTTTATTTGTTTCAATCGTAAACCTTCCCGAAGGGGGTAATGAGACCAGTAAATCATTTATCCTGATATGATCGGTCAGGAATCTTGATATTGCGCCATTGACAATTCGTTTTACAGTAATCGAAGCAAAATTGTCTATTCCGGGACTGGAAGAGAAGGAATATGAACGACGTATTTCCTCCTTGCCATGAGTAAAAATGAAGGTCAGGAACTGACCGGCTTCGTATGAAATTTTTTTGCCCTCAATATCCTCAAGGTAAAAGGTTAAGACATCCTTTGTTTCCCGTACGATGTTGGTAACTTTCAATTCTGATCTGTCCATTTAGTAAATTAATCATTTTTTAAAGCCCCGTACTGAACTGTTTATCTCTCATTCACCGATCATAAATAATTATTCGCTGAAATTAAAAAAATTATAAGCGGTTTACAGAGGGATAACCAGGTGCTGGAGGGTTTTTTCTTTTGATTTATTTTTGGCATGCTCCGTTTATACCGGAAAGAGGCGGGAAAGCTGAATCTCGTTAAATTTGGAGCTTATTTATTTTTAAAATCAATTCGATGAACTGGTCAGACCAACGTTCACAGCTAACTTATGGAATTATTTTTTTCGGAAGCTTCCTGGTTGCCTGTAAACAAAAAGCCGATCCTCCAAATGCATCCAGAGCAGGACAGGAAACGGTCGTGGATGTTTTGGTTGCTTCGACGCAAACTGTAAACAATGATATTGAAGTCAGCGGTACAGTCGTAGCCAATGAATATGTCGAATTACATCCCGAAGCCAGCGGCCGGTTGATTTTCCTTAATGTTCCCGAAGGTAAATGGGTAAAGGAGGGGACGATCATCGCCCGGGTCAATGATGCAGATATCAAAGCACAGATAGAAAAAAGCAAAGTATTACTTGATCTCGCAGAAAAGACCGAACAGCGGGACAGGCAATTACTGGATATCAACGGCATTAATCAAAGTGATTATGATGCCGCATTGAATGCAGTCAATGGTTATAAAGCAGATATCAGTTATAATCAGGCGCTGCTTGACAAAACCGTTGTAAAAGCGCCTTTCGATGGAATTGTTGGACTGAGGCAAGTAAGTTTAGGAGCATATGTTTCTCCGACAACTTTGATCGCCACGATGCAGCAATTAGATAAAATAAAAATAGACTTCACACTGCCGGAACAATATTCCAATACGATTAAAATCGGAAACAAGGTAGATGTAGAATTGGATGCTAACACAAAAAATCGCAGCAAAGCCGTGATTATTGCCATCGAGCCTCAGGTTAATCAGGCAAGCCGCAATTTAACAGTCAGAGCAATATTGCAAAACGCCAAAGCAAATCCCGGTGCTTTTGTCAAGGTCTATGTAAATGCCGGAACAAATTCCAAAGCCATTTTAATTCCCACTAATTCACTCATTCCGGATGATAAAAACAATCAGGTTATTCTTGTCAGAGAAGGGAAAGCCAGTTTTGTAAATGTAAAAACAGGGTTGCGGCTTTCGAATAATGTGGAAATCACAAGTGGTGTTAAATCGGGAGATACTGTGGTAGTGACGGGCGTACTCTTTGCCAGACCCAAAGCTCCACTTCGCGTACGCAGTGTTAAGACACTTGAAGAATTTGCGGTCGCAAATAATAATTCCGGAAGTGCTCAATAAAAAAATTCCTTACAAATAAAAGCTGAGATCATTTATTCGATTCGAGTTTTCCAGAGGAATGAATCAAAAAATAAAAGAACAGAGTAAGCAGTTATGAATATTTCAGAATTATCGCTGAGAAGGCCGGTTTTTGCCACGGTAATGAATTTAATTATTATCCTATTCGGCGTAGTAGGATATAATTTTCTTGCCGTGAGAGACTATCCTGCAATTGATCCTCCCATTATAACTGTCAATACCTCTTATACGGGTGCAAATCCTGATATTATCGAGAGCCAGATTACCGAACCTTTGGAAAAACAAATCAACGGAATACCGGGTATCAGAACCATTTCATCCACCAGTTCTCTTGGAAGCAGTGCTATTATTGTCGAATTCAATCTCGGATATGACCTGGAAGCTGCGGCTAGTGATGTCCGTGATAAGGTCGGACAGGCGACCAGAAGCCTGCCATTAGACATAGACGCGCCTCCTGTTGTGGTCAAAGCAGATGCAAATAGCGATTTTATTTTATTGCTGGTAGTACAAAGTGCAACCAAAAGTCTGATGCAGCTTAGTGATTATGCTGACAACGTGTTGCAACAACAATTGCAAACCATCGAGGGTGTGAGTTCGGTAAATGTGTTTGGGGATAAAGGATACGCCATGCGCATTTGGCTTGACCCAAATAAAATGACTGCATATAATGTTGCATTTAATGATATCAGTACTGCAATTAATAATGAAAATGTTGAACTTCCTCCCGGTAAGATTTATGGAAATAATACAGAGCTAACTATTAAAACCCAGGGCAGACTAAGCAGTGAGAGTCAGTTCAGGAATGTGATTATCAGAAAAGATAGTTCGGGTATTATCCGTTTGAGTGATGTAGCAAGGATTGAAATTGGTCCGCAGAACCCCGAGCAAAACTGGAAATACAATGGTGTAAATGCGGTGGGACTGGCTATTATTCCACAGCCGGGTGCCAATAATATTGCGATTGCTGATGAATTCAATAAAAAACTGGAAGCAATCAAAAATTCTAACAAAGATGATCTGCAATTCAGCGTGCTGATCGATAACACTAAAAATATCCGCAATTCACTGAATGAAGTAAAGGAAACATTGTTGATTGCATTTGCGCTGGTCGTGCTTGTTATATTTTTCTTTTTCCGCAACTGGCT
>Ga0335085_10008451_pt1 | contig 15708 bp, 29 predicted proteins | sample Lox_Sample_45_FD_206712 | JGI IMG/M metagenome (GOLD analysis project Ga0335085, IMG submission 206712) | Soil microbial communities from Loxahatchee National Wildlife Refuge, Florida, United States - Lox_Sample_4.5 | ecosystem: Environmental > Terrestrial > Soil > Wetlands | place: USA...
AGTCAGGGAGGATCGTCCCGAAAAAGTACTGGCCGGGAGCCGTGCCCTGGGCGCCGAGGGTCGACGGGTAAAGATAGAAGTACCTGGGGAGACCGTCCGTAGCCGCGACGTAAGTCTGGGCTGTAGCGGTGTCGTAAAAGCCGGTGAAGTCGCCGCTGGCGTCGGGCAGGCCGGCAACCCAGATCAGGTTTTGATCACCCATTGCGGTGACGTCGACCTTGTTCACGACGAAGTTGATCGACCAATCTGAGAGAAAGGCCATGGGTGAGGCGACGTCGGAGCCCGCGCCGGTACCGTTTCCGGTGACCGCGACATAGGCGATTCCGTTCCTGCCGTGGATGCGTGACATGTCACTCCCGGGATGCCGGAATGGTCACCGGCTCCGGTCGCGAGTGCTACGGCCGCGGCACCTACCACGATAGCTGTCTAGAATGTTAAGTGTGCAGTGGAGGCCCGTGCCCGGTTATGCGGGGTTTTATGAAGTCAGTGACGAAGGCGAGGTGTACTCGCTGGGGCGTCCGAAGACCCGCGGCGGCCTACTGCGCGTGCACGTGAACCCGCAGGGCTATAGGTTCGTACGGCTATACCGCTACGGTCAGATTAAGTCGGTGACCGTCGCACGGCTCGTGCTGCTGACTTTTCGCGGCCCTCCCGAGCACGGACAGCGCGCACGCCACGGTGCCGGGGGTCCGCTGGACGACCGGCTAGGGAACCTGTACTGGGGGTAGGCGTGGCGTGTCGGGATGGCGCGGCTGGGACGGCCATGGCGAGGGTAGTCGAGACGGGGCGGGCGGAGTTGCGAGGGCATGGGCGGTGTTGTCGGGCAGGGATGGCCTGGGCTGGCAGGCGAGGGAGAGGATAGTCGGTACGGGGCAGGAGGGGAATGGGATGTTACGTCGGCGGGGGATGGATCGGCTGGTTTCGACGTGGGGAGTCGGCGTGGCATGGACAGGGAAGTCTTGGCCAGGCATGTCGGCGAGGTGAGACTTGGCGCGGCTTGAGCTGAGCTGGGTAGTCGGCCTGGCGAGGGCAGGGCTGCTCAGGACTGGTCGGCGACGGTAAGTCGGCCTGGTGAGGACGGATTAGAACTGGCCAGGGTGGTCGGCAAGATGTGGGGAGGCTTGGTGTGGGGAGTCGGCCCGGCAAGGTTTGGCCCGGATGGGTGGGTGCAGGGTAGTCGGACGGGGACGGCGAGGACCGGGCTGCGCGGGCGCGTGCTGGTGCGGACTGTCGTCTTGGGACGGAGCGTTCTGGTGCGGACTGTCGCTGAGGCGAGGCCTGGATAGGCAGGGACCGGGTTGTCGGCGGGGTAGGGAAGACCTGGCCCGGTTTGGATGGTCGGCTGGGCGAGGACAGGCGTGGGGTGGCTTGACGTGGAGAGTCGGCATGGGAGGGCCAGAAGCGGAAAGGCTTGGAACGTCGGACGTGGGCCGGACGGGGGTGAGACGTACAGGTGCGGACTGTCGGCTCGGCCAGGGAGGGGATAGTGAGGCTCGTCGTGCGGGATGGGCAGGGTGGAGATGGGAGGACCAGGCGCGGATTGGGTAGTCGTCGCTTCGTGAGGCGGACTTCCAGGCTACCGTCACCTGCATTATGCTGTCGGTCATGCGCCTGCTCTTGGTTCACCCCGGCCCTGACTTCAGCGTCCACGACGTATATACCGGCTGGGCAGAGGGACTTTCCGAAATCGGTGTCGAAGTCGCGCAGTTCAATTTCAACGACCGTCTTATTTTCTACAGCAAGGCGCTCATGATGGACTACGACGAGAACGGCGACGAGGTCCGGGACGAGCAGGGCCTGCCCATCGTCCGCCAGGCTCTTACCCAGGAGGGCGCATTCACCCTGGCCATGCAAGGCATCAGTCACGCGCTATACACTTTTTGGCCGGATATTGTGCTCTTCGTTTCCGGCTTCTTCACGCAGGCGGGACTGCTCGACATCATCCGCAAGCGCGGCCACAAAGTGGTCATGCTCAATACCGAGAGCCCCTACCAGGAAGATGCGCAGCTCACCCGCGGGCAGTTCTGCGATCTCGTCCTGCTGAACGACCCGCTCAATCTCCGCCTCTACGAGGAAATGGGCATTCCGGCGCTCTACGCCCCGCACGCGTACCGGCCGAAGGTGCACTATCCCGTCACCCGGTATACGCGCACGCCGCCCATCGACCTCACCTTTATCGGCACCGCATTCAAATCGCGCATCGACTTCTTCGAGCGCATGGACTTCACCGGTCTTGACGTTCTCATCGCCGGCAACGACTGGGGGAAGCTGCCCCCGGACTCGCCCACCGTCCCGTACATCGGGACCGGCCTGACTGACGCCGACTGCGTGCACAACGCCGATGCGGCCGACCTGTACCGCGGCACCAAGATGGGCATCAACTTCTACCGGCGCGAGTCCGAGGACGAGCACAAGGACGACGTCGGCATCGCGATGGGTCCGCGCGAGGTGGAGATGGCCGCGATCGGGCTGCCGTTCCTGCGCGACCCGCGTGAGGAAGGCGACAGGGTCCTGCACATGCTGCCGACATACGCCTCGCCCGAGGACGCGTCCGAGCAGCTGCGGTGGTGGCTCCAGCATGACGACGAGCGGACAGCTATCGCCCGGCAGGCTCGCGCGGCCGTCGCTGACCGCACCTTCGTGAACAACGCCAAGCGGCTAATGCAGGCGCTAGACGGAATAAAATAGAACATCTGTTCGATTAGTCTTCGCTTAAGTTACTCGTCAGTAACCGGAATGGTTTTGCCCACCACCGTGTTATACTATATGAGACGCCAAATGCGACCAGCACTTTCAAGAGGCGTCCGGAAACGAAAGGGCACACAGCACCATGGGTTATCTCCCTCGCGAACTGTCGGCGCGTTGGGTGGTCTACAGGCTATACCTGCTGCGCCACGACGAACCGGTGTATGTAGGACGGTGCAAAGGCAGTAATTTTCCTGCGCGACCCTACACGCACAAGTTCGAGTGGGACGGCCTAGAGTTCATGATCTTCGGGACCGAGGCAGAAGCTGTAGAAGAGGAGGCGCGCGTGATCCACGAAAGCCACCCGAAGTACAACAAGATCTGCCCGTGGCATCCTGAGCTTACCGAAGAGACCGCATCAGCAACGGTCTGACCACAACCAGCGAAAGACACAGCACATGCCAGATTACGTTGACCAGATGTTCAGCGTGCGCGAGATCCCGTGGCACAAGCCGCAGACCGGGGACAGGACCACGGTCCTGGAGGACTACCCGCAGAGTTTCGACGAGGCCCGCAAGCTCGCCGGACTTGACTGGGAAGCGATCGAGCTGCCGGCCGTCGAGCGCGTCATGCCGGTCGAGATGCTGCGCGACCGCTTCACCGAGATCGTCCACCAGTCGGCCTGGATGCCGGTCCGGGAGACGGTCGAGGCACTGGAGCGCCTGTACGAGCAGTCACTCCGCACGGACAAGGACTTCCGCCGGATCGCGCGCAGCGACAACCTGAAGTCGCTGTCCTATCAGCGAGACACCTACAACATCATCCCCAACGCCGCGTTCGGCGAGATCATCGAGGCGCTCCTCGAAGCGGGCCGGAAGGAATACGGGAGCGACATCCTGCTGGAGACCGGGGGCAGCCTGCTCGACGGCCGCAAGGTGTGGATGCTGGCCCGGATCAACCGGCCGCTGAACCTGCCGGGCGACGGGTCGAGTACCTTCCCGTTCCTCGGCATCACCAGTTCCCACGACGGCAAGGCGAGCTGCGCGGCGCGGCTGACCGCGGTCCGCATCGTCTGCTATAACACGTTCTCAGCCGCCGAGGCCGAGGGCGAGCGGACCGGCGCGGTGTACAGCTTCAGCCACCGCGGCGACTGGCGCTCCCGGCTGGACGACGCGCGCAACGCGCTGCTGTACGCCCGGGAAGAGACCGAGCAGTACGTCGAGGCGATGACCGAGCTGCTCGGCATGAAGGTGACCCGCGCCCAGGAGCAGCTGTTCCTGCGCGAGTTCATCCCTGAGCCGCCGGACGGCATCATCTCGGACCGCGTCGCGAAGAACATCCAGGAAGCCCGCGCGGCGGTGGACCTGTTCCTGAACAGCACGACCGTCGAGGGCTCCGGCATCCGGGGCACGGCGTACGGACTGGTCCAGGCAGCGGGCGAGTACCTCGATCACGTGCGCGCGGCACGGAGCTGGGAGAGCAGGATGAACCGCTCCCTGCTGCAGCCGGAGAAGCTCAAGGCCAAGGCCGCGGTGCTGGCCCGGGAGGCGGCGATGTCGCTGTGATGTTCTACCTCAGCCACGGCGCCGGGGATGATCCTGACTGGTTCATCGTCGAGCCGGCGGACCGCCCTGTAGAGCAGGTGAAGTCCCTGCTCGGCGCCCGGCGGGCAGTTTACCAGGTCACTACCGGCACAGACCCGGAGGCCGGCACGCCGGTCATCACGAAGATACGGCGGGTGAAGGCTATCCTCCCCCCGCCGTCCCCGTCAGGAGGGTGAATGGAAAAGTTCATCTACATCATCACCTGCGAGCCCATCGACGGCCAGGAAAGCCTGGACCTGTCAGAGGTGCAGCGGTTCGGCCACATGCTGAACATCGCGGTAAGCGGCGCGGCATCTGACTGCCTGCTGCGCGCCGGGATGGACATGATCCCGGTGGGGCTGCCCGGATGATCCTCGCATGGCTGATCCCCCTGCTGTGCGCGGTGTTCTGGCTGGGGTGCGCGAGGGCTAACTTCGCGTACCTCTGCCGGAAGAACAGGCTGATCAAGGGGGAGATGGTCTACAAGAGGGGTTATGCCGAATTTCACTCGCACTGTCCGGACTACCACTACACCTGGCACCGGGTGAATAAGCCGTGCCGTAAGTGCGGTGACTTCTTCCCGGATCTCTCGGATACCCGGGAGTACAGGATGCTCGTCGCACTGCTCACCGGCCCGTTCATGGCGGTCGGCCTGTCGGTCGGACTGCTCGTGGGCGGCGGCGTGCATTCGCACGACGAGCTGCAGGCTGAGCTGCACGAATCCGAAGCGCGCCTCGCGGAAGCCAACCGCAAGCTGGAGGAGCTGCAGTGATCACCAGGACTGAGAGAGTCGCGCGAGCGCGGAAGGTCCGCAAGCTGCTGAGCCATTACGTGAGCCTGCAGAAGCCGTACATGCGCGAGCACGTCCGGAAGGAATGGGGCTCGGACCCCGACTACAGCGCCATAAACGCGCTGCTCATGGCCAAGCACGAGCTGACCGTGCTCATCCAGGACCTGGACGGACCGGAAATCAGATAGGAGTAAAGAAATACTCATGAAGACCCTCAAGATGCTGGCTGTCGCGGGCGCGATCACCGCGGCGGCCAGTCTTGGTGCCTGCCAGAACACGCATTCCGACGGTGCCTCCAGCAAGGCAAAGGCGATGGCCAGCAGCACGGCCGCACAGCAAGTCCAGCAGGACATCAAGCGGTGCATCCCCACGTCGGGATTCGCCCAGCTCCAGCTCGGCAAGCACCTGATGTCCGACACGGCCGCGCACCCCAACGGATCGCGCGACGCGCTGGCGCAGTGCGTAGGCATCACCAAGGCGAACAAGCAGCCGTTCGAGAATGACGTGATCAACGCGGCCGAGCGCGGGCATCTGCTCACGCACGCCGGGCGCGTCACGTTCTTCCAGGTGACGCTGCCCGCCATCGTGGCCAAGTACGCGAGCGCCGGGACGGTGACACCATGACGGATTTCACAGAGTCGCATCCGCACTCCGCTGGCAAGTACGAATACGACGAGCAGGGCAGGCTCCTGGGGCCGAAGCCGGCAACCGTAACCGAGCTGCACCCGCAGGGCGGCCCGGTCCGCCGGTTCCTCCGCAAGCTGCGCAAGCCGAACGACGAGGCCCGGACGCTGCTGTCGGGGAAGGAAGTGCACCTCCGGTTCATCCAGTCCGCCATGTGGTCGACGGTCGCCGGCGTCCTCGGCGCGTCGTTCGTGGCCGGGCTGTACTACCTGATCCTGCAGCAGTACTGGCACGTTCCCGGCACTGCCCACGGCGCCTCGCTGAAGGCGTGGTGGGACGGCGGCATGGGCTGGATTCACTCCGGCAACTGGGCCGTCTACCGGCACGGCATCCGCGACCTGTGCGAGCCGGCCTTCGCCATCATGGCGGTCCGGACGCTGCTCGCATCGCCGAAGCACTGGGACGACCGCGTCGGCACGGCCAGGCTCATCATCGCCCCCGTGGTGCTGATGGCCGCGGCGGTCGGCATGGCCATCGGCGGCGTCTGGCTGCTGAACTTCTCCGGCATGCCCGCGTTCTGGGGCAGCCAGCTCGTGCTCGGCATCGTCATCAGCCAGGTGCTGCACCGCTGGTGGGCGCCGGTCGGCGCGACGCTGCAGGGCTTCGTGCTGGACCGGAGCGTGGACGTCGCACGCGGCGGCAGCCTGCTGACCCGGCCGCACGTCCCGCTGTGGGAGACGTACCCGCTGTCGCCGCCGGTGATGCGCGAGCGGTTCGCCATGAAGTACCGCAATGACACCACGATCGAGGCCCGCGGCACGCACCGCCTGGTGATGACGCTGCTCGTCGCGGTGCTGATCCTGGTTACCGTCGCGGGCGTGCTGGCGAAGTTCCTGATCGCCAAGGGCGTCTACGTCCCGTACATGGGATAAGAGAGGACACAGTGGACAAGGACTATCTCGGCCGCCTTAACAGCGCGACCAAGTACCCGTCCATCGACACCTACCACAAGATCGACCCGCGGACCGGGAGGCTCTTGCCGGAGCTGAGCGGTCCCATACAGCAGTGCCCGGTGATCATGACCGAAAAGGTCAACGGCACCAACGGGCGGATCATCCTGCAGCCCGACGGCGACTGGTTCATCGGCTCGCGGGAGGAGATCCTGTACGCGAAGGGCGACCGGATCGAGAACCCGCAGCTGAGCATCGTGCCCGCGCTGCTGCCGCTGGCCGAGCGCATTGGCGGACTGCCGCGCAGCCCGAAGGAAGCCGGGAGCACCTGGGTGTTCTTCCTGGAGGTCTACGGGCACCGGATCGGCCCGGCCGCGAAGCAGTACACCACCTCCGGCCTGGTCCACTACCGGATGTTCGACGTCGCCGAGGTGGACCGCGAGGTGCTGACCTGGGAGCGCGAGCAGATTTCCGGCTGGCGCGAGCACGGCGGCCAGAGCTTCGCAAACGAGGACGGGCTGCAGGCCATGGCGGCGATGGCGGATATCCCGCTGGTGCCGCGGCTCGGGGAGGTAGCCGGGGATCAGCTGCCGGTGAAGCTGGAGGACATGCAGCAGTTCCTGGCCGACCACCTGAAGTACACCGGAGTAGCCCTCGATGAGGGCGCGGCCTACGGCAAGCCGGAGGGGCTCGTGCTCCGCACCCGGAACCGCAGCCCGATCTACAAGGCGCGGTTCGAGGATTACCAGCGCACGCTAGCCCCGCCGCAGAAGAACCGGAGGAAGCCACCGCCCGGGGCAACGAACATCTGGGACCCGGCCGAATCAGTGGAGCCGTAAATGCGGATCAGCTGAAGCCAGGATCACCGGCCAACAACGCACTGAAGTAGGAGAACAGCATGACCAGCAACCTGACCCTGGAGCGCCGGGGACAGCAGAACAAGACCGTCCAGCTCGGCGGCCTGATGATGACCCCGCCGATCGACGAGGACTACTGGGCGTACCGCGTCAAGCTGACCGACCGCCAGGCCATCGTCGGCTTCCCGAAGTTCGGCACCATCGGCATCGGCTTCGCCGTCGAGGACGACTGGAACACCAACCTGCCGTACTCGGTGGAGACCGAGCAGATCTTCCGGCACATCGCGCACAACAAGGGCGACGACTCGATCTCCGACGAGGACGTGAAGACGGCTATCAAGATGGTGCAGGAGGCCATCCGGGAAGACAAGGAATGACCGGCAAGTCGAAGTTCCTCGCCATCGCGGGAGGCGTCGCGCTCGCACTCGCGGCCTTCCTGTGGTGGGCGCCGCTGTTCCACAGCTACTCGGCCAGCACGCTGCACAGCCTGTGCAACAGCGATCTCGGCATCCTCGCGCAAGGGCTGTCGCCGCAGGCGCAGAAGGACTGCGGCGACGTGTCCGGCCTGGGAGGCTTCTGCGTGTTCCTGCTCATCGCCGGGGTCATCTCGCTCGTGGCAGCACTGATCACGAGCAAGCCGAAGGAAGGAGGTCTCCTGTGAGGCAGCTGCCGTTCAACCAGAACGGGCACGAGATCTATGACAGGTCGAAGTACGTCGCCGTCTCGGAATCTCTCGGCGAGCCGTGGTGCCCGGACCTGATCTCCGCGCGCTGTTTCTTCTGCGACCGGTACGCCGAGCTGGATATCAGCGACACCGAGGTGAAGATGCGCACGCCGTGCCCCTGGCCGAACGGGCTGGTCAGCGAGACCCCGCTGCCGGTCCCGTCGGGGAAGATCATCGTCACCGACGACCTGCGCCCGGTCTACGACTGGGCCGAGGACGAGATGGCGAGCTACAACTCGGCGCTCGGCCAGAAGCAGGCGATCAGCGCGATGGCGTACGAGGGATGCGCGTACGGGCCGGTCGGCAACACCTGCCCCAGCCTGTACCAGACCGGAGACGACTCCTACGTCATCGCGAGTCTCGCGTACGACGAGGACACCGACGGCGAGATCCTGCCCGAGGGCTGGACTGAGCTGGCCGGGATCATCACCGACCTGTGGGCGTACAGCATCGCGGACTACGATGCGTGGCGCGCCCGCGGCGGCGACGAGGAGAAGCTGCGCGGCATGTACGCCGTCGTGGAAGTCCCGCCCGGCGTCTACGTCTTCACCTACCACGGCGGGGAGCGTACCTTCAGCCGCGACCCTGTCGGGAAGGACCCGGCGATATTCGCGCATGTGAGGAGGCAGTAAATGGGCAAGCAGCCGAAGCCTGGCGCGCGTGTCGTCGTATGCGACGAGGACGGGCGTCCCCTGTTCCGCGGCACGCTGGCGGACACCGAGCCGCCGTGGTGGGGCTGGAGCCGGGTCATCCCGGACGGCTACATCGACCTGCCGCCCAAGTACAAGATCGGGAGTGCAGATGGAACCGAAGCGGTTTGAGCTGGGCGAGTATGCCCGCGGGTTCGAGCTGCGGAGGCCCGGGACGGTCGCCGTGCGCTACGCGTACCCGTACGGGTCCGGCGACTACTTCAAGACGTCGACTCCGTGCTGCGGGCGCGAGATGCGCGTCAGCGCCTGGCATTACGCCGGGATCGGCAAGTTCGTCACCTGCCCCGACTGCAAGTGGAAGTGGGATGTCTACCTGGCGAATCCCGGCGGGCGGCTGGAGCAGTTCGGCGGGTACACGCCGCATCCGGGCATCCCCTGCGACCGGGCCGAGTGGGTGAGCCGGGGGACCGGCGCCCGGACCTACAAGAGGCGGTAGATGACGAGAGCCCCGGGGGCAAACCCTCCGGGGCTCTCGTACCACACACAGCACAACCAGCACTTTCAGTATATCTCAGACGGCCCGTCCGGCCTAGAGATCGCCCAGCGCGTCAGCCGGTGCCGGAACCAGTTCATCAGCGATTCGTTGTCGCGCGGAGGCAGGTGCGCAGGCGGGAACGGCGTCCAGCCGGCCAGTGCGCGGTCGCCCGGCTCCTGCCAGAGCAGGAAGAACAGCGCCGCGTCCTGGTATGACAGCTCTGCCTCGTCAGAGGGCACCGATCTGCACCTCGAACCGGCACCCGAAATAGCCGACGCCATTATACGAAATCCGGCCGTAGTTGCTCGCCGTCATGACCTCAGCGAAATGCACAATGCCACCTAGTGTTGGGTCTTCCTGAATCGCAGTGGGGATGCTCCCCGTCGCGTTCACGCCGATGCCCAGGTAGGCGTCGAGCGCCCGCTGCACTTTCTCATCAGGTGGTGCGTCGGACAGCACGATGAGCACCCGGAGATTGACGGTAAATGTCCCGTCCATTGTCTGGCCGTAGACCACCACCGGCTGGCCGGGCAGGATCACCGCAACAGGCGGGTTGACTATGTCCCTCGCCTCGGGCAGCACTCGGAGCCCTGTCCCTGCGGCGATCCTGTTCCCCAGCGCAGTCCTAATGTCGCTCAGGCTTGCCATCGGTCATTCCCTTCAGCTCGTTATGCCGCTTGTCAATGTGGTCGGCCATCAGGCCGCTGGTCAGCAGCGAGAACGAGCCAGTCCAGGCCGGGATGACGAGCACCATAATCGCCAGTGCAACCAGGTGCTCAGCCCAGCCGTGCGGGGCGAGGTCGCCGTACCCGACTGAGGTCACGGTCACGATGGCGAAGTAGATCCCGTCCCAGACGCCGGCGTGACTGATTACCCCGTAGAGTGCCCCGAGGGCGATGACGAGCACGAACGTCACCGTGAGCGCGAAGGCCATCCACCGGTGGTGGCTATTGAGTTTCATGCCAGTCCCTGATTTCCGTGAGCACGCCGAGGATCATCTCCAGGACGTCCTCCGGGGTCAGCTCCGGCTTCACGTCCTTGAAGTGCTTGTCGCACCAGGGCGAACCGTTCACGCGGTGCCTGCCGAGCCGCCAGCACGTCTCGTAGTGGCAGTTGTGCAGGTGGTACACCGAGCTGAGCGCCCCGAACAGGGTCAGCACCGTCAGTGCCGGGATCACCCCGGACCACATCTGGTAGGTCCACGGCGTCGAGCTGCTCTCCGGGTAGGGGTGGACGCCCAGGCCGTACAGGACGCCCCAGGTGTGGCAGGAAACTGCGTACACCACCGCGCCGAGGACCGCCAGCGGGAGCAGCACTCCCAGGATGCTCTTCAGCCTCATCGTTCCCTGCCCTTCCCGGTGCGGCCCCAGAACGGCCACCGGCGCTCGAAGTACAGCCGGATGTACGCCAGGGACAGGACGAGCTGGCTGATAAGCACGCCCGGCAGTACCCGGTCGACGAACCATTCCACCGTGATGTAGTGCATTCAGACCAGCCCCGTGATCCCGGACAGCACGCCGGCGCCGATCAGCACCAGGTACGTGCGCACCACGGCCCGCCAGCCGTGCTCAGGGCGCATCCACGCGACTGCTCCTCCTACCGCGAGGGCGATCACCAGGGCAGCCGTGAGCGCAGCAGTGCCAGTAGTGACCAGGTACGGCACGGCCGGGACAACGCAGGCGAGAGCACCGGCGACGCCGCAGGCGATGGCTACCGGCCAGCCGGAGTCCGGGTCGGACAGGCGCTGCCCGGATGTCATCCCCACCAGCTCGCCGCCCGCGCCGCCGAGGGCCGCGTGCCATACTGCGGTGCCCCCCTGGCGCGCGATGATCAGCCCGAGCGCGAGGCCCAGGAACATGACCAGGCCGTCAATGCCGCCGAAGACCGCCAGGCGCGTCTGGTGAGCGTTCATCAGACGCCCCACTCCAAGCACCAGCATTCCTCGGGCTCGCCGTCCCACGCCATCTCGCGGCCCCAGCTGATCATGCCGCCGGGGGTGGCCAGCACGGCGTGGCCCTGGTGGCCTAGCGTGACGCCGACGACCATGCCCGCGATGATCAGGCTCTCGTCCGCGCGGAAGAACGACATCAGCCGCATCTTGCCGTGGCCGAACACGCCCCAGTGTGCTCGCGCCGCTTCAAGCGTGCTCTCGATTGTCGCGCCGTTGTCACCGCCTGCCATCTTGTGCAGCTTCAGGATCTCCGCGTCCGTCACCGCCAGGCCGGTGGCAGCCTGGAGGCAGCAGCCGACCGCAACCGCGGCGCAGGTGGGCGCGGCGTCATTGCAGCCCATCGGCCAGCTCGACCCGGGCAGCACCAGCGTGCCGTCAGGGGCCGGGGCAGCACGGCGCTTGGGCGTCTGGGCTGTCCCGCCGGCGCGCTTCCTGGCTGCGGCCATGCGCGCACGCGCCAGGTTCCGCAGGTCGGCCTGGCGCTGCTTCCTCGTCAGCGGCGGCGGCTTGCCGGTCTTCTTGATGGACTGCGCGCGCTTGGCCGCCTGAGCGCGACGGCCGCCCGCGGCGAACGCCTGGCCCGCAGCCTGCTGCCGGGGCGTCTTCTTTACACGCGGCTGCGCTGCCATCACTCGCTCCCGGGCCTGGGCACGTTGCCGCCCCACTGGTTGTAGTCGCCGCGCTCGCCCCAGAGCACCGCGGTATCCGCCGGGCACGCCGTCTGCCCTGGCTCTGGCTCATGGCCGCTGAACGCGATGCCCCAGGCGCGGCGCAGCTCCTGCCAGTCCTTGCGCTCATCGCAGTACCGGCACTCGCCGGGCGCGTGGAGAATGCGTGAATCACAGTGCGGGAACTGCATCCTGGATCACCCCTGAACCGTCCGCGAGAAGCCCACGGTGAACTCGGGCTCGGCAACGGCGGGCGCGTCTGTGGTAGTGCAGGAGACTGCCTGCTGCTCGTCGTCATCAGCCATTACGCCGCTGATCCAGTTCAGCTCCAGGCAGCGGACCTTGCCGCGCAGCTCAATCGCGATCTTCACGGGTGTTAACCTCTCGTCGCCAGATCATCGGGCGCTTGCACCCCGGGCACTTCTGCTCTTTCCGGCTACTGCCTCCGCACGACAGCATGGCACCGCAGGGCGGGCACACGTAGAGCTGCCAGAGGGACGGCATCATCAGCAGCCCACCTTCCGCCGGGAGTAGATGTACGGCCTGAGCAATTCGACGATCATGGGGCTCGATCCGCCCTTCACGACGCCGAAGTCTGCCTCGCCGGCCACGCCGAACGGTGCGTCCTTTTCCTTCCAGAGCTGGGCGGCCAGCTGCAGGCACGCCTGGGACACCGCGGGCGGCACTGCGGGCCAGCCCCACGTCCCGGTGATCTGGATGCGGTCGAGGTGGCTGTAGGGCCAGGTGAACGGGAACCACTTGCCCGCCTGCAGCACCTGCACTACCCGGTACGGACGCTGCACGCCGTAGGAATTGATGTTGTACTCGCTGTTGGTGCCGATGATGAGCTGGTAGTCGGTGCCCTGCGTCCACGCCTGGTCGAAGGTCCCGTCGCCGGTGGTGTCCACGTTGAACGCGGTGACGGTGACCACCGGATCGATGTGCAGCTTCCACAGGTTCTGCGGCCGGAAGGTGCGCGTCTCGGTCACCCGGTAGAAGTGCTGGCCGCAGTAGTCGTTGATCCAGTTCGAGGCTGCCTGGATCGCCATCTGGATCGAGGAATCGTCGACGGAGTCGGTGACGTTGACGCGGTCCTTCAGCTCCTCCATCCCGCAGTAGAACTGGCCGATCGCCTCCGGCAGCACGCGCCAGGTGCCCGGCTGGACGTCGGAGACGACCCCGGTCCCGACCCAGACGAAACTCCACAGCCCGTCGATCCCGGCGATGGCAGGGGAGCAGGGGACGGAGAGCTGGTACTTGCCGGTCAGCACCTTGACGATGTCTGCCGGGCTCGCCCCGTTGTACGTGTGCGTGGTGCTGGTGCCGCTCGGGTCGGTCACCACGCAGCTGACCGTTGTCGGGTCGGCGGCGGTGCCGGAAGAGTTCAGGAACGTGTTGGTCAGCACCGCGATTTCGTTGGTGTCCTCGTAAAAGATCGTCGCGCTCATGTCAGGCCGCCATCTGCATAGTCATGACGCCCGCGGCATTCCAGTTGATCGCGAAAGTCCCCGCAACCGTGCTGTAGCCGGTGCCGCCGAACCAGATTCCCATGATCTTGGCCTTGGGTGACAGGCCGTTGGCGTAGATGTAGGCGCCGAACGCATTGGTGAGCGTGGTGCTGGCAACAGAGACGTTGCTGAGCGAGTACATCAGCGTCTTGCTCGGGGACTGCGTCACGGCGGGGGCGTAGCTGCCGGTGCTGAGGTTGATGCCGCCGGTCAGCCAGTTGGTCCCGGTCACCTCGTGCGCGTTCGTCCAGGTGGACGGGTCGGTAGCCGAGATGAAGTCAGGGGTGTCGCTGTTGTCGGTGAGCGAGAGGTTGTTGTTCGTGTCGATGAGGCTCATCGCGATGACCTGCTTGAGCGTGTCACGCCAGGTCGCGAAGAACAGGCCGCTCTCAGTCCATGCCACTGTCGTCACCGTCCCCGCGAGCGATCACGGCATGAGCCTGGCGTACGGGCACCAGCTCCTCGGCGAGCTGCTGGGCGAGCACGTGATCGCCGTTCTCCAGCGCCAGCGCGTATTCGAGCGACAGGTACTCCAGCGAGCGCGAGCAGTCGACGTGCTGGACGGCCGCGGCATGCAGTCCGGGCTCGCCGTCGTAGAGGCAGCCCTGGAAGATGGCCAGCGATTCCGCGCTCACAGGCTGCCCCCGAAATCTGCCTCGACGACAGACGGGCGGATCTCCACGTCCTGCCGGAACGACACTCCGGACCCGGGCTCGCTGTGCTCGGTGACGACGTTGCCCGTCTCGTCGGTGACCGAGCGGAACGGCTTGCCGGAATCAGGATGCTCGCGTCCGGTTACCTCGTGCTTGCGCGGCCGGGAACCGATGACCCCGATGGTCTTGATCTTCTCCGAGAACTCGGACATGCGGCAGCCTCTCACCTTTAGCCCGCTCCGTGGCCAGGGAGGCTGCCTTACCACCAGATTACTGGAGCGTCAAGGTACGGTCCAGATGCCGTAGCTCCCGTCCGGGGTCCCGGTGACATGGCCCGGGTTCGTCCAGCCAGTGGCCGACTCCGCCGAGGCCCAGTTCGGTACGGTGACATCCGTGATCGCCGGAAGAGCAGTAACCACGGTCAGCACGGCCGGGCTGATCTTGCTGCCAACCGAGATCGCCGGCAGCGGGAAGCTCGCCGGAACCTGCAGCGCCGCGGGAGCGACTGCCGCGTTCCTCGGGAAGCTGACGTTGAACGCCGCGCCGCTCGCACTGGCCAGGGCCGGCGCCAGCTGCATGCTGGTATTCAGCGAAGGCTGGAGGACGTCCCCCGAGATGCGCAGCGTGTCCGGGGAGATGGCGGCGCTGGTGCTCGGCGCCCACGTAACCGAGAGGCTGACGGCGTCGACCGAGAACGTGGCGCCGGAGTTGCTCCCGGTGCTCACGCCGAAGATCTGCAGCTGCAGGGTGGCGAGCTGGGCGTACGTCACGCCCGTGAAGACCACCGAGTCATTGATCACCGACGTGGACAGCGTCCCGGTCTGCTGGTCGATCATGGATGACGTGCCGTCCCAGAGCTGGTAGACCGGGGCGTCCATCGACAGGTTGGAGCTGACCTGGGTGACGTTGGCGATCACGCTCAGGATGAGCGATCCCGCCGGGACCTGGGACCAGGAGCCGAAGCCGGAGCAGACCAGGGCAGGACCGGTGACGGTAGCAGGCGGGATGCTGAGCGCGGCAGCCACGGCACTGGCAAGTCCCGGGGTGAGCCCGGTGCCGGGGGCGAATGCCGAGCCGTTTCCGTGCGCGAGTGCGGGCGTGAGGTCGATGCCCGGGGTGCCTGCCGCGCCCGTGCTGCTGACTGACCCGCCGCGCTCCTCGATCCCGGGCGCGAAAGCCGTGCCCGTCCCGGCAGCAAGTGCAGGCGTGAGTTCGACGCCGGGAGTGCCTGCCGCGCCCGTGCTGCTCGCCGAACCGCCCTGCTCCCCGATCCCCGGCGCGAATGCGGTCCCGGTCCCGGCAGCGAGCCCTGCGTTCGCCGTGCCGCCCTGGCTTGCGGTCGGGTTGAATGCGGTCCCGGTGGCGGAGGCGAGCGCGGGCGTGAGTTCGACGCCGGGGGCACCAGTAGCGCCCGTGCTGCTGGCCGAGCCGCCCTGCTCCCCGATCCCCGGTGCGAGTGCCGATCCGGTCCCGTGCGCGAGGGCCGGCGTGAGGTCAGAACCGGGCGCGAGCGCAGCTCCGGCCCCCGAG
>Ga0335085_10008452_pt1 | contig 15701 bp, 18 predicted proteins | sample Lox_Sample_45_FD_206712 | JGI IMG/M metagenome (GOLD analysis project Ga0335085, IMG submission 206712) | Soil microbial communities from Loxahatchee National Wildlife Refuge, Florida, United States - Lox_Sample_4.5 | ecosystem: Environmental > Terrestrial > Soil > Wetlands | place: USA...
GATGCCACGCCGAATTCTCATTCGACGAGCCCATCGCAAACTCATCGCAATTCAGTTTGCCCAGAACGACTGCGCCGGCCTGTTCCAGTCGCGCCACCGCCGTGCTGTCATAAGGAGGTATGTAGTGGCCCAGGATTTTCGAGCCCGCAGTCGTCCGCACGCCGCGCGTCGAAAAGACATCTTTAATGCCCACCGGAACTCCCGCCAGCGGCGGCAACGGCTGACCCTGCGCCGCCATGCGGTCCATGCGGTCCGCCTGCGCCAGCGCCCGGTCTTTCGATAGAGTCAGATAAGCGCCGATCTGCGCATCCTCCCGCTCGATTTTCTGGTAGTGTGCCTCGGCCAGCGCCATGGCGGTGATTCGCCGTTCCTGAACCGCCCGGCGCGCGGAGTCGATTGTGAGAGAACCCGGTTCCAACGCCGCTCCTATTTCTCAATCACCTTTGGCACTTTGAAGAACGTTCCATCCGTTTCCGGCGCGTTCTCGATCGCCACATCATGCGGCAGCGACTTCCGCAGCCCATGCAGAATGTCCTCGCGCATCGCATGCCCGGCGCGCGCCACCTGCGCCATCGGCTCAACCGCCGAGGTATCGAGCTCGCTTAATCGATCAACGTAATCAAGAATGGAATTCAGATCCCGCTGCATGCGCTGCCCCTCGGCCTCGGTCAACTCCAGGTGGGCCAACTCCGCTACATAGGCGACATCTTTTGCGGAAACTTTCATCCCTTGGCCACCACAAACTCAATTCGCTTCACGCTGTCGCTCACATACCGGTTCACCGTCGCCACATAGCGCGGGGCCAGCGCCCGCAACTCGTGAAGCCAGGCTGCGTCCGGCACCTCCACCACCAGCACTCCTTCGTTCCACGCCACCGCTTTCGTTCTCTCCGCAACCCGGCGTCCGCACGCCAGCGGCCAGGCCAGAAGCGGCGCATCCGGCGCCTTCCGCAGCGAATCCGCCACAATTTTTTCCAGGCTCGAAGACGCGGGTTGCATGCGATCTCTCATTTCATCTCTCACGCGGGAGCCAAAATTCTAGCACCCTCTTCACAAGGGAAAATGCTCCTCTACAAACTTCATCGCCTCGTCGTGGGCCGCCAGCCGCCCTTCCAATTGCCCGTCTTCGACTGCTGCCAAAATCTCTTTGAACCTCGGCCCCGGCTTATATCCCGCCGCAATCAAGTCCTCTCCCGTGATCAGCGGTTTCGGGCGCACACTCTCGGGCGGCAGCGACGTCATGGTCTCGCGCACAAAGTTGTAAGCGCTCAAATCCCGGTGGCTGGCCAGGCAATCCAGCCGGTGCAACTCCAAATGCTCATTGAACTCCGGCAGCCGGATGAACTTCTTCAGCGTCGATTCCTTCATCCGGTACACGTGGCCGAATCGCATATGGTTATCAATCAACGCCAGAATCTGCTCCGTGTCGTGATTTGAGAACCGCAGCCCGCGCAACATCTCCTCCCCGATCTTTACCCCCACTTCCACGTGGTTATCGAAGCGAATCCGGTCCGGCGCCACCCGGAACGTCGCCGGCTTGCCCACGTCGTGCAGCAGGGCACCCCACGCCAGAGTTGCCGAGCACGGGTGCGGCAAGTTGTCGAGCAGCCACAACGTGTGCACAAATACATCGCCCTCGGGATGGAACTCCGGCGGTTGCTCCACTCCCTTCATCGCGGAAATCTGCGGCAATACCTCCGGTAACAGTCCAGTTTCGTCGAGCAATAAGAACGCCCGCCGCGCCTGCCCTTCGGTGAGCATCTTGGTGAGTTCATCCCGCACCCGCTCCCGCGAAACCTGGTGAATCTCGCGGGCAAGCCTCCGGATCGCCGCGAACGTCCCCGCCTCGATCTCGTACTCAAACCTCGCCGCAAATCGCACCGCCCGCAGCATCCTCAACTTGTCTTCGCCAAATCTACGCAGCGGATCGCCAATGGTGCGAACCATCCCCGCTTTCAGATCTTCGCGCCCGCCCACATAATCGAGCACCTCGCCGTTGATCGGGTCCAGCAGCAATCCATTGATCGTGAAGTCGCGCCGCTCCACATCCTCGCGCGCATCTTTGGCGTAAATCACCCGGTCAGGATGCCGCCCATCGCTGTATCCCACATCGCTGCGGAACGTCGCCACTTCCACCGCGTCGTTCTCCCCTTCCTGAACCTGGTCCTCCGGCAGCGGCACCAGAACCACACCAAACTGCGCCCCAACCGCATAAGTCCTGGGGAAAATACGCATCACCTCTTCCGGCGTGGCATCGGTCGTGACATCGTAGTCGGCGGGCTCCCGCTTGAGCAGCAGGTCGCGCACGCATCCGCCGACAAAATAGGCCTGATGCCCACCCTCCCGCAGCGTGCGCACGATCGCGATGGCAAAGTCCTTCAGCATGGCGCTCTCAAAAATCTAATAATATAGTTCCGTGCCCCCCGCCTACATCCTCGGCATCGAAAGCTCCTGCGATGAAACCGCCGCTGCCGTGGTGCGCTCCGGCGAGCAGATCGTCTCCAACGTCGTCTTCTCCCAGATCGCCACCCATCAGCCCTACGGAGGCGTCGTCCCTGAGCTCGCTTCCCGTGAGCATCTGCGTGCCATCGTCCCCGTCGTCCGCCAAGCTCTCGCCGACGCCCGACAAACTTATCAGTCCATCGACGCCCTCGCCGTCACCCAGGGCCCCGGACTCGCCGGAGCCCTCCTGGTCGGCATCAGCTACGCCAAGGCTCTTGCCTTCGCGCTCGACAAGCCTTTGATCGCAGTCAACCACCTCGAGGGCCACATCCACGCCGTGCTTCTTGAGGAACGCCAGAAAGGTAACCACCAGGTCAAGTTTCCGGTGCTCGCCTTCGTCGTCTCCGGCGGACACACCCACCTCTACCTCGCCACCCAGTCCGGCGAAAGCTGGACCTACCAGAACATCGGCCACACCCGCGACGACGCCGCCGGCGAAGCCTTCGACAAGGTCGCCAAGGTCCTGGGCCTGGGCTACCCCGGCGGACCGGTGATCGACCGGCTCTCCGCCCACGGCGATCCTGACGCCGTCAAATTCACCCTTTCGCAGATCAAGCATCGCGACCGCCGCGACACCGCCGCCTCCACCGACGATTCCCATCCCCGCTTCGACTTCTCCTACAGCGGCATCAAGACCGCCGTGCTGCGTCACCTGGAGACGCACCACCTTCAGCCTTCGATCGCAGCCCGCCGCCAGGCTCTCAAAGACATCGCTAAGCCGAAGCTCGAAGACCTCCTCGCCCACACCGACCAGCCCACCCTCGATCTGATCGCTTCTTTCCAGCGTGCCATGGTCAACGACATGGTCAGCAAGACCCTCGCCGCCGCTCGCGCCTGCAACGCCGAAACTCTTTTTATTACCGGGGGCGTGGCCGCGAATAACGAGCTCCGTCAGACCTTCGAGCGCGAGGCCGCGCAGGAAGGCTTGCGCGCGTTTTTCCCCTCGCGGCCGCTCTCCACCGACAACGCCGCTATGATCGCGACCGCCGCTTATCCCAAGTTTTTGCGAAACGATTTCGCCGGAGTCGACTTCTCCGCCGAGGCAGGATTAAAGCTGAAATAGAACGGGAGCCTTACTTCTTCACGGCAACGCTGGGGCAAGCGCCCAGCGTCCTCTCCAGGGCCAGAGCGAGCTGATCCTGGATGTCAATATCCTTGCGAATGGTGAAATCTGCTCTCTGGTCACTCTCCACTGCGCCGTTTTTCTGGCTCGACACCACCACGATGGGAATCTTCGCCGTCGCCTTCTCCGCCCTGACCGCGGCAATCAGCTCCCCCCCGCTCATCTTCGGCATCTGCAGGTCGGTGATGATCAGGTCGGGTTTGACCCGCCGCAGCGCCTCCAGCGCCTCTTGCCCGTTCGTCGCCGTCTTCACCTCAAAACCACGGTCCTCCAGAAAGCGGCATACCGTGTGCCGGATCAGCATGGAATCGTCGACGACTAGCGCTGTGAATGGCATGCGTTTCACGCGAGTAACACCCGCCCCGCGCCGACAGTACCAAAATCAGGTGGGAATTCCTATCCGGGATCGAGACAAACCGGTTACTGAAGTCACGCTAAACCCCCCGGGCCGACCGCCCGCTCTTACGACTCATCGTCGAGCTTCGTCTCCTCGATGTTCATGTCCTTGAATTCACTCGATTCGAAAATCTCCCCGCACTCCAGACACTCCACGAACTCGGCGTCTTCCTCGCGGGACACGATCTGCACACGCGGATGCTTACATCCTTCCATATTGCTTCTCTTCTCGGGAACTTGCGGCGGCGGGATTGGAGTCATAAATCCGGGGGTTCCGGCCCTGGAGTGGCCGGGGAATGTATGTCGCCGGAATTTCGCGTATTTTGAGCCGCACCCGTTGCGATGTCAAGTACTCACCGGTCACCTTTTTCACGGCCTGGGGGCCGCTCTCTGCGCCCTTTGCGAACCCTTTGCGTTCTTTGCGGTTAAAAGCGTTGGCTCGTCTCGGCACCCGCAGCGCTCTCCGCGATTAAAGGCCTTTCCTCCGCTTTTCCTTTTGCGTTCTTTGCGGTTTTCTCCCCGCCCTCAGCGGTTTAACGCTTTTCTCACCCCAAACTTAAATTCCGACCGATTTTGTCGCATTATCCTAAGCTATTCAATCCACAAACATTACCGTTCAACCCCTGCTCCGCACCGCCCGCTGCCGCGGTTTGCATTTCCCGAGCTTCAGCCCTAAAATACTTATGTCCGACTAAAAAGGTCGGACTTCCATGCTCAAGCTTACCAAGAAGGCGGATTACGGGCTCATGGCCATGAAGCATCTGGCCGAGCACTGTCACCCGGCGGCCTGCAGCGCAAAAGACGTCGCTGACGCCTACGGACTTCCGCCCGAGGCTCTCGCCAAGATCCTGCAAAGGCTGGTCAAGGCCGGGCTCTTACACTCGCAGCATGGCATGAATGGCGGCTACACCCTGGCGCGCGATCCCGGAACCATTTCAGCCTTCGAGGTCATTCGCGCCATTGACGGCCCCTTGTTCATCACCTCCTGTGTCACGGTTCGCGGCGAATGCGATCAAACCGACCGCTGCACCATCCGCGAGCCCCTGCGCAAGGTGAATCAAAGTATCGAAGAGGTGCTGCGCCGCATCACTATTTCGGACATGAAAGATGACATCGTCGCCGCCGCCGAGGCCACGCCCCCGGCGCGGGACAAGAACCTGGTGACCATCACCTAGCGGGCGCCGCCCCAGAGATTTTTAGAGGAGAACCGAGATGAGTACCGACGTGAAGGCCATCCCCCAGGAGCGACACATCGCTCCCGACGGCATCAAGCTGCCCATTTACATGGACAACCATGCCACCACCCCCATGGACCCCCGCGTCCTGGAAGAGATGCTGCCCTACTTCATGGAGAAGTTCGGCAACGCCGCCAGCCGCAATCATGCCTTCGGTTGGGCCGCCGAAGAAGGCGTGGAAACCGCGCGCGAGCGCATCGCCAGGCTGGTCGGCGCTACCTCCAAGGAAATTATCTTTACCTCCGGAGCCACCGAGAGTGACAACCTCGCGATCAAAGGGGTTGCCGAGATGTACCGCGAAAAGGGCAACCACATCATCACCGCCGTCACCGAGCACAAGGCGGTTCTCGATACCTGCAAGCGCCTCGAGAAGTACGGCTACCGCGTCACCTATCTGCCGGTCCAGAAGAACGGATTGGTCGATCTCGACGAACTGAAAAATGCCATGACCGACAAGACCATTCTCGTCACCATCATGGCCGCCAACAACGAGATCGGCGTCCTTCAGCCCTGGACCGACATCGGCAAGCTCTGTCGCGAACGCGGCATCATCTTCCACACCGACGCTACCCAGGCGGTCGGCAAGGTCCCGGTGGATGTGAACAAGCAGAACATCGACGTCATGTCGATCTCCGCTCATAAAATGTACGGCCCCAAGGGCGTCGGCGCGCTCTACGTTCGCCGCAAGAATCCGCGCGTCCAAATTTCCGCCATCATCGACGGCGGAGGCCACGAACGCGGCATGCGCAGCGGCACCCTCAACGTCCCCGGCATCGTCGGACTGGGCAAGGCCTGCGCCATCGCATCCGAAGAGATGACGAAGGAAGCCGAATACCTCGGCGCCCTGCGCGACCGCCTCAAAGACCGCATCATGAGCCGTCTCGACGAGGTCTACATCAACGGCTCCATCGAGCACCGTCTGCCCGGCAACCTCAATATCAGCTTCGCCTATGTCGAAGGCGAGTCGCTCCTCATGGGCATCAACGACATCGCGGTTTCCAGCGGTTCCGCCTGCACCTCCGCCACCCTTGAGCCATCTTATGTATTGAAGGCCCTTGGCACGGGAGATGACTTGGCCCACAGCTCCATCCGCTTCGGCATCGGACGCTTCAATGCCCAGGCCGAAGTGGATTATGTTTCCGATCGCGTGGTCGAAACCGTGCAACGCTTGCGCGAGCTTTCGCCTCTCTATGAGATGGCCAAAGAAGGCATCGACCTCAAATCGGTCAAGTGGGCGGCAGAATAGGTTCGCGTTCGGGTTCGTATCAGGGTATGGCTTTAGCCATACCGCACGGCATGCATCGAAGGCCCCTGCGAGTCGCGAAGCGACGTCAGAGATTATCCCGGCACGTAAGTGCCGGGAACGAACGTAAGCAAATACCAGTCCGCTTCAGCGGACGGCACACGAATTTAGGAGAACTTACACATGGCATATAGCGATAAAGTCATCGACCACTACAACAACCCCCGCAACGTCGGGTCGCTCGACAAGAACAGCGCCGAGGTCGGCACCGGACTGGTCGGTGCCCCCGAGTGCGGCGACGTGATGAAGCTGCAGATCAAAGTCAATCCCCAGACCAACGTCATCGAAGATGCCAAGTTCAAGACGTTCGGCTGCGGATCGGCCATCGCCTCTTCTTCCCTCGCCACCGAGTGGGTGAAGGGCAAAACCGTAGACGAAGCTCTCGCCATCAAGAACACCGAGATCGTCAAGGAGCTTTCCCTGCCCCCAGTCAAGATTCACTGCTCGGTCCTGGCCGAAGACGCCATCCGCGCTGCCATCCATGACTGGAAGAACAAGCAGGGCGCCGTCAAGCCCGAGACCGTCGCGGCTGGCAAGTAACGCAATTGTGATCTCGGACACTGACGATAGATAACGACCGGCACATACTTATGACCACCATGACCGAAGCACCGGCAAAAACCGCTCCTGCCAAGGGCGTTCAGGTCACCCCCAGGGCCATCGCCCGGATCCGTACCGCGATGGCCAAGGAAGGCATCTCCCCTGAACAGGGAGGCCTGCGCCTGGGCGTGCAGGGTGGCGGTTGTTCCGGGCTGAGCTACAACATCCGCTTCGATACTCAGCCCCGCGAACGCGACCGCATCTTCCAGTTCGAGGATGTCCGCGTCTTCGTCGATCCCAAGTCGTTCATCTATCTCCACGGCATGACGCTCGACTACCAGGAAACGCTGATGCAGCAGGGATTCGTCTTCGTCAATCCTAACGCCAGCAAATCCTGCGGCTGTGGCACGTCATTCTCCGGCTGATCCCTCCGTCGCCAAGAGATCGGTTGAACAGGGCATCGCTCAAGCGATGTCGAGCAGCAGACCTTCGAGGGACGGCACAAGCCCCGTAGGGGCGTCCGCTAATAGCCCGGCGCTTCCGCGCCGGGAAAGCAGCACCACCGGCCAAGTCCCGTAGGGACGGCCGAATTTAGCCCAGCGCTTTAGCGCTGGGTAGACCAGAAAAATGACCGAGTCCCGCAGGAACGGCACAACGGGGCCTTGGTTTAGCGAACCAAATAAGGCGGACGTCACACATCATGACTAATGATTCCAAACTCGTCCAGGTCTCTGGCTCCGCCACCCAGGCCTGCTGGTCCTGCGGAGATATGCGCGCCGCCCACTTCTGCAGCGCCTGCGGCAAAGTTCAGCCCCCGCTCCCCGTCGATTACTTCACCTTCTTCGGCCTGCCGCGCAAGCTCAACCTCGATACTGCTGCCCTCGAGAAGGAATTCTACGAACTGAGCCGCGGCCTTCATCCCGACCTCAACGCGCTTTCCGACCGGCGCGAGCAGCAATGGAGCCTCGAGCAGACTTCGCTCCTCAACGACGCCTATCGCACCCTGAAAGATCCCATCAAGCGCACCCAATATCTCCTGCGCCTGGAAGGCATCGAACTCGAAGAACAGTCGAAGTCCGCCTCCGAAAAAGCCCGCGCCACCGGAGAAGTCAAGAAGCAGGTCGTTCCGCCCGACCTCCTCGAAGAGGTCTTTGAGCTCAATATGCAGCTTGAAGAACTGCGCGCGCAGAAAAAACTCGGCGAAGATGATCCCGCTCTCATCGAGGAAATCGGCAAGCAGAAACTCGAGCTCGAAGAAAAAGAAGAGGCCCTGCTCGAACAGCTTAAGACCGCCTGGAAACACTGGGATCAGGCGGTCGACGCCGGCACGGAAGAAGACCGCAGCAGGATTCTGGCCTCCATGGTCGACATTCTCAATCGCCGCAACTACATCAAGAACCTCGTCCGCGACGTCAGCGAGGTCCTGGAGTCCTAACTAGCCAATGCCCTCTGATCGCATCATCGGCATCGACCTCGGCACCACCAACTCGCTGGTGGCCTTCATGGAAGCCGATCGCCCCGTCGTCATTCCCGGCGAGGACGGCTCCAACCTCGTCCCTTCGGTCGTCGCGCTCGACCCCAGCGACCAGATCATCGTCGGCAATCCCGCCCGCAAATATCTCATCGAGATCCCCGATCACGCCGTCTACTCCATCAAGCGCCTCATGGGCCGCGGCGTCGAAGACATTCAGGAAGAGCTCAAGCTTTTCCCCTTCCGCCTCGCCGATGACATCCAGCCCGGCGAAGTTCTTCGCATCCGGCTTGGCGGCAAAACCTTCACCCCTCCGGAAATTTCGGCCTTTATTCTCCGCCAGCTCAAGCGCAATGCCGAGCGCTTTTTCGCGGCGCCGGTCACGAAAGCTGTCATCACCGTTCCCGCCTACTTCAACGACGCCCAGCGTCAGGCCACCAAAGATGCCGGGCGCATCGCCGGACTCGAAGTCCTCCGCCTGGTCAACGAACCCACCGCCGCTTCTCTCGCCTACGGTCTCGATAAGAAGCCGAACGGCATCGTCGCCGTCTACGATCTCGGCGGCGGCACCTTCGACATCTCCATCCTCAAGCTTCACGACGGCATCTTCGAAGTCATCGCCACCAACGGCGACACCCACCTCGGCGGCGACGATATCGACAACCTGCTCATCACCATCGCCCTCAACGACATTCAGGGCGACATGAAGCTCGACGTCCGCCGCAACGCCGAAGCCGTCCAGAAGATCCGCAAGGCCGTCATTGACGCCAAGATCGCGCTTTCGTCGCAGCCCACGGCCACGCTCGAGGTCGAACTCGGCCCCGGCAACCACTATCAGCGCCAGATCGCCCGCGAGCAGTTCGAACAACTCATTCAGCCCATCCTCGATCGCACCCTCGGCCCCTGTAAACAGGCCATGAAAGATGCCGGCCTCAAGCCCGAGCAGATCGATGAAGTCGTGCTCGTCGGCGGCTCCACTCGTATCCCCAAAGTCCGTGCGCTGGTGGAGCAGTTGTTTCGCCGCACCCCCCACACCGATCTCAATCCCGACGAAGTCGTCGCCCTCGGCGCCGCCGTGCAGGCTAACATTCTCGCCGGAGGCTCCGAAGCCACCCAGGATATGCTCCTGCTCGACGTCACTCCCCTCTCCCTTGGCATCGAAGTTGCCGGCGGCGTCACCGACAAAATCATTCTTCGCAATTCGACCATCCCCGCCTCCGCCACCCAGTACTACACCACGCAGATCGACGGACAGGCCAACGTCGCCATTCACGTTCTGCAGGGCGAACGCGAACTCGCCAAAGATTGCCGCTCCCTCGCCCGCTTCGATCTTCGCGGCATTCCCGGCATGCCCGCCGGCATGCCCCGCATCGAAGTCAAGTTCCTGATCGATGCCAATGGCATCCTTCATGTCTCGGCGCGCGAACAGCGCAGCGGAAAGGAAGCCGAGATCCAGGTGCAGCCCAGCTACGGCCTCACCGACGACCAAGTCGAGAATATGATCCTCGACTCCTTCGATTACGCCGAGGAAGATTTCCGCCAGCGCCAGCTTATTGAAGCCCGCAACGAAACCGGAACCATCCTCGCCGCGCTCGAGAAAGGCAAAAAGAGTCCCGCCTGGGGACAACTCACCAGCGACGAGAAAAAGCAGATCGCCAAGCTCGAATCTGCCTTGAATAAAGTAAAAACGGAAGACGATTACCAGGCGATTCGCAGCGCCATTGATGCGCTCAACGCGGGCACCATGCGCCTCGCCGAGCTCATGATGGACTCCGCCGTCTCCACCGCGTTGAAAGGAAAAACCATGGATGAGGCCGACTCGGGCGAAGCTCCCGCGGCCGGCCACCCCGTCGCCAAAGCCGATTTTAAGTAGCGACGCAATTACTTAGCCCAGCGCTTCACGCTGGGTGGGCCGAAAAAAAGAACGAGTCCCGTAGGGACGACATAACGGAATCATCATGTCGAACGAAAAAACTTCTTCCGCCGCCACCGCCGACCCCGTCGGCGAAAACACTGTCGAGGTCACGTTCCTCCCCGAGGGCAAGACCGTCACCTTCGAGCACGGCAAGCTCCCTTACAAGGATCACGGCAAGCAGGAATCCTTGCTCGACGTCGCCCTCAACAACGGCGTCCGCCTCGATCACGCCTGCGGAGGCAACTGCGCCTGTACCACCTGCCACCTCTGGGTCAAAGAAGGCGCCGACCACCTCTCCGAGATGGAAGACGACGAGGCCGACCGTCTCGACATGGCAGCCGATCTTCAATTAAACTCTCGCCTCGGCTGTCAGGCGGTCATCACCAAGCCGGGGAAAGTCGTCGTCGAAGTCCCCGCCTGGAACCGCAACTACGTGTCCGAAGAACACTGAAAAAACAGCCATTGGCTCTTAGCCGTTCGCTATTTGCCCAGCTATGAGCGAAAGGCCAATGGCTAAGACTAACCTGGAGCCTGCATGACCCAAGAATTCACCTGGGATGACCCCGAAGACCTCGGCATCCTGCTCTCCCAAAAACATCCGGAGATTGATCCCCTCACCGTCCGCTTCACCGACTTGCACCGCTTCGTCGTCGAACTCGCCGAGTTCAAAGACGACCCCAAGAAGTCCAACGAGGCCAAACTCGAAGCCATCCAGATGGCCTGGCACGAAGAGTTCCTCGACCGCACCCAGGGCTGATCTCGAAACTCGCGATCGGTTCCGGAAGGAACACATCGTCAGGACAGCGGCGTCTAGACACTTCTGTCACGACAGCTGAACCCAATCCCCGTTGCGTCTTAGCTGTCACTCGCCGGCCGCGGTTTCGAACCCCCACCCTTCTTCCCACATCCCGAATCGCCGTGTTATCTTCTGCTGAAAGCTTGAAGGAGAACCGTCATGGCAACTGGCGCGGGGCGTGGGGCAGCATCATTCCGTTGTGCGTTTGCTTTCTTGGCGCTGCTGGCGATGTTCGGGTGCACTTCCAACAAGAGTTCCAGGATCGCCGAAGACAAGTCCGAGCAGAAAGCGGCGCCCGCGGCGCAAAGCAGCTCCGGGCCTGATATCGACCTCAACTGCATCATCGACCACATTCAGAATCCCCCTGAGGCTTTTCATTATTCCTACAAGAAGGATTCCTCCAGCCCCTGGGCGGAGGAAGCCGACATCACTCCGCAAACCATTGACGGCTCCTTTACCAATTCAGCGGGCACCCATCCCATCCACGGCGTGCGTTCCGACCAGCAGAGCTGGCAAGGCGCTTGGTCCGGACTGATGGGGATCGCAAGCATGTCCAGCTCGATCGCTCTGGTACACAGCAGCGCCGCCATCGTGCCCCAGGGAGCCGAGCCGATCAATGGCTATGACACCACCAAGCTTTCCATCGACACCTCGCGCGGCGATGCCGTCGAACAGGGACTCTACAAGAGCACCCTCGGGGAAGGCGGCTTCGAGAAGGGCACCGCCTGGGTCACGCCCAAGGGCTGCCCGGTGAAGTTGGTCATGGATTCCGAAATGCACTCCCGCAACGGCGACGTCAACAAGGTCCACTACGACGTCGAGATGGTGCGGAAGTAAGAGAGCTGGTTGCGCCGGGCCGCATGAGTACCGAGTCGAAAAGCAAAGTCTACGGATTCCTCCAGAGCCTGTTTCTGTCTGTATTTGCCGGAGTAGTTCTGCTTGGGCCGGAAAAACCCGGCCTCGCCCGCAGCCGCGCCGCCCTGGCCGCGGGAAATCTTCTCTGTGCTGCAGGAATTGTTCTTCTCCTCGCAGCCATCCGCAGAATCGGTCAATCCATCCAGATTGCGCCCGCACCGAAAACCGATGCCGTCCTCGTCACCACCGGCATCTACCGCTGGTTCCGGCATCCCATCTACACCTCGATCCTCATCCTTGTCGTGGGTCTTTTTCTAAGAAAGCCCGCCCTCTGGGTCGCGGCTGCGGGCACAGTGGTGATCGTTTTTCTTTTGATCAAGGCCCGCTTCGAAGAGAAGCTCCTGCGGGCGCGCTATCCCGACTACGCCGGCTACCTGCGGCGCAGTTGGGGAATCGTGCCCGGCCTGCGGTAAGAATCTCTACCTCGCCGATCTCGGCGGCTCGCGACCACCTACGACCCGAATCTCTCTGCCATGTGGCGGTTCCAGGTTTCGTCGTCGCTCGCGTGCAGGTCCACCCACTGTTCGTCGCTCATCGCGTTGCGCCACGCGAAGAAGGGCAGCGCGTCGGGACCCACGGGATAGCGCAATTGCCAGCTCCCGTTCTCCGCGATCTCCAGAATCTTCGCGGCGACCACGCTGGGCGGCACCGGATTCTGCAGCGACGCGGCAAACAACGACGCGAACCGCAACCGCTGCGGATACGGCGAATGGTTGGGACGGTCTTCCATGCGGCGAGCCATGGCGGTATCGATGATGCCCGGCTCCACGATGGCAACCCGCACCCCGAACGACTTGATCTCCGCCGCCAGCCCCTCGCTCAGGGCCTCGAGCGCCCACTTGGATGCCGTGTAGGGGGTCAGCGGCGGGTTGGCGATGCGTCCCGCCACTGAAGTCACGTTGATGATGCATCCACTCCGCCGTAGCCGCATCTGGGGCAGCACTGCCTGCATGCAGCGCAGCGCACCAAAATAGTTGGTCTCCATGACGGCGCGGAAATCGGCGAGCGGAACTTCCTCCACCGATCCGGCGCGCTCAACTCCGGCGTTGTTCACCAGCACGTCTATGGCACGATCTTTCTGCAGAACGGCCATCGCGTCGCGCACCGACTCGTCGGAATCCACGTCGAGCGCCGAAACCATGATCGGCAACTTCTCCCGCGCCGCGGTTTCCGCCAGCAGCGGAGAGTGCGCGGGATGGCGCATGGTTGCATGCACCGTGTGCCCGGCGCGCCCGAACGCCAATGCCGTCTCGAAACCAATGCCTTTGCTGCAGCCGGTAATCAGTACCAATGCCATCCTCGCCTCCTGCCCGGCCCACGCTCCCCGGTTTGCGGCGAATTATAGCTCAAGCGGAATCATGCCCGGCTGCTTCACCCACCGGACACCTCCAGCCATGCCACACATCGTCGTGTGATTTCTGTCACCGCTTTTGTTGGGTGCTCGACCGCCGCGATGGGCCTCGCGTCTACTACCGCTTGGCGCCGGTCAGCGCTCCCGCACGCCGGCACTTGTTCGCCTTCCTGCAAGCCACTTTTGCTGACAACCCGGACTTTTCGTGTGACTTCCGCAGGCTCCAGCAAGGCATCACGAACGGTGCTTGCAACGCCAAGAGCTGGCTGCCGTCCGCCCGCGTCCCTCGGGCGTGCCGCAAGGTCGAGACTCTGGATCGAGAGGAGCATCATCCTGCCAGCCCGCCCATGCTGTGAAATGTCTTGACCATAACCGTGTACGGCCCGGGATGCGCCCGGTGCACCGAAACCGAAAAACGCGTCCGCCGGGTGGTCGAGATGTCGGGCGTCGAGGCCGAGGTCGCAAAGACAACTGACATCGTTGCCCTGGCAAAAGCCGGCGTTCTGGCCACGCCCGCCGTTGCCGTTAACGGCGTGATTAAACTCGCCGGCCGCATTCCGAACGAGGACGAGATTCAAGCCTGGATCAGCGAAATCTGACGCCCAGCGCCCGCTGCCCCCGGTTCCGCGAGCGCCCCACGCGAGCTAACCTGGGCTAACGATGCACTCAAAACCCTGTCATGCTGAGCGAAGTGAGCCGAAGGCGAACGCACTCGAAGCACTCCTACTCGACCCCGTAACCATGCGCCTGGCCCAGCGAAGTCAAGACCATCCCCGCGCCTTTTTCCTCCGCCCTCAACCGGATAAACCCGATCTCCACAGCTTTTCCACCGTCAGCCCGCACTGGTATATTCCATTCATCCCCGCGCACTTCTACACTTTTCAAGCCCCATGGCTAACCCCGGAGATTTCGCCTACACCGTCAAGCAGCAGGCCGACATCGTCCGCATCGTCGGCGACTACGTCAAGCTGAAGAAAGCCGGCGCACAGAATTTTTCCGGGCTCTGTCCCTTCCATAACGAAAAGACGCCGTCGTTCTCCGTTCACGCCACCCGCCAGTTCTACCACTGCTTCGGCTGCGGAGCTTCCGGCGACATCTTCAGCTTCGTCCAGAAAATCGAAAACATCACCTTCCCCGAAGCCGTGCGCGCGGTCGCCCAGAAGCTCGGCATCGCGCTTCCCAAAGCCAGCTTCTCCAGCCCCATGGAAGCCAAGGAAGCCCAGCTGCGCACCGTCCTGCTCGACATCCACGAGCGCGCCTGCGCCTTCTTTCAGGACTGTCTCCGCCGCCCCGAAGGCGCCCACGCCCGCGAATACCTCAAAGACCGCGGTCTCGACAAGACCACCATCGACCAATTCCGCATCGGCTACGCCCCCGACTCCGGATTCCACCTGCGCGACGCCCTCCGCCGCGACTTCCCCGAAGACCTGCTGCGCGAGTCGGGCCTGTTCTCCTGGAAGCAGGAAGACAGCCGTCAGCCGGAACCCAAAGCCGAAAGCCCAGAGCCCAAAGCCGAGAACCGAGAGGCGAAAGCCCAGATTTACTCCAAATTCCGCAACCGCGTCATGTTCCCCATCGCCAGCGAAGCCGGACGCGTCATCGCCTTCACCGGTCGCACCCTTTCGACCGACGAGAAAGCCGGGCCCAAGTACCTGAACTCGCCTGAGACGGCCATCTACTCGAAGTCCCGCGTGCTCTTCAACCTCGACCACGCCAGGGAAGCCATCCGCAAGCTCGATTACGCCATCCTCGTCGAAGGCCAGATGGATTGCATCTCCGTCTTCGCCGCCGGATTGCACAACGTCATCGCCTCCTCCGGCACCGCCTTCACCGAGTTGCAGGCCAAACTGCTGGGCCGCTTCTCGAAGAATGTGATCGTCAACTTCGACCCCGACACCGCTGGAGCCAAGGCCACCGAGCGCACTCTCGGCCTTCTGGTGGAAGAGGAATTCAACATTCGTGTGGTCACGCTCGAAGCCGGATTCGACCCTGACCTCTTCATTCGCCGCAAGGGCGTCGACGCCTACAAGGCTGCCCTCAAAGCCTCCCAGCGCTATTTCGACTACCTCATCGAGCGCGCCCGCACCCAGTTCCCTATTCGCAGTGGCGAAGGAAAACTCAAAGCCGTCAATTACCTGCTGCCCCACATTCACCG
>Ga0335085_10008453_pt1 | contig 15701 bp, 10 predicted proteins | sample Lox_Sample_45_FD_206712 | JGI IMG/M metagenome (GOLD analysis project Ga0335085, IMG submission 206712) | Soil microbial communities from Loxahatchee National Wildlife Refuge, Florida, United States - Lox_Sample_4.5 | ecosystem: Environmental > Terrestrial > Soil > Wetlands | place: USA...
TGGGGATTCCTCGTGCCGGTGGTCTGGGGGTTCTCCGCACGTTGGCTACCTACCTTCCTCGCGATTGCCCAGCCGAGCACTCGAGTATTCTTGACCGCGTTGATCCTGGACCTCATCGGTGTTCTTTTCGGCGTCTCCGGTTGGACCATCGCGGCGACGATTTTGCTCACCGCAGCCTCAGTCGCAATCGGGCTCGCATTGCATCTGCCCCAGCCGCCTCACGGATCTGCTAAGGTGCAGGGAATTCATCCCAGCTTTCCGTCGTTCATTCGGCTTGCCTACGCATGGCTGGTAATCGCCGGCTCAATGAGTGTCTGGGCGGCCGTTGCCGACCAGCACGGAGGCATTTGGGGCGCCTCTCGTCACGCGCTTACAGTCGGCTTTGCCGCTACCATGGTCTTCGCCATCGGGCCGCGCATCCTTCCCCATTTTGCCGGCATCTATTCAATCTTCAGCAAGCGACTGATGTTTATGAGTCTCATACTTCTGCAGACCGGATGCACGCTTCGCGTCTTGTCTGAGCCTCTGGCCTACGAAGGGCTGTTGCACTTCGCATGGAAGACGCTGCCCATCTCCGGGATTCTGGAGTTGAGCGGCGTGCTTGTGTTCGCCATCAATATTATGCTGACCTTTCTCCTGGGCCGTCCTGCATTTGCGCACACACATGCATGAATGACCTTTGTCCATCGAGCCCTTTTCGCTCATCGCCTGCACAACCCTCGCTTGTTCTGACAAATGAGCCGAGAGTTTCGTCTCTGTGACTAATGTCCCTGCATTGCGTTCTCACCGCACCTATGATCAGGAATTAGAAACGAAGTTTATCGAAGCATCCGGGAGGCATCCATGAGCGACCGAGCAGAAAAGATTGGAATCGTGGGCGCGGGCAGTGTTGGAGCAACCATCGCCTACGCGTGCATGGTGCGCGGAGTGGGTAAGCACATCAGCCTCTTTGACCGGGTCAGGGCGAAGGTGGAGGCCGAGGTTCTGGATCTTAACCATGGACTGATGTTCGTCCCGATGGCGAAGTTGGACGGATCAGATGACATAGCAGTGCTTGAGCACTCGGACGTGATCGTCGTGACCGCGGGCGCTACGCAAAAGCCGGGTCAGACGCGCATCGATCTGGCCGAGACGAACACCGCGATCTGCCGTCAGCTGATCCCTGATCTGCTGCGAGTTGCGCCAGATGCGAAACTGCTGCTGGTGACCAATCCAGTGGATGTGCTCACCTTTGTGGCGCTGAAGTTGAGCGGACTCGATAGCAGCAGAGTTCTGGGCAGCGGAACGGTGCTGGATAGCCCCCGCTTCCGCTTTCTAATCGCGCAACGTTGCGCGGTGGCCGTACAGAACGTGCATGCCTACATTGCCGGTGAACATGGCGAAAGCGAGATTCCTCTCTGGTCCAGCGCCAGTATCGGCAATGTGCCTGTGCAAGGTTGGCGCATGTCGGGCCGCCGGGCGATGAGCGCGCAGGAAGAAAAGGAGATATTCGAAAGCGTGCTCACCTCGGCCGAGAGGATCATCCGGGGCAAGGGCGTCACCAATTACGCGATAGGCTTGGCTGTGGCTGCAATTCTGGAGGCCATTCTTTGGAATGAGGGCCGCGTGCTGCCCGTCAGCTCCCTGTTGACGGACTATCGGGGTATTAGCGACGTATGTCTCTCGATACCGTCGATTGTGGGCCGGAGAGGGGTGGAAGGATTGTTGCCGGTACCCATGAATCCGACTGAGGAGGCCGGACTGCGATCCAGTGCCGAGACCGTCCAACGGGTGGTTAGCTCTCTGGGTTTTTAGCGTGATCTCATGATGGCGATCCCGAAAAAACTGCTTCGCATCAATTCTGCGTCGACGCCATAGCTTCGCATCAGGAGAACTGGATCGGAAGCAGTCGCCCGCTCACCTCAATTCGCAGCTATTCGTCATGCTCCAGAATTACAGTTCCAGGCGCTAGAGCGCTTCCAGCAGCATTGTGCCTCTGCCACAAGGGATAGGGCACACCCGCAACCCGGTTGATCGCGAAAGCCTGAGCCGTAAGAAGGATCACTGCGACTTCAATGATGACGAGTTCTCGGGGCTGGGAGATGATGCCGAGCGAAACGATGAGGGTCGTAGCCCCAGCGGGTGGATGGCTCACCCGGAACAGTGCCATGAGTGCTCCGGTGGCAGACAGAGAAAGCGCAGCGGCCAAGACTCTGGCGCCATGAATGCCGGGGTGCATACCAAAAGGCGGGCTGGAAGCCACGGTAAGGGCGAAGGCGCCATAACCGCAGATGAGTCCGATGGCGTGACCGAGGATTGTATTGCGCGGGCTCGATGCCTCCGCTAAGGGAGAAAAAAAGAAAAGATAAGCTGTTGGGCCAAGCGACGGAAAAACGAAGGGACTGCCCGTTAGAAGGGCCAGCAACGCGAGCAGTCCGATTGTGATAAAGCCGTTAATGCAAACATAAATCGCCCACACGACACGCGTTGGAAAATGCTGTAAGAGCCACGTCAGGCGCAGATGAGCAAGCAGCGCAGGCACATGGTCGATGCTGCCGGATCTTCCCTTCACATCGGTCTGATCATTCATGGAAATCTTCAGATGTTCGGTAGCAGATCGAAGTACTCTTCGTCCTCATTTTTACCGCCTTCTCCCTTGCCGAGGTTCTTTTCCGATTCGACAAACTCGATGCGCTCAATCCACTTCACCATCTTGTAGCCGAGTTGGTTTTCGACCCGCAACCGCAGCGGAGCGCCATAGACCTCGGGCAGCGGCTGGCCATTCATCTCGCTGGCCAACAGGCACTGCGGCTTAAGCACATTTTCCAGGCTCTGCGTGTCGTAGTAGGACCCGCCGTAGAGTGCTTCACCAAAGGAGAAGAAGGCAACGGTGTGCGCCTCAGGCAGAGGGCGAACAAGGTCGATCAGTTTCTTCATGGGGATTCCGCCCCATTTGGCGATGCCGCTCCAGCCCTGGATGCAATGATGCATGGCGATGTGGTCCACTTCGCCCAGATTGCGCAGGTCGGCGAGCGAAAGCTCAACCGGGTTCTCGACCAGGCCGCCGACCGTTAGCTTGAAGTCACGGAAGTGGCCTTCAGCCAGGCGCTTCCAATCGTCGCGCACGGGAAGCTTGCCATTCGGCCACATGTAAGGCGAGATGTCCTTCTCCGAATACATCTGTTGCGGCGTGAGCCGGTTCAGGGTGAGTAGTTGCATAGGATAGGTAACGAACTTGAGCACATGCTGTAGCGCGCGTGGCTGATGCCATGAGAGATAGTGTGCGACGATCCAACAAAGAAACACCACGCCAATGCCCACGAAGCCCAACCAGATGCCGAGTTGACCTTGATCGTTAGTGCCAAGCACAATGTGGTTCATGTTGCGTGCGAATCCAGTCATGACCACCAGTGTGATGTGCACGATGAGGAACGCCAGAAAGCTGAGCATGGTGAGGAAATGGATGGAGCGCGCAGATTGCCGCCCGCCGAATATCCGCGCGTACCAGGTGAAGTGATTCACTACCGCTGGTGACATGGCGATGCCTGTGAGAATCGCCAGCGGCCCGAAGACGAAGACCACCGTGAAGTAGGCGATCTGCTGCAGTGCGTTGTAGCCGTAAAAGCCATTTGGCTCGGCTGGCAGATGGAATGTGGCGTAGTGCACCCAGGTATTCCATGCCTGCAGAATCACGGTTGGCGAGGTGGGGATCAGACGCTTCCATTGCTCTGAGGTGCAGAGCATGGCGACGAAATAGACGCCGCAAAGGATGAAGCCATGCACGTTGATGAAGTGCCACACGCGAGCCAGGCCAATGGTGTGCCGGTAGCCGGGCGTGCCAACCAGCGGCGTTAGATATCGGGCATCATCCTTAGCCGTCCACAGCCGATCACGTGGGACTTTGATCGGCGTGAAGCGGATCCACTCGCTATCCGGGGTGCAATCGTCGTTGAAATAGAGCCGAGGATGATCCGCCAGGATGGAAAATCCGCTGCGGATGAGCATCGTGACGAAAAGAAAGTTGAAGAAATGACAGTAGCGTACCCAGAGCGGGAATCCATGCGGACCGGCAAAGTTGTTGGGGTAAACAACAGGAATGGGCGGAATGTGCGGCAGACCGGCCACAGCCATCTCAATCCACGCCGCAGCAACCAATGATGTGATGACAGCGGCAATTCCGATCAAAATCGAAGGACGAATCCAGAGGCGGTGGCGGCGATCCGGCGGATAATGAACGGCAGCGTGTTCCGCGTCAAACTTGATCACTGTGTGTCTCCTTTGGCGGTTTGGAACGCCGCTTACTCCGATATGCGAGCTTACATCCGCGCCGACCGTGGCCAGCGTAATAGCTTCCATCAGCGCACAAAATGACTTTTGTCACTCGCAATGTGTGAATTGAATTTGAAACTAAGGCTTAAGGGACATCGAGACAGATCCAGATGTCTGCCCGATCGCCGGGGAAAGACGTGCAGGCGCTGTCATCTTTGTGACTAAAGTCCCTGCAAAACGCTTCACCTCATCTTACCTTCTTAATTGCAGCAAACTCTTTTATGAATTCTTCAACGCGAATTGAGGCAAAACCATGAGCTACAAGCGTTATTGGGTGGCGCTGGCCATCGTCATTATTGGATCTTTTGCCGTTCTAGGCGGCATAGGGCGAAAAATGATCAGTCAGGCTCCTCCTATTCCGGATGTCTATACGGCGGACGGGCAACTTCTCTTCACCGGAAGCTCCATCACCGATGGGCAAGGGGTCTGGCAGTCGATCGGTGGTCAGGAGATCGGCACAGTGTGGGGTCACGGCGCCTACGTCGCCCCCGATTGGAGCGCAGATTGGCTGCACCGTGAATCAGAGATTCTGCTGAATACCTGGGCTGTCAGATCCGGCGCGGCGAATTTCGAAGCTCTCGGACCGGACCAACAGGCCATCTTGAAAGCGCGCCTGATTCGCGAGATGCGGACCAACACGTATGACGCCTCGCGCAATCGCGTCAGTTTGAGTGCCGACCGAGCGGCGGCATTTCAGCAGCTTCGGGCCTACTACACCGATGTCTTTGCGACTGGCAGGTCGACGTATGCCATCCCGAGCGGGGCATTGACCAACGCAACAAAGCAGCATCAATTAGCAGCGTTCTTTTGGTGGACATCGTGGGCTTGCAGCACCGAGCGACCGGGATCTGATACGACGTACACAAATAATTGGCCGCATGAACCTCTGATCGGCAATGTGCCGACGTCAGGCGCCGTCCTATGGAGCGTACTTAGCTTCGTCGGGCTGCTCGCGGGGATCGGAGGCCTGGTCTGGTGGTATGCATCGCAGGAGAAGGAACTGGTTCATGGGCCTTATCCAGAAAAGGATCCGTTCCTTGCATTTAAACCAACCCCGTCACAACGTGCGACGTTGAAATACTTCTATGTGGTGGTGATCCTTTGGGGCGTCCAGATTTTGATGGGCGTCTTAACTGCTCACTACGGTGTCGAAGGTCAGGCATTCTTTGGATTCCCGCTCGCTAAGTACCTGCCCTACGCCGTGACCCGCACCTGGCATCTCCAAATCGCTATCTTCTGGATCGCGACGTCTTGGCTTGCCACCGGACTTTATGTCGGACCCGCGGTCAGTGGCCATGAGCCGAGGTATCAGCGGTTCGGTGTTAATGCACTCTTCGGTGCGTTGATTCTCGTGGTTGGCGGCTCGCTCGCCGGCGAATGGCTCGGCATCCAACAGCGCCTTGGCAACATGTGGTTCTGGTTCGGCAGTCAGGGGTATGAATACGTCGATCTCGGACGCTTCTGGCAAATCCTTCTGTTCATCGGCCTGGTGCTATGGCTTGTGTTGATGGTCGCGGCTCTCAAACCGGCTCTGGTTCGCAAGAGCGAGGACAGATCGCTTCTGACTCTCTTTCTCATTTCCAGCATTGCTATACCTCTTTTCTATTCGGCCGGATTGATGTACGGCCAACGCAGCCATCTCGTCACCGCCGAATATTGGCGCTGGTGGGTAGTTCACCTCTGGGTTGAAGGCTTTTTTGAAGTATTCGCAACTGTTGTGATCGGGTTTCTCTTCACCCGGCTAAAGCTGATCGAAATTCGCACCGCAACCAAGGCCGCGCTCTTTTCGACCACCATCTTCCTGTCCGGTGGGATCATCGGTACGTTTCATCATCTGTACTTCGCTGGTGCGACTCCGGCGGTGATCGGTCTGGGCGCAATCTTCAGTGCATTTGAAGTCGTGCCACTGACCCTGATCGGCTACGAAGCATGGGAGAACATCCGCCTCGCGCAACCGACCAAGAAGTCTCCGTGGATCGCCAATTACAAATGGCCCATCTACTTTTTCGTCGCTGTAGCATTTTGGAATCTAGTGGGAGCCGGCCTATTCGGGTTCCTCATTAATCCGCCGATTTCGCTCTATTACGTGCAGGGGTTGAACCTGACTCCAGTCCACGGCCATACCGCGCTTTTCGGAGTGTATGGAATGCTCGGTCTTGGGCTGACCTTGTTCTGCCTGAGAGCGCTTAATCCGGGAACAAAGTGGAAGGAAACCCCACTGAAACTGTCCTTCTGGTCTCTCAACTTCGGCTTGATCTTCATGGTCATTCTCAGCATGCTGCCGGTCGGACTGCTGCAAGCCTGGGCATCCATTGAACGCGGAACCTGGTACGCGCGTTCGGCGGAGCTCATGCAGTCTGGCTCAATGCAGACTCTTCGCTGGATGAGAGTCCCGGGGGATATCCTTTTCTCGATTGGTGCGGCACTGTTCGCCTGGTTCGTACTTGGATTGCTCACTGGCCATTCGTACAACAAGGAGGGATCAGACAAAGCGGATACATCTTTGCGCGACAAGAGCGAAGATCACTTTGTCGCCCTCGCCGGTCGCTGAGCCAACTTTTTCCCCCATCTCACACGGCGTCCTTGATGGCTATAAGAGCATCACGGACGCCGCAATTCATTTGGAGACTCCCGCCGCCGCAGGCAGGAGTCTGCTGGAAAACCTCCAAGAGGCGTAAAACCGGCTTCTCCGGCCAGCGTTCTTTGTTAATTGACGCGCCATATCTTTCCAATGGGCTGGACCGGGAACGGAAAGTCGGCCGGTCGTCAAAAAAAATGCGGGGTGGATCGGAGAAATCGTGTGGGACGGCAGCAGGTTATGGCCCTATTTCGGCTGCAGTTTTTAGTCTCCAGTAAGTCTCCAGAGCGAGAACCCGACTGCGGACGATACGCTTAAACCCGCATGAACATTGAAGTTCATGCCATACTCGGACGCGTTCTTACCTTCTGCATCGGGAAGTAGGGATTGACCGCCCCGATGTCAGTCAAGTGGTTGCGGCTCACAAAGAATTCGATGTGGATGAGATTCTCACATTCGGCTGACGGAGCCCGCATCTCTCAGGCCCATGGCGCGCAGGATCATCATGGCCGGGCACCAGTTGGTGAAGGCCGACTGGAACAAGTTGAGCCCTACAAACACCGTGAGCCAGAGCCAGTAATGCGAGAAGAAATAGGCAAGAGCAAGCGACATGAGCACCATGACGCCTGCAAGCAGGCGCAATCCACGTTCAACGGTCATTGTGTTTCTCCTTCTTCGTTCGCGAGCAGAGGCTCGAATGAATCTTCGTGCCCCGCGTGGATCATGTAATACAGGATGGGAATGGTGGGCCACGACAGGAATGTGGACGCGATGGCACCGGCCATTAGAGAAAGGGCGAGCCCCTGAAAGATGGGGTCGGTGAGGATGACGCTGGCGCCCACAACCACTGCAGCCGCAGTAAGCAGCATGGGGCGGAATCGGATGGCCCCTGCATCAATGACCGCCTCAGCCAGCGGAGCGCCCTGACGGCGGCGCAGCTCGATGAAGTCGACAAGGATGATGGAGTTGCGCACGATAATGCCGGCGCCGGCAATGAAGCCAATCATCGAGGTGGCGGTAAAGAAGGCGCCCAGGATGGCGTGCGCGGGCAGAATGCCGACCAGCGTGAGCGGAATGGGCGCCATGATGATGAGGGGCACGATGAACGACCGGAACCAGCCGACGACAAGAACGTAAATGAGGACGAGAACAGCGGCGAAGGCGATGCCGAGATCGCGAAACACCTCGATGGTGATCTGCCATTCACCATCCCACTTCATCGAGTAATGATCGGTGGAATCGGGCTGCTCGGCGTTGTAACGCTTGAGCGCATAGCCGGCAGGGAGCGTGAGGGGGTCGAGCTGCTGGTTCATCTTGAGGATGGCATAGACGGGGCTCTCTTCCGCTCCGGCCACGTCTCCCGTGACGTAAACCACCCTTTTCAGATTCTTGTGATAGATGTTCTGCGGTATGACGTCGCGATCAATAGTGACGAGCTCGCGCAGAGAAATCATTGAGCCGTCGGAACCCGGCAGCTTGAAGGATTCGAGACCTTCTTCAGAGGAACGGTCCGCGCGGTCGAGCTCAACGACGAGCGGGATCGGCTCGCGGACGGCGGAGTTATGGAGCAGTCCGGCTTGCGCGCCCGATGTGACGAGCGCGAGAGAGCGAGCTACGTCGGAAACCGCAATTCCGTGCTGCGCGGCCTTCACCTGGTCCACACGAATGGTGAGACGCGGCTGCGGATCATCGACGTACCAGTCGGTATCGACGACGCCCGGCGTGCCGAGGAAGATGGATTTGATTTGGCCGGCGACGCGGATCTGTTCGTCGAGATCGGGGCCGTAGATTTCGGCCACGAGCGTTTGCAGGACTGGCGGTCCGGGCGGAACCTCAGTGACCTGAATGCGCGCGCCAAACTGATCGCCAATCTGGTCGAGCAACGGGCGCAGCCGCCGGGCGATGGCATGGCTTTGCTCACTGCGCTGGTTCGCAGGCAGCAGATTGACCTGGATGTCGGCCTGGTTGGACATGTGCCGCACGTAGTAATGGCGCACGAGCCCGTTGAAGTTGTAGGGGCCCGAAGTGCCTGCGTACTCCTGATAGTTGAGAATGCCGGGCTGGCGGGAGAGCTCATCCCCCAACGCCTGCGTGACGCGGAGCGTTTGTTCAAGCGGAGTGCCCTCCGGCATGTTGACGATGACCTGAATCTCGCTCTTGTTGTCGAAGGGGAGCATTTTGACACGGACAAGCTTGAGAGGCACGAGAGCAACAGAGATGAGGAGCAACACCCCAACGCCGATGAAGAAGAAGAGACGATTGCGCGACGAAGCGATGAGCGGAGTCATAACACGCCGGTAAAGGCGCGTGCGCCAGTTTTCGTGCTCCGGCTCAAGCAGATGTGCGCCCTCAAGATGCCGGCCAAGCAGGCGCATAGCTGCCCACGGCGAAACGACAAACGCAACCATGAGTGAGAAGAGCATGGCCGCCGATGCGCCAACGGGAATCGGGCGCATGTAGGGGCCCATCAGCCCGTGCACAAACGCCATCGGCAGCACGGCGGCGAGCACTGCGAAGGTGGCGAGTATGGTGGGGTTTCCGACTTCAGCGACGGCTTCGACGGTGACGTCTGCGCGGGGACGGTTGCGATTTTCGGGAAGGCGATAGTGCCGGACGATGTTTTCGACAACGACAATGGCATCGTCAACCAGAATGCCGATCGAAAAGATGAGAGCGAAGAGCGTCACACGGTTGATGGTGTAGCCGAGGAGATAAAAGACCGACATGGTGAGCGCGAGGGTGACGGGAATGGCTAAGAGCACCACACCCGATTCGCGCCATCCGAGGAACAGAGCGACGAGAAGCGTGACGGAGAGTGTGGCCAACAGCAGGTGCTCGAGCAATTCGTCGGACTTGGCCTTGGCCGTATCGCCGTAGTTGCGCGTGGTGGTGATGGTGACGTCGCTGGGCACGGTGACGCCCTGCATGCGATGGACGCCGGCGAGAACGGCATTGGCAATGTCAGTCGCATTTGTGCCTTTGCGCTTGGCCACGGTGATGGTGACGGCCGGAAACTGCTGCGATTGCGAGCCAGCCGCGCCAAAGAGCACGTAGTCTGCCGGCTCGGCGGGACCATCGACAATCTTCTCCGCGACGTCATGGAGGTAAACGGGCTGGCCATTGCTCACACTGACCACGACCGATTCGAGGTCGCGCGTGCTGCCGAAGAGATTGCCGGCGTCGACACGGATTTCGGTGTTGTTCTCGGAAAAGCTGCCGGCCTGGAGGCTAGCGTTGGCGCTCTGCAAGCGGCCCACGATGGTCATGGGCGACAGGCCATAGGCATTCAGCTTTTCCGTGCTGAGCACGACGCGCATGGTGCGCGGCAGGCCGCCGATCACGCTTGTTTCAGAGACGTCGGGAATCTGCTCAATATTGTGCTGGACTTCATCGGCGATGGCGCGAAGCTGATAGCCGTTATAGTGCGGACCCCACAGTGTCATGGCCAGGATCGGAACATCATCGATGGACCTGGCTTTAACAACGGGTTGCAAAGCGCCGGGCGGCAGAAGGTCGAAGTTGGAATAGAGCTTGCTGTAAACCTTGATCAGCGCGTCCTCCTGCGGCGTGCCGACGAGGAAGCGAACGATGACCAGGCTCTGGCCGGGGCCGGACGTGGAGTAGACGTATTCGACGCCAGAGATCTGATGTACGAGGGTCTCGATGGGCGCTGTGACACGCTTTTCGACTTCAGCAGGCGAGGCGCCAGGCATCGCCGTGGTGATGTCGAGCATAGGCACAAGAATCTGCGGATCTTCCTCGCGCGGAATAACGAGAATCGCGAAAACGCCGATCGCCAATGACGTAACGATGAATAGCGGCGTGAGCTTCGAGTTGAGGAACGCTTTGGCGAGGCGGCCCGCAAGTCCCAATTGAGGGGTCATGGCTGCACCTGGTTTTGGGCCGTGATGTGCTTGCCGGTGAAGTCTCTGTCGCCTGGAGCATCGACGAGTTGGTCGCCGGGCGCAATGCCGGAGAGCACTTCGACGAGATCGCCATCGATGGCGCCCAGTGTTAAGTAGCGAAGCCGCGCAATCCCCTGCCCGTCGAGTACGTAGGCGCAGTTGAGCGAGCCGCGCTCGATGACGGCTGAGCGCGGAACCAGGATGGCGGATCGCGTGCCGTTCGCGAACTCCGCCGACCCGTACATGCCCGCACGCAACTGACTGGATGGCGGCAGATCGATTTTGACTAGGAAGCTGTGACTTGCGGGATCGGCTGCGGGAACCATCTCGCTGACGTTGCCCGGCAATGGCTGCGCGACGCCGTCAACCGCGGCATCAACCTTCATTCCAGGATGCACGGCAGTCATTGCCGACTCATCGACCGACACCTGGAGTTGCAATGGACCCGCGCGATCGACTTGCAGCAAGGGCACGCCCGGGGCTGCCATGGTCCCCGGATCGGCCATGCGGGCAGTGACAATACCACTGAAGGGCGCGGTAAGGTGCGTGTAGCCGAGCATGGTCTGCGCGCTAACGGCTTGGGCACGAGCCTGTTCCGTTTGAGCACGCGCAGCATCGAGCTGCGACTGAGCAGTCTCGGCGCGCTGAGTGACTTCATCCATCTCCTGCGGACTCACGCTCTTGTCGGCCAGGAGCTGCTTGTAGCGCGCAAGCGTGCTTGATGCCAGGCCGGCATTGGCGCGTTCAACTGCCTCCTGATTCTGCGCAACGAGGATCCCTGCCTGAGCCTGCGCAACAGATTGGCGCAGCGTTGAACCATCAAGAATGACAAGCGTCTGCCCCGCGCGGACCATGTCCCCGGCGCGCACAGGCACCTGCTCGATCCGGCCCATCACCTGCGCGGAGATGATGGCGGAGTCTTTGGCGTGGATAGTTCCGGTGGCACGGAGGCCGACGGGGATCTGTTGCTGGCGACCGACGACTACGCGTGCGGAGACGGTTTCAACCGCCGCCTGGGTGGTTGGTTCCCCGCCGTGACATCCAGCGATGAGCGCCGCAGAAGCGGCAAGGATACAACCCGATATGAACGCCTTCATTGCAGTTCCTCCGCCGCATCGGGAGTCAGTGTCCCTTCCGCGAATAACAGTTGCGTATAGGCCAGGGCATTGCCATAGACGGCGCGCCAATAATTCGATTGGCTTTCGCGCTCGGTATCCTCGGCGCGCAGCAAATCTGTGATGGTGGCGAGGCCCGCGTTGTAGCGGTTCTTTACGATGCGCAGGCTCTCGGCCGATTGATCGGTGGCCGCCTGCGCAGTCTGGAGCGAGAGGCCGGCCGTCTCGCGTTGAATGTGCGCGCGGCTGACGTCGAGCCGCACCTTCGAGCGCGATTGCGCCATCTGCGCGTCAATCCGCATTTTGGCGGCGCTTTCGCGGGCAAGCTGATCGCGCTTTCCGAAAGGAAGAATGTCGAGATTGATTTGGACGCCCGCGACCCAAGTGTTGCCTCCGGAGCTCGAGAGCGAGGCCTGGTCTTCTTCCCAGTTGCCATAGGCACTTACGCGGGGGCCAAAGTTGGAACGGGCTGCTCCGAGCGACTCAGCCTGTGCTTGCTGGGCCATTCCCAGCGCGGCGAGGTCGGGACGCGACTTGGCGGCCTGAGCGAGTTCTTCTTCAAGGGAAGAGGCGGGAAACATCCGCGGCTCGATGGGATTCAATTGCGAAACTTGCAGATCGGGCGCGCCCATTGCTTCGCGCAGGTCGGCCCATGCCAGTTCGAGGTCGCCATGCGCGCCGATGAGTTCCTGCTTACGGGCCGCGAGATTTACTTCAGCGGCCATGCGATCGGATTCGACGGCAAGGCCAGCCTTTACGTGATCGTCGACCTCGGTAAGAAGCGCTTGTGCCGTCTGCTCCTCGTGGTCGGCGACGTCAACTTCACGCTGGGCGTAGAGCACCGACTGGTACGCGCCAACGACCTGAAGCACGATCTGCTGATTGGCTGCTGTGGCGGCAGAGGATGCACTTTTCCTGAACAGGTTGGCGCGGTGAATCTCCTTCTCCGTTTTGAAGGAATCGAATGCCAGCCATGAACCGGAAAGACGGGTAGAGAAGTTGCCGATCGGTTGCGGGCGGTTGAGCGCGTTCAGCGCAAAGTCAGCCTGCGTGAATTGCCGGTCGCGGAGCCGCTCGCCAAATACATAAACCGGATCATTGCCTCGCGAGATGTCTTCAGTAAAGTTCAGTTGGGGCAGGAGCGCGGTGCGCGCGAGCGATGCGGATGCGCCGGCATCCTGCTCGCCGGCATGTGCAATGGCGGCCTGTGGGTTCTTGGCCAGCGCCTGGTCAATGGCCTGGCGAAGCGTAAGGGTCGGCGCCTGGGCCACGGCCCCCGAAACTTCCAGAGACAGAAAGGATAAGAGAATCAGAGGGATAGAGTATGGCTTCATCGTGTTCGCTTGCCTGCCTGTGTGCGTTCACGAGAAGAAAGGCCGAAGAAGGGCGAAACGTTACACTCTGACGCGGGTTTTTTCGGCGGCGGGCAGGCCCAGCATGCGCAGGTACTCGCGGGTAAGGATGGCGCGGAGACGTGCTGCCGTGGCCGATTCGCAAGGAACTGTCATGGCACGGCAGCGGTCGATGGCTGCGCGGAGATCGCGCAGAAAGGCAACGCACGAGGGGCAAGCTTCGATGTGTTCCTGCATGTGCTCGCACGTGAGGGGCTCCACGCGGCCATCGAGGTACTCCGAGAGATTGGCGAAAAGATCACGGCACTCGGCGGGGCGCTTTCGGGATTTGCGTATGGGTCGACGACGCCGTGGACCGGCAGACTTCAGAGGCTTCCCGCGTTTCGACCCCTCGGGAATCCGGCTAAGTTCCTTGCGGACGCTCAGGCGCGCACGATGCAAGCGCACCCGCACCGTTCCGGGTTGCAGATCGAGAATCTGGGCCACTTCCTCGGTAGCCAGCTCCTCCATATCGTGAAGGACAAGCACAATGCGAAGCTGGGCGGGGATGCGGAGGATCGCCTGTTGCAGCAGCTTGTGCTGCTCATCGCGCAGCAGATGGTCCTCAGGTTCGCGTGCGGCAGCCTCAAGCAACCGCGCCATCTCGATATCATCAGGCATCAAATCATCGAGAGACAGGATTTTCTTGGGCGCAGAAGATCCCTTGCGGCGCATGCGCCAGCATCGGTTCCGAGTAACCGTATAAAGCCACACAGCGAGCGCGCTTGGGTCATCGAGCTTGGCCAAATGCCTGAGGGAGCGATAGAGCACCTCCTGCATGGTGTCCTCAGCGTCCTCAGGGTGGCCGCAGACCTTCATGCTGAAGGAGTAAACGGTCTGCTGTAACAGGCCGATGGCTTTCTCGGTCTCTTCCGGTGTGTTTGCGTGCAAAAGTTCGATGGCCTGGGCCAGTTCGGGGCGCATGAATTGATTCCGGTACTGGCTTCAGTATATTTGCTGCCGAAACTTCCGGATGCGGTCGGTTGATGAGCTCTGTGGAATCGGCGCGAAAGAAACCAATGTGAGGCCAGATGGCGTCAAAGCATATGTTCTGAGACTGGAAAGATCTGCATAACCGACACATTCACACGATAGAGAAAGCGATTTGTCCGGCAAAACAACCCAAAGCCGCCGTCCCTATGAAGAGACCAGAGAATTCGATCAGCAAAGTCGATGTATCAGCGTACTCGATCCCGACAGATGCTCCCGAAGGCGACGGAACCTTCAAATGGGATTCGACGACGCTGGTGCTGTGTGAGGTTCGCGTCGCGGACGAGACTGGGATCGGTTACACCTATGGAAACAAAGCCACTGCAATGGTGGCTGAGGAGCTCGGCCAAAAATGCCTGAAAGAACGATCGGCGCTCGATATTCCCGCCATCCATGAATCCATGATCGAACAGGCGCGCAACGATGGCAGCCGCGGCATTGCGTCCATGGCGATTTCGGCGCTTGATATTGCGCTTTGGGACCTCAAAGCGAAGCTTTTAGAGTGCCCCATTGCCGGTCTTCTGGGCCAGGTGAGCCCGAGTGTCGCCGCATACGGCAGCGGCGGATTCACGACATATTCCGACCAGCAGCTGGCCAAGCAATTATCGGGGTGGGTGGCCGACGGCATCCAAAGCGTCAAGATGAAGATCGGCGCGCAGCCGGAGGCAGACTTGGAGCGCGTGCGTGCTGCTCGCGAATCGATCGGACCCGATACGGCGCTTTTTGTGGATGCGAATGGCGCATATAGCACCAGGCAAGCTAATTCATTCGCGCGCCATTTTGGCATTTTCAACGTGTCCTGGTTCGAGGAGCCGGTCAGCTCCGACTATCTTGCCGATCTGCGACGGATTCGCAATCGCGCTCCCAGCGGCATGGATATTGCGGCCGGCGAATACGGCTACGACAGTTTCTACTTCCGGCGCATGCTCGAGGCTGAGGCTGTGGACATTCTGCAGCTGGACGCAACCCGCTGCAAAGGATTCACAGGATTCTTGCAGGGCGCGGCGATTGCGGCGAGCTTCGGTTGCCCGATCTCGGCGCATAGCGCGCCTTCGCTCCATATGCATGTGGGAAGCGCTGTGGCGGGTTTTCGAAACGTCGAGTATTTCCACGATCACGCGCGCATTGAGCAGATGCTGTTCGATGGATTCATCGCGCCGGTCCAGGGGCGATTGATTCCAGACAGATCGCGTCCCGGATTGGGCCTGATATTCAAGAAGAAGGACGCGGAACGATTCGCGGTGAAGAGCCTCGGATGATGCGCGACTTGAGTCATTCGGCCGTGAACTTGACCGGCGCGCTGGAGCACGCCGCAAAGCAGAGTTTACCAGTGCCATTGGATAGAACTGCGGTCTCCGTACTCGAACACATTCGTGAAGGCTGCTTTCAGCGCAGCCTGTGCCTGATTGTCGCG
>Ga0335085_10008454_pt1 | contig 15701 bp, 13 predicted proteins | sample Lox_Sample_45_FD_206712 | JGI IMG/M metagenome (GOLD analysis project Ga0335085, IMG submission 206712) | Soil microbial communities from Loxahatchee National Wildlife Refuge, Florida, United States - Lox_Sample_4.5 | ecosystem: Environmental > Terrestrial > Soil > Wetlands | place: USA...
AAGATGCTCGCGATCTGCGGAAGTTGCAGGGGCAATTTCAATCTCGCTAGAAGGAATGTGCGCCAAATGCAGATCGTCTAAATGCGGCACATAATTCAATTCAATGAAGCGAAAACCGCGGTCTTCGAGGAAAATAGATTCGATAATGCAGCTTTGCGCTATACGGGCGGAGCAAAGATTAATGCGCGTCTTGCCACACCACTCAGAAAATAACTTATAGTCGCGCATCGCGTTATCCCCATCTCGTATTTGGAACAACTCTAGACGCGCAATAGGAACACCGAAAGTTTCTTCGTCCTGAGGCACTCGAACGCACTTGAGCGTAAGCGCTTGTGTTTTGACCGCAATGTATGACGGGTCGAAATTCATAGATGGCAAACTCCCGATTGAACGATCACAGTTGCACCGGGTGGAATCTTATGCGGTCACAAATCACGCACTTCTAATGTCTGTCTTTTCGCGATCACAACAGACCTTTGCGTTCTCTCGCTGAGAACGTATGCAGGCTTATCCATAGTACGGCCAAAGATACGCGCTAAATACTCGCCGAAAATGCCTAGGGTAAAAAGTTGAACGCCTGCAAACGTGGTTATAATTGTCGCCAAGAATACAAAACCCTGCACAGGCGACCCATAAAGCAGATAGACGCCAAGGACCCAGACAAGAACGCCAAGACCGAATAGAGTGAATGCAAATCCGATGATGCTTACGAAGCGTAGTGGCGCAGTGCTAAAACCAGTAACTAGGTTGAAGGTGTGATTTATCAATTTTGCCCAGGTATAATTTGACTTACCGCTATGACGCCGCCGATGCTCCACTTTTACCGCGCCGAAACTCTGGGTTGCCCAGGATAGCAGCACATCGATTGAAACAAACGGATTCCGATATGACGCAAACGCTTCACGCAATTTGGTTCGGAATGCTCGGAAAGCGCTAACGTTCTGCGCATTCTCAGCGCCCATTGCGTTCTGCAACGTCAATTTCGTTATTCGGGACGCCAAGTTGCGCAGCGGCCCGTGTCGTTCGGATTCAGCCACCCCGTACACGACGTCATACCCTTTACTCAGTTCCGAAAGAAGGAAACGGATCTGATCTGGTGGATGCTGCAAATCATCGTCCATCGTAACGATGACGTCATACTGCGCTTCACGAATTCCACATAACGTGGCGTTGTGCTGACCATAGTTGCGACTCAGCTTTAATCCGCGTACGCGTTCATCGCGGGACGCGAGTTCGATAATGACATTCCACGAGTTATCGTCGCCGCAATCCTCAACGAATATTATTTCGAATAGCCCGGCACTGTTATCGAGCGCATCAAGCAATTGCGCATAAAGATCCCGGAGTATCCTCTCGGAGCGATAGACGGGAATTACAATCGATAGAGCGGCTGTCATCAGGTCATCTTTGTTATCGAAAGATCATCGCCATGGATGGCTTGAGAGGATTGGCCGGACAGGAATTGTTGCGCTGGTACGATCTCATCCAGCTAGCGAGCTCCGAGACATACATATCTGCAGCACAAACCGACGCATGCATGAGAAGCTTCCCCTTAAACTCAGATCGCTGCGATCGATCCAAGGCCGAGCCGAGGTCCTACTTGCTGCTCACCAATGTAACATTTTTTCACGCTAGTGCCCCAGCATCTAGTGGCGGTTAAGCCAGCACGTTATAAAGATGGGGTGTTCTGATAAAATTAGTGTCCTATAAGATGCATGCGCTTAGCAAGTCGTTGCGACCATTCGTGATCCCAGTAATCTGTTTGGCGACTTTAGCTACCATTCTGGTGGTTCTTGTCAGTCGTAATGACAGCTGGATTTACACGCGTCCGGGTTGGTTAGACCCTTGGACGTATGTCGGGTTTGGTTACGAATATGCCAACCCCTTGTTCTTGCCCGGCCACTACAAAATGTCACGACTACCATGGGTGCTCGCCGAGTTTTCGGTGCGGCAACTATTCAATGTGGTGGCAGCGCAATATGTACTTCAACTCGGTGCTCTATTTATTGAAGGGGCGTTCTTTTTTCTGGCGATCAAGCGGCTACTTGGCTCGGTGTCGGCTGTCGTTAGCGCAGCGTTTCTTCTCACTGTCACGTTTGCCCATGGCCCGGCGCATAGTTCTGGTGGCGCCGACTACCACACCGCTCTATCCGGGCCATTGTTTGCCTGCTCTTTTTATTTTCTGACAAGAGCCGCCGAATCGGGAAGCGTGATCACATCGTTCTTGTTTGGTGCAGTAATCGGCATGACGGTCCACACCAACCCGTTATACTTAAATTTCGGGGCCGCACTGACTATTCATTGTGTCTCAATCTGGATAGAGCAGCGCAGAACGGGCTGGATCTCTCTGTTGCTCAAGCTTGTTGCAATCGCGACTGCAGGCGCCCTATCGATCACGCTTGTCTTGTGTATTGTAAATTGGCTGGATGGTCGTGAATTTCTATTTTTTCTCCCTCAGATTGCTTACACAAAATTCTACCTCCTCGACCGAACACAAACAGCCCATTGGTGGAAATCGTGGGAGAACGGTTGGTATTGGGACTCGGAATATCTCGCTTTAATTTGCGCAGGATTTATAGTCGCAACCGTTCTTCCATTGGTCGCTGCCTACTTTTCAATGGATCGAAAGGTTCGGATTTACATTCAATCACTGTCATTTCAGTATTTGATACTCGCGCTTATTTGGATCGCATGGCAGACGTTTGGTCGAGACGCCTTACAGCCCGGCTACTTTGCCTATCCGTTATGGATCCCGCTAGCCGGCGTCGTTGCCTGTCTGATTGCGCTGCACGGTGACCGAATTGACGCTTTCAATATCTTCTTGGTGTGCGGAACATCGGTAATCGCGTTTGCATTTCCCTACTCATTCTATGGAGATCTTGCGCGAGTTATTGCGTTCTTGCCGACCGTCCCCTTTGAAAAAGTGTTCGTTACGTTTCTGATTATATTCTCTGCGGCCATTATTCTTGCCCGTCGCCGTGGGGGCATCTACATTCTGGCTTTATTACTTGGTATCGGAAATGCGCTTTCTGCAGAGTATCCTGAGTTCTACTCGCGAGAGGGATGCACTGCGAGTCGAGATGGGCAGGTTGTCATTACGTCAATTCATAAATATTTGGCGTCTCTTGACCCGACATTCACGCGCGTCCTTTTGTGGGCTGCACGGGATGAGGAAGAGTCGCTAACGCCCTGCGCAAACATGCCCACGCGATTTTTTGCCGATTCAACTGCTTTTACCGGTTTTCGACATCTCGTAAGTGACCGCAGCGGGCAGGTTATGTTGGATCCGTACACACCAATTACAAAAATTGACGGTAAAATATTGACGGATGCCATTAAGGCAGATTCAATAATCGTCCTCGTCACCAGACGGGCCGAGCTTCCTGAACAATTACGGAAACGCTTTGCGGCAATGGGAAAGATCTATGGCACCGCTCGAAACAAAAGCTTTACCGCTGGTACGATAACAGTGCCGCTTTTTATTCTAAAATGATGTCCTAAAAAACTAGCGCACCAAAAGCGGAGTTGCCGCTGCATCTGACCGCGAACCGGTTTCTTCACCGGTACTCGAATTCTGCTTCTCCAGGCATGTGATTGTAAGAGAACCAACTGTCATACCGGGTGGAATTCCGGCTACCTGATCTTGTTGAATTCGTAACGCGCTCTGACTAATCTCCCTAGATGAACAGCTGATCTCCTTAATCCCGACGGCCGACAGCGTTGCGTTCAAAAGCTCTGGCGTGAAGATCTCCACGCGCAAGGTGTCTTCTAGCGCCTTGTTATTTTCCGTAAAGTCGAACGACAAAATTAGTTTACCCCCGGACCTAAGTAAACGCAGCGATTCCTTAAGCGCAAAATGTTTTTGAGGAATATGCTCTAAGACAGAAATTGAAAGCACAATATCGTACGCTGCCGTTTCCGCTGGCACATTGAAGAGGGAACCGTACGAGACCTTAAGATTGTTTTTCGTAGCCCATTTCTGAAACCGATATTCTATATCAAGGTCGCCGCCGTGGTCCCACAAATAATCAATGTCAAACACTTCGACTTCATGACCTTTTTTTGCGAGATACGCAGACAGCGCGCCACGACCGCCTCCGATATCGGCGATTTTTAGCGGTCTGCCGAGTTCAGCTGCCATTGCATTGATGATCTCCCAGGCCTTCAGATATTCCCACTGCTTAGATGCATGTAGATATATGCCGCTCTCGCGGTCCTCGGTATGGCGGGAGATTGGTACCAGGGGGAGATGCACAGTGCTGCACAAGTCCGCCAAAAATTCTTTGCCGCTTTCACACTGATAAAGTGACAAGTTCTCAGCTTTATATCGCGGGCTACCTAGCGCTTTAAGGTAGGACTCAACACGCTTGAAAACTAGTTCAGGAGTAATCGTGTCCATGCATTCTGGGGTCGGCAGGCCGCGTGGGCACTGACTTAGCCAATCACCAGTTGACCACCAGCAATCGCCGCAGACCAGGGGCGATATATTGATATTCTCGTCGAAGCAGAAGAACGGCTTGCTGGTTGGCCCAAAAAGCACAACGGATTTTGTATGGAGCGCACGAGCCATTCGAACCATTCCCGATTCTCCATCGATATGAAGAAGGGATTGCTTCATGACCCAAGACACCTCATCAAGCGTGGTTTTGTTGCGTAGGTCGAGGTCAACGCCGTCAATTTTTCGACTTGTGCTAGTGCCGAGTTGAACCACAGTGAAGTCAGGAAACTCCTTCTTAAATAGTGCGATAAATCTCTTCCAATGTTTGATGGGCCAACATTTCGTCACCGTTTCGCCGGCTGGAACATAACTGGTATCGAAGCCGTCATGCACTGTTATATACTGCTTGTCTTCCAAACCCAGCTTTTGAACAGAAGTGCTGGCGGTTAAGCTCGGAATTAATAACGGAAATGTTTTTCTACTTACGTTGACATTGCCGACGTAGCCAACCATATCGGCCAGATTCATCCCTTTCATGGTGAAATTACGGGCCATCATTCCATCGAGTAGCGGGTGATTTTGAAAAAAAATCGTATATGGCTCGAACCGAGCCTCGGCCTCGCCAATAGCATTGAGCAAGTCAGGGCTGTGCTCTAAGACTCGATCAGCATTGATAACGCGGTATTTAACCAGGAAGTGAATGTAGACAATTATATCGTATCTATATTCGAGCGCCGGTAGATAAGTGACGCTGACTACGTTTTTAATATTCCGTGCTGGTCCGAATAAAAACTTTGCATCCTCCACTTTTTTGGGATGGCAAAAGAGATCAATCTCCATCGGGCCATATTGGCGATAAAATTCTTGTATAAATAGATCGTGCGTAAAAAAATCACCAAGCGAACCCGTACCGTGCACAGCGACGCGCAGCACATTATCATTCAGTTTTCCTAGCGGTCGCGACGGGTAAAGGAGAGAAGGCCGCGCGACGATTTTTGCACGCAATCGCTCTACCCGCCAAAATACGGCACGATAAATGAACCAAATCTTCCTTTTTAGGGGCTGTCCGAAGAATTCTGATTTAAGTCGTGAAATGACACGTCCGGCGAACGTCGCCGGACGTTGCGTTGAAGTGATTTTTTTGAATGTCTGCGACTGAATTGCCTTGACTTCATCATGAATTGGAATTCGTTCACCCACTTCGCGGAGTCGCAAATCTACATCCGGCTCGCCTAACAAAACGCATACTCCCCATCTAGCTTTTTTATGATTGATAATCGGTCACATGTGCATAGTCAACTCATTGAATAGATGAGATTTTATAGAGAAAGCAGATTGGCTTTCGTCGCAAAGTGAGCGATAAGTTCATGTGGCCCGAAACTCATGCTAAAGGCGCGCGGAACTACCATTCAGGGTGCAGAATTTCACAGTTGATCGTGAACAAAGCCATACCAAACGATCTCAGACAAAAAGCACCCGTTACCCGCATTTCGGCGGAAATGGTGCCGGCGCAGGCCTTTGCCGATCTCGTCAACGGTGCACGACTGTATGAGTTGTGGGCACGTTTGGCCTTCCACGATATCCGCCAGCGGTTTCGGCGCTCGGTCCTCGGCCCCTTTTGGCTGACGCTGTCGATGGGCATATTTGTCGGAGCTTTAGGCCTCGTCTTTTCCACTCTGTTTCACCAGGAAGTCGCCAAGACCCTGCCCTACATCGCGACCGGTGTCATTTTCTGGGGCCTGCTCACCAGCTGCATCAACGAAGGCACCACTGTATACATTGCAGCGGAGTCCTTTATTCGCAACGTACCGACACCGCTCAGTGTTCACTTTTATCGCATGATGGCGCGCAACGTTATGATCTTGGGCTTCAATATGGCGATCTATGTTGTCGTGGTGGGTTACTTCGGCCCAGTACCAGGATGGGACGTTCTGCTGTTCGTCCCCGGCGTCATTCTGTTCCTCATCAATGTCGCGTGGATGTCGTTGGCGGGGGGGGTACTCTCCACACGCTATCGCGACATCCCCCAGGTAATCGCCAACGTGATCCAAGTTGTATTTTTCGTCACTCCAGTCTTTTGGTCGATCGAGACCCTACCTAACCGGCCAGCTTTCGTGCTGTACAACCCGTTCTATCATCTTGTCGAAATTGTCCGGGCGCCGTTGCTAGGAGGGCCGCCACCGCCAATGAGCTGGGGCATTTGCATCGGCATGGCTTTGGCCGGATGCGGTTTCACGGCTTGGCTCTATCGCCGAGCCCATGCCCGCATCGCATACTGGGTTTGAACCAGACTGTTACGTGTTTCCATCGAAAACCTAACCGCTGAATTTTTGGTAACTGCTCCGCTCGCTAAAAACTAACATCATGTCGCATACAATCTGCGACGGTGTGACAAGATAAGAACACTGCTCTCGACCGCCGGAAACATGTCCAATAGGAAATATATTTACCGATTGTAGTTTGACGATTGACTATAGTTTTGACTAAACGAATGTTTCCCCAATAGCACTTAGGGTCACCAATTGGGCACCGGGCATAACGAAAGACTGCAATCGCTTCGCGGGATTGCCGCCTTGTGCGTTCTCGGTGGTCATTCCGCGTTGATAGCGGCGACGCCGGGGGCCATTCGGACGCAACAGATATTCCAACCAAACGCGGCGGTAATATTATTCTACGTGCTGTCCGGGTTCGTGCTGGCGCTTTCGCTCGAACGGGACAGCAATCTGGCGCGGTTCGTGGTGCGACGCCTCTTCCGGATTATGCCGGTCTATTGGATCGGCGTGTTCGTTTCCTGTGCCTCTTATCTCATCGCCAGCCATGACGCGATTGACGGTTCGACACCTTGGTTCAACGGTACAATCGTTGGCGGCGCGGGAGCCGTGCAGTGGACGAACATCTGGCCGAACCTCATTGTTTGGACGACATCGATGAGCGGTGTTCTTTGGTCCATCCAGGTCGAGTTGTATACGGCGCCCCTCATCCCGCTCATGCTCTACGTCTCGGCACGCATACCGCTCGTCATCGACATTCTCATCGTCATCGTCCTCGCCGCCATCATGCTGTATCTACGACCAGACCCAATCGTCCAGACATGGCCGCAGCTTATGTTCATTCCTTATCTCGTCTGCTTTTATCTCGGCGTGATGCTGCCGAAGCTCCTGGCGCTCAAACAGCTGCGTCGTCTCTTTCAATCAGGGCTGCTCGCGGTGGCGGCTCTGGTTTTCAGTATCTACGTCTACGGTCACACGTGGCAATTTCATATCGACTTCTACGGATATCTCGTGGTGTCAGTCTTTATTAGCGGATGGCTGGTCGCCTATGCGGCCACGAGCAAGCCGGCGCGTTCGCTGCTGTCGTTGCGCCCTCTCGTCTGGCTCGGGGACATTTCGTACAGCTTCTACGCCTTTGGCACGCCGATCATGATGGCGGTCGCGCTCGGCGTGTTCTTGGTGCTTCCGGTCAGCTGGCGCACCAATGACCCAGGCGCGGCGGCCATCGTTTGGCTAACCTTCGCGATCTCGCTCGCCGTGACCCTGCCGCTTGCGGCCCTGTCCTACAATTTGATTGAGCGCAAAATTAATGCCTTCGGTCACAAGCTGGCGTGCTCGATCGGACCAATCGCCGCCAGCCCCATAATTGCCGACGGGACAAAGGCGCCTATGGTACAATAAGATCTTACCCTTAGCCGCGCGGCATGGGGGAGGAGGCATTGATATTTTCTTTGGGAGTTCCCGGTCGGTGCGCGTGTGAAAGGCTACATTGACATTGAGATTGTCGTTAAACGTTAGCCGAACTGATGCCAAGGACAGAAAGGCCGGGTAACGGACACTCGGCAAACGTGAGAAACCCGCCTTGACCGGAAAGTTTCCAACGCGACCCTATGATGCTGCCGAAGGCTATTTCCATGCCTACCGCGACGAGATCGCCCAGGCTTGGGAGAGCGTCGACGAGATGGCAATCGCGCGCGGCGCGACACTGCTGCGTGAATGCCTTGCCCGAGACGGCGTGATCTACGCCTGCGGTAACGGCGGCTCCGCCGCGATCGCCAATCATCTTCTATGCGACTTTCAAAAGGGAATTCAGACCGGCACGACAATCAAGCCACGTGTGGTAAGCCTGAGTTCGCATCTTGAGCTCATCACGGCGATCGCCAACGACATCGGCTACGACGACATTTTCGTCTATCAACTGAAAACCATGGCGCGGGCCGGCGACCTGCTGATGACCATCAGTTCGTCGGGAGATTCGGAAAACATCGTGCGCGCCGCGCAGTGGGCAAAAGATAGTAGCATCCCAACAATTTCGCTGGTCGGCTTTTCCGGCGGACGATCGGCCAAGATCGCCGATGTCGCGATTCATGTGACCGCCGAAAATTACGGCGTCGTCGAGGACGTGCATCAATCGGTGATGCACATATTCGCTCAATTCTTACGCCAATCGCAGATGACGCCCGAGGCCATCAAGCAGTCTAAATTCTAGGACGGGCGCATGGCGGACGAAATCAGGATCGGCATGGTTGGCGCAGGCATGATTGGTCAGCTCGCCCACCTTGCCAACTTCACGCAGATTCCGGGCTGCCGCGTCACTGCATTGGCGGAATTGCGCCCGCGCCTTGGCGCGCTAGCAGCAGAAAAATTTGGCGTGCCCGCTGTATTCGATACCCATCGTGAAATGCTCGCGGCGAATGTTATCGACGCCGCGGTGGTTGTGACGCGCCGTCCGGCCACCGGGCCGGTCGTCCTCGATGTTCTCAGCGCCGGCAAGCACGTGCTGTCGGAAAAACCAATGGCGCACACGACCGCGCAAGCCTCGCGCCTGGTCGAATCGGCTGCCCGCCGCCAACTCACCTATTCGATCGGCTTCATGAAGCGGCACGATGAGGGAACCGCAGCGGCGAAGCAATTGTTCGAAGAATTCATCGACAACAACAAGCTCGGACGCGTTGTCTTGATGCGCGGCTGGTGCTTCTGCGGTGAATTCAATATCCGTTCCGACGGTTTCGTCATGACCGATGAAAGCCGTCCGGACGGGCTGGAACTATGGCCATCGGCGCCGGACTGGCTGCCGAAGAAATTCCACGAAGACTACGCCTGGTTCCTGAATGTCTTCGTGCACGATGTGAATATCCTGCGCTTTTTCGCTGGACGCCAGCTCACGGTTCGCGGCGCCGACCTGACCCGGCGCAACGGGCGCATCGTGATATTCGATGCTGGCGACTATCCGGTCGTGCTTGAAATGGGCGAGCAGACCGGTACCGACTGGAACGAAGGTGTCGAGATTCAATTCGAGCGCGGCCGGCTGACGCTTGTGTTTCCCTCACCGCTGTTGAGCAACCAGGCGGCCAGCGTCACTCTCGTCCAAGGCAACAAGACAACCGTCATACCGATAGGACCGAGTTGGTCATTCCGGCGTCAGGCCGAAGCCTTTGTCGCGGATATCGCCGGCCGGCATCCCGGCCTTGCCAGCGGCGCGGATTCGGTTGCCGACCTTGAATTGGTTGAGGCGATATGGCGTATGCACCTGGGACTAAATTAGGTACGCGGTCGAGCAATCTCCAGAAACATGATGAAACCACTGTTCTACCATCGGACGACGTGCCGTTTGTGCCAATCCGACGCCGTCGAAACGGTGGTGCCGCTGAAGCCGATCCCCGTTGCAACACCGAATATCGGCTTATCGGCCAAGGGCGCCGAAGGCGAAGAGATCTCCACGGCGCTGGCGCCGCTCGATCTTTATCTGTGCCGCAACTGCGGTCATTTGCAGCTACTCGACATCATCGACCCAGAGGTCCAATACACCCACTTCGCCTATACGACGTCGATCTCGCTCGGCCTCACTGAACATTTCGGTCGTATGGCGGACGCCGTCATCGCCCGTGCAAGCCTCGAACCCGGCGCGCTCGTCGTCGAAGTTGGCAGTAACGACGGCACGTTGTTGCGGTTCTTTAAGGAGCGCGGCATGCGCGTGCTCGGCATCGATCCGGCACAAGCGACTGCGTCGCGCGCGACCGCCGAAGGTATTGAGACGCTACCGACATTTTTCACGGCGCAGCTGGGCGACAAGATTCGCGCCGAATACGGTCCGGCGGCCGTGATCATCAGTAATAATACCTTCGCCAATCTCGACAATCTGGACGACCCAACCGACGGTATCCGCCGGCTTTTGGCCGACGACGGGCTTTTCGTGTTTGAGACGCAGCACGGCTTGGATGTAATCCGCCGGATGCTCATCGATACGATCTATCACGAGCACCTGTCATATTTTCTGGTGGGGCCGCTTGTGCCGTTCTTCGCTCGCCACGGCATGGAATTGATCGCCGCCGAGCACCTGGCCACTAAAGGTGGATCGATCCGCGGCTACTGCCAACTTGCAGGCGGCCCTCATCGCGATAATGGCTCGATTGCCAAAATGACCGCGGAAGAAGCCGCCGGTGGTCTGGCACAGCCGGAAACATATCAGCATTTTGTCGAGCGGCTTGCAGCCATGCGGGCGGACCTCGCGCGCGCGCTCGCCATGGCCGCCGGACGGCAAATTGCCGGCTATGGCGCATCAGTCGGGACCGTAACGCTCATCAATCAGTTCGACCTCGGCCGATCACTACAGATGGTGTTCGATGACAAGCCGCTGACCGACGCACTACTCGGGCCCGGCTATCGAATTCCGGTGGTGCCCGCGGGTACCATATATGAGACGCATCCAGACCTGGTGATTATCCTCGCCTGGCGTTATGCGGAGCCCATCATGGCAAAACATCGGCGCTTCATGGAAAGCGGCGGCCGCTTCGTGGTCCCATGGCCGAAGTTCTCGATCCATCCGACGCGTGATAGGGCCTAGGCAGTGCCGATCAAACGCCTATCGCACATCAGTCTGAGCGCGCGCAATTTGGTCGCGACCGAGCGATTTTATGTCGACGTCATGGGATTCGAAATTGCCCATGAGTTTCGTAATGCCGCAGGCGAACGCTATGGATTCTTCCTGCACGCCGGCGGTGGAACGTTCGTCGAGTTCTTCCAGAAAGCTGACGCCGGGCCTCCCGGTGGCTTGTTCCGTCACATGTGCTTTGAGACAGACGACATTGAGGCCTTTGCCTCGCGTGTCCGCTCGCATGGCATCGTCGATTTCGCGGTCAAGCGCGGCCGAACCGATAAAGTTCTCCAGTTCACGTTCACCGATCCCGACGGGACCCAGATCGAAATCCAGCAGCACGACGCCGAATCGGTGCTAACGCCCTTCGTCAAGGGCGATTGACGGCGCTGGCCGGCCTGCACTAACTATCGCCACTTCCCCAAACCGGAGGCTCACTTTGGCTAAGATTCTCGTGATTGGCGGCGGCCCTGCCGGCTGCGCCTCGTCTCATTTCATGACGAACCTCGGCCATGACGTGACACTCATCGAAAAGGCGCCGGTGCTGGGCGGAAGCTGCCGCACGTATTACTGGGGCGGCCATCCCTACAATTTCGGACCGCGACATTTCCTGACGCGAATCGAAAAGGTCTGGGAGTACTTCAACAAGTATTGCCCGATGAAGCGCTATGAAGGCCACGAGTTTCTGACCTACATCGAACGCGATCATTCATTTTATCATTTTCCGATCCACCGCGACGAAGTGGATGACATGCCGGACGCGGAAAAAATCCGCCAGGAGCTCGCGCATGTTCCTGGCGCAAAAGGCGCTCGCAATCTCGAAGAATACTGGCTGATGTCGGTCGGCCCCACGCTCTACGATAAATTCGTCAACAGCTATTCGAAGAAGATGTGGGGCATCCAAACCAATACAGAAATTACCGACTTCGGCTTCACGCCCAAGGGCGTCGCGTTGAAAACTGGCCCGATCAAGGCGGCCTGGTCGGAAGCCATGTCCGGATTTCCCAAATCGCCCAACGGTTACGACGACTATTGGGACGTCGCCACCGCCGACACCACTGTCAAACTCAAAACAATGATCGAAGAATACGACATCCCCAAAAAGCGGGTGAAGATCGCCGGCGAGTGGAGCACCTGGGACGTTATCATCAGCACGCTGTCCCCCGAGGATATTTTTCATTCCTGCTTCGGCCCACTGCGCTGGGCCGGACGCGACTTCCTCAAGCTGGTATTGCCGGTGCAGGAAGCGCTGCCGAAGCACATTTATTTTCTCTATTACGCGAACGACGAACCGTTCACCCGCATCGTCGAGTACAAGAAGTTCTTCGAGCACGACCGCGATTCGCCGACAACGCTGCTCGGCATCGAAGTTCCATCGAATCGCAACAAGCTCTATCCCTATCCGATGGAAAAGGATCAGGCTCTGGCGAAGAAATATCTCGACCTCTTGCCGCAGGATGCCTACTCAATCGGACGCCAGGGCACATATCGGTACCTCGATATTGGCAATATCGTTGAGCAGTGCTTCGATCTGCAGGACAAGATCGGCAAGGCTCGCGTCAAATAGGATTTAACGTGCTACCGTTTGTTAGAAACCCGTAAGCGGCCACTATTGCGGTTTTGGGTAGCGATCGTTATTTTGCAACTTGTAAGTGGCCTGGAACTTTCGGCTTATTTCCAGGCACTTGAGCCGCATAACATCGCATGAGGCGGCCGAATGGCCCTGGAATTGATCGATGGGTCAGCGAGCGCGCGAACGCCGACCGCAAGAGCACGTTTGCTGGCATTGCCTAAGCCGATTCCCTCGGCCGGCACTGCCGCCTATGAGCGAGAGCGCGAACTCGCTCTCGCCTTCGACCCGCGCCGCCGCGCGAACTATGCCGCCTATCTGAAAGCTCGGTCAAATCGAACGACGAAGCTCGACTACCTGCCGATCAAGCTCGACATCGAGAACGTCAGCCGCTGCAATTTTCGCTGTACGATGTGCCAGGTGAGCGATTGGCACAAAGGGACCCGCGCAAAAGATCTTCCGCTGGAAGATTTCAAAAGAATCATCGACGAGCAATACGGCCTGGTCGAGATCAAATTACAGGGTATGGGTGAGCCGCTGCTGCAGCGCGACGATTTCATCGAAATGATCAAGTATGCACGCCGTTCACATATTTGGGTGCGCACAACGACTAATGCATCGCTGCTGCACCTCAAGAACAACTACAAGAAGCTGATCGATGCCGATCCGAACGAAGTTCAGATTTCGATCGACGGCGCGACGAAAGAAACCTTCGAAGGCATCCGACGGCAGTCTGATTTCGAGCAGGTGGTTGAGAACTGCATCGCGATCAATAGCTATTGCCGTGAACAGGGCTTACGGCGGACTAAGATGTGGGTCGTCGTGCAGAAGCAGAACGTGCACGAGGCCCATCAGCTACTCGACCTTGCCTACCGAGCGGGATTCGAGGATCTGGTCTACTCCGTCGACTTGAATTTCTGGGGTCAGCAATCGTGGCAACAAGCCAATACTGCCGTAGCCGCAGAAGACGAGATGAGCCCCGCTTTGTGCGAGGACCTCGTTCAGCGCGGGCGAAAGCTAGGCGTGCGCGTCTCCTTCTGGATCATCATGGACAAGTTCAGTACCAAATCGCCGGAGACCCTGTGCCCATGGCCGTTCGAGCGCGCCTTCGTCTCATCCGATGAACGGGTGGTACCCTGCTGCATGATCGCCAATCCGCAGGTCTCCGATCTCGGCGGAGCCGAGCACTTCAGCACGACATGGCATGGCAGCGCCTACGAAAAGTTTCGCCAAAGCCATCTTGATGGCCGCATCCCAGATGTTTGCCGGTCTTGTTACGAAAAGTAAAAAAAGTCGAACAATCTTCGGGGACACGCATTGAGCAGCGTGACATTGTCCATGGAGCTCATTGATCGAAAGATCGGCGAGTCCAATTTTCCCTGTGGTAGTCGAATCTAGAATTCGTCATGGTTGGAACTTTTTGTATGAAACTTTACGTAACTCGAAACAGAACCGCATCGGATCAGTCAAATGAAAAAATGTAACGCTGCGGGGAGAACGGCACTTCAACCTGTTCGAATGTTTTGCTCTCCGCATTAGCGATTTGGGCCATTATCAAATAATTTTTTGCGAGCGAGGCGATAAAGTTCAAAGCTGGCGTTGAGTCGGGGTCCTTGCTCAGGACATATGTGGGCGCCTCCTCAAAAGTTAGAGCAAGGAACGTGAATTTCGTTTCCTTGATAAAATCGTGCACCGCCCGGACGACTTCATTGTTGTCTTTTTTCGCTATAGGAATGGTCTGATAGTCATGTCCGGTAATAAAACCGGTGCGTTTGACCTTTGGCGCGAACATACGAAGGTCCGTCAGACAGCCAGAATATGTGTGCACAGCATCAATGTGTAAGAAATCGAAATATTCGTCCGGAAAATCGTCAACAATCTCAGTTGACAGAGCTCTATGTACCGAAACAACTCCGGCGCTAATCGACTCGGAAAACTTTTTTTGTACTGCCTGGTATCGACGTTCTCCCTCCTCGTCTGTCGTATTATTTATATCGGTCGAATAATCTGGACGATCTTGAAAACGCCACGGATCTATTAGATGCAATTTCCGCGGTTTTAAGCAGTTCAATATGTGACCTGAGTAGTAGCCCTCGGCTACACCAATTTCGCCGGCGATGCAGCCAGGGTCCATGCATGTTAGAATGTCATTTCGGTTCGCCTTTACTAAAAGCATCTTCGCGTACGCTATCGTCGTAACGACAATTTATTCAAAAAACGGAAAGGCGCAGTAATTCGCCAAGATACCGATGCCTCTAGACGGGCGATCTCCGCTTGAAGAGATTGGGCATCATCAAACGCGCCAATCGGACAATCGTCGCTAAATATTACCCACGGATTTTTCATGAAACGTCCAATTTTACGTATCGGTGCGGTCAAACGCCACGACCTCGATGATCGTAACCTAGTTAGCGACCATCGCAGATCATCGGTATTGTCCTCAGCCAAAGAGGTAGATTGGACTCCAGGCTGGACGGCCATCTCTGCAATCCGTCGTAACCGATTTATTTCTCTCAAATGTCCTTCGGACAACGACATCGTATAGGACCTTCGGTGCAAGAAGCCGATGGCACTCTACCGTCTGATGTGGGAAAATAAGTTCTTCGGTAAAGGCTGGGCATCGTAAGACAAAACCGACCCGTTTTGCACGAAGATTTTTGGATTGGCTAAACAGCCAAAAATGGCTACTGGAGGGGCTATGTCACCGGAAGAGCGACAAAACGTTCAGTGTTTTTGGAATGCCCTTGTTATTGCGGGTGCCCTCTATTCACTAGGCTACGGAATTATTTCTTCCCTGTTCATTAGCGCAATAATTTTGATTTCAACATT
>Ga0335085_10008455_pt1 | contig 15699 bp, 13 predicted proteins | sample Lox_Sample_45_FD_206712 | JGI IMG/M metagenome (GOLD analysis project Ga0335085, IMG submission 206712) | Soil microbial communities from Loxahatchee National Wildlife Refuge, Florida, United States - Lox_Sample_4.5 | ecosystem: Environmental > Terrestrial > Soil > Wetlands | place: USA...
ACCGGCAAGAAGCCATCGCCTACCAGCCCACCTGCGAGTCCTATCCGAGACCGGCCCGGGACATGGCTTGCGTCTATCGCGGTATTGGTCCCGGGCGTTGGCCGGATGCGGCGCAGCCGCTTCTACTGGGAAGCACGTCCTTCCCGAGGACCGCGCCGCCACTGGCCTGCCGGGCATCACGCCGAGCGGCCGGCCGGGCACGTTCTATCGGGCTATCGGCGCGACGCACCAGCAGGAGGCAGCAGCGTGGCCACTTCCTCCCCCGGACCGGGAGCTCAGACACCCCGTCCCCGCGCCCGGCCACTGCTGGGTACGGTCCGCCCGCATCCGGCCGGACCGGCAAGCACCCGGTGGCACCTGCTCGGGATACTGGGCCCCGGCCTGGTGACCGGGGCCGCGGACGACGACCCGTCCGGCATCGCGACGTACTCACAGACCATCCTCACGCTGACCTTCCTCGGGATGGCCGGCTTCGTCGCCGCCATGGCCATCTCGTTTGTTAAGGGCTGACCGGTACCGTCATGATGGTCAGGGTCTTCGCCGCTGCGGATCCGCCGTATGGCCTCATCCAGGGAGTCCGCACGGGACGGACCTTGTCGATCCTGGCCCGCGCGGTCACGCCCTGGTTCGCGTGCGGCTGGTACGAGCACGTGATCATCGATCTGAGCAGCTTCCCTGACTGGTCACCGGAGACGGTGGGCCTGCTGGCCAGGGCCGTCACGGAAGCAGCCGACGCTGGTTACTGGCTCGGGTTCTTCCCCGCCAGCCCGCACCTGCCACCGGCTGACCACTGCGGCGTGCACGGTTACCAAGACCTGGCGCAAGCCCGGGCCGCCATGCGGCAATCCCAGCCTCAGGCTGCGAAGTGAGCTCAGCGGCCAGGCGCCCCGCTCACGCCGAGTCTTGCTATCAGGCTGATCACGGTAGCCAGGATGACGGCGCCGAACGAATAGGACATTTAGGGCACCGCACGAGGACGCCGGTGAGCTGGGGGGCAGCCTTCGCGGGCGTGGGCATTCAGGCGCTGGCGCAGCAAGGTCTTGGTGGACTCTCAGGAGGAAGACGCACCGCAGGCACATGATCGATGATCATCGCCACCCGACGGCCAGGAGGCAACCCTGCTGGTCGGGACCATGGATGACATTTTCGGCACGCACAGCAGCTGCCAGGGCAGGTCGAGATCAGCGCGTACTAAGTGATCGCCGAGGCGCTGACCAACGCGTCCAAGCACGCGCGCGCCTCGGCCATCACGGTCACAGTCGAAGCCGACGCCGCAGGCGCCGTCCTGCGCGTCGCGGTCGGCGACGACGGCGCCGGCGGCGCCGATTTCAGCCGCGGCACCGGCGTGGTCGGCCTCAAGGACCGCGTGGAGGCGCTCGGCGGCCGGATCTTCCTCGACAGTCCTCCCGGGGCGGGCACGAGCCTGCGCGCGGAGTTGCCACTCGCCGCACCGAACGGCGGCGTCACTTCCCGCTTAGCCCCAGGCCCGGCCCTCCCCTGAGCGCCGAACCGGAGGATCAGCTGATGAGGTCACCGAGAGTCGTGCGCTGCTTCACGGCCGAGCGCTGGAGCACGGGGCAGGTCCGCGGAAGGTCAGTGCCGGGTACATCCCAGGTATGGGGTTCCAGAATTCGGCCACTAGCCTTGACCTGGCTTCTATGCGTCCCGCTCGTATTCGTTGATGAGGCGGTCAAGGACGGGCTGGCGGTTGATCCGCTTCTGGGAGAGATCAGCGACGGGGCGGTCGGGCCGGGGTGGGCGGAGCTGGCGGCTGCGATGGGGTCGCCGCCCGTTGTAATGGGTCTCTTACTCGGCCAGGATCGTCCGCGGGTGCCGTTCGCCGAAGATGAACATCCTCTCGGTGACCTGTCCGGACAGTGAGCACGAACCTCTCCGCGGAAGCATTCGCGCGCGGGCTGCGGGGCGGGATCTTCACTACCTGGATACCGGCATCGTCTCCCAGGATCATTCACTTCACCACCAGGGAACAGACTCGCACTGGCCTGGTCATGAGCTCAGTCATCCCGCCCCGCGGGATAGCCGGTGCTCGGCCCGCAACCAGGTCGTTCCTCTTCGGGCCTCCACCGGGGCAGGACCTGCGCTCTTACCGGGCTGGGGGAGAACCGCGAGCAGAAGCAAGATTCGTATTACATAGTCTGCACGGTTTCAGGGGAACCCCGCCTGTGATTCCCGGGAGCCTTAGTGGTGCCGGGGGGAATGGCAGGGCCGGGCGGCTCGTGAGCGGCGCCCTGCCCGGTCAGCAGGTGCTGGTGTATGTCGTGAAGCTTGCCGTGGATCGCTGCCTCGCGCTCCAGGTGCTCGCGATGCAGCCGGTGGATCAGCTCCCGGGTCGGCTTCTTGCCCTGGTAGTCGGGATGATGGCGGTAGCAGAGCAAGAACTGGCCGCCCGCCGCGGGATGCTGCCCAATCCGCCAGCAGCCTGGCTCGTGGCAGTTGTACTTCTTGACTAGCTGGTAGATGCCCGCGCCGATCGCCCCGAGGATGCCGAACTCCTCGATGTCGGAGCCGAAGCCGGACCAGAACCCGTAGTAGGGGCCGGGCTCATTGATAGTGCCCGTATGCACCTGTAGCCACTGGCCGGCGTTTTTGGAGTGGATGGCCCACAGGACGATGGCCGCCAAGACGGCACACATCAGGCCGACTGCGATGATCAGACGCCATTTCATCACGGTTCGACTCCCTGAGGGCCTGGCAGGCGCGCAGCGGCGTGTCCGGCTGAGCGGGATGCGACGGGTATCGCCGCTTGTCCATAGTCCGTCTGAAGCCTGTGGTGGTAAAAGCGGTGGTGCCTCTCGTGATATCGGCTCGTGCTATGGGAGTGACTGCCCGGCAGGCCCGGCCTCCGGGAGCAATGCGGGCAGGCAGCCCCGGCTCCACAGGCTTTCTGCCCAGCCACCGCCGGTAAGTTCCCGGCACCTACCCATGGCCGCGGTGGTGATGGGTATCGTCGTGACCGCCCGATAGGCCCGGGGCTAGATAACCGGACTACAGCAGTTGCCCGGCGGCCCGTTCACGATTGGCTGGCCCCGTCCGGCCTGGCAGGCTTGGGGACCAGCCGTCCGTAGCGGAGGCGGAACAGCAGGTAGGCCACCGGGCCGGCGAACATGGGGAGCCAGTACGAGGCGACCCGGTAGGCGAGGGTGGCCAGGACGGCGTAGCCGGAGTGGACGCCGGCCAGGATCAGCAGGCCGCTCAGGCTGGCCTCCACGATGCCGAGCCCTCCCGGCGTCACCGGGAACAGCGCTACGATCCCGGCGGCGGCGTAAGCCAGCAGCACCAGGGAGGGACGCGGGGCGGCCCCGGTGGCGCGCAGGGCGGCCAGGAGGCAGCCGTAGTCGAGGCCGAGGCGGCCGGCGGTCAGCAGGGCCGCCTGCCACCATCTCTTGCCCAGTACCGTCCTGATCGTGTCGCGTTGGTTCAGCAGTCGCTGGTCGAGGCCGGTCATCGGCGGACGGCGACCGCGGGTGACCCAGTTCCTCAGGCTCTGGGCGGCGCGCCCGATCGCGGCCAGTGGCCGCTCAGTGCGTAGGACGATCACGCCGAAGATCGCAAACAGAACAAACCCGGCTACCCCGAGCAGGGCGGTATGGACGAGCCCCGGACTGACCGGTGCGCCGGCCAGGATGGCCGGCAGCGCGAGGACCGGCAGGGCCAGCAAGCCGCCCACTCCGAGCAGGGAGAACGCTGTGAGGCCGCCGACCGCAGTGTCGGTGTCGAACCCTGCGGTGGACAGCATGCTGAACTGGACGGCGGCCCCCACAGCGTCCCCTCCGGGGAGGCTGTCGGTGACCGCGTTGCCGGCCAGCCCGGCGGTGACGACGGCAAACCAGCCCCTGGAGCGCAGGGCCAGCCGCTGCAACGCGAAGTTGCAGGTGAAGGAAGCCAGTTCGGCGGCGAGCGCGGCTGCGAACCAGATCGGGTTTAGCGTGGAAAGGCGCGGCCAGGCGCCCAGCACCGCGAGGAGGCCTGGCAGCGCCAGGTAGATAGCCGCACCAGCTATGGCCATGGCCACGGCCCGTTTGATGATGGTCTTCCAGGTCAGCGGGTGAGCTTGCGCCCTGTCGATGGCAGTGGCCTTCGCCGCGACCGGGGCTGGCCTGCCGGCGATGGCCTCGCTGGCGGGCCGCTGAGAATGACCGCGAGCCGTCACGTCGTTTTCATCCTTGGCCCGCATGGACTGCGGCCTGATAGCAGATGCCTCCTGACGCTTGTGCCTTAGCCTGCGCACTTCTTATTCCACCGCATACTCTGCGAGGGTAAAAGTGAGGCTGGCTTTACTCGTATCGACCAGCGCTATAAAGAGTGCCGCTCAGCCGCTGGCGGCCGGGAGTGAAGAGATCTTGCTCGCGAGTTCAGTCCGGGAATGCGACGTCAGCTTCTGGGACAGCTTCTGCCAGTGGTACTCCATAGTGGGCGGCCGCGCTGCCAGCGCCGCCCCCCTGCTCGGCGCGTCCGGATAGATCTTTCCTTACACCCTGGGTCCAGGCTCGGTGGCGCGGGGCTTGCGCCAGGTCTTCTTGCGCCGCCAGATGATGTAGGTGATACCGCCTGCGGGGATCTGGAGCAGGTAGGTCAGCGTGCGGTAGACCAGGTCGCCGGCGACGGCGGCGCTGTGCGGGGCGCCGGCGGCGACCATCACGGCGATGTAGACGGCGTCGCCGGTGCCTAGGCCCCCGGGGGTGATGGGGATGCTGCCGGCGAGCATCCCGAAGGTGAACGCGGCGAACACCGCTACCAGGCTGACCTGGGAGGCGGTGCTGCCGGTGAACCGCATCGACAGGGCGAACACCAGGAATACGGCTAGCTGGCTGGCAAGGGACGTCCAGGTCAGCCGCAGCCAGCGGGTGCGGGCCACGTCGATCGTCTGGGCGCGGATGTCGACCAGCGCGGGCTCCAGCGAGGTGACCGGGCCTTTGCCGAAGGGCCGCAGGAGCCAGGAGACCACCCGGTCGGCGGCGCGGCCGAGGGCCTGGGCCACGTGCTCTTTCCACAGCACTAGGCCCACGAGCACGCCCGCCGCCAGGCAGACGGCCAGCCCGATGGCGGCGGCGATCAGCAGCGGCTGGGACTTGACCCCGGTCGCGAGCAGTAGCAGCACGCTGACCGTGGGGATGGTGAGCTTGACCCCGAAGTTCCAGATGCCCGACACGCCGATCATCTCGGTGGTCGAGGCGTTAGAGAAGCCCCACGACCCCAGGATTTCGTAAGTAACGCCCACGGCGAACGCGCCGCCGGCGGGCAGCACGCTGGCCATGGCGCTGTTGGTCTCAACCAGCACGGCCGCCCGCCAGAAGCTGAGCCGGGGCAGGGCCGCCATGTACACCGACCAGTAGGCAGCGCGGCTGAGGAACTGCGCTGCCACCAGCGCTGCGATCTGCGCCGCGGACAGACCCGCCAGGATCGGCCACACGTCGCTGTAACTCGCGAACTTCGGGACAGCGAACCCAAAAATGGCCGCCACCACCGCGAACGAAACCAGCCCCCGGACCACCTTCGGCCACGCGGGACCCTGCTTCGCAGCTGACTTCCCGGCGGCTTCGGTCACAGCCGAACACTAGCCGCCGGAACGCCGGGCCCGGTCACGGCGAGTAGGCAACCAGGCTGGCTCAACCGCTTTCCCCCCGGATCGGTCATCATGGGAGCGAGGACCGCGACCTGACGGGGGACCGATGGGCAGAGCATCGCCGTACGCCGCAGCCGGGGCGCGTACAGATCAGGCGGGCACCGTCCTCGCCCTCGCCGTGCTGCCGACCACGTTCCAGCGCACGCTCATGCCCCGGAGCACCGCGGATCAGGCGCTGGCCACAGGTATCTGCGCAGCGCTGGACTACGGCCTCGCGTCGCTGGTCCAGGACACAGTCGAGGCGGTCGCGCTGCGGCTGTCCGGGGCCACGTCTGCGGACGAAATCGACCGGCAGACCTGGCGGCGAGTGAGCATGGCTACCGATCTCGCGGCCATCGCCCTCGGGCTGGCCGGGCAGACGGCCTGCCGCCCGCGGCCGGGCGAACGCGTTCCCCGAGGGGCCGTCCGTACGGCTTGCTGGTGGGTCTCGGCCACGGGTCTGTCCGGCGCCATCGTGGGCCTGATCCAGGAGCAGACCGGCCGGGCGAACACCACTGGCGCTTACCCGGTTCCCGTTGCGGTGCCTGCGGGTCTGCTGCTCGCGGGCGTCGGCGATTATCGGCGGAGGCGGGCGGAGGCGGTCGCGGCCGGGTCCGGGGGCAGCGACGGCGCGGGTGTTTCGGCGGTCAAGGCGCTGGTCATGAGCCTGGGCGTCAGTGGCGGACTGAGAGCGATGGCTGTCGGCGAGCGGGCATTCGCCACCAAGGTGAGCCGGACGCTGGCCCGGATGCTGTCCGGCTCCGAGCGACTGTACCGGCCGGCCGGCCACGCCGCCGCGCTGTCGGTCGCGGGGGCGGGGATCTACCAGCTCCTTCGGTGGGCCGACCGCAGGACCGAGCAGATGGGCGAGGCGTTGGAGGGCGCGTTCGCCACCGCGCCGCGGTCATCCACGGTCAGCGGCGGCCCGGGGAGCCTGGTCTCCTGGGACTCTCTCAGCCGCGAGGGCAGGCGGCACGTCTCGACCGTGCTCCCGGCCCGGCTGATCGAGCAGGTCATGGGCGAACCGGCGGCGGCCGAGCCGATCCGTATTTTCGTGGGACTGGAAAGCGCGCCCACGGAGTACGAGCGGCGGGATCTGGTCTTGGGAGAACTCCAGCGCACCGGCGCCTTGGACCGGGAGCTGCTGATGGTCATCTCCCCGACCGGAACCGGTTACGTCAACTACGTCGCCGTCGAGGCCGCCGAGTACCTGACCCGTGGCAACATCGCGTCGGTGGCCATGCAGTACTCGCTCCGCCCGTCGGCCCTGTCGCTGGACCGGGTGGCCGAGGGACGTCTGCAGTACCGGATGCTGATAGACGCCATCCATAACCAGCTGGCCGGGCGGCCGACCGCCCGGCGCCCGCGGGTGGTGATCTTCGGCGAGAGCCTCGGCGCGTGGACCAGCCAGGATGCGTTCGAGCATCGCGGTACCCAGGGCCTGAGCGACGCGGGCGTCGACCGGGCGATCTGGATCGGCACCCCTTTCATGAGCAAATGGAAGCAGGAGGTGCTGGGCGGCGACCGGCCCGACGTCGACCGATCCCTGCTCGGGTGCTTCAACGACTTCGGGCAGCTGCAGGCCCTGGGCCGCGAAGCCCGCGAGCGGCTGCGCTACGTGATGGTCACGCACGACAACGACGGCGTGGCCTGCTTCGGCCTGGACCTTCTCGCCCGGGCGCCAGACTGGCTCGGGCCGCCCGCCACCCGTCCCCCGACGGTCCCGAAGACCGAGCGGTGGCAGAGCCCGACCACGTTCGTCCAGACGCTCATCGACATGAAGAATTCCGCGCACGTGATCCCCGGCAAGTTCGGCGCGACGGGCCACGACTACCGGGCTGACCTCGGCCGGTTCATCCGGGAGATCTACGCACTGCCGGCCAGCGATGAGCAACTGGCCTCCATCGAACAGGCCCTGCGGGCGGATGAGCTGCGCCGCCAGGCACTACTGGACGCGCACGACCCGAAAAGGGATGACGCGGCAACCGAGCATCGAGAGCAGCCCAAAAAATGACCAGCGGCACCCGCGGACCCACGATTCCGCCGGGTACCGGGACCGAAATCGCTGCCTCAGCGGCCACGCTCGCATACAACGTCGTAATCAACCAGGCCACAACCTCCGGCACCGGCTACGTAACGGCTAATGCCTGCGCAGCTACGGTGTCGGTGGTCGCAGCGCGGCACCGCGGCGTCTCGTGGGCCCGCATGGGGATGGTTCCCGGCCGGCTGGGACGAGGAATCCGCGTCGGGCTGGCCACGGCCCTGCCCATCGCGTCCGTGATAGGACTCGGGGTGGCGGTCCCGGCCACGCGCAGGTTCTTCCAGGACGAGCGGGCGGTGGAGGGGGATATGCGGCACGTCCTGTTCGAGACGCTCGTGCGGATCCCGCTGGGCACGGCACTCGCGGAGGAGGTCATTTTCCGAGGCACGCTTCTCGGGCTGTTCACGCGGCGACATTCCCCGGCGGTGGCGGCCTCGATGAGCTCGGTCCTCTTCGGGGCCTGGCATGTGCTGCCGACCGTGCACACCCTGCCGGGCAGCCCCGCCGCGGCACACGTGCAGGGCGATCCGAAGCGCATGGCCGGCCTAGTCCTGGCCAACGTCACCGCCACGACCGTGGCCGGGTACGGCCTGGCCTGGCTTCGCTTCCGGTCCGGCAGTCTCGCCGCACCGGCGGTGGCGCACGCTTCCCTGAACGGGATCGCCTACCTCGCCGCCAGGCTCGCGGTCTACGGTGCGGCGTGACCGGGCGGCGACGCCATCGGAGCCGGCCATCAGAGGATGCCGCCGCTGCCATCCAGCGGCTGCTCCAGGAATGGAACATCGGGCTCAGCGACGCGGTCAACGGAAGCGTGCGGGGCCGGGCTCGCCGTCCCGGTTCGGCGCGCGACCTTCCGGCAGCGGACGCAAACCGCGGCGCGCGGATCGATATCAGCAGACGCGCTGGCACACCTCGACGGACCCGGGGCCAGGTAGTGCCCGTCGACGCCGAGCTGCCCTGCGGGGCCGATGAGGCCAGCCCGTTCCGCGAGGCAGCGAGCACCTGGCTGAGTGGCCAGCCCAACGGTCCGCGGCGAGTGGGCTTCCCCTGGCAGCCGCTCACCGGCGTCGTCAGGATCAGCACCTATGAAAAGACCCTCGGCCACCCGCTGACCCCAAAACAGGTACCCGCGCAACCTCGTCAGCGATGCTCGGTTCTGCGGGGTCCGCTGGATCAATCCCCCCGCTTCGCCATGAGTCCGTGCCCGTGTCCAGGCCAGCCGTCAGGGCGCAGCCACGGCCGCACGATCATTATCGTCATCGCGTCAGCACTGCTCGCTGGCGGCTGCTCGGCGGTGCGCCCCGTCTCAGCGCCGGGCCGTCCAGCAGCCGGGTCCGGGTGGCCAGCGTCGGCCAGCGCCCCGCCTCGCGGGATAACCCATTTCACCGTCACCGGCACTGTTCCCGTCGAGCCCAACCCGAGCCAGGACACCCACGCTCAGGCTGAAGGCGCGGCCTGCCAACCCCAGGAGTTCCGGCGTGACGAGACCCTGGGAGAGGTCACCGCGGCCGGCCTCAGCGCCGCAGGGGCACCGGCCGCAGCCGCGCTCCTCAAGCACTTCCTGGCGGGCACGGGCACGGAAATGCGTTTCGGGGCCCGGTCGCAGATCTCCCAGGAGGCACGCGCCAGCCGCGCCTTCCAGGACCTGAACCGGCATATCCAGGACGCCGTGGCGAGCCAGCTCCGCGCGGGACAGTCACGCGTGCGGCTAACAGGCCCGGCGCTGCGGACGATCCGCTTTGGCCTGCCAGGCTCCTCGCAGGACCTCTACCTCGGCTTCCGCGGCACCCAGGGCCTGGACATCCACGGAACGGGCACCACGACTGACGTCGGGTACTCCGGGAGCCTGACCTATGTCATCCGAGACAGCTACGGCTTCCCGCCGGAGGACCAGCTGCTGGGCATCGGCACGGCAATGAGATATTTGCAGGTAAATTGCGGGAACCCGCCGACCCGCGGCGGGGCCCGCTGGTTTCCCGACACCATCACAGTCGCTGTAGCGCTCCGTCAGCCAGGAAAGGGAAGCCGGGCCGCAACACCCCCGCGCCCGTGACGGCTGCGAGTGGATGCCGCCACGGCCCGATCTCTTTGTGGCGGTCCGGCGGCCAGGTGCAGGCGGCTGGCCGTGCTGTGACCGGACGGGCCGCCGGATCGGGAGCCGCTGAAGATCTGGCAGGCAGCCCGCGACCGCTACTCTCGCCCTCCCAGAGGGATCCGCACTGCTGTGTGCGAAAGCGCGCCACACCTCGTGCCCGGACATCCGATGCGGGATGCCGGTACCCCCGTGCGGTAGCTGGCCCGCTCCCCGGGCACACCGGGTCCTGACCGGGAGGCACCAGCCCACAGACGGTCGGCTGCCCGGCGTTCCGGATGTGGACGGTGGCGCGCTCGCCATAGCGCCGGTCGATACCACCACAGCCAGCATCACTTTGTCCCGGCAGGCTCCTGGCGGTCAACTAGAGACCAACCGCGATGGAGCCGCCTTGGTGATGAAACACCACAGTCAAAGCGGCGGCGTGTACCGAGGATAATAGGAGGAGTCATGGCAGAGAATTCCAGCCTGGTTCTTTACACGGCGGAATACGGTAATGTCGCGTCCGCACAGAAGGATCTCGACACCATCGAGCAGCTGCACGAGGACGAGATGATCGGCTCCTATGACGCGGCGGTGATCGCTAAGGAGAACGGAAAGCCACGCATCGTCAAGCGGATCGACCACCCCCGTATCCGCATCATCCCTGAAGAGCTGGGGGGCGGGAAACTGCCGCGCAAGGAACTCACGGAGGCGGCTGGGGAGCTCACTGCTAACCAGGCCGGGCTGATAGTGGTTGGCGAGCCTACGATTGAAAAGGGATTCGATAAAGCGGTTCAGGGTGCCGCGAGGGTCGTGAAGCGGTCACTGGACGCCACGACCGACGAGGTCGCCGGCGAACTGCAGGAAGCACTCAAGAGCTAGCGTAAATGACAGTGCGCCGAGGACTCCTGCTTGCTCTCGGTCAATAACCCAGGCGGCATGGGCGAGGGAGATAACCGCCTCAGCCAATTAGTCCCACCAGCGCCTCTGCCCGGGGGCGGGGCAAACGGCGGGCCCCGGCCCCGGTCGCGGTCAGCAACTCCCTGCTGATCATCGGCTGGCACCTGATCCCCGATCCCGGACCCGGTTCACCGGCCTCGGCTGGCACGGCCGGCCCGCCCGCTGCGGCGCAAACACTGGCTCATCGCCGAACCCGAACGGCCATCCGGCATGAAAGTCGCCCCCCGGAGGCCACCGCCTGACCCGCTACCCCAGAACCCGGCTCCGCTGCGCTCCGCCGGGTGACCCCGCCCGCCCGCTGACCGGCGCGACCCGGTCACCACCCGGGCGTCAGCGGCCGGCGATGTCCATCATCGGCCCGTGTGGCCGCACCGGCACTCGGCCCGCCTATGACCGTTCCCTATTAATCGCCCTTACCGGGACGCTTATCCTGCTGGCGCTATTTCACGTGCTTGACGGTTACTGGCGCGCGCGAACCGGAGTCCTCGCGCACCAGCCCCGTTGGCCCCCAGCGGCATGTTCTCGCCTGGGAGTGTCATCTTCCTATAGCGCTAAGCGATGGCTCAGTAGCTGGCGGCTAGTTGCAGGAAACTGCGAGTAGAGGTGCAGTAGGCGGCAGCGTAGAGGCGCAGCTCCGAGCGACCCACCTACGCTGTCTCAGGCCAAAGAGAAGGAGGGGGCAATGGCTCGCTCATATAGCATCAAATCGCAGGTGGCTACGGCGCCCTCACCACTGAAGGGACCAGCGAGCGCTGCCGCGGGGGGCGCGAAGAGAAAATACGTCAGCTGGGTCGCTCTGGCGATGATGACGACGGGTTCAGTCGCGAGCCTGCGTTCGGCGCCAACGATGGCGGTCTTCGGCCTGGCCTCGGTGTTCCTTTATGTAGTGCCGGCCATCGTGTTCTTCGTCCCGACGTCACTCGTGTCGGCGGAACTGGCTTCGGGCTGGAAGGGCGGGGTTTTCAACTGGGTCAGCCAGGGGCTGTCGGCACCAATGGGGCTGCTGGCGATCTGGTGCCAGTTCGCGATGACGATCTTCTACTACCCGGCACTGCTGGCCTACGTCGCCAGCACGATCGCCTACGTCTTCGACCCCAATCTGGCCAGCAACGGTATTTACACGGCAGCGATCATCGTCCTGCTGTACTGGGGCGCGGTGCTGGTCTCCTCGCGCGGCGTTGGGCTGATCGCCAAACTGGCGTCGAGTGGGACGGTGATCGGCACGCTGGTTCCAGGCGCGTTCCTCGTGATTATGGGGATCGTCTATCTCGCTCAGGGCAATCACTCGGCGGCGCCGATGAATGTCCACCATCTGCTGCCCGCGTTCAGTGGCCTGGCTGGCCTGGTCCTCGTCGTGAACAACTTCCTCTCGTACTCGGGCATGGAGATGAACGCGGTGCACGTGGACGAGATGAAAAAGCCAGCCCGCGATTTTCCCAAGTCGATCTTCCTTGCAATGGGCCTGGTACTGGCGATCTTCATCCTTCCGGCCCTGGTGATCTCCTGGGTGGTCCCCGCCCAGCAGATCAGCCTCACCGCAGGCGTGATGCAGGCGTTCAGCGCCTTCTTCAACCACTTCGGCCTGTCGTTCCTCGTCCCACTGATCGCGATCGCCATGGTCGTGGCCATGCTCAGCGGCATGATGGCGTGGCTGGCCGGTCCGTCGAAGGGCCTGCTCCAGATCGGCCGGCAATACGGCTACCTGCCGCCCTACTTCCAGAAACTGAACACCGACGGCATCCAGATGCACATCCTGGTGGCCCAGGGCGTCGTCATCTCGATCATCGGCCTGCTCTACGCCTTCATTCCTGATGTGTCCAGCGTCTACTGGATCTTCTCTGTGATGACCACACAGGTGTACCTGATCATGTACGTGCTGATGTTCGTCTCGGCGGTCATGCTGCGCCGCAAGCAGCCCAACCAGCCGCGCGGGTACCGGGCGCCGGCTCTCGTGTTCCAGTGTGTCGTCGGCGGGCTCGCCGCGGTGCTCGCATTCGTCATTGGTTTTGTGCCGCCATCGCAGTTCGGGCACTCGAATCCCCTCACCTATGGACTGCTGGTGCTCGCCGGGGTCCTGGTGCTGGGAGTGCTGCCGCCCACGCTGCTCTACAAGCTGCGCAAGCCGTCGTGGAAGGCCCCGGACGGCAGGGCCACCGCTCCCGCAGCCAACGGCGGGGCCACCGCCCCCGCAGCCAACGGTGGGGCCACCGCCCCCGTAGCCAGCACTCCCGGCGCGGCCAGTGCGGCCAGCGCTGCCCCGGCCACGGCGGGCCCTGCGGGCGGTGGGACCGCTCCGGCTGCCTCGCCCCCCTCCGGTGGTGGCACCCCCCGGCGCGAACACCGGTGGTGGGGCTGGGTCATCGCGGTGGTGGTCGCCGCGCTGGCCATCGCTGGGGTGTTTGCCTACAAGCAGGGCAAAGACAACCAGCTGGCCCAGAGCAGAGCTGATCAGGTTGCCGCGTCGTTTGCCCGGCACGGCCTGACCGTCCCGGTGGATCACAAGACGCTGATCGCCGTGCTCGGGGACAACGGCGGCCCGGTGTGCGACCACCCGACCAGCGCGCTCACCAAGGCCCTGCAGGATCAGCAGCTCTCCAACGGCGCCGCGACCGTCGGATCACGGCCAACCACGGCCAGCCGGCGCACTGTCACTGGTGAGGCGCTGGTCCTGCAGGTGTACTGCCCGCAGAAGCTGCCCGGCTTCAAGAAGTACGTCAACGCCAGGCGCTACTACAAGTAGCGGCAGAAAGGAGCGCACGTCATGCCCCTGCAAACGTCAGTCGCTGGCGAAATGTCCGGTGACGAGGTCAGCATCCGGCCCGAGTTCGCCCAGCCGGGGGAGAAGCACAGCGTGCCACGCTTCCGCCTTGCGGAGCGGATGCTACCGTCGCGGACCGCCTATCAACTGGTCCACGACGAGCTGCTGCTCGACGCCAACGGCCGCCTGAACCTGGCCACGTTCATCGGCACCTGGATGGAGCCCGATGCCCGGGTCCTCATCGAGGAGTGCCTGGACAAGAACATCGTCGACCGGGACGAGTCATCGCAGAGCGCCGAGATCGAGCTGCGCTGCGTGAACATTCTCGCGGATTTGTGGCACTCCCAGCAGGCCGGGCAGGCTACCGGCTGTTCGACCACAGGCTCGAGCGAGGCGTGCATGCTGGGCGGGCTGGCGCTGAAGTGGCGGTGGCGGGAGCGCCGCCGGGCCACGGGACAGGCCGCCGACCGGCCCAACCTGGTCATGGGCGCCAACGTCCAGGTGTGCTGGGACAAGTTCTGCCGCTACTGGGACATCGAGCCCCGCAAGATGCCGCTGGAACCTGGGCGGACCTGCCTGGGCGCGGCCCAGGCCGCGGAACTGTGCGACGAGAACACCATCGGTGTCGTGGCGATCCTCGGCTCGACCCTGGACGGCGCGTACGAGCCGGTTGCGGAGATCGCCGCGGCGCTGGACCATCTGCACCGCCAGACCGGCCTGGATGTCCCAGTTCACGTAGACGCGGCGTCGGGAGGCTTCGTCGCCCCGTTCCTGGATCCGGAGCTGGAGTGGGACTTCCGGCTACCGCGCGTGCACTCAATCAACGCCTCCGGGCATAAGTACGGCCTGGTGTACCCGAACCTGGGCTGGGTGGTGTGGCGCGACAGCGACGCGCTGCCGGAAGACCTCATCTTCCGGGTCAACTACCTGGGTGGCACCATGCCCACGTTCGCGCTGAACTTCACCCGCTCGAGCGCTCCGGTGGTGGCGCAGTACTTCACTATGGTCCGGCTCGGCCGCGAGGGATACACCCAGGTGCAGCAGGCCTGCCGGGGCACTGCCCGGTGGCTGGCTACCGAGATCGCGGACATGGGGCCCTTCCAGCTCCTCTCCGACGGCAGCACGATCCCCGTGCTCGCTTTCCAGCTCGCCGGCCACGTCAGCGGGTACACGGTTTTCGACGTGTCCGAGGAGCTACGCCTCAACGGCTGGCAGATACCTGCCTACACGCTGCCCGCCAACCTGCAGGACACCGCCGTGCTGCGGATCGTCGTGCGCAACGGGTTCGGCCAGGACCTGGCCGAACTGCTCGTCCGCGACCTGCGCAAGGCGACCAGGCACCTGGCCGAGGCAGGCGGATCACCATCGCGCAAAGAACGCTCGGCCTTCCACCACTGACCGCAAACCCTGAAGCTGGCGAGAGCCTAAATCTGAAACGGGGCGAACACCATGACGACCGCGAAAAATCTGCACGACCGCATCCGTAAGCTGATGCCTCAAGCCCACAGCGACCTGGCGGCGCTCGTGGCCTGCCAATCGGTGGCCGACCCGCGGCAATTCCCCGCGTCGGAGTGCCTCAAGGCCGCCCACCTGGTGATCGACATGTTCACGGGGGCCGGGCTGCGCGACGCCCGGCTGGAACCCACGCCCGACGGCCACCCCTCCGTCTTCGGGCACATCCCGGCTCCCAACGGCGCTCCCACTGTCCTGCTGTACTGCCACTACGACGTGCAACCGCCGCTGGACCCCAGCGGCACCGCGTGGAAGACGCCCGTGTTTCAGCTCACTGAGCGCAACGGACGCTGGTACGGCCGCGGCGCCGCCGACTGCAAGGGCAACATCGTGACGCATCTCACCGCCCTGCGCGCTCTCGGCGGAGAGCTTCCCGTCGGAATCAAGCTGATCGCCGAGGGCTCCGAGGAACAGGGCACTGGCGGCCTGGAAGCCTTTGTCCCGTCGCATGCTGACCTCCTGCACGCCGACTCCATCATCGTGGCGGACACCGGCAACTTCGCTGTCGGCGTCCCGACTCTCACCACCGCACTGCGCGGACTGGCGAACGTTACGGTGACGGTGAACACGCTGGGGACCCCGATGCACTCGGGCATGTTCGGCGGCCCTGCGCCCGATGCGCTGATGGCGCTCCTCAGCATGCTGGCGACCCTGCGCGACCCGGAGGGCAACACCACGATCCAGGGCCTGGATGGCAACGGGACGTGGCAGGGCGTGGAGTATCCGGCTGA
>Ga0335085_10008456_pt1 | contig 15698 bp, 15 predicted proteins | sample Lox_Sample_45_FD_206712 | JGI IMG/M metagenome (GOLD analysis project Ga0335085, IMG submission 206712) | Soil microbial communities from Loxahatchee National Wildlife Refuge, Florida, United States - Lox_Sample_4.5 | ecosystem: Environmental > Terrestrial > Soil > Wetlands | place: USA...
CTTTCCTGAGTTCCACATTCAGCATCACTCCGCGGCTGCCTTGCGCGCGTCGCGGCCGAGCTGGTCCTTGAGGCGGTCGAGGATGCCGTTGATGAAGCGCTTGGCGTCGGCGTTGGAAAACTGCTTGGAAAGATCGATGGCCTCGTTGATCGAGACGACGGGCGGGATGTCCTTGCGGTAAAGCATCTCGAAGATGGCGAGGCGGAGGATGGCGAGGTCGATCTTGGCGATGCGGTCGAACTCCCAGTTGTGCGCCAAGCCCTTGATGTGCGCGTCGATCTCGGGCATGTGTTCGATGGCGCCGTGGATGAGCTCCTCGCCGAAGGCGTAGTGTTCGCGCGGCTGCTCCTGGTTGGTGAAAAACAGGCGCAGGTCGTCGGCCAGGTCGGCCGGAGGATTGAAGCTCCAGGCAAAAAGATACTGCAGGGCGGCGACACGGCCGTCGCGCCGCTGGGCGAACTGGCCTTTGCTCATTTGGCGGATCTCCGTTTCAACGCGGCCATGGCCAGGGCGGCGCGGGCGAACTCGGCGCTGCGGTTGATCTTGCCGAGGCAGCGCGCCTCGGCCTGGGCCCGGGTCTCGGCCACGATGATGCCGTTGATGACGGGGGTGTGTTCATCGAGCGCCACCCGCTGGAGGCCGTGGGCGGCGGCCGAGGCAATGAACTCGAAATGCAGCGTGTCGCCGCGGATGAGCACGCCGAGGGCGATGAGGGCGTCAAACTTGGCGCGGCGTGCGAGCAGTTGCACGGCGGCGGGCAGTTCGTTGGAGCCGGGCACGCGCACGACGACGAGCCTTTTTGCCTTCACGCCCGCCGCGCGCAGATGCTCGCGCACCTGCTGGAGGAGGGCGCCCACCAGCCGTTGGTTGTAGCGCGCCGCGGCGATGCCGATGCGGAAGGAGGCGCCATCGATGGTCGAAAAAGAGGGTGCAGCGAGACTCATGAAAGAACAAGTGATGATTTTCAGCCTGACGTCAGCAATCCGAAAGCGTTGCTAGCCCAGCGGCATCTGTTCGACGATTTCAAGGCCGTAGCCGTCGAGGCCGATGACCCGTCGGGCCGTGCCGGAAAGGAGTCGGATCTTGCGCAGGCCGAGCGCGACGAGGATTTGCGCGCCGATGCCGTAATCGCGGAGGCGGGTGGGCGTGGCCGCGGCGGGACTGCGGGCGGCGCCGTCTTTCTCCTCGAGCCGGCTGAGTACGTCCTGGCCGCCATCGGGATGCGCGATGTAAAGCACGACGCCCTGCCCCGCGCGCGCCACCGCCTCAAAGGCGGCGAAAAGCGAACGGTGGCTGTCCAGCCCCTTGGCGCGGAAAACGTCGCTGAGCAGGTTTTCGCTGTGCACGCGCACCAGCACGGGCTCGGGACCGAGGCGCCCCATGGTGAAGGCGAGATGGTGGCGGCCGTCGAGTTTGTTGCGGAAGATATGGAGGCTGAACTCGCCAAACTCGGACGAGAACGGCCGGGTGCAGACGAGCTCGACCAGCTGGTCGCGCTTGGCGCGGTGCTCGATGAGCTGGGCGATGGAAATCATGTGCAGGCCGAATTTTTTCTTGAATTCGACCAGCTCGGGCAGGCGCTGGACGGTGCCGTCGTCGTTGACGAGCTCGCACAGGACGCCGCCCGGCGGCAGCCCGGCGAGATGGGCGAGGTCGACCGCGGCCTCGGTGTGGCCGGCGCGCTCGAGCACGCCGCCGGGGCGCGCCCGCAGCGGGAAGACGTGGCCGGGCTGCACCAGCTGTTCGGGCCGCGCCTGCGGGTCGGCCAGGATGCGGATGGTCCGGGTCCGGTCGCGGGCGCTGATGCCCGTGGTGATGCCGTCGGCGGCATCCACGCTCACGGTGAAATCGGTGCGCTTCGATTCGCGGTTTTGCGCCACCATCGGCCCCAGGCCCAGCCGCCGGAGCTGCGGCTCGACCGTGGGCACGCAGACGATGCCGCTGCCGTAGCGGATCATCATGTTGACCTTGTCCGGCGTGGCGGCGGCGGCGGCCATGATGAGATCGCCTTCATTTTCCCGGGCCTCGTCATCGGTGACAATGACGAGCCGGCCGGCGGCGATGTCGCGCAGGGCGGATTCGACTGGATCGAAGGGCGGAGACGCGGCGGCACTCATGCGAGCCTGGAAAAATCGCGCGAAGGCCGCGCGGTGTCAATGAGTGCGAAACCGCGTTTCTCCGGTTGCCAGCGCCCGGCCGGCGCTTTCATTGTGATTTTTCACCGTCCGCCGTGCCCGTGTCTTCGCCTCCCCGCCCCTCGCCCCCGACCGATCCGCGGTTTTACGGCGGAAACTGATCAGCCCATGCGTTTCCGTATCCGCCATCGCACCCATTACCGCTACGCCGGACCGGCCAGCGAATCGTTCATGGAAGCGCGGCTCACGCCGGTGAGCGATGACCGCCAGAAACTCCTCGCCCGCCGGCTCATCACGGCCCCCGCCGCCAATCTCCACCTTTACACCGATTATTTCGGCAATGCCGTGGAGGCCTTTTCGATCGTGCAGCGCCACACCGAGCTGGTGCTGGAAAGCCGCGCCGAGGTGGAGACCATGGCCCACGAGCCGCCGGCGGCCGCGCTCGAGGTCAGCGTGTCGGAGGCGCGCCAGCTTTACCGCGGCGAACGCCTCCGGCTTTTCGAATTTCTCATGCCGTCACCGGCCATTCCGCTGCTCGCCCCGGTGCATGCCCTGGCCAGGCAGTTTTTCGGCCCGCGCGAGCTGCTGGGGGACGGACTGCTGCGCTTTCTCGCCTGGATGCGCGGCCATTTCGAGTATGTGCCCGCCGCGACCACCATCGACACCCCCGTCGGCAATGTGCTGAAGAGCCGCGCCGGCGTCTGCCAGGATTTCGCGCAGGTCATGATCGCCGTGCTGCGCTCGGCGGAAATTCCCGCCCGTTACGTCACCGGTTACATCGAGACGGAGAGCCAGCGGCAGGCCGCGGAGAACGGCGACGGGGCGGGCCGCCGGTCGCCGCGCCTGATCGGCGCGAGCGAGAGCCATGCCTGGGTGGAAGTCCATCTTCCCGGCGGCTTCTGGCATGCGCTCGATCCCACCAACAACTGCGTGGCGGGCGAACGGCACGTGAAGATCGGTTGCGGCCGGGACTACCACGACTGCACGCCGACCCGCGGCGTGTTCAAGGGCACCCGCACCGAGAAACTCGAGGTCGCCGTCTCGATGCAGCGGTTTTAGCCGGGCGCGACACGAACGCGTCCGCCGGCGAAAAACTCACTGGCTGAAGTCCACGATGTAATTTTCCACCGGGTCGTTGCTTCCCTCCGCAAAAAGCCCGATGAAAAGCTTGAAGGCCCAGGGTTTTTGAATGAAGCGCGCTGCGACGAGTGACTTTCCGTCCTCATCCGGTGTCAGCGAGACGAACATGATCTGCTTTTTTCCGACCGGGGTCCAACGCAGACTCGCGCTGGCGACATCCGGCGTCATCAGCTTTTTCTTGGCGTCGTAGAACGAAAGCTTGAAATTACTATTCTCGTCGATCTTGAGGCTGAGGTAGCCGCCGTTCGTCCGGGGGATGACGAAATCGGGAACCTTTGCCTCCGGCTCAGGGGCGGATTTGGCGTCGGTTTTTTTCGCATCGGCTTTCGCGGCATCGGCCGCCCGGACCGGGACAGCCGGAATCATTATCGAAGCCAGCAAGGAAAAAATAATCGATAAAGCGCGGAGTTTCATAAGCCTAGCTTAGCCGCCCACCCCCGCGCCGCAAGCGCCGTCGCAGGCCGCGCCTAGGTTTTACGCGAACTTTGCAACTTCGCCCGGAGCGCCCGCCAGCGCGCCAGCCGCTCGGCAATGGCCGCCTCGGCTCCGGCGGCGTTCGGCGTGTAGAGCGAAAGCGGTTTTTCCAAATAACGTTGCCCGGAGATCGCTTCGGAAAATTCATGCGCATAGAGATAGCCCCGGCCGTGGCCGGCGCGCTTGCTCGCCTGTCCGCCGCTGTTGCGCAGCGCCACCGGCACGGGCTGCACCGGCTGCTCCTTGAGCGCGCGATGCGCCTCGCCCAGGGCGCGCGTGGCCGAATTGCTCTTCGGGGCGGTGGCGATGTAGAGCGTGGCATGCGCGAGGGTGAGTTCGGCCTCGGGCAGGCCGATGAAATCGACGGCATGGTGCGCGGCCACGGCCAGCGGCAGCGCCTGCGGATCGGCCAGGCCCACGTCCTCGCTTGCCAGGATGACGAGCCGGCGGGCGATGAAGCGCGGATCCTCGCCGCCTGCGAGCATCTTCGCCAGCCAGTACATCGCCGCATCGGGATCGCCGCCGCGACAGCTTTTGATGAAGGCGGAAATGGTGTCGTAATGCTCGTCCTCATCGGCGTCGTAGCGGATGCGGCGCTCGCGCGCGAACGCCTCCAGCTCCGCCGCGGTGACGGCGGCGCGCGCGGGCAGGCTGAGCACGATGACCTCGAGGGCGTTGAGCGCGCGGCGCAGGTCGCCGTCGCAGAGCACGGCGAGATCGGCGAGAATTTTATCCGGCGCGGTGACGCCGCTGGCGCCGAGACCGCGCTCCGTGTCGGTCAGCGCCCGGCCGAGCACGCCGGCGATGGCACCGGTCGAAAGCGGCTCGAGCCGGAAAAGATGGCTGCGCGAAAGCAGCGGCGGATTGACGTAAAAGCCGGGGTTGTGCGTGGTCGCGCCGATCAGGCGCACGCTGCCTTCCTCGACGTCGGGCAGGAGCAAATCCTGCTGCGATTTGTTGAAGCGGTGCAGCTCGTCGATGAAAAGGATCGTGCCCGCCTCGGGCAGGCGGCGCGCGGTGGCGAGGATGTCACGCAGCTCCGCGACGTTGGACATGACGGCGTTGACCCGGACGAAACGGCTTTTGGTCTCGCGCGCGATGACCTCAGCCAGCGAGGTTTTGCCGCTGCCGGGCGGCCCGTAGAAAATCAGCGAGCCAAAGCGGTTGGTGGCGATGAGTCGCGGGAGCAGGCTGCCCGGCTGCAAGAGATGGTCCTGGCCGACGATTTCACCCAGCGTGCGCGGCCGCATGCGCGCGGCCAGCGGCTGGAAGGCGGGCTTCTCCGCCGGCGCGCGGGACGAGGGCGGCTCGCCGAAAAGGTCGGGTTGATCGGACATGATGAAAATCCACCACGAATGCGCCGGAATGAAAAGACCGCAAAAATTCGTGTTCAATTGCGCCGGAGGAGTGATAAGCATCAGCCATGACCAGCCGCAGCCTCGGACACCGCGCTCCGCTCCTGTGGCTGCTGCTGCCCTACATCGCGGGCATCAGTGCCGGGCGTCTGACCGATGCGGCGCCCGCCGCGACGTGGCTTCTGGCCGGCGCCCTGGCCGCCGCGATCGCCGCGGTTCTTCTGCGCCGGCGGACGGCGGCATGGGCGGCGGCGCTGGGCGCGGCCATGCTGCTCGCGGGGGTGTCCAACTACGCACGGCACGCCCGCCGGCTCGCTTTCTGGGACAGTCTGCCGCCGCGTGAGGCGCGTCTTTGGCTGCGGATCGACCGCGTCTTTGCCCAGGATACGGAGGGCAAAACCAGCGGACTGGCGGTCGTGGCCCAAGCCGATGCCCCGGTCGAAGAGCTGACCGGCCAGCGGGTATATTTTTCGCTGGCGCTGCCGCCGGGAAACAAGGCGCCGGTGCGGTCGGCGCGGCTCACCGCGCGGGGCGTGGTCGAAAGGGTGCCGCGCCGTCCGCCGCCGGACACGTTCGACGATTACCTCGCGATGAATGCGGTGGGGTTCAAATTCACCCGCGGGCGCGTGCTGACCGAGGAACGGCGGGCGTTCGCCTATTACCGGCTCTGCGCCGCGGCACAGAAAAAATTTTCGGCGATCCTTTCCGCCGGGCTGGCGGACAAACGGCCGGAGCTGGCCGGCGCGCTGCGGGCGATGATGCTGAGCCAGAAGCACGAGCTGAGCCGCGACCAGGAGGAGTTGTTCATGCACAGCGGCACGATGCATCTTTTCGCCATCAGCGGCCTGCACATCGGCGTGATCGCAGCCGGCCTGCAGGCCGTGCTGGTCCTGCTGCGGCTGCCGCGCGGGATCCGGTTCGCGGCCGGCCTGGCCACGCTCTGGCTGTTTGTCGACATCACCGGGGCGAGCCCGTCGGCGGTGCGGGCGTTCGTGATGGTGGCATTCCTGCAGGCGGCATTTTTGTTCCGCCGGCCGGGCAACGCGCTCGCCGCGCTGGTGATGTCGGCCTTCGTCGTGCTGCTGGCCGCACCGCTGCAGCTTTTCACCGCGAGCTTCCAGATGAGCTACGGCATCGTGGCCGCGCTGCTGCTGCTCGGGCTACCGCTGGGCGAAATCTGGCAGGCGAAATGGAGGCTGTTCGCCAGCCTGCCGGAAGTGTCGTGGACGTGGTGGCAGCGTGCCCTGGATTTTTTGCAGCGCGAGGCTCTGGTGGCGCTGGGGCTGGGCGTGGCGACCGCGCTGGTGGCGGCGGTGACGGGCATCGCGTTTTTCCATCTCTTCACGCCAGGCGCGATCGCGGCCAATCTCGCCCTCATTCCGCTCGCTTCGCTCGCGATCCTGGCGGGGTTTGTCTCGCTGCTCGGCGGACTGTGCGGATGGATGGCGGCGAGCGTGCTTTGCAATCACGCCGCCGGCGTGGTGCTGGCCGTGATCCAATGGCTGATCGGCCGCTGCACGCGCGTGCCCGGTGCCTTTTTTCCCGCGGCGTTCGCCGCCCCGTGGTGGAGCGGCGCGGCGCTCGCGGCGGTGCTGGCCGCGTGCCTGGCCGGCTACGCGCTGCGCTGGCGGCACGGCAGCGTGTGGGCGCCGTTCGCCGTCCTCGCGTTGGTCATGATTTTGGGCGTGAATTTCGGCTGATTTCGCCAACACTGCGCGCATGAAAAGCGCCTACGAACTTGCGATGGAACGGCTGGCCAAGAGCGATCCGACCGCGGCCAAGCCGCTCACAGCCGAGCAGAAAACCCGGCTGGCGGAAATCGACCTGATCTACAAAGGCCGGCTGGCCGAGCGGGAGATTTTTCTGAGAAAACGGCTCGACGAGGCACTGGCGGCGGGCCAGGCCGAGGAGGCGGAAAAAATCAAGGCTCAGCTGGCCGGCGAGCGGGCGCGGATCGAGGAGGAACGCGAGGCGGAAAAGGAAAAGGTGCGGCGCGGAGCGAAGTGAGGCCGCTAGACGGCGAACTGGAAATCCGCGACGAGCGCATGATGGTCGGAGGCGCCGGTCGGGCGCACGGCGTGGCGGACCGGCCGCAGCGGCGCGCTGTAGAAAATGTGGTCGAGTACGTAAGGATGGCGGCGCCAGGTCGGCTCGGCCTGCTGCACCGTGGCGAATCCGCACTGGGCAAACTGCCGGACAAGGGACGCGGTGTGGCGGACGTTGAAATCGCCGGCGAGCAAGGCCGGCCCGGTCGCGGCGCGAAGATGCTCGGTCACGATGCGGCGCTGTTCGTCGTTCTGTTCGCTTGAGGAACCGAGCATGAAAAAAGCGAGCAGATGGGTGTTGAGCAGCTGCACTTCCCGGCCGGCCAGGGTTGTTTTCGCGCCGATGAGCAGGCGGTCGGTGGGCGTGGTTTTCCGGCCGTCGAAATTGAACTCGATGGGCGGCGACGGCAGGTCGCGGCCGAACGTCTCGCGCAGCGGCGCGCGGGAAAAGATCGCCAGGCCGATGCCGAAGGGCAGCTCGCGCGGATCGGGCCGGGGATAGGCGAAAAAACCGTCGTAGTCGGCCAGGGCGGCGCGCAGCCGGGTGAAGTTGGGCGGCGGTTCGGCCTGCGCCCCGCCGGGCCGGGCCTGCTCCACTTCCTGCAAAAAAATCAGGTCGGCTCCGTGCCGGCGGACTTCCGCCAGCGTGGCCTCGACGTCGACCGGCGCGCCATCGGGATCGGTCTCATTCCACGCCTGACCAAACTGCATGTTGAATTGCAGGACGCGGAAGGTGCTCATGGCGCGACGTGCGGTGAACAGATGCAGCGGAAAATCGGAGCGGCAAGTCTATTCCGGCTCGGCCGTGCCTTCGACGACCCAGTCGCGGGCGGCGGGCACCTGCCGGAAAAATTCGCTCAGCGCGGCGCCGAGGTGTTCGGCGTAGCGGAAATGCGCGCCGAGGCCGGTGCGAAGTTCGGCCTCATAGATGAACTTGTCGGCGTGCGTGCCGTGCTCGAACGGCGTCTGTGCGCCGAGCAGCAGCGAGTAAACGTAGGCCGGCGAGCCGCGTTGCATCAGCTCGCGGGTGAGGGCCGCCTGGTCGGCGAGAAGCGCGGCGTGGGGTGCGCGGTCAATGCCGGGCGGAAGGTAGAATCCAGCCTGGATGAGCGGGGTGAATCGGTGGCCGGTGCGGTGGCGGTTGAGGTCGCGCAGCTCGGCGATGGCGAGGTTGTTCCAGGCAAAGGTGACGCGCATGCGACGGCTGGCCGTACCATGGTGGCCGTAGCGGTTGGCCCGGTGGCGGAGCGCCTCGGCGATCGGCTGCGTCTCCAGCAGAAACGGCGGCGTGGCGGTGTCGACGCGCACCCAGACGGCGTCGGCCAGGGCGTCGGGCGAGAGACGTTCGAGGCCGAGCGCGCAGCTCGCCGCCAGTTCCTGGCGCGCCTGTTCGGCGAAAGACGCCTCGGCAAAACTGTGGCGCAACAGGCGCGGCGACTGTTTCAACAACTCGTCGCGGATGAGGCGGGCGGCGGCGCGCGCCTCGGGCTGCGGCAGCGAATCGAGATGTTTGAGGGTTTGCGCCCACATGCGCGCGCTCTGTACCAGCCCCAGATTGGTACGCGTGGCGAAGGGAATGAAGTAGCGCGCGCGGTCGAGCGCGTAGTTTTTGCGCAGGCGCGCGACCACCGCGGGCTTGGCGCTGGCCGGCGCGCGCACCCGCTCCGGCTCGGCGGTGGCGAGGGCGTCGAGCCGGGCGTACTCGGCGTGGTAGGCGGCGAAGGCCCGCGCCAGCAAGTCGCGCCAGCGCGGCGTGAGATCCGCCGGCAGGCCCAGCTCGTCCGGCGTCGGCAGATTGGCCGCGTCCATCGTGATGTAGCGCGTGCTCGACTCCTGGCCGTCGGCCATCTGGGCGATTTCAAAGATTTTCCAGGCGAGCCACATCGAGACGTCGTCGATCGCGATGGCGAGGCCGCCGGTCAGGCCGCCGATCGAGGCGTGACCGTAATCGACGAACTTCAGGATGCGGTCGATCGAGGCGTCGGGATCGGCGGGATCGATTCTGGCCAGGATCGTGGCCAGCCCTTCGTTGCTGCGCGAGTAGCGCGCAAGGACGGAGGCGAGAAGCTCGGGCGTGACGCGGGGCAGGCCGGCGGCGGCCGGCGGCGGAACAATGGCAAGGCCAGTGACTTTCATGCGGTGATGGCAATGAGGCAGGATTTGCCGGCAGAAACAATTGTCTTTTCGCGGGGTCTCTATTGGCTGTTCGCATGTAACGTTTTTCCCCAAAAGACGTCTACTCTTCATCTAACCTTTGCCCGCCTCGGCGGGTAAAATTATATAACTGCCATGCAATTCAAAAACCTGATGTTAGTGGGCGCGATGGGAGGCGCCGCGCTCGCCGCGCGCGCCGATGTCCGCATCAATGTCGGCATCGGTATACCGGTCGCTCCCGCGCCCGTTGTGGTGCGTGAGGCTCCTCCGCCGGCCTATGTCGAGACGCCGCCGCCTTCGCCCGGCCCGGATTATTTCTGGGTCGAAGGCCACTGGGACAGAGAACATGACCGCTGGGTCTGGCGACGCGGCCATTGGGAACGCCGCCCACGGCGCGAAGCCGTCTGGGAGCCCGGCCACTGGGTTCCGCATGAAGGCGGCTATGTCTGGGTCGAAGGCCGTTGGGTGACTCACGAAGCTCCGCCTCCACCCCCTCCCCCGCCGCCACCGCCCGAAGGCCCGCAGGTGATCGTGGAGGAAGCCCCGCCCGCGCCTTATGCCGAGGCCATTCCCGTCTCACCCGGTCCGGATTTCATCTGGATCGGCGGCCATTGGGGACGGGACCATGATCGCTGGGTCTGGATGCACGGCCACTATGACCGCCGCCCGCATCACGACTCGCATTGGACCGAGGGGCATTGGGATCACCGTCCCAACGGCTGGATCTGGATCGAAGGGCGCTGGCACTGACAGCTCGGCTCGCTCATGAAAATGAACAAGCCCGCGGAAATGTCCGCGGGCTTTTTTAGCGGGACAACAACCAGGCGCCGATGGCGCCGGGATAAAATCCGAGCAGCACCGAGCCAAATGCCAGTGCGAGCAACGCCACGCCGGCGGCGAAGCCCACTGGTGTCGGTGCCGGCGGCGCCGTTTTGTCTTCCGCCGGCGCCGCGCGCAGCGTGGTGAAAAACGCGGCCTTGATCCAGCCGAAGTAATAATAAATCGACACGATCACGCCGGCCAGCGCGACGGCCAGCAGCCAGTAGAGACCGGCCTTGAAGGCCGCGACAAAAATGAGCAGCTTGCCCACGAATCCCGCCAGCGGCGGGATGCCCGCGAGCGAGCCCAGGCCGACCGCGAGCACGCCCGCAAGCAGCGGACGCTTTTTCGCCAGTTCGGCATACTGGTCGAGATCCTGGACGGTGTCGTCCGTTCCCGCCAGGTGGGTCATGACGCCGAAAACGGCGAACGACCCGAGCAGATAGGCGAGCAGATAGAAGAACACCGCGCCGACCGCCATCGGCTGCGTGTAGGCGGCGGCGACTCCGAGCAACAGGTAGCCCGCGTGGGAGACGCCGGAGAGGCCCATCAGGCGCTTGACGTTGCTCTGCGTCAGCGCGGCGAGGTTGCCGAAAATGATCGTGGCCGCGGCCATGACCGTCAGCACCGGGAGCACGAGCCCCTGATAGGGCGCGAACACCGACGCCAGCCGGAGCAGCACCGCAAAACCCGCGGCCTTAGAGGCCACGGCCAGGAAGGCCGTCACCGGCGTCGGCGCGCCCTGATAGACGTCGGGAATCCAGATCTGAAACGGCACCGCGCCGATCTTGAAGGCCACGCCCGCGAGCACGAGCACGATGCCCGCGCCGGCCAGAAAATTATGGGGATTGGCGGCAAGAAAAAGACGCAGCTGGTCGAACTCCATCGGCGACGACGACGCGCCGCGCAGCGCCCGGTTGCCGGCCGCGCCGTAAAGCAGCACGATGCCGAAGAGCAAAATCGCCGAGCTGAGCGCGCCGAGGATCAGATATTTCAGCCCCGCCTCCAGCGAAAGCGGATTGGCACGGAAATAACTCACCAAAATGTAGAATCCAATCGTCACCGTCTCGAGCGCGACAAACAGCAGCACGAAATGGTTGGCTTGCACGAGCAGCATCAGCGCGGCCGTGACGACGAGCACGATGTGGAAAAACTCCACGCGCGGCATGGCCTGCTTCGCCAGGCTTACGGTCGCGAGCAGACTCACAAAAATCGAGGACCCGAGGAAAAACATCCTCATGAACTGGCCCGTCTCGCTGTGCCGCAGCAACCCGCCGAATGAGACCTGCAGCTGCGGACTGAGAAACGCAGTGCTGAAATTGAACGCGAGGCCGAGGGCGATGGCCAGCTGGCCGAAGATGGCGAAGGCCGGAATCAGGTCGTGATCCTTTTTCGGCAGCAGGATTTCCAGGATGAGCAGCATGAGCGCGAGACCCGCCAGCATCAACTCGGGGAAAATTGCGGCCCACTGGTTCGACGCAGCGGCTTGCTGGAGAAATTCGTTGGTCATGGCGGGCTACTTGCAGGCGAGCGCGTGCGGCCAGGCATTGTGCATGGCCTGCAATGCGCCGTTGATCGGTTCGGAAAGCGACCTGGGCCAGAAGCCGACGAACATCAGCATCGCCAGCAGCAGCAGCGCCGGGAGGCGCTCGCTCCAGCGCAGGTCGGCGGCGGGTGGAGCCTCCATGCCGGCCGGTGCCGGTCCGAAAAACACCCGCGCGGCCGCCCGCAGCCCGTAAATCGCGGAGATGATCACGCCGGTCACGGCCGCGGCCGTGATCCAGTGCGAGAAGTTCCACAACGCCACGAAAATCGCCAGCTCGCCCCAGAAGTTGGCGAAGCCCGGCAGGCCGATGCTGGCAAAGGTGGCCGCGACGAAAAACGCCGCCAGGACCGGCGCCTTTTGCGCCAGGCCCCCCATCTCGGCGAGGTCGAAGGTCTGCGTCCGGTGATAGATGCTGGTCGAGAGCAGGAAGAGCAGCGCCACCGACAGGCCGTGCGCCACCATCAGCAACACCACGCCGCCGGCGCCCGGCGTCGACAGGCAGGCGATGCCGAGGAAGGCGTAGCCCATGTGCATGACCGAGCTGTAGCCGACCAGTTGTTTGAGGTCGCGCTGCGCCATCGTGATCAGGCCGACGACCACGACGTTGCCCAGCGCCAGCCACGCGAGCACGTGCGACCACTCGCGCGCCCCGCCCGGCAGCAGCGGCAGGGCGATCTGGAGCAGGCCGTAAAGGCCGAATTTTTTCAGCACGCCGGCGTGCAGCATCGCCGCCGAGCTGGGCGCGGCGCCGTAGCCGAGCGGCGCCCAGGTGTGCAGCGGCCAGAGCGAGACAAGGATGCCGAAGCCGAAAAGGAGCAGGCCGAAAATCTCCCGCTGGGTCGAAAGCCGCATCGGCTCCTGCGCGATGATCTCGCGCAGCGTGACAAGATCGAAGTTCTCCGCCCCGCTTTTCCAGTAAAGCGCGATCAGGCCGAGCAGCGAGAGCATCGCGCCGGCGGTGAGGTAAATTGTCATCTTCATCGCCGCATACGAACGGTCGCGGCCGCCCCAGATGCCGACCATGATGAACGTCGGGATGAGCGCGAGCTCATGGAAAAAGTAGAAAAAGAAAACGTCCACGCTCGCGAACACGCCCATCAACCCGCCCTGCATGATGAGCAGAAGCATGAGGTAGATTTTCAGCCGCTCCGCGGTCGACTGGATGGCATAGAGTCCGGCCGCCAGGCCGACCACGCCGGCGAGGACGAAGAGCGGCAGCGAAATGCCGTTGAGCCCGAGCGTGAGATTGATGCCGAGCGATTTCAGCCCGGTGTCGTAGGTCGAATAAAATGCATAACCGTGCAGCGTCGGCGCGCCGTTAAACTGAGTCCACAGCCAGAGCGCGATGGCCGCCGGCACGCCAAAGCCGACATAGGCCAGCAGGACCGACCAGCGCTTGGGCAGGCCGAGCGCAATGGCCAGCGCCACGACCAGCGGGGCCGCAATGGCAAGAAGCAGTGGGTCGGTGGAATTCATGGAAAATCAGAAAGCCCAGCCGGCGGCGAATCCCCAGAGCAGGACGACGCCGATGAGGAACCAGTAAACGTAGGCGCTGAGCCGTCCGGTATGCAGCGCGCGCGCGCCCAGCCCGAAGAGCCCGACCAGGCCGGCGAGCCCGCGGATGATGATTCCCGCAAGGACGATCTGCTCGAGAAAATTGAGCAGCATGGCAAAGCGCTGCTGGATCTTGGCGACGTAGTAATTGTAGGCCTCGTCGATGAAGAGCTTCGAGGCGAGCAGGGCAAAAAGGCCGGGAGATTTTTGTTCGAGCGTGTCGGTCGCCGCCGGCTGGTAAAACGCGAAAGCCGCGCCCGCGCCGATGATGAAGATCACCAGGCTTTGGACCATCGCCTTGGAGAGCTCGACGGACGGGACCAGCTTGAGGACACCGGCGAAACTATGGCCGTAGATCACAGTGAACCCGCCCACGACCGAAAGCGTGGCCAGAATGGCCAATGGCAGACCCATCGCCACGCCAACCTCGTGCGCATGCTCAGCGGATTCGCTGCGCGGTGTGCCCAAAAACACCAGCTTCCACAGCCGGATCATATAGAACGCGGTGAGCACGGCGGTAACCGCGAGAATGCCAAAAACGAGGTGGTTTTTCTCCAAGGCCAGACCGAGAATCGCATCCTTGGACCAAAATCCAGCGAAAGGCGGAAGGCCCGAAATGGCCAGCACGGCGATGGTGAACGTCACGAACGTGAGCGGCAGTTTTTTGCGCAGGCCGCCCATGGCGAAAATATCCTGCTCGTGATGGCAGGCGTGAATGACCGCGCCGGAGCCGAGAAAAAGCAGCGCCTTGAAAAAGGCGTGCGTGGTGAGGTGAAACATCGCCGCGCCAACGCCGGAGACAAAATGGATATTACTGAGCATCTCTGGAGTAACGATAAGGGGCAAGGGGCCCTTACCAGGAAAAATAAGCTGCGATCCCAGCCCGAACGCCGCGACCATGTAGCCGAGTTGGGAGAGCGTGGAGTAAGCCAGGACTTTCTTGATGTCGCGCTGCGCAACGGCGCAGAACGCGGCGTAGACCGCGGTGATGACGCCGATCCACATCACGACATTAAGCGCGACCGGCGGAGCCGCGGCGAAAAGCGGCTCGATCCGGCAGAGCATATAGATGCCGGCCGCGACCATCGTCGCCGCGTGGATCAGCGCGGAGACCGGCGTGGGGCCTTCCATCGCGTCCGGCAACCAGACATGCAGTGGCATCTGCGCCGACTTGCCGACCGCGCCGCAGAAAAGCAGCAGCGGAATGGCCGCGGCGACGGTTGCGCCGCCGTGAAGCTTATCCGCGATTTCCGTGAGGTTGACCGTGCCGAGCGCCCAGTAGCATGCGATAATGCCGAGCAGGAAGCCGAAATCGCCGACGCGGTTGACGATGAAGGCTTTTTTGGCGGCGTCCGATGGCGCCTGGCGTTCGTGCCAGTGGTTGATGAGCAGCCAGGAACTGAAGCCGACCAGCTCCCAGAAGATGAACATCATGAAGAGATTGTCGGCGAGGACGATGCCGGTCATCGAAAACATGAAGACCGAGAGACCGGCGAAATAACGGGCCCGCGCCGGGTCGTCGCGCATGTAGCCGAGCGAGAAGACGTGGACGCACCAGCCGACGAGCGCGACGATGAAAAGCATGAGCGCGGCAAGATCGTCGAACTTGAAACCGAGCGAGACGGCGAAGTCGCCGAAGCGCAGCCATTCGGTCGAGGCGGGAAAGTCGCGCAGGCCGCGGAAAATGAGATGTCCGGCGATGAGGGCGAGACCGGTGGCGGCCGCGACGGAAATCCACGCGGCCAGCGCGCCGCGCCGGCGCAGGAAAAGTGCGATCAGCACCGCCGAGGCAAGCGGCAGCAAAAGCATGAGCGTGGCGAGTTGGGCGGGCGTCATGGCTCAGTTTTTCAGCGAATTGAGTTCATCCACCTGCACGGTCTGGCGACGGCGGTAGAGCGCGACGATGATGGCAAGGCCGACCGCGACCTCGGCGGCGGCGACGGTGAGGATGAAGAAGACAAAAATGTCGCCGTCGAGAATGCCGTTGAAGCGCGAGAAGGCGACGAGGGCGAGGGTTGCGGCCACGAGCATCAGCTCGAGGCACATGTAGATGACAAGGGTGTTCTTGCGCAGCAGGACGCCGAAGAAGCCGATGGCGAAGAGCAGCGCGCTCAGGCCGATGTACTCGTTCAAGCCGATCATTTCACGTCCTCCAGGCCCTCGAATTTTTTGCAAAGCACGATGACGCCGAGCATGGCGATGAGAAGAAGGAAGCCGATGATCTCAACCGGCAGGAGATAGGTGGTGAAGAGAAGCTCGGCGTAGCTTTTCAGCACCGAGCCGACCGGCGCGGCGGCCGCCGGCGCCGGCGAAGCAGTCAGCTGGCCGCGCCTCAGGATCATGGCGATGCCGCCCACCATCAGCGCCAGGCCGGCCACGCTGGCGATGAGCGAGACGAGCTTGAACGGCCGTTTCTGGTCGGCGCGGACGTCGAGCAGCATGATGATGAAAAGAAAGAGCGCGACGACCGCGCCGG